>Ga0213834_100307_pt1 | contig 30624 bp, 28 predicted proteins | sample SWPTP12_FD_160580 | JGI IMG/M metagenome (GOLD analysis project Ga0213834, IMG submission 160580) | Coastal seawater microbial communities from Marineland, Florida, United States - SWP TP1 #2 | ecosystem: Environmental > Aquatic > Marine > Coastal | place: USA: Florida | collected 2016-08-06 | reverse complement strand
CCGGACATCCGGAATCCGATCTGTAGGTTTTGTCACTTTCGCAGAACATTGGGCAAAAATATTCTCCGATTTTATCTTTAAAACTTTCCGGAAGATTGGTTTTGGAATAGGTTTTTGGCTTGTTTCGTTGGTCTTCACGCTCTTCAATCGGAACCAGAAACATGTTGCAAACGGGACATCTGCCTTGTTTGAAGTACAGTTTCTCGCCTTCGCATTCCATCGGACAATAATAGACGGAACTTGGCGAAATTCGCTGGTTGGGATGCATATTGTCGTGGTTATGATGCGTGTGGTTTTCCATTACTTGAAATTATTTACAATTACAAATTTCTGAAAAATAGAATGGAATGTGTTGTAAATAAATGGAAAGATGTTATACTCAGAAATTATTGTTTTAAAAAAAAAGCCTTCAGATTTTCTAAAGGCTTTAATAAGGTTTCTATATCTAAAGACTTAGTTGCTGAATCTTCTCTGATAATTCCTGATGTATTTTTTGAGTTGAAGGCGTTTGTACTCCCAGCTCTTTTCCGTAATGGATGATGGCGCCGGCAAACAATTCGAGTTCGTTGTTTTGTTTTTTGACATTGATATCCAACTGTAGAGACGTTGGTGTAGAAGGCGGAAATGCGGACGCTTTTTCAAAAGTTTTTTCGATGATTTCGCTTGGTAGATTGATTGCTTTTTTGTCTGCAATTGCTTTTACTTCTTTCATAATGGCTTTGGCCTCGTGCTTCTGTACAGGATCTGCACAAACTGTTCCGATAGAAGAATTGTACTTTGCACTCACCAATCCGAAACTGGCTACAAAAATAAATTTGGTCCAGATGTCCGGAAAAGAATTTTCGTTAAAGTCAAAGTCGATTCCACTGTCCTTCAACAACTGAATGATCCAATCTAAGCTTTCATTTTCATTGGCCGGATCTTTCCCAAATATCAGTTTTCCGGATTTTCCTTTGTGTTCTACAATTCCTTTTTCTTTGATATGGGAAGCTACATAAACGCAGGCCGGCAATATAATATTATCGGGAATTATTTTTCTAATTCTGTCATAGATATCGACGCCGTTCATCAGAGGAAGAAGGATGGTTTCTGGGCTCATGACCTGTTTCAATTGTTCGCAAACGTTTTCCAGATCATATTCCTTTACGCAAATTATAACGAGCTCGGAATCACCAATCTCCGAGATGTTTCGGATAACCACATCCGGTTTTGTGTTGCTTTCCGGATGTTCGGGAGAGAGTAATGTCAATCCGTTTTCTTTTACAATATCAAAAGTTTTGCTTCTGGCTACAAAAGTGATCTGAAATTGTTTTTCCCTTTGATTCAGTTGATTGATCTTAAAACCGAAATACCCGCCTACGCCGCCAAGACCGATTACTACAATGTTTTTCTTTTTCATGTGACTATCTTAGGTTAATTTATTCAAGCAAATTTGAGGAAAAAAGAATCAATTCATCTATGAATATATAAAAACCCTCCGGAAATTTTCTGAAGGGTAAATAAATTGAAAGTTGTTCTATATTTTTTGAATTTTGCTATGACAATCACTCGATTTTTAATGTTAGATTTTTGTCCGTGGATTTGTCGTCATTCAGTGCATTGTTTGGTGCTGTCATCCATCTGGTTTTATTAATTACAAACTTGAATTGGTATTCTTTTCCTTTCTCAAATTGTGATTTTGGAATTTCTAGTTCAAAAGTGTTTTTGTTTTTTCTGATCATTTGAAATGATTTATTATCAGCATTCCAATCATTGAATGTGCCCGCAACTGCAATATTTTGTACCAAATTTCCATCTGATTTTTCATCGTGCTGATAAATGAAGATCACTTTGTCATCGGTTGATCTGTAACCGTAAATATTTTTGTTTTTTTTATCAATCAATACATCATTTGCAATGTCAAATACGGAGTTGCTCAGAATCTCACCGGTTTCCGGTCCGCTGATATTGACCATTACACAAATACCCATATTCTGCTCTGGAAATACGGAAAACATCACCTGATTGCCATATGCTCCTCCGTGCTTGAACGCATATTTACCGAATTCTGAAACATATATTCTGTCCCAAAAATAGCCATACCAATCTTGATCGCTATTTGTAATATTTCGTTGTGATTCGTGAATAGTTTTGTTTTGACCGTCCAATTCGAATTTTAAAAGCTTCATCAAATCTCCCAAAGTCGATTTTGTCTGAAGGCCGGATGAACCCCATAAATGACTGTTAAAATGCGGCATCAGAACGAGATTAGAATTATAGCCATTGCCAAGATTTTCGTTGGCATTTAATGTAAATTTCGTCCGGTTCATATGCAATTTTGACCACAGGTTTTTCTCTATTAATTTCTCAAAAGGTTTGTTGTAAATATTCTCAAGAATCATTCCAGTCACCTCAAGACTTGGATTGCTGTAAACGTATTTTGTCCCAGGTAAGGTGTCTGGTTTTATTTTTTTTAGGTCACGCAAAAAATCCGATTTAGTATAATTCTTAGTCAATTCTACCAGCTTGAATGTAGTTTGGTCGTCAAATGTTTTCATAATTTCTCTGTCATCCGGTAAGACGCTTGGAATTGCTGATCGATAAGAAATCAAATCTTTGATTGTGACTGGTTTATCAGCGTACTGCAAGTTGGGATAATCACCTTTTAGATATTTTCTTATGTCATCATCTATTTTCACTTTCTTTTCCAGAACAGCTTTAGCAAGCAGGTAGCCTGTCATCACTTTTGTGACAGAAGCGATTTCGAAATAGGTATTGTTGTCAGGCTTATTACCTTTTCCCTTGTCTATTTCACCGTAATGTTTGGTGTAAATCTTTCCATCTTTTACAATACCAATGGAAACTGAATATGCCTTTGACTTTTTAAGCAGTAACTCAGCATTTTTATCCATTACGGAATCGATAGAATTGTGCTGATTGGTTTTAATTTGACTGAAAATTGAAGTGCTGATTAGCATTGAGAAGAAAAAGATGAGTTTACCCATAATATGTGATTGCTTTTTTAATTAACTTTCAATAATCAGACAAGCGACAATGTATTTTTGTTACATCAATTAAAAATAAAACCCTCCGGATATGTCTGAAGGGTTTTTGCTTTATTTTTTTATAATCTTTTTCAAGATTTCGGAATCTTTTAATTTTAGTTTGACAAAGTAGGTACCAGGGACCAATGAAGGAACTGTTATTTTATTTTTGTAAGGAGATGTAAGGACAGTCTTGCCGGATGAGTCCAAAATTGTGACCGATTGAACAGTCTCAGATCCATTTGATTTAAAGTTGATTTCATCGCCAACCGGGTTTGGATAGATGCTGATTTCTGCCTTTTCAACTTCTTTTGTTTGCAATAGATTTTTATCAAATTTCCAAAAACCGCCTCTCGAATAATATAGATCATTATTGAAAGAAGTGGAAAACCATACATCGTCCAGTGTAGGAATGTTTTCCGTTTTAGAAGCCGTAGTTATCCAGCCTTTTCTATAATAATCTTTATCAATTGCAGACGTTGTAAAGTAAGTAGTGTCATCTATTCTGGAAATTCTGTTAACATTTACAATAAAATCAAAGAAGAAAGGTTTTTGAGATGTGCCCGCAATTTCTTTCAAATAATTAAGCGAATAATTCTGCAGATCCAAAAATGCCAACGATGTTCCACCAGAGTCGTTGCCAGTAGTAAACATCAATTTCCCATTATAGTCAGCCAGATCTGAAGGCGAGAAATAAGTTGCTCCTCTTTTGTAATATATTTCTTTAAGTCCAGATAAATCACTTGCCATCTCCTGAATTATGAGTGTGCTACTATCTACAGAGAAAAACAGAAAATACAATTTATTATTTATTGCAATTACATCACTATGTCTAATTGTCGATTCGCCAATATTAGCTATGTAGTAAGGTACTCTCCTTGTATTCGACAATGTTCCGTCGGTCTCATAAATATAAGAGCGACTTACAAAGTACAATTTTTGATTGTGTTCAATATATTGTGATAACAAAGATGTTCCGCCGTAGCCACCATCATTTCCAGAACCGTTGCCGTCAATTTCGTCTGTGATAGGAAAAGTACCATTTGATGTGCCATCACTTCTCCAGACTTTTACATTGCCATTACCGGATGCACCAACTGTAAAAATGAAGGTGTTGCCAGCCTTACCCTCGAATGTTGCTCTGTTGGCAACCTGAATATTAGATTTTACCAATACAGTTCCATTTTCTGTACCATCTGACTTCCAGATTTCTATAGATTGTCCAGGAGGCTGCACAAGAAAAAATATCTGACTACCAACTAAAGTGATTTTCGAAACATTACCATTCATAAAGTGAGTAATCTTTTTTGTGCCTTCATCGGTACCATCCGTCTTCCAAAGCTCACCAGCAGATTCCGAATCGCTTGCCAGAAAATAAATATTATTGTTAAGTTCTACAGCTTCATTATTGTAGTACCACCAGACACCATCATTTGGTCCGGAGAATATATCTTTTACAAGGGATGTTCCGGATGATGTTCCATCGCTTTTCCAAAGTTCTCTTCCTAATCCTTCTTTGTAGGCCGGGAAAAAAAGCTGGTTCTTTAAGTGTGAAAAACGCAAGGGTTCCACATCAGATATTTTGATCTGAGCAAAAGCGCTGTTTATAGTGGAAATGATTAATAGAGGGAGTAATCTTATTTTCATTTTTATTTAGTTTTTAAGTAGTGCACAAATATAATATTAAAAGTAATTGCCGGTTAAATAAAAAACCTTCAGAAAGACCTGAAGGTTCATTTTATAAAGTCAAAACTATTTATTTTTTCGGTTTCAAAGAAAAATTATCCAGATAAACGGCTTGATGCACACCATTCAGCATCACTTTCAGAGCCAGGTTGCTGTCTTTTTTCAATGAGATGTTGAAGACTTTTTTGTCTTTCCCTATTTTCACGGGTTTTGTGATGGTGGCAAATGTTTTAGGGTTTGATGCATTTTGGACAGACAGGATTTCTAAAGTTGTTTCTCCGCCATTGTCGGTCACGTCGAGGCTCAGAGTGTAGTTTCCTGCCTTGATTTTTGGCGTTACCAAGTACATATTTTCCTTGGGATTGGTCATCGAGTAGAAGATGATCTTTTTTTCGCTGGCGTAAAGCATTGCTTTTCCTTTTTGGACAGACCAGCAAGTATTGATATCTTTCCAGGAGTCAAAATTTTCTGTCAGTGCGGAAACTGTTTTGCACTGAGCGTTGGCGTTCATCAATCCTGCAAGAGCGAGGATTCCCCCGAATATTATTTTTCTCATGTTTCAATTATATATTATGAGGTAAAAATAATTAAAAAATACTGTGAAACAAAGTTATTTTTAATGAATCTAAATAACTTAATGTTAGCTATTTTATTGACTTTAAAAGATCCAACTCTATGAGATTATTGTCTTTGGCCAGTCTTTCCTGCCATTGCTGATTTATTTCCTTTATAATTTCGGCTGACGTTCTGAGTTTGCCTTCTGAATCTCGTTGGTCAGGAATTCTGCTTACTAAATCTGCGGTAGGGTTTTGACGGAAATTTTTAAATTTTTTAAGAAACTGACTGCTGTTAAGCTCAAATTCTTTATAGTTGCCCAGGTTTGGATATACAAATTGTTCCTGTCCAGACTTGATTCCCTTCAACTCAAAAACGTGATTTTTATTACTGTCTTCCAATTTCAGAATCAAACCGGGTAAGCCTTTGAATTTATAAGGACCATCCTGGATTGGGATTTCTTTCGTAAACCAGGCTGTCCATTTTCTGCCTCCAAATTCTGTCGTAGCCTTTTGGACATCATAATGTAGGACTTTGGCAAATTCATTGGTCAGCTTCCAATCGAATTGGACATCTTGTTTCACTTTGTATTTGTCCCACATCAGAAATGTATTGTAAACAATCTGATTAGAATTAGAATATTTTATAATTCTGTCATTCACCGTTTCTTTGTCCGGAGCCGGGGCAAACAGACCTTTATTGACAGCAACCAGCATTGTAGAATCTATGGAATACCTCTCAAAACTATAATATTCGGATCGGTCTTTTTGTACATTCAGCACCATCATTTCGGTGCGGATATCTGCTTTATTAGTCGAGTCGGGAATGAATTTGTATTCGTAGAAAAACTGTTTATTTTGGCCGATAGAAAAATTAAATAAAAAAAGTAAAATCAGAATGTAAATGTTTTTCATTGCTAAAAGTTTTTGTTGAAGTAAATATAACTCGATTCGCTGCCATTTTTCTTTACGAAATTCACAAACTTTGTTAAATATATTAATAGGTAGCCTCTCCAATCTCGCTGATAGAGAATCAACGGTTCCAATCATCAATTTTTTTCTTTCAAAACTTTTTTCAACTCTTCCACCACAAATTTCGTCGTCGGAAAAGCTCTCTCACTTGCTGCACACCAATTGGCTCCAAGATGACCGACATCTGGCTGAACATATAAAACTGAACTCACGCCTGCGTCTAAAAGCTTTTTATGAAAGTGTTCGCCTTCATCCCGTATCCTGTCGTATTCTGCGACTGCTATGATGGATTTAGGAACTTTCGTGAAGTCTTTTGCCAGAAGAGGCGATATGCGGAGGTCACTGGTGTTGTCGGTTTTATGCAGATACCAATCAATGAAAAAACCGTAAGCAGAATAAGAATCTGAGTCTTTGGAAAGATCCAAAGCAGGATCTACAAGTACCTGCGCCGTTACAGGAATTGGCTTTTCCGCCGAGGCATTCATCAGACAAAGCGAAGCAACCAATTGTCCGCCTGCGCTGTCGCCGATCAATACGAGTTTACCATCGCTGTTGAGTTTTTCGCTGTTGGACGAAATCCATTTCATAACCGAGTAGCTGTCATCAAAAGCAGCAGGAAATTTGTATTTCGGCGCTCTTCTGTAATTTACTGCCACAACAATGGCTTCGGTATGATTGGCAAGATAGCGGCAGATGTTGTCGTGGGTTTCCAGATCGCCGGCTACCCAAACTGCGCCGTGAACGAGATAAATGATGGGCAACTTCTTTCTAGGATTTGGATTATAAATCCTGATGGGAATAGAATCTACAAACTTGTTTTCGACGAGTGTTACAGATTCCGGTTTCACATTCAAATCTGTGATGCTTTTGGCAATCGAAACACGAACTTCATCCGGCGGTGGCATTTGGTTTTGTGCCAATGATAATGTAGCTATAGAGAATAGGAGAGAAGTCAGTAATTGTTTCATCTTTAGCAATTAAGTGATTTTAACTTAAATCAGGCAATATTATTTAACTAATTTTTTGTCCTGAATTTTAAAAATTTCCTTTTCGTTAAAAACAATGACGGCCAAAAATATCATACCATAAGCGAAAATCTGCAATGCGCCCAAAGGTTCGTGGTAAACTATGCCGGACAAAGCAAATGCAATAATTGGATTGATGTTCAGAATCATCCCAACCTTCGAGGAACTGATGCCGGAAAGTGCAAAAAGATTCAGTAATAATGGGACAATCGTATACATCACAGCAATAATTTCAATATAAATATAAAACTTAAAATCTGTAATGAAATTGCCGGAATAAGCAGGGAAAAATGGCAGCAAAATCAAAGCTGACAGCAAAATGTGAAAATTAAGAATCAAGAACTTATCAAATTGCCTGTTCTTATTCTGACTCACCAGATAAGCGGCGTACGTAAACCCAATGAGACTGCTGTAAAACATATCAATCATATTGGCATACGACAGCAGAATACAGCCTGCAAGACTTAGAAAAACCGACAGCCACTGGAGTTTCGAAAGTTTATCTTTCAGTAAAAAATAAGCGAGGATTGTCGTGATAATTGGGCAAACCAGGTACGCTACCGAAGTCGCCCGCACGCTCACGTGGTTCATTACATATATAAATGAAAACCAGTTTGCCGTAAGCAAAATGCTGCTGCCAATATTCAAAACTATCAGATCTCGTTTGCTTTTTTTTGAAATGGATTTGAAATAGCTGAGGTTTTCCGTCAGGGTTTTTCTTTTAAAAAGAAGAGAAACCACTGTCATTATAATCGCACAACTGAACACGCGATAGAATAGAATATCCGACGATGCAAAAGAATGAAGCGGTTTCAATACCAGACTGAAAGTGCCCCAAAGCGTGAATGCAGTGATGGCGGCGAGATAATATTTAAGATTGTTCAAATGGTTGTTTCTTTTTGGAATCAATAATAATTGCTGATACAAAAATAAAGATCTTTTGAAGCAATTCATTTAAAAACTATTCCTGTTTTTTTATTGGCTGATTCCGATTTTAAAATCTTTACAATCGATGAAAATACTATTCTTCAAAAATATCTTGTTTCCAAGCATTCCCGTCATTCCTGAGAATTTCATCAGTGAAAACTGCGCATTGGAAAAACCTTCCACGTAAGTGATTTCCTCCACAGGAACTTCCTGGTTTTTGAATCTGATATTTTGATGACAGCTCGCAGTGTAAGTGGTCAAAATATTGTTCCAGCTTCTGGATTTTTCGATTTTCTCTTTGGAACTTTTTGATTTCAGATTTTGCCATTCTTCTTTGTAAGTCAGAAATTCGTAAGCGCTGGTTCCGGAGTCGTAAAGGAATTTCCGATCTTCACCTTTCAAAACTCCGGGAATAATGATTTTTCTCTTTTTGAATTTAAAATCAATAAGATTGTTTTTGAAATTTTTAGGAACGTTTTTTAGATTTAGAGAAACATAATTTTCCTTGAAATTAATCACCGTTTTTCTGTCTTCCAGAATATCTGCGCCAATCGTTCCAATGATTTTTAGAGAATCTGACTGATTACCTTTTTCAATATTAAATATTTTAAAATTCGAAGAAGAGATTTCAGTTTTTCCAACCAAGAATGAAGTTTTTGCACGGTCATTATTCGTCTTGATTTCTTTAATATTTTTGATGGAATTTGAATAAAAAATGGTGTAAGGCGAACCGGTATCAAATTGCAGATAATAAGTTTCCGGATTTTCCGAAAAATGAATCGGAAGGAGCAAAACATTTTTCTCATTGCCAAGCCAGGTAATCGGAATATTGCCGCTTTCGTTTTTAACGGTTAAATAATTCTTTTCAGGCGTAAATTTCTGATCAAAATAAATGTAGCCGCCAGCCAACATCAGGATCAAAACGGTTAGAATTCCGAAGGCGATTTTCTTAAAAACTTTCATTGTCAATTTTTTTCTGCAAGATTCGGATTTTGAGATCTTATTCTTATCAAATTTGATATGACAATTTTACGTCAGTTTTATGACTTTCATTATAAGAAGTTGGTTTTCAGTTTGATGCTGAGTTCGTTGTTTTGGTTCAGGCTAATCCCATTTTTGATAATAATGAATAGTTTTAATGAAAGAAAGAGGATCAACGGCACTATGAAAAGGGGAAATTTAATTGAAATAGCTTTTTGAAGAAACGGCGAAATGATCATTAAAACGGAAAGAATCATGGTTAAAATAATATGAAGACTAGCGATGCTTTTCCCCAATTCTTTGTTCGTAAAATCTTTGGTTTTATAAGTTAAAATTAATGGAAATATGATGCTGCCAAAGGGAATAATCAATCCGGACAGTGCGGAAAGGTTGATGAGTTTTGCTCTGTCAATGGTAGGATTTTCTTCGTCAGCTGCAAGCAGTTTTTGAGGTTCAATTTCCAAAGCATTCGTAATGGCTTTCAGCGTAAAACCTTTCGGGATATTTCCAGCCTCTATTCTTTGAATGGTCCGCAGAGAAAGCCCGGACTTTTCCGCCAGTTCGGATTGAGTCAGGTTTTTCTGTTCACGTAGGATTTTGAGGTTCGGTTGCATCTTAATTCTAAATTTTACAAGTAATTACACTTTATCCAAAGCAATCCGCTTTTCTGTAGAATTCAAAAACTGAGTAGGAGAGAATCCTGTGATTTTCTTAAACTGATTTGAAAGATGCTGCACGCTTTTGTAACCAAGTTTAAGCGAAATTTCGGTGAGATTAAACTCTTTGTAAAGCAGCAATTCTTTTACTTTCTCAATTTTCTGAAGGATGAAATAATGTTCCAAAGTTAAATTTTCGTTCTGTGAAAATAGTTTGGAAATTGAGCTGTAATCTTTATTTAATCCAGAACTTAGAAACTCAGACAAAACAAAATTTTCGGCAATGTCTTCCTCAGAAATCTTTTGGATGATGAGGTTTTTGATTTTCTCAATTTGCTTTTTGGAGGAATCTTCAAGGATTTCAAATCCTGTCGATTTTAATTTGGAATTGAGTGCTGCCAAATCATTTGCGGAAACCTGTCTTTTGGTTTCCACTTCACCAAGATCGATGTTTGAAATTTCAATTTTGAGTTCATCAAAAATAGCCTGAACGGCAGAAATGCAGCGGTTGCAAACCATATTTTTGACAGAGATTTTCATATTCAAATTTAGTCAAAATCTGAATATGAAAAAAGCACCACAGATTTGTGATGCTTTTAGAAAATTTATTCTAATTAATTATTTGATAATCAATTTGGTATTTGACTTTTTTCCTTCCGATTGTTGAGTAATGATGTAAACACCGGATTGCAGATTAGTAGTCATTTCATTTTTACCTTTGCTGACGATTGCAGAATGAACCACTTTGCCGCTAAGATCCTGAATCACAATATTTCCTGCATTTTCAGTTTCAAGATAGAAATGGTTTTTGCTTGGGTTTGGATAAATGCTGATTTTGGATTTCGAAACATCAGAAACAGCCAGGCTTTGGGCACATTTATAAGGTTTGTAGGTCACCGTATTTGCAGTCTGACTTCCGATCACAGCGGCTACCATTGCGTCATCGGAAAGTTCGCCTTCTCTCCAGCAGTTTCCGATTGCACTTACAGCATTTGGTGTGTTGTTGAAAAACGCTACTGTGTTTCCTGCATTTACGTTGTTTTTGAAAATATTATTCCCTTCATCCGTTGCAGTTCCCAAATCAAGTACAGCATTGCTCAAAATTGTAATTCCCCAAAGATTTCCGCGGATCTGATTGTTTCTTACTGTTACTTTAGAAGTTGCTGTAAGAGAAATTCCGCTTCCGCCAAGGTTGGGCAGATTTTCGCTGTTGTTGTTTTCGATGATATTATTTCGGATAATTCCTGTACTTCCTGCACCTTGATGTGTGATTCCATAACGGTTGTCTCTGATTGTGTTGCCCTCGATACGGAATCTGTTGGTGCCGCCAAGCAAACCGGAAACCGAAACGCCTCCAGCTTTGATATTCAGCCTGTTGCCGATAATGGTATTGTTTATGACTCTCGTAGAATCTACACCGCCGGGTCCCATATTGATTTGTGGGTAATTGCCGTTCGCATCTGTCGTATTGCCGTAGAAATAATTATTAATGATATCAATGGAAACAGAACCTGATGCGCCGGAATTGATTCCCGCTCTGGAGTTCTCAAGAAACTGAGAGTTTTTCACCACATGCCCTTTTCCCTGAAACAATGCCAAAGCTGCACTGCTCGCAACATTCGTGGTTCCTGAATTGTTATTTTTATAAAGAATACAGTTGTCCATCAAAAACGGATTTGCAGTTAGGACGCGCACGCCTCCGCCATATTCGATTCGGGTGTTTTTCATCTCCGCTACAGAACCTTCTTCAAAACGGATGCCTCGGTAGGGACTTCCAATCGTGCTTGCAGTGATTGTAAAGTTGGATGCAGTCGTTTTATATTCGCCGTAAACAAAAATAGCAACACCGGAATTCACTTTCAAAGTGGTGTTTTCGTCGATCAGAAGTTTGTCTGTGGCAGCAAGCGTGAGGTCTGCAGTCAGTGTGTAATCTGTTCCGCTCTTGACCAAAACCGTTGGTGCAGCGGCAGATAAACTGGTTAAGGTATAACTGGTGCCATTGTTAGGTGTTGTAAACTGAGCCTGCAAAAATGCGCAGCTCATCACAAACAAAAGAGTAATTTTTTTCATAAGTCGATTATTTTTCGAATATCAAATTTATTAATGAATTTTCTGTTTAACATAATATATTTGTAAAAAATTGCTAATATGTATTCAGAATTAATAGCAGGCACAATGCGTTGGGGCATTTGGGGCGCCAATCATTCCGAAAGAAAAGTTCAGGAATTGATAGAAGTTTGTCTGGAAGAAGAGATTACGACTTTCGATCATGCTGATATTTACGGCGGCCATACCACAGAAGAACTGTTTGGAAATGCATGGAAAGAAATGAATTTGGACAGGGAAAAAATCCAATTGATTTCCAAATGCGGCATCGTGATGAATTCTGACAAAAAACCGTCTTCACTCAAATATTACAATTATAATTCCGATTATATTTTTGATTGTGTTAATGAAAGTCTTTCAAACCTAAAGACAGATTATCTGGATCTTTTGTTGTTGCATCGTCCGTCGCCATTATTGAATCCAGAAGAAATTGCCAAGGTTTTTTATACTTTAAAATCTGAAGGAAAAGTCAGTGAATTTGGAGTAAGCAACTTTTCAGTTTCGCAGTTTGAATTACTGAATCAATATTTCCCATTAGTCACAAATCAAATTGAAGTTTCTGTCAATCAAACCTGTTCATTTTATGACGGAACGTTGGATCAATTGATGATGAAAAATCTGAGACCAATGGCCTGGTCTGTAATGGGAAATTATTTCTCAGAAAAAACGGATCAGAATATTGTGATCTCCAATGTTTTGAAAGAACTCTGCGGAAAATACAGTGCAGACGAAAATCAAATCTTATTAGCCTTTATCCTGAAACATCCATCAAGAATAATTCCCGTTATCGGAACTTCAAAAATTGAAACTTTGAGACGATTAAAATCAGCTTTAATGATTGATTTAGAAGCAATCGACTGGTTCAAAATCCTCGAAGCAAGCTGCGGAAAAGAGGTAGATTAATTAATTTTAAATTCTTTTCAAAAAAAATCTGAAAGTTTCTAATTATTCGAAAATAATTGTAAATTGCACCAAATTATATTTGAAATCAATAATGCATTTTTGTTGTTTTTCCTGATATAATATAAAACAACAGTTAACTTAATTTTTTTTAAAATGAACATTTTTGTTTCAAACATCAATTACGCAACTAAGGATTTTCAGTTGCAAGAATTATTCGAAGAATTTGGAGAAGTAACTTCTGCAAAGATCATTACTGACCGTGACACTGGGAGATCAAAAGGATTTGGTTTCGTAGAAATGGGAGACGAAGAAGGAAAACAAGCATTAGATGCTTTAAATCAGAAAGAATTTAACGGTAAAATACTAAATGTTACCGAGGCTAGACCAAGAGAAGAGAAACCAAGAAGATCTTTCGATAACAACCGTGGTGGTGGTTACGGAGGTGGTAACAACCGTGGAGGTGGTTACGGTGGCGGAGAAAACCGTGGAGGCGGTGGAGGCGGCCGTTGGTAATATCCCTTAACAAAACAAGAAAGCGATCTATTTTTAGATCGCTTTTTTTATGCTTTATAATTCAAAATGGTGCGGAATATTATTTCAATTTATATTTAAAAATGATATTTTGAAAATTCTATTTTTTCCTGATCAACAGATAAGCATTTTCAAAATCTATGGTTGGCGAAGGACTTTTTTTGTGCTTTTCAATGATCAGATTTCCCAATGTTATTTTGAGATGGTATTTTTCTAGATCGGCTTCCACCGCCATTTCCGGTAGATTTACTTCTCCGGTTTTCCCTTTGTATTTGGTTTTTAAATCTTTGATTAATGAGGAAAAATCTGCTTCTTCGTCAGAATTTAAAATCACTCTCAATTGCGGTTCTTCATCTGTGATCCTGTCGAAGATTTCAAAGGTGTCGCTGCCAATGGTTTTGTCGCTATGGTTGTAGCGGTTGAAATAAAAAACATAATCGTAATCGCTTACATTGATGATTTGCTGATTGGAAATCAGTTCTAATCTTTCATAGTCGGAAGTAGATCTGTCGGTTTTTTTAATATTCGAAAATTGATCTTTAACAGTAAGATAAAGCGAATACGGATTTTTTGAATGACTAATTTCCCAGGCTAGATTTTCTTGTTTTTTAGCGTCAATTAATTTTAATAAAGATTTGGTTTCTTTTCGTTTGCCCAAAAATTCAAACTTATTCGCAATTTCCGTTGCAGTGCTGTCCACAATCCGCCTTTTGAAATCGATTTTTTGATTGTTATCCAGTAATTGATTCTTAGTTAAAAGTTCCATCAATTGATTTTCCTGACTTCTCTTAGCCACAGAAAATGTATTAAGGAAAGGAAAAACCAAAGCAAACAATCCAAAGGCAAACAAACTGGTCGGAATGAATTTGATGCTGGCATTTTTATTAATGATAAAATAGAAAACAACCGTCGCCAACCAAATTGAAAGTAAGACTACAAAATATCTCGGTTCCGTGTAACCATATTCCAGAATCCTCGTGAAAATGGCTGTAAACAATAAAATTAATAATGGAATTAATGTAAAATAAAAAATCTTCGAGAACATCTTGACCCAAGATTTCGCTGAGTTTTCTTTCAAAGGATGAACAAGCAATATCGCTAAAATCCCAACAATCGAGTAGGCGAGTACGAGATAGGAAACCCAGCCTCTTGGCAATTCCCAATTGATGAGGATTTTTGCTGAATAGAAATACAGAATGACTACGTATATAATAAGGAGTGGAATCAGAATGTATTGCGTGAAAAACTTTAAGATGACAGGATATGTGCCTTCTTTTTCCAGATATTCCAGACCTTTTTCATTGAAAAGTAAAAAGATAAAACTGCTCCCGACGATTGAAAAGAAATAAAAAGTCTTTGCAAAAACCCGATCACTGAAATTAAAATCAAAAAGCTTGTCAACCGCGACAATCGCCAATTCGACTCCGCCAGTCAGAACACCTGTGAAAATCGCAGTCAGGACAATATTGATGAAAAGATTCTTGTTGTACTGCCAAAAATCCATCTCGGTTTTCTTCCTGAAAAATGCTGCAAATGAAACAAAAAGATGCGAGAGCACAAAAGTCGGAACAATCAGAAAAGCGTAAACTTCCGTGAAATCTTTTTCTAATTTAGGCAAGAGAAAATAAAATCCGATGAGGAAGAGAATTCCGCCAAGTTCCAGCAAAATCTGTTTCCCGATTCTTTGCGACAGCATTTTCAGACCGAACATCAATGAAATTCCCAATGCGAAAATCAGAGCTAATTTAGTCAGCGTGAAAACTTTTTCGCTGGTTCGGAAATTTTCATCAGCGATGAACATCAGGCAAACCGAAGCACCTAAAGCCATCAATAAAACCAAAGGAAACTGCCTAATGGCAAAAGCTGCTTTCCCGAATATTTCGTTTAATTTTTGGTTCATAATGTTTTGTGTTTTGGTTAAAGGATAAAGTTACTTATTCTTCTTTTTCGATTTTTTCTTTTCCTTTTTATCTTTTTTCTTAGACTTTTTCTCGCCGGTAATTTCTTTTATGAATTCCTGAATGTGATTCTCTTCGGTATTTTCTTTCGCTGAAATCTTCTTCGGCTTTCCATCAGAAAACTTTTCAAAATCCTGTGGTTTTACATATTTTTCATCAACCAAAACTTTCAGCAATTCGCTTCCGGAATTATCAAAATAGTTTTCCAAGAATCTTTTCAACACAAATTTTTTATATTCATCTAAAACAATCGATGGAGAGTAAAGGTAAATTCGGCCTTGCTTTTCCGTTGTCAGATAATGTTTTTCAACTAATATCTTAAGAAATGTGGAAACTGTATTCTGATGAGGTTTCGGCTCTGGATAGATATTCATCAGTTCACGGAAATAGATTTGACCTTTGTTCCAGATGAGCTGCATTATTTCTTCTTCAGAAGGCGTTAATGGTTGTAAAATCATAAAATAAATATTTTAGAAAATAATGGCATTCACCATTACGAGATAAATTAAAGATACAAAAATGGCGATTGCTCCGCCAGACAAAACTTCTTTTGGTGTATGTCTTTTAAGAATCACCCTTGTAACACCGATTAATATGGATAAGAAAAACCAGAAAATGCCAATTGCAGGTTCAATCGTAAAAAACAAAGCCGCCACATAAATATTAAGACTCGTGTGCATGGAACTTTTGATGAAGAAATTACTGACCTGCATCAGTATTAATAAGATACAAAGCATAAAAATCGCCCAGTCCATTTCCTTATGAAGATAGAAATCTACAGCTAAGAAAATCACGGTTGCAATAATAATGAAGATGTAGAGCGAGTGACGTTGCTTTCGGTTGGAAACATCCATATTGGTATAATTCCCTTTTTTTACATTTCTGTAAATCCAAAGTGCGACAGGAATTATTAATAACAGAAGAATCGGCAAAAACTTTTTCAACGCTTCTTCCCAGGTGTAATTTTTATAGCTGTAATAAAAAAAGTAGATCACCAGAGAAACCAACGGGTTAAAGAAGTTCGAAATTACTTTCGACAGGCTGAGAATAAGAGGGTTTTTGATTTCCATTCAGAATAATTTCGAGTTCAATATACAACAATTATCATTTTCTGCAAACCCACTAATTTAACTTGGATTCAGTGATAATGCAATCGATTGCACAATTTTGAATATTAATTTGGAGTAAAGGATTATATTCCTCAAAAAAATATGATAATATGCATACAATAAAGAAAATTATTTTTCTTATTTTTGCTACATATTTCGAAATTACAATGAAAGAATTTTCAAAAGAAGTCTACCTTAAATGGTATGAAGAAATGACGATGTGGAGAAGGTTTGAAGACAAATGCCGTTCTCTTTATCTTAAACAAAAAATCAGAGGTTTCTTACACCTTTATAACGGTCAGGAAGCCATTCCAGCAGGTTTTACCCACGCAATGGACCTTTCCAAAGACAGTATGATCACAGCATACAGATGTCACATCCACCCAATGGCGATGGGCGTGGACCCAAAAAGAATTATGGCAGAACTTTGTGGAAAAGCAACAGGAACGTCTCAGGGAATGGGAGGTTCTATGCACATTTTCAGCAAAGAGCACCGTTTCTATGGTGGTCACGGTATTGTTGGCGGTCAGATTCCTTTAGGTGCAGGTATTGCTTTTGGAGACAAATATTTTGACAGAAAAGCGGTAAACATCTGTTTTATGGGTGATGGTGCTGTACGTCAAGGTGCGCTTCACGAGACTTTCAATATGGCAATGAATTGGAAACTTCCTGTGGTATTCGTTTGTGAGAACAACGGTTACGCAATGGGAACTTCTGTGAAAAGAACTGCCAACCACGAAGATATTTATAAATTAGGATTAGGATATGAGATGCCTTGTCTTCCTGTAGATGCGATGGATCCAGAGAAAGTGGCGGAAGCGGCTTACGAAGCGATCGAAAGAGCAAGAAGAGGAGACGGACCAACTTTCATCGAGGCCAGAACGTACCGTTATAGAGGTCACTCTATGTCAGATGCTGAACCTTACAGATCAAAAGATGAAGTGGCACAATATAAATTGGAAGATCCAATCGAGATTGTGAAACAAAGAATCTTTGATAACAATTGGGCGACCCAGGAAGAATTGGACGCTTTGGAAGAAAAATCAAGAGAGTTTGTAGAAGAATGTGTAGAGTTTATGGAGAATTCTCCGTATCCAGATGCAAATCTTCTTTATGACTATGTATATTCCACTCCGGATTATCCATTCATCAACAAATTAGAAAATAATTAATTTTATAAAAAAAATTATGGCAGAAGTAATTACGATGCCCCGTTTGTCGGATACGATGACGGAAGGCAAAGTTTCAAAATGGCACAAAAAAGTTGGTGACACTGTAAAAGAAGGTGATATTCTTGCAGAGATCGAAACAGATAAAGCAGTTCAGGATTTTGAATCCGAGATCAACGGAACATTATTATTCGTTGGCGTAGAGGAAGGTTCTGCTGCACCAGTAGATTCTATTTTGGCAATCATCGGTAAAGAAGGAGAAGATATTTCTTCTTTGACCAACGGTGGAGGTGCAAAACCAGAAGCTGCTGCTGAAAGCAAATCTGAAGAAGAATCAAAAACCCAAGGCGAATCTACAGATGTAGAAACTGAAAGCACTGACTCAACGAGCGGAGGCGAAGTGCCTGAAGGTGTAGAGGTGATCACAATGCCTCGTCTTTCTGATACAATGACCGAAGGTAAAGTTGCCAAATGGCAAAAGAACGTTGGTGACACTGTAAAAGAAGGTGACATCCTTGCTGAGATCGAAACTGACAAAGCTGTTCAGGATTTCGAATCTGAAGTGAACGGAACTTTATTGTACCAAGGTGTTGCTGAAGGCGACGCTGCGGAAGTAGATAAGATTTTAGCAATTATCGGCCCTGCAGGAACGGACGTTTCTAGCGTGGTTTCTGGTGGCGGTAAAAAAGCAGCTGCGCCGAAAGCAGAAGCAAAAACCGAAACTAAAGCTGAAGATAAAAAAGAAGAGGCTCCCGTGGCTGCATCTTCTACAGGCGAAAGAATCGCAATCTCTCCTTTGGCCAAGAAAATCGCACAAGATAAAGGTGTAGATTTCTCGGCTATCAAAGGTTCTGGTGAGAACGGAAGAATCGTGAAAAAAGATGTTGAAAATTATCAGCCGTCAGCTCAGCCAGCAGCTGCAGCTTCAGCACCGAAAGCAGTTTCTGCTCAGCCAAGTGTAGCATTCACGCCAGGAGAAGATTCTGAAACTGTGAATTCTCAAATGAGAAACATCATCGCTAAGAGATTGGGTGAAAGTAAATTCACTGCACCGCATTATTATTTGACTGTTGAGATCAACATGGATAAGGCGATTGAAGCGAGAAAAGAAATGAATACTGTGCCAGACACTAAAGTATCTTTCAACGATATGGTGATCAAAGCGGTTGCAGTAGCATTGAGAAAACATCCACAAGTGAATTCTTCTTGGGCAGGTGACAAGATCATCCACCACGGGAATATCAACGTTGGGGTAGCAGTAGCTGTTCCGGACGGATTGGTAGTTCCAGTATTGAAGAATACAGACTTTATGAGTTATAACGACATCTCAGCATCTGTAAAAGATATGGCTGGAAGAGCGAAAACAAAAGCTCTGAAAGCTAACGAAATGGAAGGTTCTACTTTCTCTGTTTCAAATCTTGGAATGTTTGGAATCGAGACGTTTACATCGATCATCAATCAACCGAATTCTGCAATTTTATCTGTAGGCGCCATCGTTGAGAAACCAATCGTTAAGAACGGACAAATTGTTGTTGGAAACACAATGAAATTGTCTCTAGCTTGTGACCACAGAGTAATCGACGGAGCAACAGGTGCTCAGTTCTTGCAAACATTAAGAACTTACCTGGAAAGTCCATTGACGCTTTTATTAGGATAAAAACTTGTTCGAAATATTTTTATAAAACCTTTCAATTCTGTTGAAAGGTTTTTTTTATTTCTGAATTTGAATTTTTAGGAATTGGTATTAGGCTGTAATCTTGTTTAATGATTTGAATTAAATTAAAACAGATTGTTTAGAAAAAACCACAACTTGTATTTGGTTTAAACAAGCTGTTTGGATAAAACCACAACTTGTATTTAGTTTAAACAAGTTGTTTGGAGAAAACCACAACTTGTATTTAGTTTAAACAAGTTGTTTAGAGAAAACCACAACTTGTATTTTGTTTAAACAAGTTGTTTGGAATGGATTACACTTAAATATAAGTTTAGAATAAATTTAGTAATTGATGGACTCACGTCGTGCTGATAACCCGAGCTGCGTAAGGGATGGAAGCGGTTATCCTTTTTGTCTTTGGATTAATATCAATTTGGATGGGAAACGTTCTAGACAAAAAGATAATAGTGGACAGCCCGACCCGCTTGTTTTTTGCTGAACTGAGAGCGCTCTATAAAAATGGAGAAACGTCTGGGCAAAAACAAAGGGTTACGCCCAAATAATTAGCATTTCAATTTGGGATTTGATTATATTTGTGCCGTGAAAAAGCTCAGTTTTTTATTTCTTATCGTAGGAAGTTTGGTGTTTGGACAAGATCATTTGTCGGGGTTCAATATGATGTCTTTTACGTACAAAGCGAGTCCGAAATGGATGGCCTACGTAGAGTTGCAGACTAGAGCCAGACGGGATTACACCGTGATCGACTATTATGAGACGAAGGGTGGAATTGGCTACAACATCACGAAAAACAATCAGGTTTTTGTAGGAGCCGGTCGGTACGGAACTTATGAGAAGATGAAGATCTCTCAGGAGGAATTCCGGATGTGGCTGCAATATACTTTTACGCAGAGGCTTGGAAAGTTGAAGCTGGATCACAGGGGTAGGGCAGAGCAGCGCTATTTCTACGCCAGCCAAACGGGTGAACATACGAAGGCAAACCGTTTCCGATACCGACTGAGCGCAACTTTGCCGATCAATAAAGATAAAGTGCAAGAAGAAACTTTCTTCGTGAATGCTTTTGAGGAGATCTTCCTTGGACCTGTGGACCCAAACTTCAAGCGTAACAGGACCTTTGCCGGTTTTGGCTATCAGTTCAACCACAGTTTGTCTGTGACTTCAGGTTATATGTTCCAACGGGAATTTGCTTTGAAAGGGAATGATAATTTTCACTTCCTCTATTTCGCGCTCAACTTTACGATCGATGGGACGGATGATGAGAAGGATATTGTGATCCCGATGGTGGATTAAAAAATTGTTTCCCCGACCCTAAAGGGTGCAATTTTTCTGAAATTTTCCTCCCTTTAGGTTGGGGGAAAGAAAATTTCAGAATTAGTGTTTCTAATATTTTTCAATCAGATATAGATAGGCTTTCAGATATTTGTTGAAGCGCTTCAGGTCTTTTTCTTCTAGCAATGTTGTGCATCTGGTGAGGTCCATATTGTCGCGCAGGTCATTCAGTTTTACAGCAATCGCCAACGGACTTTTCTCTATCCTTGCCACGAACGCGTCATAATCCAAATGTTCCTCTTCACGTTTCGTCAGACATTCCACAGCTTCCAGAATATGCTCTGGAAAACCTTTTTCTCGGAGAAATTCTAATGGAAATTCCGGGTTGTCTTCCACAACATCGTGCAGTACGCCAACGATCTTTTCGTCGATGGTCTTTCCCGCATTCATCACGCGGAAAACGTGTCCTAAGTAAGGCGCATCGTATTTGTCGGTTTGTCTTTTATGTGCTTTGGTAGCTATTTTTATGGCTTTGTAGAGGAGTTCGTGTGTGGACATTTTGTTGATTGTTATTAAAAAGTGTTTTAATTAAGAAATTTGAGCATTAAAACATTTCTAATACTCTGTACCAATTTTCTTTAATTTTATAATTATTTTCAGGATACTTTGTAATTAATCTATTTATTGAATTTATTGTTTCAGGATCATTAGTATAAATAAAATAAGATTGAGGAGAATCAAAAAATCCTCTCGAAATCCAAAATTTTATTGTCTTATTATTATTATTATTATTATTATTATTATTTTGAAATAACCATATATCATTTCCACCATTTGAAACAATCGGAAAATTAAAAGGTAATTTACAAATACCATTGTTCAATCCTGTATTTGGTTTCAATTTTCCACTCTTTACATCATCAACAATTTTATTTCTTTTATTGTATAGAACCATCCAATCCACTTTTTCAATAATTTTCCTAGGAATTTTGTTAAAATTATAGAAAGTTAATGTGAATAAAATTCCTAGAGTCAAAAGAATAACAATTCTGATTTTTAAATCTTCCGGATATTCTTTACTTGTTTTTATTATTTGTTTTATAATAAAGACGAGTAAAACTATTACAGTAAAAATCCAAATAATTGGTTGAATAAAATATGGTAATAAATAGTAATCTAAAAGAACTATTATTATCCAAATAGAGATTAATAAAATAAGTTTTTTGTGTCTCATTCAAAATTTAATCAACTAATCTTATTAGTTTCTACCTCCCTTTCAACTCATCAAACAATCTCTCCAAAGACCCAAGATCAGAAATCAAAACCTCTCTCGCCTTCGCACCATTGAAACCGCCAACTACGCCAGCGGCTTCCAGCTGATCCATAATTCTTCCGGCTCTGTTGTATCCTAATTTCAGTTGTCTTTGAAGCATTGATGTTGAACCTTGTTGTGTCGAAATAACGATTCTTGCCGCGTCTTCAAAAAGCTGATCTTTCTCGTTCGGGTCGAATGCTCCAACGGTTGAACTTCCTTCGTCGCTGGAATATTCTGGAAGAAGATAAGCGTCGGGATAACCTTTTTGTTCGCCCACAAATTCAGCAATTCTTTCTACTTCCGGCGTATCTACGAATGCACATTGCAAACGCGTCAAATCATTTCCATTGAAGTAAAGCATATCACCGCGTCCAACCAATTGCTCTGCTCCAGGCGAATCCAAGATCGTCTTGGAATCGACCCCCGAAATTACACGAAATGCAATCCTCGCAGGGAAATTCGCCTTGATCATACCTGTAATTACATTAACTGATGGTCTTTGTGTCGCAACAATCAAGTGGATTCCAATCGCTCTTGCCAGCTGTGCCAGACGTGCAATCGGATGCTCAACTTCTTTTCCTGCCGTCATAATCAAGTCAGCGAACTCATCGACAACCAAAACGATATAAGGCAGATAGCGGTGTCCGTTTTCAGGATTGAGTTTTCTCTGAGCAAATTTGGCGTTGTATTCTTTGATGTTTTTACAAAATGCATTTTTAAGAAGGTCATATCGCTGATCCATTTCGATACAAAGCGAATTCAAAGTATTGATCACTTTTGCATTGTCTGTAATGATCGCATCTTCTGTATCAGGCAATTTCGCCAAATAATGTCTTTCGATTTTTGAATATAAAGAAAGCTCAACTTTCTTCGGATCTACCATTACAAATTTCAGTTCGCTCGGGTGTTTCTTATATATTAAAGAAGTCAGGATTGCATTGATACCAACAGATTTTCCTTGTCCAGTTGCACCAGCCATCAAAAGGTGGGGCATTTTAGCAAGATCAGCCACAAAAACCTCGTTGGAAATGGTCTTTCCAAAAACGATTGGAAGATCCATATCTGCAGTTTGGAATTTTGGTGATGCGATTACAGATTTCATAGAAACCATTGTCGGATTTTTTCTTGGAACTTCGATTCCTATAGTTCCTTTTCCTGGCATTGGCGCGATAATACGGATTCCTAGTGCAGAAAGATTCAAAGCAATGTCGTCCTGTAATTTTTTGATTGCAGAAACTCTGATTCCCGCTTCCGGTACGATTTCATAAAGCGTAACTGTTGGCCCGATCGTCGCTTTGATTTCAGAAATTCCGACATTAAAGGTTTTTAATAAGCCAACAATTCGATTTTTATTTTCCTCTAGTTCGTCGTGGTTGATGGTGATTTCCTCGTTGCCGTAATCTTTCAAAAGATCGACTGACGGCATTTGAAACTTAGCCAAATCCAATTTATGATCGTACAATCCGTGTTTGCTTACAAGATCGTCGGATTTTTGCTGCTCGGCATTTGGAACGTAAACTTCTTCTTTTTTAACTTCAATATTTAGGGTGATATCGTCAGCAGGTTTTACGGCAGGAATATCAAAAATTGGCTTTTCAACAATCGGTTTTTGAATTGGAGCTTCCGTGGAAAGAACAATTTGTTCCGGCTGGGTTTCTTTGATATTTTCGACAAAAGTTGTTTTGTTAGGTGTTTTTATAGGCTCGAAATCCTGTGTTACTTTGATATTACCAAAATCATTGTCTGTTTTCAAAACGGGCTCGTTGACTGGTAATTTTTCAGTCTTGATTTGATTTTCCAATTCTTCATCAGCCTCAAATTCCTCATCAGAATCCGGCATCAGACCTTTCAGTTTTCCGAAAGTATTGTCATTAATATCATTCAGTTTATTCTTAATAGAACTTGGTCTCAGGTTAAATTCCAAAACAAAATACAAAGCAAAGCTTACTAAAAGTACCATCCAAAGTCCAACGGAACCGATGTAAGATTTTAGATAATCCATGATCTGGTAACCGTAAACACCACCCAAAACACCTTCACCATTCGTCACTGCGCCGAAGAAAATCGGCAGCCAGCAAATGAAAAACAAACTGTGCGAAATGGTTTTCCAGGGTTTAAAATAGGTCTTTTTAAAAATCAAAGTTCCAAAGACCAAAAACAAAAACGCAACGATGAAAGCCGCAACACCAATACTTTCGAAAATGAAAAGATTTCCCAGCCAATCACCGATTTTTCCAAAAAGGTTGGAAGAAACGACGCTTTTGTCCGCCATAGTTCCAGCTTGGCTTTGGTCGGCTTTCCAGTTCATCAGATAAGACACGAAAGAAAGTGCCAGCACGACTGACAATACTATTAAAGTAATACCTGAAATGATTCTTGGTTTGGAGATGATTTTGCTTCCGGCAGTTGTGTTTATTTCTTCTTTACTCATTTTAAAAATCGCAATAGATGCAAATTTAATGTTTTTTATCAGTGATATAAATTGTTAATGGATATTTTTAAATTATTTAAAATGATAAAGATTTTACCCATCTAATTTCCAGTTAAAAACCGCTTATTAAGAATGTTTCAAAATAACACAACTCAACTTCAAAGTGACAAAAAACAGTTTTTTTTGATGCCGTTGTGGTTTATCATCCTTATTTTTGTAAACTATAAATTTCAGAATGAAATCGCCAGAACTTTGATTCTTATAAATAACAATTGGCGATGACATTTGATATAAAAACAGTAGATATCTACCTATGAAAAAGATTCAGGATATTCTTATTTCTACGCGAACAATGGCGCTTCTGTTGCTGGTTTTCGCAATTTCTATGGCGGTTGCCACTTTTATCGAAAACGATTACGGAACTCCAACTGCAAAAGCCCTTATTTACGAAGCAAAATGGTTTGAAGCCGTGATGTTTTTATTAATATTGAATTTCATTGGAAACATCGGCCGTTACAGGCTTTTCCGAAGAGATAAATGGCCGATTCTGGTTTTCCATTTGGCTTTTATCTTAATTTTTATTGGTGGTGCGATCACACGATACATCAGTTTTGAAGGGACGATGCACATCCGTGAGGGCGAAACGAATAACGAAATTGTGACCGATAAACATTTCTTCAAAATCAAAATCGAAGAAAAAGGTGAGCAGCAAAATTACCACGATGTGCCTTACCTGATGTCGCCTCTTCACTACGATTTTCAGGCAACTTATGATTTTTTAGGAAAAGAAAAAATTGTAGTGAAAGCTGTGGATTATATTCAGAGAAAAAAAGACAGTTTGGTGGTCGGAGCTGGCAAAGAATATCTTCATCTGGTTTCTACGAGTGATATGGGCGGCCGCCAGAATATTTATTTAGGAGAAGGTGATGTTCAGAATATCAACGGAACTTTGGTAAGTTACAACAGAACGGCAATCGACGGTGCTGTTGAATTTCAGAAGAAAGACGGACAGCTTTATATCAAAACACCTGTTGATGCCGCTTTTATGACAATGGCAACCAAAGCGACCGGAACAACTGTGAAAGACGAATTCCAGCCTTTGGTTCTTCGAAGTCTTTATACAATTGATCAATTAAAGCTGGTAATTCCTGAAGGAACGAAGAATGGAAAATTAGTCTCTTACGAAGGTGATAAACAAAAAGACAAAGACGTTCCGGATCTTCTTCGAGTAGAAGTTGCAGGACCAAAAACAAAACAATTGGTTGATCTTGTGGTGGAAAAAGGAAATCCAAATAATTACAAACAGATCAAAGTTGACGGATTGGATATAATGTTAGGCTTCGGACCGAAGATCTATTTTACGCAGCCTTTCGCTCTTAAATTAGAAAAATTCGTAATGGAAACTTATCCCGGAAGTTCTTCGCCCTCTGCTTATGAATCTCACGTAAAAATAGTGGACGAAGGCAAAGAAACGCCTTACAATATTTATATGAATCACGTTCTTAATTATAAAGGTTACCGATTCTTCCAGGCCAGTTTTGATCCGGACAGAAAAGGAACCGTTCTCTCCGTGAACCACGATTTCTGGGGAACTTTGATCAGTTATATCGGTTATGCATTCTTATTTATCGGGATGTTTGTGACGATGTTCTGGAAAGGTTCCAGATTCTGGAGTCTGAACCAAATGCTGAAAACCATCAGCAGGAAAAAAGCCGCAGCCGTTCTTTTACTGTTGTTAAGTTTCGGACTTAATGCTCAGGAAATCGATATGCACGGAAAAGACGGAAGTCACGAAGGCCATTCTCACGCCGAAGCTCAACCCACTTCGCCAAACAAAAATCCGGCAGTGATTGACGCGGATGCGATGGTAAAGAACATCGAAATCAGTAAGGAGCACGCAGATAAATTTGCTTATTTATTGGTTCAGAATTACGAAGGCCGTATCGTGCCGTCTAATACTCAGGCAATTGACATTCTTCATAAACTGACAAGCAGAGACAAATTCCAGAATCTGGATGCCAATCAGTGGTTTCTTGCAGCGACAATTGATCCGATGTTTTGGGCGCAAGTCAATATCATCAAAATTGAAACAGCAGGTAAAGTTGGAAAAGATCTTCGTGCCAAAACACGAGCGACTGATGAAGGTTTTACAAGTTTGATCAAATTGTTTCCAGCCGATAAAAACGGAAATCTTCGTTTTGTTTTGGAAGACGATTACAACGAAGCGTTCCGTAAAAAAGCTTCTGAGAGAACAAGATACGACGAAGCTGTTATCAAGCTGAATGACAAAGTCCAGGTTCTTAATGGGATTATGTCTTATCAATATTTCCGAACAGTTCCGGTTAAGAACGATTCCAATCATACCTGGAGTTCTGTCATGACACCGACTTTTGAACCGGATGAAAATGCGCAGGCAGTTTTAGGTCCATATTTGTCAAGCGTCCTTTTGGCAACACAGGGCGGAAGCTGGGCAAAGGCAGATGCAGAACTGAAAAAAGTAGAAGAATATCAGCAGAAATGGGGCAAAAATGTGGTGCCTTCTGAAGATAAAGTGCAGCTTGAAGTTTTGATAAACAAACTGGATATCAACTTCAAATTGTTGATTTTTTATACGCTGATCGGAGGTTTGCTTTTGGTTTTAGGTTTTATAGCATTGTTCAAACCTACAAAGATTCTGAATCTTATTATAAAAGCATTGATTTACATTGGTGCCGTTGGTTATGTTTTTCATTTCTTAGGATTGGTGGCAAGATGGTATATTTCTGGACACGCACCTTGGAGTAATGGTTATGAAGCGATCATCTTTATTTCTTGGGTTGGAATTACAGCAGGATTTGCATTATATAGAAACTCAAATACTTTGATTCCTGCAGCAGGATTTTTAGTAGCAGTCATTATGATGGGATTTGCACACGGTGGTTCTGCATTAGATCCCCAGATTACACCGTTGGTTCCTGTTCTGAAATCTTACTGGCTGGTGGTTCACGTAGCGATCATTACATCCAGTTATGGATTCTTCTCTTTATCAATGCTGATTGCCATGATTTCATTGATTTTCTACATCATTGCCAACAAAACAACTTTCAAAAGACACAACGATACAACGCTGAAAGAATTAGCCATCGTGAGCGAAATGTCCCTTAATATCGGACTTTTAGCATTAACAATCGGAAATTTCTTAGGCGGAATATGGGCAAACGAATCCTGGGGACGTTACTGGAGTTGGGATCCAAAGGAAACGTGGGCGTTCATCTCAATTATGATTTACGCATTTGTAATTCACATGAGATTAGTTCCTGGATTGAGAGGACGATATACTTTCCACGTCGTGACAATGTTTGCTTTTTGCTCAATGGTAATGACCTATTTCGGAGTAAATTATTATTTATCAGGACTGCATTCTTACGCAAAGGGAGATCCTATTCCGCTTCCGCTTTGGGTTTATGTGAGTATTGGTTATATGATTGCACTTTCCGTTGCGGCTTGGTTCAAGTATAAAAAACTGCACAACGATCTTCATATTAAATCAGATGAAAGAACGCAGGTTGAGCCTTAATTAATAAAGAAATTTTAAAAATTTAAAAGAGCAATTCATATTTTGAATTGCTCTTTTAATTTACTTCAAAAATCTATTGATATAAATTTCCCGTTCTTCCTCGGAAATTCCTAAAACCTCATTAATGTAATTATCCATCGATCCATACTTTTTATCAATCTCATTAAACGCAGCCTGAAGATAATTACGCTCAATCCAGCTGGTTTTTTCCACAACGCCAATATCCAATTTTGGATAAACAAAATGAAAAGTATTCGCCAGTCTCAATCTATTATTAATGACGTTTTTCCGAAGATCATTAGAAACCAGATATTCCTCAAAAATTATCTCATTATCAAATTTCAAAATCTTAAGAATCAAAGCCGTTATCATTCCTGTTCTGTCTTTTCCTGCGGTGCAATGGTAGAGTATAGGTTGATCAGATTCCAGAATTTCTGTAATGATTGTTTTAATAACGTCCGGATTTTCCGAAACATAATCTGTATAGAATTTCAGCATTCTTTTGTCAGCGTCAGCTTTCGTGATTTTTCCTTTCAATGCTGATTTCCTGGCATTCTTCATTTCATCATTTTTATCTTCGAAGGCAGGAAAATTTTTGTAAATGATATGATTTGGCAAATGATCGCGTTCTTTAGAGATTTCCTGTTTTGTCCGAAGGTCAATGACTTTATTAATCTTAAGCTTTTCGAAGTCATCAAAAGAGTTAGACTTTAATTGATGAAGATTCCCACTTCTGTAAATCAAACTGTCTCTCAAGATTTTTCCTTCCGAATTCTTAAGTCCTCCCAAAAATCTGAAGTTATTCACTTTCTTAATCTCAATCTGATTTTTATTATTAAGATCAGAAAATTCGGGTTGATAAGCCAAGTGAGTTTTACACGAAACGACGATCAAGCCAGTCATTACATATCCAAAATACTTCATTACATCAAAACGTCTATTCATAAAGGCATATTTTCCGGAAACAAAAATTCCCGCTTATTTTTCTAAGCAGGAATTTAGTTATTATTAATGAGAAATTTATTGTTTTACAATTTTCTGTGTCGAGGATTTTCCGTCTGCAAAGTTTACTTTCATTAAGTAAACACCGGCCGGTAATTTTGAAACATTGATTTTCGTAGTAGAATCTTCTAACAGTTGTTTTCCATCTACTGCAAAGACAGTCACTTTTGAAACTTTCGAAGCCGTGTCGATATTCACAAAATCCTTGGTTGGATTCGGATATATGGATATCTTTTTAGTTTCGATATCATCAGTACCCAATCTTATTTGTGTTGAATAAAGTGGACCGTACCAAACGCTGCTCTGCTCATTGGAACATTTGGATTTTACATACATTTCATAGATCCAGTTGAGATTAAGGTCACTGCGGGAATCTTTTGGTTCAGTTGCAATATCGCGATACACTTCGCCGCCAGCAGCTGTGAAAACGCCTCTTCTTCCCCAAAGTGTCTGCCATTGTGTAGCATTATCTTTTTCCTTCCAGGCAATATCTACTGTTGTGTTCAGCTGATTTGTAATTTTAAAATCATAAGGTGCAGCACAAATAACTTCGCCACTTTTTTGATTCTGAATATACATAGAAATTGGAAAATAACCCTGCTGTGCCGCGAAAACTGCGGTCGGAACATCTAATTTGATCGTATGTGTTCCTGCAGAAAGATTTCCTAAGTTCACTTCACGATTTGGGATCACATCGCCTGGGCACCAGTTGTTCCAGGATATCCAGCCCCTTAAAGTTTTCGCAGTCGTTCCATAGATTCCGTTGCCCTGCGTATTATATTGTCTGAAATCTTCGCAGTTTTTTCCGCCAGGAATATATTGATGTACCAATTGATCATCCAAATAGACGTTGTGAACTCTCTTCACATATTCTTCGCCATTTGTGTTAGATCCGTGATTTGAGGTTGTCAAATGCAGAACAGCATTCGGAACGGCTTGATCTAAAGTGAACGTTACCAGCCTGGTTGTCTGTCCCGGAACATCGGTTGCATTGTAGTTGTTAAGATTGTCCCGGTAAGAAATAGGCAAAAAGAAATTCTCTGCCGGAGTAGCAGTTCCTGAAGAAACAAATTCCAGATTCCCTCGGAATACATCCGTTCTGTCTGCGCAACCGGCGACCTGAGTGTTTGCAGCGGCTGAATATCCATCTGCACGAAACTCAATCCAGAAATCATAAGCAGCCGATAGAGCAGAATCGTGAAGAATATTAGAAATATTATCAACTTTATAGCTGTAAGGCACTTCTTTTATCGTCGCATTTTTATTCATAAAAGGCGTGATGAAACGTCCTATTTCTATACGTTTGATGTCAGCCTGATTGAAAGTGTAAGTTGTACTTCCCTTCGGAACAAGAACCAAATTAACTCCGGCAATTCTGTCGTAATTATCACAAGCTGCAATCAGTTTGATGTTCATCGTGACGCTGCTTCCAATGGATGCGATCTCTGCCTCAGTCAGTTTTCTGGAAATGATGTCTTGCTCGTAAGCGTGAAGTCTGATCGCTCCGGCTGGAATTTGAGAAAATGCCTCAGGCGGCATCGTTTGACCTTCTCCAAGATAATGATACATACTGTAAAAAGGAACATCATTAAAAACAGAGACATTTTGTGCTAGGAAAAGTGAATGCGTAAAAAGTCCTGCAACAGCAAAAAATAGTTTTTTCTTCATATTTAGATTTATTATTTTCACAAATTTAATAAATTGTTTACTATTAAAGTGTTTTTATATGAAATTTATAAAATTTAGTTTTAATATTTAAAGAATGAGTAATGTTGGTTT
>Ga0213834_100301_pt1 | contig 31360 bp, 34 predicted proteins | sample SWPTP12_FD_160580 | JGI IMG/M metagenome (GOLD analysis project Ga0213834, IMG submission 160580) | Coastal seawater microbial communities from Marineland, Florida, United States - SWP TP1 #2 | ecosystem: Environmental > Aquatic > Marine > Coastal | place: USA: Florida | collected 2016-08-06 | reverse complement strand
AAACCGAACGCCGCCAGGGCATATGCGCGTTTCCGCATAACCAAAACTGTTTTACACAAAAAAAGCCGCAGCACCCGATCGAGGCACTGCGGCGATTGTCATTCGAGGTGACCGATTCTGCGGCGATCCGCCCGGTCAGGCTTTCCCGGCCACCTTGATCGCGAATGCATATTCGAAGGCGATCTCTTCCAGACGCTGGAAACGCCCCGACTTTCCGCCATGGCCGGCAGCCATGTTGGTCTTGAGCAGGATCGGCGCCGAGCCGGTCGAGAATTCGCGAAGCTTCGCCACCCACTTGGTCGGTTCCCAATAGGTCACACGCGGATCGGTAAGGCCTGAAATGGCAAGGATCGGCGGATACGGTTTTGCACCCACGTTGTCATAAGGCGAGTAGGCGGCGATCCACTGGTACTCTTCCAGGCTCTCGATCGGGTTGCCCCATTCCGGCCATTCCGGCGGCGTCAGCGGCAGCGTATCGTCGAGCATCGTGTTGAGCACGTCGACGAACGGAACGGCCGCGATAATGCCCGCGAACTTTTCCGGCGCCATGTTGGCGATCGCGCCCATCAGCATACCGCCGGCCGAGCCGCCTTCGGCAATGATGTTCTCATAGGACGTAAAGCCCTCGGTAACCAGGTGGTCGGCAGCGGCGATGAAATCCTTGAACGTGTTTTCCTTGGCTTCCATCTTGCCCTCTTCGTACCAGGCAAAACCCTTGTCCTTGCCGCCGCGGATATGGGCGATGGCATAGATGAAGCCGCGATCTGCGAGAGACAGGTTGTTGGTGGAGAACGATGCGGGGATGGTCATCCCATAGGCGCCGTAGCCGTAGAGCAGGCAAGGCGCCGTGCCATCAAGCGGCGTGTCCTTGCGGTAAAGCAGCGACACCGGCACCAGCTCGCCGTCATAGGACGGAGCCATCACGCGGCGGGTCACGTAATCTGCGGCATTGTGGCCGGAGGGGATCTCCTGCGTCTTCAAAAGCGTGCGCGTCCGGCTCACCATATCGTAGTCGTAGAGCTGGGTCGGCGTCGTCATCGACGAATAGGAAAAGCGAATGACGGTGCTGTCATATTCCGCAGCGCCGGAAAGCCCCAGCGAATAGGCTTCCTCGGCAAACGCGATCGAATGTTCCTCGCCGGTCCGGCGGTCGCGGATGATGATCTCCGGCAGACCCTGGTTGCGCTGCAGCCAGATCAGGTGCTGCTCATAGGCCATGTGCGAAATGATCAGCCGGCCGGGCTCGTGCGGTACGATCTCTTTCCAGTTTTCCTTCCCCGGTGCCGCAAACGGCGCCTCGACGATCTTGAAGTCCTTGGCATCGCCGTCATTGGTCAGGATGTAGAAGACATCGCCGCCTTCGGTCATCGAATACTCGATGCCCTCTTCGCGCGCCGCCACCAGCTTCGGCTCGGCGGTCAGGTCCGAGGTCGGGATGAGGCGGTATTCCGAGGTCTCGTGATCATGGATATCGAGATAGATCACGTCGTCCAGCAGCGATCCGCCGACGCCCATGAAAAAGCCCGGATCCTTTTCCTCAAACACCAGCCGGTCGTCCGATTGCGGTGTGCCGAGAATGTGGTGGAAGACCTTTGACGGACGGTGGTTCTCGTCCTGCAGCGTATAGAAGAAGCTCTTGCCATCAGGCGCCCAGACGCCGCCGCCGGCAGTGTTTTCCAGGACGTCCGACATGTCTTCGCCGGTCGAGAGATCGCGAACCCGCAGGGTAAAATATTCCGAACCCTTGTCGTCGTAACCCCAGATGCCCTTGGAATGGTCCGTCGCATGGTCGATGCCGGCCAGACGGAAATAGTCCTTGCCCACCGCTTCCTTGTCGCCGTCAAGCAGGATCGTCTGATCGCCGCCGTCGCGCGGGGTGCGGAAATATTTCGGCTGCTCGCCGCCGGTGACGAACAGTGATCCGTACGCAAACGGGCCGTCCTTCATCGGCACGGAGGAATCGTCTTCCTTGATGCGACCGCGCATTTCGGCAAACAGCGTCTTCTGCAATGCGGCCGTGTCGCCCATCGCCGCTTCCATATAGGCGTTCTCGCCCTCCAGATGGGTGCGGATCTCGGGGTCGAGGATCGACGGATCCTTGAACATCTGCTGCCAGTTGTCGGCCCGGAACCAGGCATAGTCGTCGGTGCGGGTGATGCCGTGACGGGTATCCGTCACCGGCTTCTTGGCCGCGACCGGAGGCGTGGGCAGATTTTCGAACGGCATTTTCGGGGAGGGGGCCAAGGAAGCACTCCGAAGTCATGAAAGGAGTGCCAGAGATAGGGGCGGCCGGACCATGAGGCAAGCGGGCAAGCCGCGTGAGCCTACTTCTTCTCAGGCTCGCGGGACTTGGCGAGAGGTGCGAGGTCACGGTGCTGCTGCCAGAATATGAAGGCGACGACCAGTGATAGCCCAATGTCACTCATCAGGAATACCATCGCCAGTTCGGCTGTCATCTGTTCAGTCCGCTTTGCATGATGCCGATTCCGGTCCCGACCACCTAAAGAATACGCGCCAGGATAATTCCCGCTCTGGTAGGTGGTCAACGACGAATCCGTCTTTTAGTTTCCGCCCCGTCCGAGTCACTTTGGATAGGATTCCATGACGATACTGCTGCCCGCCCGGGCATCCATGACAGGCGCTCTCTTGATTTGCGCCGCCTCCACCCTGCCTGCCCACGCGCTTGACGGCCGCATTGTTCGCCAGCTGAACGCCCTTGCACCGGAAGAAAGAGTCGAACAGCGCTGCGATCTCGAGGCGATGGATCGCCTGCGCAAGGAAGGCGATTTCCGCCCCGACAAGGTGATCGCCTACACGTTTTCAGACCCGGTCGGGAACGACAACGGCCTCAAGGCAACCGGCGCAGCGTTCCGCAGCGGCGGTGACTGGTTCAAGCTGAAATTCAAGTGCGAGACCAACGCTGAAGGGCTCAGCGTCACCGCATTCGACTACAAGGTCGGGTCCAAGATCCCGCGCGAGGAATGGGACAAGTACTACCTTTACGACTGACGGGTCGCTGACATCGCCGGGCTTTAGCCCGGCAGATGCGGAACGGTCTTCTTTTCTGGAAACAGTTCCGACAGTACGGTCATCATGATCAGCGACAGGGGCAGCGCCAGCATGGCGCCGACGGCACCCCACATCCATGTCCAGAACAGGATGGCGACGAACACGACAAAGGGATTGATCTCCCACTGCCGGCCCATGATCGCGGGGAAGATCAGGTTTTCCATCAGCAAGTGCACCGAGAAGAACACGATCGCGGGCAGCAGTCCAAGGAGAAGGGTGTCATGCGTGATGATGCCACCTGCTGCAACCGCGAGGGTCATGATCGTGATCCCGAGAAACGGGATGAAGCTCGACAGGAATGCGAACAGACCCCAGAGAAGCGGCATGCTGAGGCCGCCGAAATAGGCGATTGCGATCATCACGACGCCGAGACCGAGATAGAGCACGCTCGCAGTCGCAAAATAATAGCCGAGAACCTGATCGATTGCGTTCAGCACACGGATCGCAATCAGCCTCTGGTGACGCCGCGGGAAGGCGAGGATGAGGGTACGGCGAAGTCTGAGCCTGCCGTAGAGAAACAGAAGCAGCGCCGCAAAGAAGATCATGCCCTGCACGACGGCCGGCGTCAGATTGGCGGTAACGACGCTGAGGATGTTGCCGGAATTCTCCAAAAGCGCCTGCATCGACATCGGCCCGGTTTCAAACGTGGCCGGCGAGATGTTCAGCCATTCCTGGCGCTGCAGAAATGGCATCATCCGGTCGATCATGCGTTGCAGAAAGCTCGGACCTTCCTGGATCATCATGGCAAACGGTTCGGCCAGCGCGTTGACGACCAGAAAGACCGCGGCGAACACAGCGCTGGAGAGGATGATCGCAATGCCGAATTTGGGTACGCCCAGGCGGCCAAGCTTATCCGCGACCAGACCGAGAATCAGTCCGACGACGACGGCAAGCGTGACAGGGATAAGCACCAGCGACATCATGTGGACGATGGCGAAGAAAACGATCGCAAAGATGCCGATCACGGCCCAGGCCTTGGCGACTTCCAGCGCCTCGCGCCCCAGCACGAGGCTCTCATCGGCGTCTTCGCTCTCCAGGCCGGAAATGACGGCATCCTTGCGATGCGCAGACCGGTTGGCGGCAAAGTCGATCAGCCGTTTTTTAGGATTGGCTGCGCGCGTGCTCGTCATGGCCATGAATTGTCTGATGTCCTCGTTGTCGCGATCAACGCAAAAACAGTGTTCCGGTTCCGGAATACTGCTCAGGTTTACGATAGCAACGATCAGGAATTCAGCGCGCGTTACGCAGCAAGCGTCAGGCCGATGCCCCACGGGTCTCTGAGAGCCCAGCCCTCGGCGGTTTTGGTTGTCGCGATTTCGTGCTTTTCCAGTGCGGAAAGAGCATTCGCCAGGGCCGACTGATCGTTGAACTTCACGGTGTAATCGGAAAGCCCGGTCATGTTTCCAAGCCGGGTCGTGGCGCCGCGGCTGTTCCAAACGTTGGCAGCGATATGGTGATGATAGTCGCCAGTCGCGAAAAAGCTCGCACCGGGATACCGCGCCATGATCTTCAGGCCCAGCACGTCGCGGTAAAAGGCGTCCGCCTGCGGAATGTCGCCGACCTGAAGATGGATATGACCGAGCGCAGTACCCTCAGCCATTCCGGCAAATGCCGCCTGGGGCGCACTGTTATAAAGCTCCTGAAGGTTCAGCCGGTCGGTCGCCATCGCCACGGTGCCGTCCTGATGGTAGGTCCATTCCGTAGGCGTGCGATCGCGGTAGATCTCGATGCCGTTGCCTTCGGGATCGGAAAGATAGAGCGCCTCGCTCACCAGATGATCCGATGCGCCTTCGAGCTGGATATTGTTATGCGCTGCATGGGCCAGCCATTGGGCAAGCTCAAGGCGACCGGGCACCAGAAAGGCCGTGTGAAAGAGGCCGGCCGCATTGCGCGGCGCGCGGGCCACGTTGCCGCCCGTCGTCAGCGTCAGAAGCGGCACGCCGGCGACGCCCAGAACCTCACCGCTCGGCGTCTTTTCAAGCACCGAAAGCCCGATGATTTTCTGGTAGAAACCGGAGACGCGAGCAAGATCGTTGACGACGAGATGCGCCCGCCCGACATGCAGCGGGCGGCTGAGTGCAAACGGCTGCTGCTGTTCTGTCATGATCTGTCCTCTAGCTTTCAACGGGATCGAAATGACGACGCGCCATGCGCAATCTTTCCACAGTTATGCGCGCCATCGATCGTTCACGATAGTGAGCAGTTCGACGATAGATTGTTCTCGATTTATTGACGCTCGGGCGACGGCCTCTAGCCGTACAGGCTTGATTGCCCCCGTTCCCGCACCATCCGGAACCGGCTCGTGCAGCCACAGTTTTCGGCTCATGACCAAGAGTTGAAACCATCGGAAATTTATTGTGAATCGCGCAGTCTTGCCAAGCTTTCCGCTCGGCCCCATTCTTGGCACCGGTATGGAAGGTGGGTAATGAGCGATCTCTTCAAATTTGGCAGAAACTACGATTTTCACGAGATCGTCGCGGATGGGATTGTCCATGGCATCGGACTGGTCTTCGCCCTGATCGGCGCCACGGCCCTGATATTTTACGCCACCATGTGGTCGAGCCATGGCGAAATCGTTGCCGCCTGGATCTACGGGATCGGGCTGATCCTTTGCCTGTCGATCTCGTTTACCTACAACATATGGCCGCACTCGCCGACCAAGTGGCTTCTGCGGCGGTTCGACCATTCGGCGATCTTCATCCTGATCGCCGCCACCTATACGCCATTCCTCCAGCGCGGCGCCTCCGACCCTTGGATCTTCGGGATGCTGATCGCGATCTGGGCGACAGCGATTTTCGGCATTCTGATCAAATGCTTTTTCCCCGGCCGGTTCGACCGGCTCACCATCCTTCTCTATCTGGCCATGGGCTGGAGCGGGTTGATGGTTGCCGAACCTGTCTCGGCCTATCTCCCACCGATCTCCGCCTTGCTGATCGTCATCGGCGGCCTGATCTATTCGCTCGGCGTCATCTTCCACGTGTGGGAAAGACTGCGCTTCCAGAATGCCATCTGGCATTCCTTCGTCGTCGCGGCGGCTGCCGTCCACTATAGTGCAGTCATGACCTGCTTTAGCCTGTCGGCCAGTGCCTGACCGATCGTGTCCGCAAGACGCCAGCCCGCTTTACACGCTGCGGCCGTCTGATAAAGTGGACGGGCAATCACTATAATGGACGATAGCCAGTGCCCCCTTTGATCCGCGATGCCACCGAAGCCGACCTGCCGGCGATCCTCGAGATCTATAACGACGCCGTCGCCAATACGACGGCGATCTGGAACGAGACGCTGGTCGATCTCGCCAACCGTCGCGACTGGTTTGCGGCACGCCAGGCGAGAGGATTTCCGGTTCTGGTCGCCGACGAGGACGGGGTCGTCAAAGGCTACGCTTCCTACGGCGACTGGCGCGCCTTCGAGGGCTTCCGTCATACGGTGGAACATTCCGTCTATGTGCACCGCGAGGCCCGCGGCGAGGGCATCGGCCGTCTGCTGATGCGCGAGCTGATCACCCGCGCCGCGTCGAACGGCATTCATGTGATGATCGCCTGCGTCGAAGCGGGCAACGCCGCCTCCATCCGTCTGCATGAAAGGCTCGGTTTCCGCCTGACCGGCACGTTTTCCGAAGTCGGCATCAAATTCGGCCGCTGGCTCGATCTTGCCTGCATGGAGCTCAGGGTCGCGGGCTGACGTCCTTCGCTTTCTCGTGGCACTTCCGTCCGAACGGCCTATATGCTGGCTGACATCGCATTCGCATCAATCGCATGACGACGAAGGATCTTTTCCATGGATATCAAGCGTGTTGGCTCGCAGGCCTCCAAGAAGCAGCCGGCAGAGTATTTCACCGGCACAGTCCGCCTCGATCCGCTGAATTCCGCACCGGCACCGGCCCGCGTCGTTGCAGCATCGGTCACGTTCGAACCCGGCGCCCGCACCAACTGGCACACCCATCCGCTCGGCCAGACGCTGGTTGTTACCTCGGGTTCCGGCCTCACCCAGACCTGGGGCGGTCCGGTCCGGGTAATCCGCGCCGGTGATGTCGTCTGGTTTTCGCCGGGCGAAAAGCACTGGCACGGCGCATCGTCGCAGACGGCCATGACCCATATTGCCATCGGGGAAGCGCTCGACGGCAAGACCGCCGACTGGATGGAGGCGGTCAGCGACGATCAATATGCGATTCCCCCGGAAACCGTCTGATCGTCATCTAACCGACGCGCAGGGCAGGCAATCCTGCGCCTCAAGCCTTAAATTTGCCAGGAGAGCCGCATGTCCGCTGCATCAGATGATACCGTGACCCGCATCGCCAACGATCGTATCTCCGTTGAAATCTCACCCCTCGGTGCGGAAATGCAGTCGCTGAAGACGGCGGATGGCCGCAACTTTCTCTGGAACGGCGACGCCGCCTTCTGGGCCGGCCGCTCGCCGATCCTCTTCCCGATCGTCGGCAAGGCGCCCTCCGATACCGTGGTAATCGAAGGCAAACCCTATCCGATGGCGCAGCACGGTTTTGCCCGCCGCTCGACCTTCGCGCTCGCCGCCTCCGACGAGACCAGCTGCCGCTTCGAGCTTGCATCATCCGATACCACCCGCAGCGTCTACCCGTTCGATTTCCGCCTCGCCGTCACCCATTCGATCGATGGTTCGAAACTCACGATTTCGGCGGAGGTGGAAAACCGCAGCGACCGGCCCATGCCGTTCGGCCTCGGTTTCCACACCGCCTTCCTCTGGCCGCTGCCGGGTGGAGAAGGCCAGGCCCATACGATCGTGCTCGACAACGGTGGCGAACCGGCGATGACGCGCCTGTCCGGCGGGCTGATCGATCCGACCCCACTTGCCTCGCCGTTCACGTCCGGCAAGCTGACGCTGTCGCACGACATGTTCGATGAAGACGCAATGATCTTTGCAGAAGGTGCCGGAACGGGTCTGACCTATGCGGCGGAAGGCGGCCCGGAGCTGAAATTTTCCTTCGACAACCTGCCAAACCTCGCGCTCTGGCAAAAGCTCAACGGCCCTTTCCTCTGCATCGAGCCCTGGCACGGAACGGCCGCCCAGAACGGGACCAGTGCCGATCTCGAATCGCGTCCCTACACCGTCATGCTGCCCGCCGGGCAAACCGCGCGATTTGCGTTCACGGTCGAGTTGCCGGAGTGAGCCAAACGAAAACAGCGGCCCGGATGGGGCCGCTGTCAATTTCAAGTCGGTACTTTGGTGACATCCGTCCCGCTGATTAATCTGCCGGGCGGAAATTCATCGAGTGGCCGTTGATGCAGTAGCGCAGGCCGGTCGGCGGTGGGCCGTCTGGAAAGACGTGCCCGAGATGGCCGTTGCAGGTGGCGCAGCGGACTTCGGTGCGCACCATGCCGTGCGTGGTATCACGCAGTTCGGTCACCGCATCGGGGCTGACAGCCTCAAAGTAGCTCGGCCAGCCGCAGCCGCTGTCGAACTTGGTATCCGACACGAACAGATCCGTGCCGCAACCGGCGCAGCTGTAGATGCCTTTATCCTTGGCGTTCCAGTACGGCCCGGTAAAGGGACGCTCCGTGCCCGCCTGGCGCAAGATCTGATACTGCTCGGGCGTCAGCTCTTCGCGCCATTCTGCATCTGTCTTCTGGACTTTCTTGGTGATGACGTCGGACATCTGAACCATCCTTTCATTGTAAGCCATAGATAGGTGCGTTCAGCCTGTCGATAAAGGTCACGGTGCCGTGTTTCTTGCCCGTCAATGCTTGAGGGACAGACGGGTTTCCCTTAGAAACCGTGGGGCGCTGCCGCTCGGCAGGGATTTGCGAGGATACTCAACGGGAGGGGACCATGGCCGCCACCACGCCGGCATTGACCTTCGCGGCACTCATGCTGCCGTTTCTTGCAGCACTTCTTGCCCCCATGCTCTCGCGCCTGATGGGCCATCGCGCAGCGCTTGTTCTCGCACTCGCACCCGCCTTGGCCTGCCTCCATTTCCTGAGCTTCCTTCCGGAAATTGCCGCCGGAGAATCTGCCACGGGCGGCTATGTCTGGGTGCCGAGTTTCAACCTGTCCTTCTCCTGGTTTCTCGACGGCCTGTCGCTCACCTTCGCGCTGCTGATCACCGGCATCGGCACGCTGATCGTGCTGTATTCCGGCGCCTACATGAAGGGCCACCCACAGCAGGGCCGCTTCCTCGCCTTCATCCTGTTCTTCATGGGTGCCATGCTGGGATTGGTCGTCTCCGACAGCTTTCTCATGCTGTTCGTCTATTGGGAACTGACCTCGATCGCCTCCTTCCTGCTGATCGGCTTCGATCACGACCGGGCAGAGGCACGAAGGGCTGCGCTGCAGGCGCTGGTCGTCACCGGCGGCGGCGGGTTGGCGCTTCTGGCCGGCCTTGTTCTCCTCTGGAACGTCACCGGCATCACCCAGCTGTCGCTTCTTCTGCATTCGGGCCTGCCGCTCAGCGCCAGCCCGCAGTATTTCGCCATTCTTCTTCTGGTTCTCGCCGGCTGCTTTACCAAATCGGCTCAGTTTCCGTTCCATTTCTGGCTGCCCAACGCCATGCAGGCGCCGACGCCCGTCTCGGCCTATCTGCATTCGGCAACCATGGTAAAGGCCGGCGTCTATCTCCTGATGCGGCTGCAGCCGGTTCTCGGCGATACGCCCGCCTGGGAAATCCTGCTTCCCTTCTTCGGCGGCATCACGCTGATCTCCGGCGCGCTTCTCGGGTTGAGGCAGACCGACCTCAAGATGATGCTCGCCTACACGACGATGGCCTCGCTCGGCCTCATGGTGATGCTGACCGGGTTCGGCTCCGACCATGCGATCGAGGCCGCGGTGCTTTATCTCATCGCCCATTCGCTGTTCAAAGGCGCGCTGTTCATGGTGGCCGGCGCCATCGACCACGAGACGGGCACGCGCGAGATCTCGAAACTGGGCGGCCTGCGCAAGGCGATGCCCGTCACCTTTGCAGCGGCAGCGCTTGCGGCCCTCTCCATGGCCGGCCTGCCGCTGTTCTTCGGATTTCTCGCCAAGGAAGAAATCTATCTGGCGCTCGTCGACGGCAATCCGCGAGCGATCTTCTTTCTCTGCCTCGCCGTCATCGGCAACGCGCTGATGGGAGCGCTGGCGCTGGCGATCGGTTTCAAACCTTTTCTCGGTCCAAACCGCCCGGATCTTGGGCCCGTCCATGAAGGGCCATGGGGCCTGTGGCTCGGCCCCGTCGTTCTCGCGCTGCTCGGACTTTTAGCGGGCGTTTTCTCGGGCACCGCGCACCAGTATTTTTCAACACCCATGGCAAGCGCCGTGCTGCATGAAAACACGGTCATCGACATCTCCACCGTGCCGCATCTCGGTCTGCCGCTTCTCCTCTCGGTCCTCACCCTGATTCTTGCGGGTCTGGTCCTGTGGCAATTGGAGACGGCACGCGGGTTGATGCGAAGACTGTTCGATGCGCTCGGTCCCGGGCCCGATCGCGGTTTCGACCATGCGGTTCAAGGCCTGATCCGCCTGTCAGTCGTCTTGACCCGCATTCTCCAGCCCGGCCGGCTGGAAATCTATGTCACCGCCACCTTCATCCTTTTGGCGCTTACCCTGCTGGTGCCGCCCTTCCTGTTCAATGAATTCCCTGCCATGCCGGCGTTCCCGCAGACCGTTGCCCTGCACGAATGGGTGTTTCTCGGCATTGCCGTGATCGGTGTTGCGGCGGTCCTGCGCGCGGCCGACCGGCTGACGGCAATCGTCGCGCTCGGCATCCAGGGCTTTGCCATCGCCGTTCTCTTCCTCCTGTTCGGCGCGCCGGATCTGTCGTTCACCCAGTTCATGGTCGAAACGCTCTCGGTCGTCATCCTGGCGCTGGTCATGACGCGCCTCCGCCTGACGCCGTCCGATCACCGGCCGCTCCTCCAGCGCCTGTTCGACGGCACGATCGCGCTCGCCTGCGGCACCGGCTTTACGCTGCTGCTGCTCAAATCCGTGGAGACGCCGTTCGACAACGCGCTGACGGACTTCTTCAACGCCTATTCCAAGGTCATCGCCCACGGCGCCAACGTCGTGAACGTCATCATCGTCGACTTCCGCGGCGTCGACACGCTGGGCGAAATCGCCGTCGTCATGATCACCGGGCTCGCGGTTCTGGCGCTCGTCCGGGTCCGGGCCGGGACGAAGACGGAACTTGGGGCAGGGGGCGCGAAACGGACGGCGACAGCTATCCCCAACGGAAAGACAGCGGCCAAAGCCCCGACCACCAAAGCCCCGCAGGCCAAACCATCGACCGGGAGACCAGACCGATGATCAAAGCCCGGACACTTCCCCCAACGTCCCTCATTCCTGTGCTTGTCACAGGAATTCAGCCGCGGCGCGTCCGCGCCGTGAATGACGCGTCTCGCGCGACCACCTCTCCCGCACCCAAGGACTTGGGTGCGCTGAATTCCTGTGACGAGCACAGGAATGAGGGGAGTGTGGAGCAACGTCGCGCTGGCAGGGTGGAGCGCAGTCGTGCTGGACGGCTGGGCCACGGGAATACAGCAAGGCTGAACCACAGGAACGAGCGGCGGGTGACAGAAAGCTTCGAACAGGTGGCCCTGCCATGAACACCATCATTCTTCGCACCGTCGCCCCGGTCGTCACTGCACTGACGCTGCTCTTTTCGGTCTTTGTTCTTTTGCGCGGCCATAACGAGCCGGGCGGCGGATTTATCGGCGGTCTGATCGCTGTGTCGGGTCTGGCGATCTACGGGATTGCGTTCGGCACCGGTGCGGTGCGCCGGGCCTTGCGCTTTCATCCGATGGCAATCGCCGGGGCAGGACTCTTGATCGCCATGCTGTCGGGCCTCGTGTCGATCTTTGCCGGCGTGCCCTTCATGACCGGGCTGTGGATCACGCCGAGCCTGTTCGGCACGGACATTCCGCTGTCGACGGTCATATCCTTCGATGTCGGCGTTTACCTCGTCGTGCTCGGCGCCATCACCTCGATCGTGCTGGCGCTGGAACAGGAACCCGGTCCTGAGTTTCCCGCTCCGGCATTGCGCGGCACGACGTCGCGGCGCGCCGAAACGGCTGCGTTCGCAAGAGAGGGCGCGCCAGATCCGGTAACGAAGAAGAAGCGCCGCAAATCGGGAGGAAAACGCTGATGGAAACGCCGCTCGCGATCCTGATCGGCCTCTTCTTTTCGGCCGCGATCTATCTCATGCTGTCGAAATTCACCGTCCGTATTCTCCTTGGCGTCGTGCTGCTCGGCAATGGCGTCAACCTGCTGCTGTTTACCGCCGGCGGCCTGACGCGTTCGGTCCCGGCGATCATTCCGGCGGGCGCAGACACGCTGTCCCATACCGCCGCCAACCCGCTGCCGCAGGCGCTGATCCTGACGGCTATCGTGATTTCGTTTTCGTTCTTCGCTTTTCTCCTCGTGCTCACCTACCGCGCTTTTCAGGATCTCGGCAGCGACAATTCCGACGAGATGCGACTGGCGGAACCCCGCGACGAACCATCGCCGCCGATGGGATATTGAGGACGTTTGATGGCATCCCCCGCAACATCCCCCGTTGATCTCGCAGCCGCCCTGGTCCTCACCCCGCCGCCGCTCGGCGACTGGCTGGTGATCCTGCCCGTCGTGCTGATGATCGGCGCCGGCGCAGTCCTCCTGATGGTGCGCAAGTCCGTCCGCCTCCACGGCGGGATCGCCATTGCAGCGCTGCTTCTGCTCGTCCTCGTCAATGGAAGCCTGCTTTTGCGGGTGATCGAAAGCGGCCCGGTGACGATGGTCATGGGCCGCTGGCTGCCACCGTTCGGCATCGCCTTCACGGCCGATCTGTTCGGTGCCACGATGGCACTGACGGCCTCGCTCGTGGCACTCGCCGCCGGCATCTTCGCGCTCAGGGATATCGATGGCTCCGGACGACGCTACGGTTTCTATCCCTTCCTGATGCTGCTGATGGCGGGCGTCTCGGGTGCCTTCCTCACCGGCGACATCTTCAACCTCTATGTCTGGTTCGAGGTCCTGCTGATTTCCTCGTTCGGCCTTCTGATCCTGGGATCACGACCCGAACAGATCGATGGCGCGCTCAAATACGCGGTCCTGAACCTGATCGCCACGACGCTGTTCCTGATCTCGGTCGGGTATCTCTATTCGCTGTTCGGCACGCTCAACATGGCCGATATTGCGCTGAAGGCCGGCGACCTCTCGGGCACGGCACCGCTCGTCACGCTGACGGCGCTGTTTACCTTTGCCTTTGCCATGAAGGCGGCGGCCTTTCCGCTCAACTTCTGGCTTCCCGCCTCCTATCACACGCCGCGCATCGTGGTGTCTGCCCTGTTCGGCGCGCTCCTCACCAAGGTCGGCATCTACGCGCTGATCCGCGTCACGGTCATGCTTCTGCCGGTGGAGCGAGAGGTGCTGAGCCCCGCCATCGCCACACTCGCCATTCTGACCCTGATAACGGGTGCCCTGGGTGCGCTGGCGCAGAGCGATATCCGCAAACTTGCCGGCTACCTTGTCATCGCCGGCATCGGCAACATGCTGGCGGGCGTGGCGATCGGGTCTCCGGCCGCCATTTCCGGCGCCATCTTTTATGCGCTGCATTCGATGGTGGCGATGACGGCGCTCTATCTCGTGGTCGGCGAGGCGGCCCGCCGCGCAAGCCTGCTTTCCGGGGACGAAAACCAAGCAAACCGCTGGTCGCTGCATACGCTCGGCGGGCTCTACCGGTCGTCGCCGGGTTTCACGGCGGTGTCGCTTCTCGTGTTCCTCGCCGTCGCCGGCCTGCCGCCGCTGTCGGGTCTGTGGCCGAAGATCATGCTTGTGAAAGCCGCGATGGACATCAACGCATGGTGGCTTGCCGCCGCCATTCTCGTCTCTTCCTTTCTCGTCACCCTCACGCTTGGCCGGATCGTGCTTCTCGCCTACTGGCGGCAGGGGCTCGAACCGGAAGCCGGCCTTGAGCGACAGACCGCAGTTCGCGGCGACTGGCGTCTTTCGCTACCGCTTGGCGCGCTTGTTCTGCTGCTCGCCGGTTTCGGTCTGTTTCCGGAACATCTTCTGTCGCTGACGCAATCGGCCGCCGAGGGACTTGCCGGCCCGTCCGCCTATATCCGTTCGGTCTTTCCGGACGCCCTGCCGTCGGGAGGCATAAGATGACGTCATTCATCCGCGCTTGCGTCTTTGCCGTCATCTGGGTGGCGATCACGGGCAGCGCCACCATCCTCAACCTTGTGTTCGGCTTTGCCGTCGCAGCGCTCGCGCTCTGGGTCGTGCGTGGCGAGATCGACCGCGCCAGCCGTAAGATGCGGATAGGCCGGATGCTCTCGCTCCTCGTCCTGTTTATCAGGGAACTGGCGATGTCGGCCTGGAAGGTCGCGGTCCTCGTCACGAGACCGCGGCTCGACGTCAAACCCGGAATTTTCGCCTTTCCGTTGACGGTCAGCCGCGATTTCGAGATCACGCTGCTTGCCAACCTCATCACGCTCACGCCGGGCACGCTGTCGGTGGATGTCTCGGCCGACCGCAAGTTCCTCTTCGTGCACGCGCTTGACGCCTCCGATATCGACGCGACCAAGCGGGAAATCGCGGATGGCTTCGAGCGCAAGATCCTGGAGGCATTCGAATGACCGTGTCCGATCCGTCCCTGGCCGCGACGATCCTGTCTGTCTCCACCTGGCTTGCCATGGCGGTCCTGTCGGTCGCGTTCCTGTTGACCATCCGGCGGGTGGTGGCGGGACCGACGCTGCCGGACCGTGTGCTTGCGCTCGACATGCTGGTCGGCATCGTCATCGGCTTTATCGCGCTGATTGCCATCCGAACCGGCTTCAACCTCTATATCGATATTGCCATCGCGCTCGGCTTGGTCGGCTTCCTGTCAACCGTCGCCTTTGCCCGCTTCATCATGCCGCGCGTCACCGATACCGCGAAAGATCCAGCGACATCCGGCAAGACACGCGTGCAAAGGAGGAAACGCTGATGGATCTCGTCGTCGCGCTTGTCATCTCCGTCCTCGTCCTCGCCGGCACCTGCTTTTCGCTGATTGCCGCTATCGGCATCAACCGGCTGCCGGATCTCTATACCCGCATGCACGCAGCCTCGAAGGCCGGCACGGTCGGTTCGGGTCTGCTGCTGCTCGCTGTCGGGGTCTATGCCGGGGATCTGCCGGTCCTTGCCCGCGCAATTGCAGGCTTTCTGTTCTTCGTCCTGACGGCCCCGGTTTCGGCGCATCTTCTGGCCGTCGCTGCCCGCCGCGCCGGCTATCCGATGAGCGAACATTCGCTCCACGATGAGATGAAAGCGCACGAAGAATCAATATAGAGGCCGCAGTTCGAGCTATAAGCCCGTCATAAAGGCGTCTTTTTTCGATACACTATCAGTTATCAGGTCTTCCCCCGGCTTTACCATCAGAATTCGATCGGCATTACTAGATTTCGCAGTTGGATTTTGGGGGTCCGGATGCTAATTCAGGTGCAGTAGAACCCTGAAATTGTTCTCTTGCGGATCATTTCTCGTGTAAAACGCACAATACGTCTCAGAATTGTGTGCCTATGCGGGAATTGTCCGAAGTAAACAATGTCCGGTGGTATTTATGATCGGCTTTGCGCGCGAAACTTAGGGGTAGGTTTCAGTCTTCGGACAGTGCGCGGGCAGTGGGATGCCATCGTGGTTCTGCAGGATGCGGGTGTTGGTCGGCTCTCGCAACCGTCCGCGAATTACGAACAGGAGACGAAAATGACAGAAATCGCATTGGGCAAAGGCCCGGACCTGCTGGTGGAACTGACAGCAGATATCGTGGCTGCCTATGTGAGCAACCACGTCGTTCCGGTCGGCGACCTTTCAGGACTGATTGCCGACGTTCATACGGCACTGAGTGGCACGGCATCGCCGACGCCCGTCGTGGCCGTGGTTGAAAAGCCGAAGCCGCCGGTCCCGATCAAGAAGTCCATCGAGGACGATTACCTGATCTGCCTGGAAGACGGCATGAAGTTCAAGTCGCTGAAGCGACACCTCATGACCCATTACAACATGACGCCGGAAGAATACCGCGAAAAGTGGGGCCTGCCGTCCGACTATCCGATGGTCGCTCCCGCCTATGCGGAAGCCCGCTCGCGTCTTGCAAAGGAAATGGGCCTCGGCCAGCGCCGTAAGCGCGCCAAGGCTTGATCAGCCTTTAACAGACGGCAGCAGTAACACTGCCAATCAAGAGAACCGGGCGCATGCCCGGTTTTTGTTGTCTAGAGATAGGAAAAAAATCATAATTAGATTCCTGATGCTTAGCTCGGATGGCGACCGCTAGGGTGCATTTCGTATTTCCATCCGTCTCTTCCTCCGCTACCGTATGTGAATTAATTCCTAGAAGTGGAGGAGCTGTCATGCCTGCCGAACCGTCCGCCGGGGCAATACCCGTTTCGCCCAGCCTCAGCGTTTCCGGCCGTTCCACCGCACGGATGGCCGCCGGCGCATCCACGCCTTCCGGGGTAACGCTTCGAATCGGTCGAAAGCCGAAACCCACATGCCTGATCGTGTTTCAGCTCGTCTCGGAAATGGTGTTCCTCTTCGGAGACCGGGTCATGGTCCGGCGCGACCGCCGAAGGCTTGCCGCCCATTCCCGCCAGATCGCCATGTATGTCTGCCACGTGGCGCTGTCGATCTCGGTCGATGACATCGCCGCAAGCTTCGGCCGGGAGCGCTCGACCGTCGCCCATGCCTGCCATCTGGTCGAGGACCGTCGCGACAACCCGGCCTTTGACGATTTCGTTTCCGCCGTCGAACGGATGGTCACCTCCGTCTTCGGTGAAGCGGATGAGGGCTGAGGCTGAAAGAGGAGACGGGTCGATGAAGGATGAAAAGAGCAAAGAGCGTCTGCGTCTTGTGCGCTTGCTGCGCCAGCTTTTGAAAAACGACGGCGCGATCTCGGATGTCGAGACGGCGCATGGTCGCGACCTCGTGCACCAGGCCGTGTCGCTCGGCCTTGCTGTCCAGCAGGATGGCCGGCTTTCGGCGTCGGCTGAGGCCATGTCCTATCTGCGCCGGGTGATGGTGGAGCGGGAGGAGGAGGGGTTTGCCGCTCAGCATGGCGAGATCGAACAGGTCGGGCTGGTGGTGGAGGGCACACGCCAGACGGTCCGCCGCAATCTCGCCGAATCGCCGCTCGGCACTGTCGCAAGGCTGAAGGACAGGGACGGGTCGGCCTTCCTGCCATCAGCCGCCGTCGAGGCGGGCGAGCGGCTGCTTGCCGATTTCACCCGCGGCCAGTTGCAGCCGAAGATCACCGCCTCGTGGGAGCCGCGCCTGTCCAGCCGTGCCGATGGCGGCCGCGGCGGACAGGCGGATGTGGCCGGCAGCGCCATCGACGCACGACGCCGGTTTGGTGCGGCTGTGGAGGCGATGGGACCGGAACTGTCGGGCGTCGCCGTCGACGTCTGCTGCTTTTCGAAAGGGCTGGAACTGGTCGAACGGGAGCGGCAATGGCCGGCACGCTCGGCAAAGCTGATGCTGCGCACCGCGCTTCTCGCACTCGGCCGGCACTACGATCCGCCGCGGCCGGATCCCCGCCGCCGCAGCCACAGTTGGGGAGCAGATGATTACCGGCCGATCCTCTGACGACGTCAGACCGCAGCTATGGCCTGGCGCCTGCGAAACAGGTTCAGGCCGTTGATGTATTTCCGGGCCGGCTGCTCCACCCCGTAGAAGCTCACAAGCGTTGCCACAAACATCGCGGCGACGAGGATAGGCGTCGCCCACCAGGGAGCGATCTCTGCCACCTTGTAAAAGGGCTGCTTCCACAGATAGAGCGAATAGGACCAGATGCCGATCATGGCGAGCGGCTGGAACGACAGGGCGCCGAGCGCTGCCTTTGGCGCCAAATCGATCGTGTTGATGGCAAAGGCGAGAAGCAGCGTCCCGACCGTATAGCGGGCCATATCCGGCGCCGGCAGGATCCACAGCGACAGGCCGAGGATGGCGGCGACAATGGGAGCCGCAGCCGGGACGCGAACCTTGTCGATGAGCACGAACAGCGCCACCGATGCAAAGATCGAGGCCATCCGCACATCGCTCAGCCAGTACACGCTCATGGCGCCCGGTTCGGCAAGACTGGTGCGGATCGCACCGTTCGCCATTGCGGCAATGGCAATTGCCAGGCTGACGAAAGCCGCAGCCCTCGCATTGCGGATGACGATGACGACGAGAAGGGCGAGCAGAACATAACTGTGTTCCTCGACCGACAGCGACCAGACATGCCCCAGCACCGACGCCGTGTGGGTCCAGGCCTCGTAATAGTTCGTGGTGAAGGTGATCGCCGCGAGATAGGCGGAAGGCTCCAGCAGGAGATGCGACGGCGCGCCAGCAAGCCCGCCAACGACGGAGACGGCGAGCATCGCCGTGGCAAACACCAGGAGCGCTGGATAGATGCGGGAGAACCGACGCTGGAAGAAGGTCGGAATGTCGGTCTTGCGGACGAGCAGAATATCGGCCATCAGCCGTCCGCTCAAGACGAAGAAGAGTTCGACGCCGAGTGAACCGAAGGGCAGAAGCCCGCCTGAGAAATGGTCGGCGATCACGAACAGGATCGCGATGCCGCGCCATCCGTCCAGGTATGCGATACGGTTTGCCTTGTCCTGCATCCTGCTGCCCTGTGGTTGCTTTTAAACAAGCGAGTAGAGCATCAGTATAACAACGAGGGTCGGCAGTCCTTCACGTCCGGGTGAGCGGGACTACTATCGCGCGACAGGGTTAATAGCGGAAATCCGTGTCTTGATCAGGCGGCCTGCATGATCATCGCTTCCTGACGGATGCGCTTGACCATCGAGCGCAGGCCATTCGCGCGCTGTGCCGAAAGATGCTCCACAAGGCCAATCTTGTCGAACACCTCGATGGCATCCGTGGAGGCGATTTCAGACGCATGCTTGCCGGAATAGACCGACAGCACGATTGCGACGAGCCCGCGCACGATATGCGCATCGCTGTCGCCCTCGAACGTCATCACGGGGTCGGCGCTGTCATCGCTGCCGTGGCTGACGACCCAGACCTGGCTGGCACAGCCCTGTACCTTGTTCTCCGCAGTCTTCTTGTCGTCGGAAAGGTCGGGCATGGCCTTGCCGAGCTCGATCACATAGCGATAGCGATCCTCCCACTCTTCGAGATAGGCGAAATCGTCGATGATCTGTTCGATGCTGGCCATGGCGTGCGGTCCCGTTTGCGCCTTCATATAGGCGGTCCGGGCCTCGATTAAAGCAAAAAAATCGCCGTAAGGATGTTGGTCCTCACGGCGTCAGCAACAGGCTGATGAGAGTTAAGGCAGTCCGGCACCGGGAACCGTGGCACGAGACCCGGTGCAAGCTTTGAAATTCGTTGGAGAAGCGGTCAGAGCGTCGGGCGCTTGAGCGGCACCGGAATGTTGCGGGGGATCGTGCCGGTCGCAACCTGCTCGCCGCGGGGGGTCTCGATGCTGATGTCGGAAAGCGAACCTGATGGCATCGGGGTGGCTTCTGGGTCGGCCTTCATGGCAAGCTTCGGCTGGCCGTCGCCGAACTGCTTGTCGAGAAGCTCGTAGGCGACACGGGCACCTTCCTTGGCGCGGACACCAAGCACGGCAAGCGTGTCGGCGCCCTTTTCGCAGACTTCGGGACGTTCGCTGCAGATCGCACTGATATACTGATAGGCGCCGCTTGCGGCAGACACCGCATCGGCCACCTGGAGCGGCGAAATGTTGGCGTCATCGGAGGCCGGTTCGGCACTGAAATAGGACAGCACCACCAGCACGGCTGCGAAGAACACACTTCCCTTGATCAGAAACCACATCGTCTTGGTCCACCTGTTTTGCCCGTTTTCGGGCGTGCCGGCTAAGCTCCAGTCGTCTGGCTTGCCTGTTCCGGTCTTGGCGTCAATCTAGCCGCGGGGAGCGAACATCGCTTTGACGGGTTCGCTCGGGTTTTCGGCAAATTCGATTAAAATGCGACCTTTCCTTGCTCGGGCGGCGGGGTGGACGGATGCTTCCGGACAATTTTAACAAACCGGATTAAGCATAAATGGGGCGGCCCGCCCACGCGCCAAGGGTTGTCGGTCCGCCGATCTGCCCCAATGGTTAATGTATCAGGAAAAATCAAACCAATTCCGACGCTTACGCCCTGTTAACCACAATCAGAAAACAAGCCGTGGATGTGTGCCAAAGCCGGAAAACGGGGCCCTGGACGGGGCTGCGGAAGCCTGTCTTTATAGTTTCCTTAAGCGCACGAGCCCTATTGTGAAGCCTCGAATATGAGACTGAGTAGGTTTTGCGTGCGCGTATTGAGTGACATTGCCGAGAGGGCGGTTCTGCTGGTTGACGGGGCTGCATCCCGTTGGCTGCGACGCATCGGCGAGGGCGAAACCGTCTCTGCCGCGGCCGTCGCGTCGCTGCGCCGGCTTGCCTTTTGCGGTGGCGTCGCCTTCGTTGCCGTGCCGGCTCTTCTCTCCGTCTTTATGAAGCCGGCACTGGCTCTGCCGCTTGGCGCAACCGTCGTTTCGGCGCTCTTCCTGATTCTCGCAGCGCTTGCCTTTGCATGGCCCCGCAATGTCGTCCGGCCGGTCGCCAACGCGCCAGCCGTCGATGATATCGCCTTTCATGCCTGCCCCGGCCTCGCCCTCATCGTCGATCCGCAGGGACGGGTGGTCAAGCTCGGCGGTCGCGACCACGCCGCATTCCCGGACAAGCTGAAAGCCGGCCTTGGCGAAATGCTGGCCGAAATCGTCCACGTTTCCGATCGTCTGGCGCTTCTTCAGGCCGTCGATACGCTGCGCCAGGGTGGCCGCAACGCAATCGTCGACATCCGTGTCGAACGTCCCTTCAGCGCCGTCGGCGGCCGGCAGTTCCTGCATATGTCGTTCGACATGTCGGCGATCCGCGACGGCGAAGGCGATCTGGTCCAGATCTTCGTCCAGGCGCTCGATCGCAGTGCCGAAGAGCGCCTGCGGGTCGAAGCCGAAAATCGCACGATCGAGGCGCAGTCGGCCCATGAGGCGAAGTCGCGCTTCCTCGCCGCCGTCAGCCACGAGCTGCGCACCCCGCTCAATGCGATCCTCGGCTTTTCCGATGTTCTGGCCGGCGAATATTTCGGCAAGCTCGCCAATGACCGCCAGCGTGAATATGTCGGCCTCATCCGCCAGTCGGGCGGCCACCTCCTGTCGGTCGTCACCACCATGCTCGACATGTCGAAGATCGAGGCCGGCCGTTACGAGCTGCTCGCCGAACCCTTCCATATCAGCGAAGCGGTCGAAGCCTGCCGTGCGATGCTCGATCACTCGGCTCGCGAAAAGGGCGTCACGCTGACAGCCCGCACCAACCGTAACCTTGCCGAAGTGGTGGCCGACCGTCGCGCGCTGCAGCAGGTCCTGATCAACCTTGCCGGCAACGCCATCAAGTTCACGCCGGCTGGCGGCGTCGTCTCGATCGATGCCACCGTTGTGGCCGGCAAGCTGGTGATCACGGTCAGCGATACCGGTATCGGCATTGCCGCAGACAAGCTAGCGACGATTGGCCAGCCGTTTACGCAGATCGAAAACGATTTGAGCCGCCAGTACGAAGGCACGGGCCTCGGCCTGTCGCTCGTCAAGGGCCTGATCGCCCTGCACGGCGGCCGCTTCACGATCGAAAGCCGTCTCGGCGAGGGGACCGTCGTCACGATCGCCCTGCCAGCCGATGGGTCCGGCATCGAAGGCGCAGCCGTGGATGACGGTGAGGAGAGGGTGGAATTTCCGCCGCGCCTCATGATATCCAACAAGCCAGGCACGAATAGGCAGCAAGCCCACATCGCCCCCGAAATACTTACGACCATGATGGACGAAGAGGATTTTACCGATGGCCCCGCGAAAGCGAAAATCGCCTGAGAGGCGCAAACCGGCAAAACGGCCGGCGCTTGCCCTTCGCGCGGTGACCGCGACGGGGGGGCTTGTTGGTGGCGTCGTGGGCGGCGTCCTAACACGCCATCCGCGTCCTGTGTTGGGCGCGGCAGGCTTTGTCGTTCTGTTCAGTTTCGTCGCCGCCAATGCGCTCTGGTATCAGCCGGGCGGACATCCGTCGCCCTTCCTTGCCACACGCGATCCGAAAGACCCGAACGCCATCGCCGGCTACCGGCCCTACAAGCGCATGCCGGCAGAAGACGTCACCACGTTCCGCATCGAACGGTCCGGCGATGTCAAGCCCGTCATCGAACCGGTCGAACAGCCTGCCGAGCAGACCACTGTCCAACCGGCTCCAATGCCGGCACCCATGCAGGCTCCCGCTGTCGATCCGATCACGACGCTCATCACCGCAGCACCGCCGGTCCCCGGTTCCGACGAGGATCGTGAGCTGGTTGCCGAAATCCAGCGTGAGCTGACGAAGCGCGGTCTCTATGACGGGGCCGATGACGGCGTTACCGGTCCGCGCACCCAGTCGGCCATCGTGCTGTATCAGCAGCGCATGGGGCTGCCGCAATCCGGCGAGGCCGGCAGCGATCTGCTGGCGGCGCTGAAGGCGGAACGCAAGCCCTCGACCGGCTCGCCCTCGAGCGCTGCCGTGCATGTCCCCGTACCCCAGCCATCAGTCGTTGCAAAACCCGCGGCTGACGAGACGGCCCGCGTGCAGCCAAAGCCGATGGCGCAGCCGAAGACCGTGCCTGCGAACCGGCCAGCCGAAAATATCAGTCTGAAGAGTGAAGACCCGGTGGCGGCGGCGATCCGCTCGTCCGAAACCGCAGGTTCGCGGTCGGGCCAGATCCGCATCCCGCCCGCGGATATTCCGACTGGCGGATTGCGTCCGTCGCCTGCGGTCGCGAAGTCGAACGCCGTCATGACGGCGGATATCCCGGCGCCGAAGCTCGTGCTGCAGATCCAGCGTGGGCTGCAGAACATTGCCTATTCGGATGTCGAAGTGGATGGGGTTGCCGGTGCACAGACGAAGGCGGCGATACGCCGTTTCGAAAAGCATTACCGCTTGCCGGAGACCGGTGAACCAAGCGAAGCGGTCTTGAAGAAACTGAAGGCGATCGGCGCGCTCTAAGCCTGAAGCCGCAAGCGCGCCGGGTCGGTTGTTAGAACACGGCCAGATACTTCAGCAGCGCGATGATGCCGATGATCAGTACGATAACCTGGATGATCTGCTTGATCCGTGCTTCGAGCGGCAGGCGCGCGACAAGATAAAGTACGAGGACGATCACGAGGAAGGTGATCAGAATGCTGATAAGAACGCTCAAGGCCCACTCCTTTTTGGCAAAAATGCGGTAGTGGGGTGGGAAATATGACAGCGGTGCCAAAAGGAAAGGGTTGCCAAGCCTTTACCCTCACTTTCTTTTGATTATTTTCGCTTAACGATGCCGTCCGCAGCCGCTATGACGCTGTAATGCGCCTTAAAACCCACATATTTGTCTCCGCCCTGACCCGCCGCGTCTTTGCCATGGGCGACTACGCAGCGGTTGAGAAAAAGGGTGCCGAGGAGGCTGGTGCCATCTTCATCCGCCAACGCTTTCGCGATGGCACCGAAACGCTTTATGCGCCGGCACCGCAAAACTTCTTTGACGACGAGGACGATGGCGGGCGCAAGTTCGAACGGCGTCTGGTGCGGGCAGAGCCCGATACGGTGCGCGAGACGATCGATCGCGAAAAGCGCTTCGATCCGGATCTCTGGGTGGTCGAGATCGAGGTTGACGAGATCGGCGACCTGATCGAGGTCGTCAGCGCCGATGCTCGATAGGCCTTACCGGCCGCGGCCGGCGCGTCTCATGCTGGCCGATGTACGGAATGGCCGCTCGGCCTCTTCGGTCGCGTGGGGGGCAGGGGCCTCGACGGGTTGCGCAACCGGTCGCTCCGCATAGGTATAGCCGTCGGCCCGGCGCCAGGCTTCGAGCCTTCGTCCGCATTCGTCGATATCGAGAACCAGCCACATGGCCGTCGCCCGGCTTGCACCGTCAAGCTGTTCGTGTGCGAGGTGACCGTAGAACCTTTCCAGCACGAAGACGGCTTCCGCTTCGTCCATGAACAGACCCTTGAGCGTCGTCGCCAGCTGCTGGCCGGAGATATCGAGCATGATCCGTTGTGCGAGCCAGCGGCTGGCCGACAGCGCGTCTGCCAGAACGCCGGCAAACAGCGTCGCCTCGCGGGCACGGGCAAATCGGACCAGAAGGGCGGCATGCGTTTCGCTGAGCTGCCGCAGACCCTGCCGGTCGTCGCTCTGGCGTTCCATATGGCCGGCCAGAAGCTTGATGCGGCGGCGCAGCTCCTCTTCGCGCGCAGCCCGGGCTTCCTCGGGCAGCAGAAAGTCGTCTTCGGCCTTTGGGGTTTCGACCGGCGTATCTGCCGGGGGTTCGACCACGGTCGACATGGCCTCGATCGCGGCAGCGGGAAGCTCGCGCCGTTCGGTGATCGGCCTTGCGATCGTATCATAGCGCATGCCGACCAGCGCATCGATGACGATCGGCGACAGGCTTTCGCGCTTGGCGATCGCGCGGGCGTGGTTGACGCCCTGGCTGCGGGCGATGGTGATCAGCGCATCGTTGGAAAGGCAGGGCGAGGCAATCAGGAAGGGTGCGGCGACCGCGATCGGCTGGCTTCCGATAAAAAAGGCGACGGCCGGCGGAATGGCGGGTGATTGCGAAAGGGCTGCCACCGCATCGCGGCGGGCTTCTTCCGAAGAGGCGGCAAACAGCGGTGCGAACAGCTCGGCGAACTGTCTCAGTTCGGAGCGGGAAGGACGCGACAGGCTTTCGAAGCTCGTGACGGTGGCCATCAACACCACATCCTTTTTTCGCATGGCTTGTGGCCTCTCAAGGTCTCGAAACTCGTTGGTCACGGGCAACTCTCATCTACGCAATACATGTCCGAAACGCGTGATGCCGCCGGGGTAAACACGCGCCCCGGTGCATCTCATCTACCTGTGCCTGGGGAACTCCCCGGAGCATATTCCGCCGGATGCAGCTGTCTCTCGCGCCGCACCCGTCGGTTTCGCCTTGGTTTACCAGATGCTAACGCTTTGAGGGTTAACGGTCAGTGAAAGCGGCTCGTTTTGGCGCACCGATGACCGTTCGAAAACGACAAAATTGTGCCGTTCGAAGACTGTGAAGTTTGAATGACGCGGTGAACAAAGATGCCGTTTTGGCGTTCATCAGCCTGATACCAGCATACGTCGATATCAACTGCCATATTAGAATTAACTCACTGTTAATCCACCTCTGGCTGTATTGGTCTGTAACCGGGCCGTAGCATCCGGTTTTATAAGCGTCTGGGCACCCTGAAAGCCCGTAAAACTGGGTAGATGGCCCGAAGGCTCGCATAACGACCGTGAGGTCGCTTTTCTAAGGTAATGTCGCTGCGCCGCGATTGGGCGCTCTGACGAGAAGGACGCGGATGTTCCTGCTGTATCAGGCAGGTCGCGTCAGCCCCGAAAGGGCAGGGTGAGATATCTTCGTCTTCATCCGTCTCGAATTCGTAAAGTCACGGAGACGAGCATGGCAGAGATCGTGATACTGAACAAATGGCGTGACCAGCATGGCCGCAAGCCGCAGATCCGCATCGGCGAGGCCGATCCCGGCGAAGTGGTGCTGTTTACCGGCGTGCGCTACGAGCGTTTCGACGACCGGATGGACCGCAAGGCCGAAAACCACGCCGTCCGCGCCGAGTAGGCCGGTACGAAACGGACCTAGAAGCGGCTTCTGCCGCGCCACTGGAACGCGCCACAATCCGCGTCCTTCAGGAACTGTGTGGCTGCCTCAGAAAAACTAGCCTGCGGCGTCAGCGCCCGCAGCACTGCATAGCCTTCGCCCGACTGGCTCTCGACAAGGATCGACTGGCTGATCCCGGTGGGCAGGCTTTTGCGCAGCATCGTCATCTGCGTCGGCGTCGCGATCACCACATCCAGCATGCCGCCCGGCGACGTTCGGTCGTTGATGCTGAACACCTCGTTGGACGCCCCGTCATAGATCCCGAGCGACCAGAACGGCAGGCCGGTATTTTCAGCCGCCAGCCTGACCGGGCCTTCCGACACGTCGAAACCGCAGACCGCGGTCTCCACGAAGGGATCGTCCTTGGAAAGACCGGCCCGGTCCGCCGTTTCGGTCAGTCGGTAGAACCGTTGCGTTTCGCCTTCCTTCAGCACCCGCGTATAGGCATCGTTTTCCGAAAAATGCGGCAGTGCCAGCACGATGATCAAATGCAGCAGTGCTGCCCCGACCAGTCCTGCCGCGACAGCAAACGCCAGACCTGTGAAAAACCGCCGGATCATGGGCCGCATCCGATCTTTTCAATGAGCGGCATGGCAAGGTCGATCAGTCCGGAACTGCCCGCGGTCGGCGTGTCGAACAGGGTGAGGACGAGCCTGAAGTCCCCGCTTTGTGTGAGAGCCAGCCAGTTGCCGGACTTGGCCGTCGGCGATGCGGTGATTTCGAACTCGCCATTCGGCTGGCGCAGCGTGATGCGCGAATTGAGCGCCTGCGGCAAATCCGACGACAGCGAGGGTGCAGCAGCCCCGGGCGCCTGCGCAAACAGCGTCCAGAACCGTGCCTGCGGCGTATGACCCCGGATCCTGTAGGAGCAGCTTGCCACAAGCCGCTCGCCTGTCATGTCGGTCGTCGCGGTAAAGGTCAGGCCTTCGGCGCTGGCATAGAGAAGCTTGCCGGCATTGGCCCGGTGCGATTTGGCATAAGGGTCTGCATCGGCCGTCTGCGCCTGCGGAAACGCCTCCCAAGGCCCGATCCGGAGCGCCCCGAACCCGGTCGTCGCATCAAGCGCCAGCCGGGTCGACCAGATCCCGCCGCCGAATGCGATGGCAAGTGCAACGGCGATGAGGAAGGGAATACGGAACACGGGATTGGCTTTGTGTCTTTTTGGAGCGTTCGCGAAGGGTTAGCATTGTTTGGCGGGAAGGGGGAAGGGCCTCGCGTGGCGTATTGATTGCTATGACGGCATACGTTATGGTTCCGCATGATCAAAGATTTTGCAGATCGTGAGACCGAACGGATCTGGGACGGCCTGCGAAGCCGCAGGCTACCGGGAGATATTCAGTCACCCGCATTGCGGAAACTGCGTCTGCTCAATCAGGCGCGTGTGCTGTTGGATCTGAACGTGCCGCCTGGAAATCGTCTCGAGGCGCTGCGCGGGAACCGAGCAGGGCAACATTCGATACGCATCAACGATCAGTGGCGCATATGTTTCATTTGGACTGACGGAGGCCCCGAACATGTTGAAATCGTCGACTACCACAGCTGATGCTGAATGGCTGCCGAACCCGCATCCCGGCGAGATTCTTCTGGAGGATTTCTTAAAGCCGATGCAGCTTAGCCAGAACGGGCTTGCCCGTGCCGTCGGCGTTCCACCCCGGCGCATCAACGAGATCGTGCTTGGCAAGCGCTCGATCACAGCCGATACGGATCTCCGTCTGGCACGCTATTTCGGCATGTCGGAAGGCGTCTTTCTCGGCCTGCAGGCTGATTACGAGCTTCTTCGCCGCCGCCGCGAACTCGGAGATGAGCTCGAGCGGATCACCCCGCACGCTGCCTGAGGCCAACCTAGCTAGCGCCGCACTTCCAGATTGATCGGCGTCACCTTCGCCGTCGATTGTTTCGGCTGATGCCGGGTCGATATCGAGCCCGTCACGGGACCGGCTTCCGGCACCGACGCCTTGTCGCTTTGGGTAGCGGCGCCCTGGACCTTGTCACCCTGAACAGACGTTGCCTGTCCGTCGACAGCTGGCTTGCCGGCATCGGCGACCTTGGGGCCGCCCGCTGCAAGCGGTGGAGCCTCGGACAGCGCCTTGCCGATCTGCTTGAGCGTTCTGGTGGCTTCGGCCGAAAGCGAGCGCGGTCTTTGCAGCGGCGGCAGGGCATTCTCGCCTTCCTTCGCTTTCGCAATTTCCTGGCTCTTCTTGTCGCTCTTGTGGTCGCCGTTCGGCAGTGGGTTTTCGATGCCGGGAATGGGTTTCAGCTCGATCCCCTGATGGGCGTAGTCCATCAGCACCTTGAAGGTCATCGCCGGAAGCGAGCCGCCGGTCATGTTGTTCATCGAGGTGAAGTCGTCGTTTCCGAACCACACCGCCGTCGTGTAATTGCCGGTAAAGCCGATAAACCAGGCGTCGCGATAGCTCTGCGACGTGCCGGTCTTGCCGCCGGTGACGATGCCGCCATCGAGTGCCGCCCGCCGCGCCGTGCCCTGATAGGGGATCGTCGTCAGGATACGGTTCATCGATGAGGTCGCCTGTTCGGACAGAACCCGCTTTGCCGGCGCCTCGTCGCGGCCGAAATCGTAGAGAATGTTGCCGCCGTAGCCCAGAACCTGCTCGATCCCGTGGCGATGCGATTGCACGCCGCCGGCCGGCATCACCGCATAGGCGGTGGCCTGGTCGAGTACCGTTACCTCGGACGTGCCGAGCGGGATCGTCTTGTCGCTTCTGAGCGGCGTCTCGACACCAAAAGCCTTTGCGGTGTTGACGATGACGTCGGTGCCGAGCACATCCTTGGCAAGCCGGACAGGCACCGTGTTGAGCGATTGCTGCATGGCGCTCATCAGGGTCACCTTGCCCTTGTAGGAGCGACCGTAATTCTGCGGCGACCAGCCCCGCCAGGTGATCGGAGCGTCGGAGATCACCGACTCCGGCTTGTATCCGTGCTCCATCGCGGCGGAGTAGGTATAGAGCTTGAATGACGAGCCCGGTTGTCTCAGCGCCTTGGTGGCACGGTTGAACTGGCTCTCGCCATAGTCGCGGCCGCCGACCATGGCGCGCACGCCGCCGCCGTTTTCGATCATCACCATGGCGCCCTGCTTCACCTTGAAGCTGTCGCCGTATTCGCGAAGGCTGGTTTCCATCGCGGCATCGGCTGCCTGCTGCAGGCCCATGTCGATCGTGGTCCTGACCACCATCGAATGCTCGCGGATCTTGCCGGCCTTGGCCAGCCGCTGCACCTCGTCGAAGGCCCAGTCGAGGAAATAGTCTGGCGACTTGACCTCGGCGCGGTCGATCGCGGTTGCCGGCGTGCGGCGGGCTGCGATCACCTGGCCCTCCGACATCAGGCCTGACTGTACAAGGTTGGACAGAACGTCGTTGGCGCGGGCGCGCGCAGCCGGCAGATTCACATGCGGCGCATATTTCGCCGGTGCCTTGAACAGGCCGGCCAGCATCGCGCTTTCCGCGAGGCTGACTTCGGTGATGTTCTTGCCGAAATAGAACTGGCTTGCCGCGGCTGCCCCGAACGTGCCGCCGCCCATATAGGCGCGGTCAAGATAGAGCGACAGGATCTCTTTCTTCGAAAGGTTCGCCTCCAGCCACATGGCCAGAAACGCTTCCTTGATCTTGCGTTCGATCGACCGTTCGTTGGTGAGGAACAGGTTCTTCGCCAGCTGCTGGGTGAGCGTCGATCCGCCCTGGACGACACCGCCGGCCTTGGCGTTTTCGGAAAGCGCGCGGCCGAGGCCGATGAAGTCGATCCCGTAGTGATCGAAGAAGCGACGGTCCTCGGTCGCCAGAACAGCCTTGATCAGGTGGTCGGGCAGTTGCTCGATCGGAACCGAGCCTTCATGGATGATGCCGCGATGGCCGATGACGTTGCCGTAGCGGTCGAGAAAGGTGACGGCGAAATCGCCTCGGTTGCGCCAGTCTTCCTTGGTTTCTTCAAAGGCTGGCTGGGCAAGCGCCAGAAGCGCAACGCAACCGACCGTGCCGAGCGTCATAGCCTCGCCGGCAAGCTCGAAACCAAGCTTTTTCAAGCCTGTAACGCGGAACCGCCGGAAGAAGATGGTGATCTCTTCCCAGACTTCGCCGGCCCGGAAACCGAGGTTCCAGACAGTGGAATCGATCCAGCTGTCGATCCGCAGGAGGATGTGGCGCTTCTTGCGCGAGGAGCCGGAGCGCTCTTGCTTAACCGGTGATTTCGGATGGTCCTGCACTGGAAGTTCCTGCCCCATTTCCCCCATCGCCCGATGAGAAACGCTTGACGCCGACCCCCCGGAGGGATCAAAGGCATGAGCGTCTCACCGTTATTCAGCATTAGCTGACAAAAGGTTTATGCGCGATAGAGAATCCGCAACAGGGTAAAGGCGGCAGGGGAAAATTGGTCCCCATCCGCGACAGATATGATGATGGAAGACGCATTCTGGAAAACCAAGACGCTTGAGGATCTGTCCCAGCAGGAGTGGGAAAGCCTGTGCGATGGCTGCGGGCTCTGCTGTCTCAACAAGCTCGAGGATTACGACACGGGCGAGGTGGCTTTCACCTCGGTTGCCTGCCGGCTTCTCGACGGCACGAGCTGCCAGTGCAAGGACTATCCCAACCGCCAGGCGACCGTTCCGGAATGCATCCAGCTCACGCCGGCCCAGGTGGACGAAATCCCCTGGCTGCCGCCGACCTGCGGCTACCGCCTGGTGCGCGACGGCCACGATCTCTACTGGTGGCACCCGCTGATCTCAGGCGATCCGGAAACGGTTCACCAGGCCGGCATCTCGGCCCGCGGCCGCACGATCAGCGAAGACGAAGTCGATGTCGAAGACTTCGAGGATTACCTGATCGACTGGCCCCTGCATGTCGGCGACGCACAGCGGGGTTAGGTGGCCGAGGCTAACGTCACCCATACAGCGAAATCACCGGTCTCCCCTTGACCTTCCCATGATGGGAAGCCCTACATGCGGTTGCGAAGAGGATCGCGACCCATGAACCAGACTGTCCACCCCATCCATCGCCCCGAACCGATCACCGTGCCCGTCGAGGGCATGACCTGTGCCTCCTGCGTGCGCCGGGTGGAAACCGCGGCTGCAAAAGTGGCGGGCGTCGAGAAAAGCGCTGTCAACTTTGCAACGAAGAAGCTCACGGTCGAGACGGGTGTGGGGTTTGATCCGGAGACGCTGGAGGCGGCTGTCCGCAAGATGGGCTACGAGATCCCCGACGGCGCGATGGATCTTGCGCTGCGGGAATCAGGTTTTGACGCGGGCTCTGATCATCACCCGGCGTTGAAGCCTGCGGAGACGAGCGCGCAGGCTGATCATACCCATGCTGATCATACCGGGGCCGCCCATTCCCAAGCCGAGCATCCGCATCCAACGCATGAAAACGCCGCTCACGACCATGCCCATATGCATGGCGGTGAAGCGGGTGTCCTGAAGCGTGATCTCGCCATTGCGGCAGTGCTGACATTGCCGCTGTTCGTGCTGGAGATGACGGGCCACGTCTATGCGCCGTTCCATCACTGGCTGATGGGAGTCATCGACACGCAGAACCTCCACTACCTCTACTTCGTGCTGGCAACGGTGGTGATTTTCGGGCCGGGTCTGCGGTTCCTGAAGCTTGGTCTGCCGGCCCTGTTGCGGGGCCATCCGGAGATGAATTCGCTGGTCGCAGTGGGCGTTCTTGCCGCCTATGGCTATT
>Ga0213834_100299_pt1 | contig 31584 bp, 24 predicted proteins | sample SWPTP12_FD_160580 | JGI IMG/M metagenome (GOLD analysis project Ga0213834, IMG submission 160580) | Coastal seawater microbial communities from Marineland, Florida, United States - SWP TP1 #2 | ecosystem: Environmental > Aquatic > Marine > Coastal | place: USA: Florida | collected 2016-08-06 | reverse complement strand
GACGCGACTCGATGTCCATCAGCACGCCCGGGAAGCGCACGGGTTGTCCCTGGGCGTTCAGTTCCGCCCGGCCATTGGCTTCGACCCAGCGATAACGGCCGTCTTCCTGGCGCACGCGATACTCACAACGGTACGCCCCGCCGCGCCCCATCGCTTCCTGGATGTCGGCGGCCACGCGCGTCACGTCGTCAGGGTGGATCGAGGAAAAGGCCTCGGCGATGGGAATGCCGGCCTTGCAGCTTTCGGCGGACAAGCCGAAGGACCGGGAAAATCGTTCGTCGGCGGTCACGCAATCGCGGGTGATATCCCACACCCAGGTGCCAATGATCGCACCGGCGTCCAGCGCAAGCTGCAGACGCTCCGAGGTGTCGGTCGGAAATTCGTGAGCCTGGGGCTGCAAGGAGGAAACCACCTGTTGGGCAGGTCGTTCATTGTTACCCTGATCCATTTACACCCTCAGCAACCGCTTGGCAGACAAACGCCGAGCATACCCGGCCACGAGGACGAGGCGAAGTGTCACCGAGCAACGGCGTCGCCCGACATGGGTGACAATGTCACAACCGGTCATTGCCCAGGACTGGCGAGGCGGTACAGCAATCTGCCGGGCGCCGTGACGCCGAAACGTTTTCTGCGCCGCGGCTTGCCTCTTCAACTGCTTCATCACGGGCTGATACGATCCAGTCCCGGCTTACCTCGAGGCATCATCATGGACAAAAACCAGACTGAATTCGAAGGCTCCTGTCACTGCGGCGCCGTACAGTTTAGGGTCACGCTCAGCGGGGGTCTGGCGACTGCGCGCCGTTGCGATTGCTCTTACTGCCGTATGCGAGGAGCGGTCGTCGTCACGGCGACTCAAGATAATTTTCGCCTCGTCGCGGGTGAGCACGCCCTCACGCTCTATCAATTCAATACCCACACCGCCAAGCACTATTTCTGCGGCACATGCGGGATCTACACGCATCACCGGCGGCGCTCCAATCCGGATCAGCTCGGCGTCAATGCAGCGTGCCTGGCCGGGGTCAGCCCTTTCGACTTTGCCGAAGTTCCAGTGAACGATGGCGTCAATCACCCTTCAGACAGAAAAGGAACAGCGGGTAACCCGCTCTCTGGCCTGCTGCGATTTATTCCCTCCACGGATGCCTGAACGCGCTGATCACCCAGGCGCGGCGCGAAAAATGGCGGGTTCGCCGGGGCGCCGCCCCGCTCAGACTGTCCGATCAATGGCAGAATTGCCTCCATTGACTGTCTATGGAAATCCCCATGCTTCGCATCTTTGAACGATGGCTCGACCCTTTCCCGCCTGATGAGGTTCCGCCGCCCCCGGACGGGCTGGCACGGTTTCTCTGGGCCTGCACACGAGGGGCGCGGCGCTACATTCTCGCCCTTGCGCTGCTCAGCGCTGCAGTGTCGATCTACGAAGCGTGGCTGTTTTCCTTCCTCGGCCAGGTGGTCGATCTGCTCGCGGTCTGGAAGTCAGGCGGCGAAGCGGCCGGACAGGAAAGCCGCGTGTTGTGGGGCATCGGCCTCGTGCTGATCACCAGCATCGGCCTGGTGGCGCTGCGCACGATGGTGCAGCACCAGGTGCTGGCTATCAATCTGCCCCTTCGTTTGCGCTGGGATTTTCATCGACTGATGTTGCGACAAAGCCTGTCGTTCTTCTCCGATGAATTCTCCGGCCGGGTGACCACCAAAGTGATGCAGACCGCGCTGGCGGTGCGCGAGGTGCTGTTCACCATTATCGAAATCGCGCCAGGGATCGGCGTGTACTTCATCGCGATCATCGCGCTGGCGGGTGGCTTCGCGCTGAAGCTCATGCTGCCGTTCATTGCCTGGATCGTGCTGTTCGGATTAGCCATGGGGTACTTCGTGCCGCGCCTGGGAAAGGTCGGACAAGAACAAGCCCACGCACGGTCGTCGATGACCGGTCGCATCTCCGATGCCTACACCAACATCACCACGGTGAAACTGTTCTCCCACTCCAGACGGGAAGCGCATTTTGCGCGGGCCGCGATGGAGGATTTCAAACAGACCGGTTTTCGCCAGATGCGTCTGGTCAGCCAGTTCGAAATCGTCAATCAGGCGCTGGTGGTCGGGTTGATCATGGCGGCGGGCGGCTATGCACTGTGGTTGTGGCATCAGGACGAAGTGGGCACCGGTGCGGTGGCGGCGATCACCGCCATGGCGCTGCGTATCAACGGGATGTCGCACTGGATCATGTGGCAGATGACCTCGCTGTTCGAGAACATCGGCACCGTTCAGGACGGCATGGCAACGCTGACCAAAGGCCCCAAGGTGCAGGATGCCGCCGATGCCCGCGTGCTGGTGCCCGCAGGCGGCGCGGTGACCTTCGACAACGTGAGCTTCAACTACAACGGCGAGCGCCAGGTGCTCGACGGGCTGAGCCTGTCGATCCGGCCGGGTGAAAAAATCGGGCTGGTGGGTCGCTCGGGCGCCGGCAAGTCCACGCTGATCAATCTGCTGCTGCGCTTCTACGATGTGGACGGCGGCAGGATCAGCATCGACGGCCAAGACATTGCCAAGGTGACTCAGGACAGCCTGCGCAGCGCCATCGGCATGGTCACACAGGACACGTCCCTGCTGCACCGCTCGATCCGCGACAACATTGCCTACGGTCGCCCCGACGCTACCGATGCACAGATCCGCCGCGCCGCGGCCAACGCGCAGGCCGATGGTTTCATCAGTCAGCTCAGCGACCGCCAGGGGCATTCCGGCTACGACACGCTGGTAGGCGAGCGTGGAATCAAACTTTCCGGCGGCCAGCGTCAACGTGTCGCGATCGCCCGGGTGATGCTCAAGAACGCGCCGATCCTGTTGCTGGACGAAGCCACCAGCGCGCTGGATTCGGAGGTCGAAGTCGCCATTCAGGAAAGCCTCGACGAAATGATGCAGGGCAAGACGGTCATCGCCATCGCCCACCGGCTGTCGACCATCGCGGCGATGGACCGGCTCATCGTCATGGAGGACGGGCGCATCATCGAGCAAGGCACCCATGCCCAATTGCTCGGCAGGAACGGCACCTACGCACGGCTGTGGCAACACCAGAGCGGCGGCTTTCTGGGTGAAGATCAAGGCGTGGTGGAGGCGCAGGAGTAAACATATGTAACCGCCCACGCGCCAGCGCTTCAACCAGCGCTGGCAACAGGCTAAGCTAGCGACACTTTTCACGGTTCATCTGCACGGAAGTCTCATGCGCAGTCGTTTGTTCAGCCTTTTGTCCTGCCTGCTTCTGTCGGCCACCGCAGCCCAGTCCGTCCAAGCGGTCGATATCACCACCCAACGTCAATATTACGATCAAGCCAAACGCGCGCTGGCCAAGGGCGACGCCGGGCCGTATCGCACCTACGCCAGTGCGCTGGCCGATTACCCGCTCGAACCTTACCTGGCGTACGACGAACTCACCGCTCGCCTGAACAGCGCGAGCGATCAGGAAGTCGAGAAATTCCTCGCCGAACATGGCGATCTGCCTCAAGCCAACTTCATGAAGCTGCGCTGGTTGCGCCTGCTGGCATCACGAGGCGACTGGCAGCCGTTCGTCCAGTACTACGACCCCAAGCTCAATTTCGTCGAGCTCGACTGCCTGTATGGCCAGTATCAGCTGAGCCATAACCTGCGCTCGGAAGGCTACGCGAACGCCGAAAAAACCTGGATGACCGGCAAGACCTTGCCTCCGGCCTGCGATGCGTTTTTCACGCAGTGGGCAGTCGAAGGCCAGTTGACCGAACAGAAGCGCTGGCAGCGCGCCAAGCTGGCGGCTCAGGCGCGCAACTATGCGCTGGCCAATCAGTTGGTCAACAGCATGACCACCCTCGCGGCGCAAGGTCGTCTGCTCATCGCCGTTGCGCAGAAGCCGGAAATGGTCAACAACCAGGGGCAGTTCATGCCCGCAGACGAGGCCATGTCCGATGTCGTCGGACTGTGCTTGCGGCGCCTCGCCAAACAGGACCCGCAACGGGCGATGGAGCTTCTGGACAGTTATTCGCCGATGCTGCATTTCTCCCATGAGGAGCAAGTCCAGATCGCCAAGGAAATCGGCCTGACGCTGGCTCGCAGCTATGACGGCCGTGCGCTGGAAGTGATGACCCGTTACGATCCGGACCTGCGCGACGACACCGTGACCGAGTGGCGCCTGCGCCTGCTGCTGCGTCTGGGCCGCTGGAACGACGCCTACGAACTGACCCGCCGCCTGCCGCAGACGCTGGCGACGACCAACCGCTGGCGTTACTGGCAGGCGCGCTCGCTGGAGCTGGCGCAACCCAACAGCCCACTGCTGGCCAATCTTTACCGAACCGTTTCCAAGGAACGGGACTTCTACGGCTTCCTCGCTGCCGACCGCACCCAGACGCCGTACATGCTGAACAACAAGCCGCTGCCGCTGAGCCAGGCGACGATGAACAAGGTGCGCAACACACCGGGTGTGCAGCGTGCGCTGGAGTTCTACGAGCGTGGCGAGGTGGTGAACGGACGCCGCGAGTGGTATCACGTGACGCGCCGCTTCACCCGCGACGAGATGGTCGCCCAGGCGAAGCTGGCGTACGACATGCGCTGGTACTTCCCGGCGATCCGGACCATCAGCCAGGCGCAGTACTGGGACGATCTGGACATCCGCTTCCCGATGGCTCACCGCGACACACTGGTGCGCGAGGCACAGATCCGCGGGCTGCATTCCAGCTGGGTGTTCGCGATCACGCGCCAGGAAAGCGCTTTCATGGACGACGCACGCTCCGGTGTCGGCGCCAGCGGGTTGATGCAGTTGATGCCGGCGACCGCGAAGGAGACCGCACGCAAGTTCAGCATCCCGCTCGCCTCCCCCGCTCAGGTGCTGGATCCGGACAAGAACATTCAGCTGGGTGCGGCGTATCTGAGTCAGGTCCACGCGCAGTTCAATGGCAACCGCGTGCTCGCGTCCGCCGCCTACAACGCCGGTCCAGGCCGCGTGCGGCAGTGGCTGCGCGGCGCAAACCACCTGGCGTTCGATGTGTGGGTCGAGAGCATTCCGTTCGATGAAACCCGCCAGTACGTCCAGAACGTGCTGTCTTATGCGGTGATCTACGGCCAGAAACTCAACGCCCCGCAGCCGCTGGTGGATTGGCACGAACGGTTTTTCGAAGACCTGTAACCCATCCGGCCGCGCTGTTGAGCTCTCTTCAGCGCGGCCGCGACGCCGACCTTCCGCTCAGCGCCGCTCATTTCACTCGAGCACTTCAATCGGCATCGCGACCTCAATGACGCCCGGCCCGTCGTTGACCATGTTCTGGCCAAACCACACCTCACCTTCCCGTTCACGATAGGTTTTCAGCGTGCTCAGCGGCTCGCGGTCTTCACTGCGCTGGCCGGTCGCCGGATCGATGGTGGTGAGGATGCAGCGCGAACAGGCCTTCAGCAGCCGGAACTCGAGGTCGCCGATGCGGATGCGTTTCCAGCCGTCCTCGGCAAATGCAGGCGCGCCTTCGACGACCAGATTGGGCCGGAAACGCAGCATCTCCTGAGGACGACCGATTTTCTGCGACAGATCGTCCAGCGAAGACTGGCCAATGAGCAGCAGTGGAAAACCGTCGGCGAAACCCACCCGGTCATCCACTGTGCCGTAGCCGGATGGCATGAAGCGGGCCCGCTCCTTGGGCACATGGACCATCCGGGTTGGCTTGCCGATGAACGCGCTGACCCAACGCGCCGCCTCATCGCCAGCGTCCGGCACGCGCAACGTATCGCGCCAGACGGTCACCCCGCGCAGGTTGTCTTCAACGTTCAGTGGCACTGCGATTTGCACAGGCTCATGCCCGGGCGCCGAAAGGGTCACGCCGTCGTCGGCATGCCACAGCACCGACAGTTGTGACATGTGCGGCAAGGCGCGCTGGGTCAGGAACCGACCGCTGCTTTCATCCACCAGCATCCAGCGTCGATCCCCGGTCATGCCCAACTCGTCGAAGCTGGCCTGCTGAAGCGAGTCCGCCTTGCAGGATTTGAGGGGATACCGATACAGCGCGCTGAGATGAAGCATGTACGCGTCCTTTATGACAGTGTGAAAACGCCACACTTTATACGAGCGCGCCGGATTCGACGCGGTACAGATACAAAAAAGCCCCTCCATACAGCAAGGGGCTCAAACCTGTCAGACCGGGCTGGAACGTCAGTTGTCGAGCATCAGGCGCTCGCGCACGACATCGACCAGTTTGTCGGGCTGGAATTTGGAGAGAAAGTTGTCGCAGCCGACCTTCTTGACCATCGATTCGTTGAAGCTGCCCGACAGCGACGTGTGCAGCACCACGTACAGCCCGCGCAAACGCGGGTCGTGGCGAATCTCGGTGGTCAGGCGGTAGCCGTCCATCTCGGGCATTTCGGCGTCGGTGAAGACCATCAGCAATTTGTCGGTCATGACCTCGCCGGTGTCCGCCCAGCCTTTGAGCATGTTCAGCGCTTTGAGGCCATCACTGGCCACGTGCATCTTCACGCCGAGCTGGCCGAGGGTGTCACGCAGCTGCGAAAGCGCCACGTTGGAGTCGTCCACCAGCAGCACTTCACGGCCACGGGCACGCGCCAGCACCGGATCATCGAGCTTGTCGCGGGAAACTTTGGCGCTGTAAGGCACGATTTCGGCGAGGACCTTTTCCACGTCGATGATTTCCACCAATTGATCGTCGACCTTGCTGATGGCGGTCAGGTAATGCTGGCGGCCGGCGCTGGTCGGTGGTGGCAGGATCGCTTCCCAGTTCATGTTGACGATACGGTCGACGCCGCCGACCAGAAACGCCTGAACGGAGCGGTTGTATTCGGTCACGATGATCGTGCTCGACGCGCCCGGCACCAGCGGGCGCATGCCGATGGCCTGAGACAGATCGATGACCGGCAGGGTCTGGCCGCGCAGATTGACCACGCCACACACGAACGGATGACGTTGCGGCATCAGGGTCAGCTTGGGCAGTTGCAGGACTTCCTGAACCTTGAACACGTTGATCGCGAACAGTTGCCGGCCGGCCAGGCGAAACATGAGGATTTCCAGGCGGTTCTCACCCACCAGCTGTGTACGTTGGTCTACTGTGTCGAGAATGCCAGCCATCTGTTGCTCCTGGAGCAAGGGTTCAAGTAAGTCCGCCTACCTGTTATCGGCAGCGACGGTGCAGACCTTAATGTCGATATAATGCCGCTCGGCATCATTGATATCACATTAACATCATGCTTTACTGGCTGGCATCCGGAAAGCCCGAATATCGGCGGCGTGATGGCTTTTTGCCGATGCGCTGCGCCGGACTCATCCATTCCCCTAGGGGTAATCCCTAACCACAATCAGGGCAAACCTGATATTCCCGGTTTCTATTAGCCATTATTGTGACGCCATTCTCATTGAATGAATGGAGTCAGGTACGTGGTCGTGTTCGCGCAATCTCCCGAATCCCCCGTAACCGCATCGAAGACGGACCGGATCGCCCAGACCATCGCGCGGGGCACTGCTGCACTCCTCCTATCGAGCGCTCGCTCGGCTGTTCGCTTTCGCCAACAATCAGAAATGCCCTACAGACTTCCCGATGCCTTCAACATTAACTTTGGGCCACTCGCCCCACGCGATCTGATATCGCAATCCATCAAGAGTGATCTCACATGCTGAACGGCAATGAATGGCATCAGCTGCACGGTGATTTTCTCAGCGAAACGCAAATTCTCATGTGCCGCGCAGACGAGTGCCTCAGTCATCTGGAACTGATCAGCGACGACCGGGACGCCATCGAATGCCTGCTCACCACGCTGCAGCAACTCGCCGGCAAGGCAGACACCGCGGCCGTCGAGTCGGTCGCCGGCTTCGCCCGGCAACTGCGCTATCTGCTGTATTTCGCCAGCGCCGCCGGACGCCTTCAGCCCAAGGCGCTGCTGTCGCTGCGCCAGTGCATCTCGCTGATGTCCTGGCAAATCGAACTCATCGATCCACTTGACGGCTCCCTGCCGCTGGACGACGGCGAACAACGAGACCTGCTCGAGCAGTTCGGCTGCAACTGCGGCATCGGCAAACTCGACAGCGGGCATTCGATCACCGTCGAGTGGTCAGCGCCGATGACCGTCACGCCTACAGAACCCGCCCTGAGCGAACGCCTGGACCGCTCCACCACACTCTGACGCAACGGCCGGCATCGCCCGCATCTTGTGAAGCCTCAGGCCAGGGCGCACATGCGCCGGCACGACGCCTGTTCAACGCAAGCAAACGACCGCCCGCTCGCGCGGCATTCCCGCGACTTTCAGACGCCTGCCAACTTGCCCACGGCAAACTGAAGTTCGCCTCGAGCAAGTATGGCGATACATGTCTGCAACAGAGCGACGGCAAACTTGTGGCACTATCGTTCCAGTTACAAATCCTGACTGACCAGACAAATATCTCCTTGATCTTATTCACACTTAACGCTTAATCGACGCGTTATTTAAGGTAAGATTGCCGACCGCGGATACACGCGCGGAAGTTTGCGACAACATTAATCTGGTTGAAAACCGATCTCGGGATTTTGGACACATGTAACAAGTGGGCGGACTCGCGTCCCTCGCTCGACCACCTTAAGTGACCTGACAATGACTGTTCAGGTATCCGCTATAACTATCCGATGGCTTCATCCGCTATGCATGGCAGCAGCAACCTCTTCAAGTTCCAGCGCATGAACTCGAACAGCGCGTTTCGATGGGCCGCACTTTTATGCCTGGCGACGACCGTCGGTAATACCCTCGTATATCTGTTCAATGGCGGCCTGCCCCTGCTATTGACGGTGCTCAACGTCGCCGCATTCCTGAGCATCTGCTACGCCATGACACGACCGGATCAGACCATCCAGTTCCAGCCCCAGGAACTGGCCGACCACATGTTGCAGGTGCAGGAGACCGAGCGTCATCGCCTGAGTCGCGAACTGCATGACGACATCGGGCAGATGCTGACTGCCGCCAAATTGCAAAGCGACTGGCTGCAACGCCGCGCGCCGCAAGAGCTTCAGCCCCACTGCGACATGCTCAACAGCATCCTGGACGAAACCCTGGCGAAGGTCCGCGACGTTTCTGCGATCCTCAATCCCCGTCAGCTGACCAGCCTGGGACTGGAGGCCAGCCTGCGCGCGCACCTGTTGCGCACGCTCGCCGATACGCAGGTGCTGTGGAGCCTGGAATGCCACCAGCGGCTGGCGGGCATCCCCGAGGAAATGGCCGTGGCGGCCTTTCGCATCACTCAGGAAGCGGTGACCAACATGCTCCGCCACGCGCAGGCAAAGAACCTGCTCGTTCGCCTGCAGCGCCAGCCGGAAGGCCTGGCCCTGAGCATTTCCGACGACGGCGCAGGTTTTTCGCCTGCTCAGGATCCTGCTCATCAAGGTCAGCGCGGCATGGCGGGCATGGCAGAGCGCGCCAGTCTGCTGGGCGGCGAGCTGACCGTCGACAGCGCGCCCGGGAAAGGCACTCACATTCACGCGCTGTTCCCCTGGGCCCCGCGAGCCCGCGGACGCGCTGACATAAGTAAGCACCCATGATCTGCAATCTTCTTCTTGTCGATGACCACGCCCTGATCCGTGCCGGCATTCGTGCGCTGGTTTCGGACATCCCCGGCTATCAGGTCATCGGCGAAGCCTGCGACGGCAATCAGCTGCTGGAAATGACCCTGGCGCTTAAGCCGGACATCATTCTGCTCGACATCTCCATGAAGGACAGCAACGGTCTGGATGCACTCGAGCGGTTGCATCACGCCCTGCCCGACAGCAAGGTGCTGATCCTGTCGATGCACACCGAGCCGCAGATGATCATGCGGGCGCTGGAAGGCGGCGCACACGGCTACCTGCTCAAGGACGCGACCGCGACGGAGATCGAGCAGGCGCTGGAGGCATTGCGCAATGACGAGCGCTACCTGAGCCCGGCCATCGCGCACACGGTGATCAACCAGGCGCTGGTCAGCGCGCAGTCGAGCAAGGTCGAAGCGGTCGAGAACCACAACCTCACAGCTCGCCAGCTGGAAATCCTGCGCCTGATCGTGCGAGGCAAGTCCACCCGGGAGATCGCCAACGGCCTGACCTTGAGCGTGAAGACCGTCGAAACCCACCGCTCGCAGATCATGAAACGCCTGCAGATCTATGACGTGGCGGGTCTGGTGCTGTTCTGCGTGCGCGAGCAGATCATCAGTCTGGACGATTGAACCCGATCACGCGCCGCGAGCGAAACGCACGCCACTGACTGCGCCCCACCCCGGACCGACCTGTGTCACAGCCGGTGGGGCGTCTTGCATCAACCCAGGCGCTTTGCCTGCCCGAGCAACGGCGAATGCGCGGGTAAATGGATGCGCAGCGCACCGGGTCGGGCTTCGAAACGCAGTTGCTCGCCGCTCAGGGGCTCGCCGTCCAGATTGATGTCCAGTCCCTGCGACGACTTGAGTTCGACCCAAGGCAGGCGGGCGCGAATGAACAGATTGTCGATGCCCAGTCCCCCTTCGAGCAGACTCTTGAGCGTGCCGACGATTTCTTGCGGCGCCGGCAGGATGCTGATGTCCAGCAGCCCGTCGTCGGCCAGCGCGTTCGGGCACAGCGGATGCCCGCCTCCGGCCTGTCGACCATTGCCGATGCCCAGCGCCAGCAGATCGCCCTGCCAATGGAAGTCCGGGCCGCTCAACTCACCGTATGCGGCTTTCAACTCGCTGAAACGCGTCAGACCGGTGAACAGATACGCCGCACCGCCCAGCACTTTCTTGAGGTCTTCGGAGGTGTTCGCCGTGACCTGACTGCCGAAGCCGCCGGTGGCCATGTTGAGGAACAGGTTGCCATCGACCGCGCCCATATCGACGGTACGTGCCGGGACGTCCAGCAGGTCGAGCGCGCGCTCGACCTCCAGCGGGACACCGGCCGAACGCGCGAAATCATTGGCGGTTCCCAGCGGCAAGATGACCAGGCTGGCATCCGACTCCGCCAGCGCAAGCGCTTCGGCGACGTCACGCAAAGTGCCGTCACCCCCGCCTGCGATAATCTGCCGATGGCCCGCTGCCAGCGCCTCCTTGACCAGCCGCTGCGCGTCGCCCCCTTCCCAGGTGAGCCGCACGTCCAGCGTCCAGCCATGTTTGCGCTTGCGCTCCACGGAGTTGCGCACGTCTTCGTTGAGCGCCTGTTTGCCGTGAAGAATCAATAAAGCCCTGCGCTCCGTCATATGTCCTTCCTTATCATCGTGCGATTCGTTTGCGTGAGATGTTGACCTCAGGCAGTACAGAAAAAGCCCCGATCATCATTTTTTTTTACCGATGACGAGAATCCGACCAAGACCCCGCAGCCACGGGATGCCTCCGTCGTAGGTCGCATGGCCTGCGGACTGTTTACAGCGGCTCGATCTGCCTTTTTGAATCCGGCCCGATGACATCGCCAGTTTCATCGGCTTTACTAATGATGGCACTCATTTGAGGGAATCTCTTAACTGCGTTTGGGAGTAGTCCTACAATGATCGGGAAAAAATAGGATTTTTCCTCGTTTGTGGGATTGAAATACAGTGGGATAGAGTGCTTAATCGACAATTAATTGGCTTATTTCGCCGCAGTCCGCAAAAGAGTCATTATATTGACTTTTTCGAGTGCGATTGCCAATCGGGTAGGCCCGTCATGGATTCATGGAACGAAGATGTGAGGACGTTTTATGCGGCTGCACCCGGTTGACAGTCTGTTGCTCACCCGCACCAGTCTGGTTGAATATTTTCTGTTCGCTGTACGGCTGGTTCACGGTCTGACGTCCATTCTTCCAGGCATCCTGATCCTCGCGTATTGGCAGGCTGACGCCTCCGCCGCCCCCGAAAGCTATTTGATGGTGCAGATCTTTTTCGGCATCGTCTGCGTCCTGATGTTTCAGGCACTCGGGGTGTATTCCGAATCGATCTTCAGCAACCGCACACGCTTCAAGATGATCCTGTTCGTGTGGTCGTCGGCTTTTTGCGTCTTGCTGTTCATGCACAAGGCGCTGGACCTGTTCGACTACATCAGCCAGGAACAGCTGATGGTCTGGTTCGTCGTCAGTCTGGCGATGTTCTGCGCCGAACGACTCTTGCTGCTGCTGATTTTCAAACGCCTGATGGCCCGCGGGTTCTTCCTGCAGAACGCCGTGATCCTTGGCGCCACCGAGAACGGCCAGCGCCTGGCCGAGTACCTGCTGGAGAATCAGGACATCCGTTCCGGCGTGTGGGGTTTCATCGATGACCGCATCGGTCGCCTTCCCAAGACCGTGGCCAACCTGCCGATGCTCGGCAACACCCGCGATCTGGAAACCCTGATCCGCGAGGAGAAGGTCACTCAGGTGCTGGTGGCCCTGCCCTGGACCGCCGAGAACCGCATGGATTACATCATCCGCGAGCTGCGACGCCTGCCGGTGAACGTGCTGCTGGTGCCCGACATGGTTGCGTTCAGGCATGCCCATAACCGCATCACCGAAGTCGCCAGCCTGCCGATGTTCAACGCATCGGACGTGCCGTTGCGGGGCTGGTCGCCGCTGTTCAAACGCATTGAAGACATGGTGCTGTCGACGCTTGCGATCGTGTTGCTGGCGCCGTTCATGGCGCTGATCGCCCTTGCCATCAAACTCGATTCACGCGGGCCGGTGCTGTTCTGGCAGAAACGCTACGGCTACAACAACCGCTTGATCACGGTCTGCAAGTTCCGCTCGATGCACACCCACCAGGCCGATGCGACTGCCGAGAAACAGACCGTCAAGAACGATGTCAGGGTCACCCGGGTCGGGCGATTCATCCGCAAGACCAGCCTGGATGAGTTGCCGCAACTGTTCAACGTGTTCGCGGGCAGCATGTCCATGGTGGGGCCGCGCCCACACGCCACGGCCACCAAGGCCGCCGGCATTTTGTTCGAACAAGCTGTCAAGGAGTACACCTCGCGTCATCGGGTCAAGCCAGGCATTACCGGCCTTGCCCAGATCAACGGCTATCGTGGTGAGACAGACACTGTGGAGAAGATCGAAAAGCGCGTCGAGTTCGATCTTGAATACATCGAAAACTGGTCCGTCTGGTTCGATCTATACATCCTTTTGCGCACTGTTCCTGCAGTGCTTTTCTCCCGCGAGGCTTACTGATGGGCACCCTTATTCCCTGCATCATCGCCGGCGGCGCCGGCACCCGGCTCTGGCCGGTATCGCGCGAAGCCATGCCTAAACCTTTCATGCGTCTGCCCGATGGCGAAAGTCTGCTGCAGAAGACTTTCAATCGCGCCAGCACGCTGGACGGCGTTCACAACCTGCTGACGGTGACCAATCGGGAAGTGTATTTCCGCACCGTCGACGATTACCGGCTGCTGAACAAGAACAAGATCCAGCTGGATTTCCTGCTGGAACCGTTCGGCCGTAACACCGCCCCGGCCATTGCCGCAGCGGCGCTGCACGTCCAGGCTCGCCAGGGTGATGACGCGCAGTTGCTGATTCTGCCGGCCGATCATCTGATCAATGACGTGGCCGCTTTCGGCAAAGCCGTTAAAGATGCGCAGAAGCTGGCCGATGAAGGCTGGCTGGTGACATTCGGTCTGATTCCGACGCGCGCGGAAACCGGTTTCGGTTACATCGAAAAAGGTCAGGCGCTCAGCGACAAGGCCTATCAGGTAGCGCGCTTCGTCGAGAAACCCGACGCATCGACTGCACAGGAATACATCGACGGCGGCCTGCATTTGTGGAACGCCGGCATGTTCTGCATGCGCGTCGACGTGCTGCTGCGTGAGCTGGAAACCCATGCGCCGGACGTGCTCGCCGCAGTGCGGACCTGCCTGGCCCAGTGCAGCAGCAAAGAAGGCAGCAACGAGCTGCAACTGGAACTGGACAGCGAGACGTTCGCCAAGGCGCCGGATATTTCCATCGACTACGCGCTGATGGAGCGCTCGCAGAAGGTCGCCGTGGTGCCGTGCGAACTGGGCTGGAGCGACATCGGCTCGTGGCAGGCGATTCGCGAACTGGCGCCAGCCGATGCCAACGGCAACCAGTACAACGGCCAGGTCGTGCTGCACGACGTGACCAACTGCTACATCGATTCCAAGAAGCGTCTGGTGGGCGCCGTCGGGCTGGACAACCTGATCATCATCGACACGCCGGACGCGCTGCTGATCGCCGACGCCGAACGCAGTCAGGAAGTCAAAGTGATCGCTCAGGAGCTCAAGCGCCAGGGTCATCCGGCGTACCTGTTGCACAACACGGTGACTCGCCCCTGGGGCACGTACACCGTTCTGGAAGAAGGCAAGCGCTTCAAGATCAAGCGCATCGTGGTCAAGCCGCAGGCGTCGCTGTCCCTGCAAATGCATCACCACCGCAGCGAGCACTGGATCGTGGTCAGCGGCATGGCTCGGGTCACCAACGGCGAGCGCGAATTCATGCTGGACACCAACGAGTCAACGTTCATCAAGCCGGGGCACACGCACCGTCTGGTCAATCCGGGGGTGATCGATCTGGTGATGATCGAGGTTCAAAGCGGCGAGTACCTTGGCGAAGACGACATCGTGCGCTTCACTGATGTTTATGGCCGAGTACCCGCTGCCAAGGTCTGACAACTGACCGGCCCCTGAAAACGGCCGCGCGCAGCGGCTGATTCGCCCTGCCCCTTCACAGACGGCGGGGCAACGAAGACCAGACTCTGCACCGTTACACCGTTAACATTGGACTTGGCAGTATCGCCGACATGATTGTTTTACCCGCAAGGGAGCCGTATTCATGCATGACAGGAGTTCCGGACCAATGAAAAACACGCTGCTGCTGGCCAGCGTCTTGCTGTTGTGCGCGTGCAATACGCCCGCACGAATCGGCTTGCCCGACTCGCCTGAAATCAAGGCGGCACAGGACGCAGGGCTGGCGCTGGCAGGCAAACCGCTGCCACCGGAACGCATTCATGCAGGCGACACGCTGCGGATTGTGCGCAACACAGGCGAAGCGCCGTCGATTTCCGCGTTCACGGCCAACTCGATCTACGAATTGACCCTCTTCCCGGTGCTCAACGACGGGACCTTTTCCTACCCCTACATTGGCTCGGTCAAAGCGGCCGGCCTGACCGTTCCGCAACTGACCCAGGTGCTGGAAGACAAGCTGGCGCCGGTGTACCGGGAAACCGCGCTGACCATCAACATCAGCCAGGCGCCCAGCAACACGGTGTTCGTCGGCGGCGCGGTGCGCAATCCGAGCAACCTGTCGGTGGCCGTGGTCACCAATCTCGAGCAAGCGCTGGTCGGTGCCGGCGGCATCAACCCGGACGCCGACGCGCGCCTGGTGGCGCTGTTGCGTCAGGGCGACGATGGCCTCTACAAAACCTATTTCTTCGATTACAGCAAGTTGCTGTATGCCGGCAGCGGCGGGCCTCGGGCGCCCGTGCTGCTACAGCGTGGTGACGTCGTGTTCGTTCCCAAATCTACGGTCGGCAACAAGATCGACGGCGTGAATCTGTACTTCAACCAGCTGATTCCGTTCTCCAAATCGCTGGGCTTCGGCGTGAATTACAACTTGCGCGACAACAATTAATCGGAAGGGACTACCGACATGATAAGCATCCGCTCATTCCGCGATCTCTTGCGCCTGTTTTTCATCTTCCGGCGCGAAGTGCAGATTACCGTGGTGGCGACCTTCGCGATCATCGTGCTGGGGGCTTTCCTGCTGCCCAACCGCTATGAATCCACGGCATTGCTGCTGGTCAAGCCAGGCCGCGACACCAGCACCCTGCCGATCGAGTATGCCGACCGTCCGTCCATCGTCATGCCCAGTGCCTTGCGCGATCCGCTGCTGGACGAAGAACGCATGCTGACCGGCCGGCCCATCACCCGGCTGGTGGCACAGCAGTACATGGAGGCGCTGTCCAACGCGCCGAAGCCGACCGGTTTCATGGCGTCGGTCAAAGGCGTCATTCGCGCCACGGTCAGTGGCGTGGTCGAGTTCATCCGCGGCTCGCTGGAGCTGATCGGTCTGGTGGAAAAGCGCACGCCTGAAGAGCGTCTGGCCGAGGATCTGGAGAAGAATTTCAAGGTCAGTCACGACCCGGGTTCCTCGGTCATGGAGCTGACGTTCACCTGGAACGACCCGGAAGTCGCGCAGATCGTGCTGAAGAACTGGGTCGAGCAATACGAGAACGAGCGCACCCGCACCCTCGGCCGGGTCAGCCTGTATGCGTTTTACGAGCAGGAGGTCAAGGACACGCAGGCCAACATTCTGTCGCACAAGCAGCAGATTCAGGCGCTGCTCGATCAGGTGGGCAGCACCAGCATCAACCAGCGACTGGCCGACACCGCGCAAGGCTTGAACGACCTGCGCACCGAGCGCAACAACACGGCGCGCTCGATTGCCTCGACCAAGGCCGGGATCGACAAGATCCAGCAGCAAATCAACCAGCAGACGCGGCTCATCAGCTCGGGCAAGGAAATGGCCCTCAACCCGAGTCGTCAGGATCTGGAAAACCGCATCAACAGCAAAGAAGTCGAGCGTCAGGAACTGCTGCGTTCATTCAAGGAAAGCGCGCCACCGGTGCAGGCGCTGGACAACGAAATCAAGAACCTGAAACAGCTCTGGAGCAGCCAGAACCCGACCGTGCAGCGCACCGAAAACATCGCGCCCAACCCGCTGTTCACCCGACTGCAGAACATCCTCAACGACCAGCAGGCCAGCTACACCCGCCTGCTGATTCAACTGCAGCAACTGGACGCTCAGCTGGCCCAGCTGGAAAAGGATCGTCAACAGGCGCTGTCCCTGGAACCGCAGATTTCGCGCTTGCAGAACGAGCTGGACGCCGAGGAGAAAAACTACGTTCTCTACACCGACAGCCTGGAAAAAGCGCGCATCGACCGTGAACTGGACAAAAGCCGCATCAGCAACATCGCGATCATCGAACAGGCCACGCTCAATCCGAGCCGGGTCTTCCCCAAAAGCCTGCTGATGTTGCTGCTGGCGGTGCCGCTCAGCCTCGGCGTCGGCATGCTGGCGCTGTACCTGTTCTATCTGCTGGACCAGCGCATCCACGACGGCGACAAGATCGAGGCGCAGTTCGGCGTGCCACTGTGGAGCAGTCTGCAGGACCTGGAAACCGTTCAGCCTCATCGCACCAGCGCGTTCACTGCCAGCCTGTATCGGTTGTACAGCGTGTTGCCGCTCAAACAGGTGGCCGAACGCGGGCTGAGCATCGGTCTGACCTCGGCGCATTCCGGCGAAGGCGTGACGTTTGTCGTCGAGCATCTGCGCAAGCTGCTCGAGGACCACGGCCACACGGTCCGGGTCGGTGACGGCAGGCCCGCCGAGCCGGGCGAAATCCAGCTGATCGACGCCTCCGCGTTCTTCGTCAATCAGCAGGCGTTCGTGCACCTGCGCGACGCCGACCTGATCGTGCTGGTGGTGCAGGCCGAAACCTCCACCGTGCCAAAACTGCAGAACGCCCTGGCCACGCTGACCACCGCCTTCAAGCGGGTTGACGGGATCATCCTCAACCGTCGTCGCTTCGAAATTCCCGAGCGGGTGCTGAATTGGCTCTCGCGCGTGCGGAGCCCTCACTGATATGCAGATTGCTCTCCTCGCGCCACTGCCGCCGGAGCAGAATGGCATCGCTGACTACGCGGGCCACCTCAAGCGTGCGCTGGAAGAACTGGGCGTACGTGTGCGAACGCCCTTGCAGGGCATCGGCAACGATCCGATCGCTGCTCGCCAGCGTGTGGCCGACGCCGACTGGCAAGGCATCGATCTGGTGCATGCAGAAATCGGCGGCGGGCGTCTGGCCGAGTTTCACGCGCTCCGAGCGCTGCGCGAGCGGTTTCCGCGACTGCCGCTGACGGCAACGGTGCACGACCCCGAACGTCTGGTCTGGCGTCGACACAAGCTGCCGTGGCCCTTGTCGATGGCAGCGTCGTTGCGCTCGCCCCTGCCGGAGATCGCAACAGTGCTCGCCGACCCGCTGTGCCTGCACGAGGAACGGCAACTGGCGCGCCAGATGACCCGTCTGGTGACACTGACCGAGGCGGGCAATCGTTGCCTGCAACAGCGCATGGGCTTGCGTCAGGAACAGATGGCCGTGATCGCTCACGGCAACCTGCCGATCCCGCCGATGCCCCTGCCCGCCCTGCAACCGCTGAAGCTGCTCTACTTCGGTTTCATTTACCGCGGCAAAGGCATCGAAGATTTGCTCGATGCGCTGGCCCGCCTGCTCGCCGACAAACCTGAACTGCGCACCCGCGTGCGCCTGACACTGGCCGGCGGCAGCGAGCCGGAAATGGCCTTCGGTCCCTCCGGCAGTTATCTGGAGCAATTGCGTCAGCGCATTCGCGAGCTGGGCCTGAATGACTTGATCAACTGGCATCTGGACCTGCCGGCGTCTGACATTCCCCACGTGATTCAGGCTCATCACGTGATGGTTCTGCCGTATCGCGAGTCGAGCAAACTGAAGATTCTCGGCACGTTGCGCGGCACCAGCGGCGCGTTGTCCTGGGCGACCGCCTGCGGACGCGGGGTGATCACTTCCGATGCCCGTTCGTTCGCCGAGGAAGTCTCCCACGGCAACGGTGAGATCTATCCGCAAGGCAACGTTCAGGCCTTGACCGACGCCCTGGCGCGGCTCTGCGAGCAACCGCAGAAGGCCGAAGCATGGGCCGAACAGGCACAGATACTGGGACGCCAAAGGGTCTGGAGTCAGACCGCCGAACGTTTTCACTCACTGTTCCAGCATGCATGCGAGGTGCGCTGATGAAAGGCAAGACGCTGTTGGCCATGACTTTATTCAGCGCGATGGGCCTGAGCAGTGCCGCCTGGTCGGCAACGCTGCTCAAGGCACCGAGGTCGGTGACATGGCGGGATTTCCTCGGGGTCAACGTGCAGTTTCATTACTTCGAGCCGCAGGCCTACCAGAAGCAGATGACGCGTCTGGATGCGCTGGGTCTGGGCTGGATTCGCTGGACATTGCACTGGCCCATCCTGGAACCGGCGCAGGGACAGTACAACCTCGCCGCACTGGACGCGGCGATGCAGACCGCCAGCGCTCACCATTACGACACCGTCGCCTACCTGGTGGGTTCGGCGGCATTCGACAGCACCGCGCCGCAAGGCGCCAGCAACACCGATCAATACCCGCCGCGCGACAACAGCATCTTCGCTCAGCGCATGACGGCACTGGCTCAGCGCTATCCGCAGGTCAGCCATTGGCAGGTGTGGAACGAGCCCAACATCATCTGGCTGCCGCAGGCCGATCCGGTCGCCTATTACAAGCTGCTGACCACCACCGCCGACGCCATCCGCAGCGCGCTGCCGGGCAAGCCGATCGTCACCGCCGGGGTGGCCTATTACGGGCAGATGCGCGGCTCGACCGGCTACATGCTGCAATCGATGGTCGATCAGGGTCTGGCGAGCAAGGACATCGTCGCCGCCTATCACCCGTATTCCGAATACCCGGAAGGCGACTCGATTCCCGACCGGGACTTTCTGGTGCGCGCCAACGCGATGAACAAGAGCCTGCATGACGCGGGCGTGAAACAGGTCTGGGCCACCGAGTGGGGCTGGTCGAGCTACAGCGGCCCGGTGGAAATGCAGCGCATCATCGGCGTCAACGGCCAGGCCGACTACACCCTGCGTCGTCTGGCCTTGATGAGCGCACTGGATTATCAGCGTATCTTCCTGTTCAACCTCAGCGACCTGGACGAACGCGCCAGCCCCAGAGATCGCGGCTACGGCCTGGTCGACCTGAACGGCGAGCCGAAGCCGGTGTACACCGCGCTGCAGAATTTCCTCAAGGTGACCGGCCCGAGCCTGCAACCCGCCGATCCGCCGCCCGCCTCTTCGGTGCCCGATGACCTGTACGCCATTGCCTGGAATCGTCCGGACGGCTCGCACTTGCTGATGGCCTGGAGCGCCAGCGGTGCGCAGATGAAGTTTCCCAGTATCAAGAGCGCCACGCTGTATGACCCGCTCACCGGCAACCAGCGCGAGCTGACCGGCGCGCAAGGCGTGGAGGTGGCGTTGACCCCTACCCTGCAAATTCTGGTGTGGAAGCCGTAGCCATGCGCATCCTCTGGACATTGCCCTATCTGCCATGGCCGACCACGAGCGGCGGCAAGACCCGGCAGTTTCACCTGCTGCGCAACCTCGCCGCGCGCGGGCACCGGATCACCTTGCTGGTGCAGTCCAAAACCGAACTGGACGACGACACTCGTGCGGCCCTGGAACCGTGGCTGGAGCGGCTGATCGTCATCCCGCGACGTTCGCTGCGCAGCCTGCGTACCTTGCTGGCGGTCGCGTTCGCACGACCGCCGATGCTCGCCACGGTCAACGGTTTCGCGCCGCAACTGCAGCAGCAGTTCGAGGCGCTGTTGCGCGAGGAATGGGACGTCATCCAGATCGAACACAGCTACAGTTTCCAGCCGTTCGAAGAGCCGCTCAAACGGGCCGGCAAGCCTTTCATCATGACCGAACACAACGTCGAATCGGGGCTGGGTGCCGCCAGTTATCACCACTTCCCGGAATGGGCGCGACCGTTTACCCGGTTCGATCAATGGCGCTATCGGCAATGGGAAGCGCGTGTGTTCGGCCAGACCCGCGAGCTGATCGCAGTCACCGAAGAAGACGCCAAGGGCCTGGCGCGCCTGACCTCGCGGGCGACCGCCGTGGTGGTCAACGGCGTGGACTGCGACTACTACGCGCAGGTCGTTCCGGATCGCTACAGCCGTCGGCTGCTGTTCATCGGCAATTACGAATACGGGCCGAATCTGGATGCCATGGAGTGGGCGCTGGAGCACATCATGCCCAAGGTCTGGCACCTGGACCCGATGGTGCGCCTGACCATCGGCGGCTACGCCCTCCCCGACCACTGGCGCGAGCGCTGGGCCGATCCGCGCATCGACTGGCTGGGATTCGTCCCGGACTTGCGCACGGTGCAGAGAGAAGCGGCGATCTTCTTCGCTCCATTGCGTGAAGGCGGAGGCTCCAAACTCAAGGTGCTCGAAGCCATGGCCGCGGGCCTGGCCGTGGTAACCACCGAACAAGGCAGCTCAGGACTGAACGTGGTCAACGGCACGCATTACCTGGGCTGCGAAGACGCCGACGGTCTGGCGAAATTGCTCGCCGAGGCCATCGAACAGCCTCATCTGCTGACCGCCATCGGCGAGGCGGGCCGCGCCTACGTGCGCGAGCACCACGACTGGTCCGTGTCGGCGGCACAGCTGGAAGGCATCTATTCCCGGGTTCACCGTCAGGAGGAAACCCACGCATGCGTGTAGGACTGGACTATCGCCCCGCCACGGGCTTTCCCAATAGCGGCATCGGCCGTCAGAACATTGCGCTGGAAGAAGCGTTTCGCGCAGCGCCGGACGTGCAATTGCAGCTGTTCAGCGTGGCGCCGCAGGATCATCCGGTGCGCCGCATCGCCCACTGCCCGCGCCGGCTCACGCCCCTGAACGGAATCCATCGGCTGCCCGAACGGCTGCGGTTCGAGGCGCAGTTTCTGCCCCAGGCCCTGCGCGACGCGGAGGTCGAGGTGTATCTGGCCAATCTCAACATGGGCCTGCCGATCGGTCGCAAGCCGCCGGGTCTGCGTTACATCCTGCAGCTTCATGACCTGTTTCAGCTGACCATGACCAATGCCCATGGCTCGAAGCTCAAGGCGATGATTTATCGCCAGACCGACAACCTCTCGATCGGGTATTCCGTGCGGATGGCCGACCGGATCTGGACGCCGTCGCAATTCACCGCCGACGAAACCGTGCGCCTGTTTCCGCAGGCGCGGGACAAAGTGCGCGTGCTGCCCAACCTGGTCGAGGGGTTCAGCAGTGAGCCCGCCGAACTCGACTCGCCGTTGCCCGAGCGTTACTGGCTGTGCGTCGGCACCCGCGAGCCGCGCAAGAACATTCCGTGGTTCGTCGAGGCCTGGCAGATCGCGCGTCGGCAATTCCCGAAAACCCCCGATCTGGTGCTGGTGGGCGGCAGCGAAGGACTGAGCAGCGCTCAGCGCGAAACGCCGGGGCTGCACATCGTCAGCGGCATCAGCGACGGTCAGTTGCATCACGTCTATCGGCAAGCCGAACGGCTCTGGCACCCCTCGTACGGCGAAGGCTTCGGCCTGCCGGTTATCGAGGCATTGGGCGTGGGCACACCGGTGGCCGTGGCGAGCGGTTCATCGCTGGATGAAGTCACACCGCCCGACAGCCCGCGCTTCTCGCCCCAGGATCTGCCAGCGCTGGTGCGCCTGATGGGCGTGCTCTCGACGGCCGAGCGCGAGGAGCCCGCGCCGCTGCAAGCCTGGGCGCAGCGGTACGGCGTCGACGCGTACCGCCAGCGTTTCAACGAGTTGCTGGAGGAGCTGCGCTGATGCCACTGGCGATGCCCGTAGGCGCGATCATTGCGGTGCTGTTCGGTCTGCTGGTCTGGCTGCTGCCGGCGCTGAAAGTGACGGCCGCGCTGATCGGCGTCGCGGGCTTGCTGGCGGTCATTCGCCGGCCGTTGCGCGGCTTGCTGCTGTTCGGCGTGCTGGCGACCTTTCTGCCTTACGCTACGGTGCAGATCGGTATCCGCACCACGGTGTCCGAAGCGTTGCTGATGCTGGTCTGGGCCAGCCTGATGGCGCATCGGGTCTTCGCGTTGTACAACCGCCCGCTGATCCTGCTGCGCACCGAGCGCTGGATGCTTGCGCTGATGCTGTTCAGCGCGCTGCCGTTCGTGGTCGGTCAATTGACCGTCAACGCCGAGGGCAACGGGCCGATCAACTGGGTGCGCTGGCTGTTCAACCTGTCGCCGCTGTTTCTGGTGCCGCGCCTGCTGGCCGACGAGAAGTCCCGTGAGCAAATGACCGTGGCGCTGTTGCTGGGGACGTTGGCCTTGCTGCTGCTGTCGATTCCGGTGTACCTGAAGAACGGCAATTCCACGGCAATCATCTCGATCATCGGCAGTCTGGGTTACAGCAATCTGGACAGCCTCAACGAAGGCCTGGCCGGCTTTTCGACGCGGATGTCGACGCCCTGGACGCACCCGAACATTTCCGGCGGCGCAATGGCCATGTTGCTGCCGCTGGCGTTCTGTATCGGCGTCACTCGTCAGGGCCTGGTGCGTTTGCTCGGCATCGCCGTGGCGGTGCTGGCGCTGGCCGGTCTGTTGTTCACGGGCTCGCGCGGGGCGCTGGTGAGTCTGGTGCTGGTGATGTGCTGGATGGCGCGCAAGCGCGTGCCGTATGTGGGGCGAATGTTGATGGCTGGCGTGTTCGTCGGTGCCCTGCTGCTGATGTTTTATCCTCCGCTGCAGGACCGTCTGCTCGGACTGTTTACAAGCCACGACGCCAGTACTGCCGTGCGGTTCGACGAGTATTCACACTTCCCGGATGCGATGAAAATGTTCCCGCTGGGCATCGGCTTCAAGGTCGATCCGCCCGTTCCGGGCACCGGCCTGTGGGGCATCTCCAACCTGTGGCTGAACTACATCTACAAACTGGGCCTGCCGGGCATGCTGTTGTTCGTTGCCGTGACGGTCAGTTGGTGGAAAGAAGCGCGCCTGCCGCGCAATATCGTCATCCTCAACCGCGACACCGCGCTGTGGCTGGGTGCTCGAACCGGCGTGATGGCCGCGCTGCTGAGCGGCTTCTTTGACCACTATTTCAGTTTTACCACCGTGCTGATTGCGCTGTTCTGGCTGCTGCTGGGACTCAGTCTGCATGAAGCCCGGCGCCTGCGATTGAAGGCGCAGGTCACGACTTTGGATTCGGGGGAACGAACATGAAACACCGCATGATGCACTCGCACAATCTGCGGCAGGCGCTGCCTGAATATGCACGCAAGATGGGGGTCAGCACCGAGGAGCTGGAGAGCGCGTACGACTGGATGCTGGCGAACGAGGTGTGCTTCGAAACCCAGATCAAAGACAAGACACTGTGCTTCATCAGTTACCTGAACATCGAGCCGCGCATCGAGCAGCCGCTGGCCCGGCGCTTCTACCGGCTGCTGGCCAACGAGACGCCCGGCGCGCTGATTCCCCTGTACGGCATCAATTGGCCGACGCTGCGCGACCGCATGCTGCGCACCTGGGAGCAGGCCTACAACATCCTCATCTGCAAGATTCCGAGCCATACCCTGAGGCTGTTCTGGCTGCGCATGGGCGGCGCGAAGATCGGCAAGGGTTCCTCGGTGTGGCGTAACACGGAAGTGCTCGGCGTCGACGGGCTGACCATCGGCGACGACAGTACCGTCGGCTGGCATTGCCAGCTGGACGCACGCGGCGGGCTGATCATCGGCGATCACGTGACCATCGCCTCGCATGTCCTGATCATTGCCGGTGGACACGATCTCAGGGCGCCGGAATTCTGGGCCGTGGGCGGACCGATCTACATTCACGACTACGCCTGGATTGCCAGCCGCGCCCTGCTCTCCTTCGGCGCCGACATTGGCGAAGGCGCCGTGGTCGGCGGCGGTTCGGTGGTTTCAAAACCGGTGCCGCCTTACGCCATCGTCGGCGGACCGAACGCCGAGATCAAAGGCGAACGGGTTCGCGACCTCAACTACAAAGTGGGCGGCAAAGGCCTGTTCACTTTGTTCCACTGAGGCGGCTGCGTGTTCGGCTCAACGCTCTGGCTGACGCTGGCCACACTCACGGGGCTGGCCGCAGGTTTCGCCCGAGAGTGGCTGCTGGTGGCAGCCTGGGGCGCGGGCGGACGCAGCGACGCTTTTCTGGTCTCGCTGTTTCTGCCCGAAGCGTTGCGCATGGCGCTGGCGGCGGGCCTGCTCAGCGCCGCGGCATTGCCGCTGTATCAACAACGTTCGGCGCTGCAACAGCAGCAATGGCTCGGTGCACTGGCGCCGCGCCTGCTGCTGTGCGGGCTGGGGTTGAGCCTGTTGCTGAGTCTGGGCGCGCCGCTGTGGGTGCGCCTGATCGGGCCGGGGCTGGACGAGCAAGGCTACGCGCTGGCGGCGGGCTCGCTGCAATGGCTGGCGTGGTCGGCGCCCGGTTTTCTGTTGCACGGCCTGCTGTGTGTGCCGCTGCAAGCCCGTTCGCGATTCGTGCTGGCGGGCCTGGGTTCACTGCTGTTCAACCTGCCGCCCGTGCTTTACCTGGCGTTGTTGCGTCAGCAGGCGACACCGACGGGTCTGGCGTGCGCCTGTCTGCTGGGCAGCGTGTTGATGCCCGCCGCGCTGTTGCCGGGTCTGCTGCGCGATGGCTGGAAACCCTGGCGCCTGAGCCGGGAGCCCGGCGCGGGACGGGAGTTGCTGCAACGCATCGGCCCGTTGTTGAGCAGCAACCTGGCCAGCCAGGGCCTGGCGCTGCTGGAGCGCATGGTCGCTTCCTTGCTGGGGGAAGGCGCCGTCACCTGGGTCAATCTGGCGCGCAAACTGATCAACTTGCCCCTGATCGCCCTGATGAGTCTGAATCAGGTGCTGCTGGGCCTGATGAGCGGGACCGAGGGCGATCAGCGCAAAAGCCTGCTACGCAAGGGCCTGAGCAGCGCAACCCTGTTAACGGTGCCAGCGGTGGCCGGGTTGATCGGCGCAGCCGGCGCGCTGGTGGCGCTGCTGCTGCCCAATCAGGCAGCGGAAGGCCCGCTGCCCGGCCTGCTGGCGTGGTTCGCGGTGCCTCTGATGTTCGGCGCGTGGAATGCCCTGCTCGCCCGCTTTGCCTACGCCGCCGGCGACACGCGCCTGCCATTGCGATGCGAGCTGGCCGGCAGCCTGCTCAACGCGGTGCTGCTGGCGGTGCTGCCGTTTTTCCTCGGGCTGATCGGCATTGCCATGGCCGCCGTGTGTGGCGCCATCCTCACTGGCCTGCTGTTGATGCGCAGACAGGACTTGTTGAACCAGTTGCCGTGGCGTCAGCAATGGCTGCTCGGCGCCGCCATCATGCTGTTGGCCGCGACCGTGTTGCACCCGCTGAGCAACATCTGGCTGCAACTGGGCCTGAGCTGCGCGTACGGCGCGATGCTGCTGGTCGCCCTGGCGTTGTGGCTCAAACCGTGGCGTGGCGCCCGCGATTGACCGCGCCTTCCCGCAGCATCGTGCTGAGCTGAACTGACCTGAGCTGGGCTGAACTGGGCGAACGCGACGATCAGGCCGGTTCGGCAATCTCGATCAGGTTGAGGTCCGGGTCACGGACGTACACCGAACGAATCGGGCCAGTCGCGCCAGTGCGTGCGACCGGGCCCTCGATGATCGGCCATTGCGCCTCGTTCAATCGGGCAATCACCTGCTCCAGCGGAATCGACGCGATGAAGCACAGGTCCAGCGCGCCAGGCACCGGCACATGCGCCTTGGGCTCGAACTCATGCCCCCGCACGTGGAGGTTGATTTTCTGATCGCCGAACCTGAACGCCCTGCGCCCCGCGCCGAACGTCTCCAGCTGCATGCCCAGTACGCGGGTGTAGAAATCCACTGTGGCGTCGGCATCGACAGCGGTCAGTACCAGATGGTCGAGGTGATCGATCATGAAAAAAAGACTCCAGAAGGCTGCGGGTTAGGTGGGTGGGGGCGTGAACTCATGCCTGTGTATCTGCGAAATGGCGTGCCGGCGTGAGGCACGCACTTGCTACGGGACATAAGCATCCACGTGCAACGCGCCAGCCCTTTCAGCAGCTGGCGCGCGTGATCCATTTGCGTTTCAGATCAGTCCCTGGGCGCGCCAAGCAGCGCGTTGTTCGGCGTTGATGCCCAGTTGTTCGAGGACTTCGTCGGTGTGCTGGCCCAATCTCGGTGCGGGACGTTGGACGCCGCCCGGCGTGGTGCCGAGCTTGGGCACGATGCCGGGCAAGGTCACGGGTGTGCCGTCATCGAGGTGGCTGTCGAGCAGCATGTCGCGGGCCCGGTAATGCGGGTCGCTGGCGATGTCGGCGGCGTCATAGATCTTGCCTGCCGGGATCCGCGCAGCGGTGAGCCTGGCGAGCACGTCATCGAGGTCAAGGCTGGCGGCCCAGGCGGAAATGGCCGCATCGATCAGCTCGACCTGCCTGACCCGCCCGTCGTTGTGGGCCAATGCCGGGTCGTTCGCCAGGTCGGGCCGCTCGATCAGGGCCATCAGGCGCTGGTAAATACTGTCGCCGTTGCCTGCGATCAGCGCGTAGCGGCCGTCGCGGCAGCGATAGGCATTGGAGGGTGCGATGCCAGGCAGGCTGCTGCCGGCCGGTGCCCGCACGGCGCCGAAGACCGAGTACTCGGGGATCAGGCTCTCCATCATGTTGAACACCGACTCGTAGAGCGCGACGTCGATTTCCTGGCCTTCGCCACCGTTCTGGTCGCGATGACGCAACGCCAGTAATACGCCAATGACGCCGTGCAACGCCGAGAGCGAGTCACCGATGGAAACCCCCACGCGCACCGGCGTGCGACCGGGCTCGCCAGACAGATGCCGCAGGCCGCCCATTGCCTCGCCAACCACGCCGAAACCCGGACGATCGCGGTACGGGCCGGTCTGGCCGTACCCGGAGACGCGCAGCATCACCAGTCGTGGATTCAATGCGTGCAGGTCTTTCCAGCCAAGCCCCCACCCTTCCAGCGTGCCCGGCCGGAAATTTTCCACCAGCACATCGGCGTCGGCGATCAGCTTGCGCACCACCTCCTGAGCATCCGGCTCACGCAGATCCAGCGTCACCGAGCGTTTGTTGCGCGAGGACACGGCCCACCACACCGACGTGCCTTCGTGGAGCATGCGCCATTTGCGCAACGGGTCACCGGTGCCCGGCGGTTCGATCTTGATCACATCGGCACCGAACTCACCCAGCATCTTGGCCGCAAACGGCCCGGCAATCAGTTGCCCCAGCTCAATGACCCGAATCCCTTGCAGAGGCTTTTGCATGACGCGCCCTTTGTTGTTCGAAAAGTGAGGGCAATTGTCCGCCCTCAAGGCGAGGCTGAAAATCCAAAATTGCCCGACGGGGCATTCTTTTTCATCCAGACGCCCGGGTTTCCCTGACGTGGTCGATGAAGCGAATGACCGCTGGGGCCTTCTCGTAGCGACGGTGGATCAGCGACAGCGAAGACGTGGGCTGGCAGTCATCGATGCGCCGGTACACCACGTTGGGGAGGCGAATGTGATCGACGACCGACTCCGGCACCACCGCCACGCCCTGCCCGAGACTGACCAGCGCAATGACCGACACCAGCCCGCCCGGCTGCGGCCCCAGCGTCGGCGCAAAACCGCCCTGCGCTGCCACCTCCAGCGTCCCGGAAATCTGCTCCGGGAGAATGAACGTTTCGTTCTGCAGGTGCGCCGCATGGATGGACTTGAGCTTGCACAGCCAGGCGCTGTCCGGCAGCGCCAACGCGAACCCTTCGGTCAGCAGTTTGAGCGCAATGACCGAGTCGGGCAGGTTCATGGGCGAGCGGATGAACCCGACATCGAGGCGGCCCTCTTCGACCCTGCGCGGCAAGGTCGGCATCAGGTATTCGTTGATGCTGAATTCGACGTCCGCATAGCGCTGGCGAAACTGGCCAACCTGCTGCTGCAGCACGCCGGAAAACACCGCAGACGCCACGTAACCCAGTTCGATCTTGCCAGCCTCACCGCGCCCGGCGCGTTGCACGTTGTACTGCGCGGTCTCGAATTGCCGTACCGCCAGCTCAGCCTCCACCTGCAGCGCCTTGCCGGCATCGGTCAGCCTGACTTCGCGCTGTTCGCGCACGAACAGCCGTGTGCCGAGGGCACTTTCGAGGTCCTGGATCTGCCGGGTCAGGGTCGGCGGCGCGATCCCCAATTGCTCGGCTGCCCGGGTGAAATGCCGATGCCGGGCCACCGCGAGGAAATAGCGAAAATGTCGGATTTCCATGAGTCGTTACCTGATGGGTAATGAGAATGCTGAGCGCAGGTAACGAAGCATAAGCCATCCCGGAATATTCTGTGCTCAGCCGGCAGCCGAAGCAGCGGCGCGACGTCAGCCGAAGCATCGCCTCTGTCCACTGCCAAGCCGCTGGCGACGGATCTCGCACCTGAACCTGTTCATTAGCTGCAACCTAACACCTGACCGGAGTCATCGAATGTCCCAGCCCAGCCCGCGCATGACCCTGCTCACCGCCTCAGGCGTGTGTTCGTTGATCGTGCTCGACACCAACATCGTCGCGGTCACGCTGCCGAGCATCGCCAGGGATCTGGGGGCAGGCTTTGCCGACATCGAATGGGTGGTCAGCGCTTACATGCTCGCTTTTGCAGCGCTGCTGCTGCCCGCCGGCAGTCTGGCCGACCGCTTCGGACGCAAGAAGATGCTGCTGACGGGCCTGGTGCTGTTCATCGCTGCATCGTTGGGCTGTGGCGCCGCGCCGGACATCCTGATGCTCGACATCGCACGTGCCATCAAAGGCGTCGGCGCGGCACTTTTGCTGACTTCGGCGCTGGCGACCATCGGCCACGTCTTCCACGACGAAGCCGAGCGCGCCAAAGCCTGGGCATTCTGGGGTGCGTGCATGGGGGTGGCGATGACGGCGGCGCCGACCGTGGGCGGGCTGATTGCCGAAGGCATCGGCTGGCGCTGGATCTTCTACCTCAACCTGCCCGTGGGGCTGCTGTTGTTGGCCATGGTGGTGCGCAACATCGGCGAATCACGCAACGAACAATCGGCGCGCCTCGATCCCTGGGGCAGTCTGTTTTTCAGTGCCAGTCTGCTGAGCCTGATCTGGGGCCTGATCGAGGCCAACCGGATCGGCTGGGACAACCCGCTGACCTTTGCCCGCCTGGCGGGCGGCGGCCTGCTGCTGGTGCTGTTTTTTCTGGTGGAACGCGTGCAGCGCCGGCCGATGGTCGATCTGCAGCTGTTCCGGTCGCCACGTTTCATCGGCGCCTTGCTGGGCATGTTTGCCTATGCCGGCTGCGCCCAGGTGATGATGACGTTGCTGCCGTTTTATCTGCAGAACGGGCTGGGATTCAGCGCCATCGATTCGGGACTGGGCATGTTGCCGTTTGCGATCACCATGCTGCTGTGCCCGCGTCTGGGCCCGACGCTGTCGCGCAGTCTGTCGCCGGCGGCGATGATGGCGCTGGGCCTGAGCCTGGTCGGTATCGGCAATCTGCTGTGCGCCTTAGCGACCGGGGTCGGCGGTTATCCGGCCTTCGCGCTGGCCATGGCGGTCACCGGCGCCGGTGCCGGGCTGCTCAACGGCGACACGCAGAAAAACATCATGGCGTGCGTGCCCCGCGAGCGAACCGGCATGGCATCGGGCATGAGCACCACCATGCGCTTCAGCGCAATCATGCTGGCCGTCGGCGCCTACGGTGCCTTGCTCGCCAGCCACACATTGAGCGCGCTGCAGACGAGTCTCCATCTCGCCGCTCCCCTCTGGCTCGATCAGGCACAGTCCATCGCCTCGCGGGTGGTCGCCGGCGACATGCGCGCCGCGCTGCACCTGCTCGACAGCGACGCCCGGCAAGTGGTGCAGCCGCAGGCACAGCAAGCGTTCGTCAGTGGCTTCGCGACCGTGTTGTGGACCGCCGGATGCACAGGACTGTTCGCGGCAGGCCTGGTGGGCACGCTGATGCGCAAACCGATTCCGGTCATGCAGGTGAAAGCCGCCTGAAGTACCCTGGCTCGATACCCGTCAGCCCCGCGTTACCCTGGTAGGAGCGCGCTTGCCCGCGAATTGGCCGGTGTGTCCGCCGGAGAGGCTTCGGCTGGAAACCAGTCTTCGCGGGCAAGCACGCTCCTACGGGAGTTGGGTGTGGCCGCAGAGTTCGGGAATACCCGCAGATCTCTGTGGGAGTTAGCCAACTGTCGTTAACGCCTCCTTCGATCAGGGGCGAAACACTTGACGCCTTCCCGGCTAAAGCCGGTCCTACGTAAAACTTGCGGCATCTATAGGACTGGCTAAAGCCGGTCTTACAAAAAGCTAGCGGCGTTTGTAGGACCGGCTTCAGCCGGGAAGAGGCCGGCGCATGCTGTGGAGATGTAGCGTCTGGAAGTCGGCCTTCGTGAGCAAGCTCGCCCTACAGGTTTTGTGCCCTGGCTCGATACCAGCCAGCCCCGCATTACCCTGGTAGGAGCGCGCTTGCCCGCGAATTGGCCGGTGTGTCCGCCGGAGAGGCTTCGGCTGGAAACAGTCTTCGCGGGCAAGCGCGCTCCTACGGGAGTTGGTGTGGCCGCAGAGTTCGGGAATACCCGCAGATCTTTGTGGAAGTGAGCCAATTGTCGCCTCCTCCGATCAGGGGCGAAACACTCGACGCCTTCCCGGCTAAAGCCGGTCCTACGAAAAGCTTGGGGCGTCTGTAGGACCGGCTTCAGCCGGGAAGAGGCCGGCGCATGCTGTGGAGATGTAGCGTCTGGAAGTCGGCCTTCGTGAGCAAGCTCGCCCTACAGGTTTTGTGCCCTGGCTCGATACCAGTCAGCCCCCGCATTACCCTGGTAGCAGCGCGCTTGCCCGCGAATTGGCCGGTGTGTCCGCCGGAGAGGCTCCGGCTGGAAACCAGTCTTCGCGGGCAAGCGCGCTCCTACGGGAGTTGGGTGTGGCCGCAGAGTTCGGGAATATCCGGAGATCTTTGTGGGAGTGAGCCAACTGTCGTTGAACGCCTCATTCGATCAGCTGCGTAACACTCGACGCCTTCCCGGCTAAAGCCGGTCCTACGTAAAACTTGCGGCATCTATAGGACTGGCTAAAGCCGGTCTTACAAAAAGCTAGCGGCGTTTGTAGGACCGGCTTCAGCCGGGAAGAGGCCGGCGCAT
>Ga0213834_100293_pt1 | contig 32157 bp, 26 predicted proteins | sample SWPTP12_FD_160580 | JGI IMG/M metagenome (GOLD analysis project Ga0213834, IMG submission 160580) | Coastal seawater microbial communities from Marineland, Florida, United States - SWP TP1 #2 | ecosystem: Environmental > Aquatic > Marine > Coastal | place: USA: Florida | collected 2016-08-06 | reverse complement strand
ACTACCACTGAACTGGAAGTGTCCTGCCTGCCTAAAGATCTGCCTGAGTTCATCGAAGTTGACCTGGGCGCGCTGGAAATCGGTGACAACGTTCACCTGTCCGACGTTAAAGCACCAAAAGGTGTTGAATTCGTCGCTCTGGCACACGGCAAGGACCTGGACATCGCAAACGTCCACGCTCCACGTGTTGTTCAGGACGAAGAAGGCACTGCAGAAGGCGAAGCTGAGTAATCATTACTCGCTAGCCGGTTGAACCCGTGATGATGCCCGGCATCATCACACTCGACCCAAGGAAGAGCCCCTGACGTGACCGCCATCCAACTGATCGTCGGCCTGGGAAATCCAGGCCCCGAATACGAACAGACCCGGCATAACGCAGGGGCTCTTTTCGTTGAGCGTATTGCCAGCGCACAGCGTGTCAATCTGACCGCTGACCGCAAGTATTTCGGTCTGACGGCTAAATTCAGCCATCAAGGCCAAGACGTTCGTCTGCTGATCCCGACGACCTACATGAACCGCAGCGGCCAGTCGGTTGCGGCTCTGGCAGGTTTTTTCCGGATCCCGGCACACGCCATTCTGGTGGCTCACGACGAACTCGACCTGCCTCCGGGCGTCGCCAAACTCAAACTGGGTGGCGGGCACGGCGGGCATAACGGCCTGCGCGACATCATTGCGCAGCTCGGCAACCAGAACGGATTCCATCGTCTGCGGCTTGGCATCGGCCACCCGGGCGATGCCAGTCTGGTCTCCAATTTCGTACTGGGTCGTGCGCCACGCGCCGAACAGGAAAAACTGGACGCCAGCATCGACTTTGCCCTCGGCGTGCTGCCGGATGTACTCGCTGGCGACTTCGCCAAGGCGATGCGCGTCCTGCACAGCCAGAAGGCCTGACATCACTCGAGGGGAAACACCATGGGATTCAATTGCGGCATCGTCGGCCTGCCCAACGTCGGCAAGTCCACCCTGTTCAACGCCCTGACCAAATCCGGTATTGCGGCGGAGAACTTTCCCTTCTGCACCATCGAACCGAACAGCGGCATCGTGGCGATGCCGGATCCACGCCTGCAGGCGCTGGCCGAGATCGTCAATCCGAAGCGCATCCTGCCGACCACGATGGAGTTCGTCGACATCGCGGGTCTGGTAGCCGGTGCGTCCAAAGGTGAAGGCCTGGGCAACAAGTTTCTGGCCAACATCCGTGAAACCGACGCCATTGCTCACGTGGTTCGCTGCTTCGAAGACGAGAACGTGATTCATGTCTCCAACAGCGTCGACCCCAAGCGTGACATCGAGATCATCGACCTGGAGCTGATTTTCGCCGACCTCGACAGCTGCGAGAAACAGCTGCAGAAAGTCGCGCGCAACGCCAAGGGCGGCGACAAGGATGCCGTGGTCCAGAAGGGCCTGCTGGAAAAACTGATCGCTCACTTCACCGAAGGCAAGCCCGCGCGCAGCCTGATGAAGAACATGGGCGCCGATGAGAAAGCCGTGATCAAAGGCTTCCATCTGCTGACCACCAAGCCGGTTATGTACATCGCCAACGTGGCCGAAGACGGGTTTGAAAACAACCCGCATCTGGACGTCGTTCGCGCGATCGCCGAAGAAGAAGGCGCCATGCTGGTTCCGGTCTGCAACAAGATCGAGGCAGAAATCGCCGAGCTCGACGACGGTGAAGAAAAGGACATGTTCCTCGAAGCCCTCGGCCTCGAAGAACCCGGTCTGAACCGCGTCATCCGCGCCGGCTATGAAATGCTTCACCTGCAGACCTATTTCACTGCCGGTGTCGAAGAAGTACGCGCCTGGACCGTGCGCGTGGGTGCAACCGCGCCGCAAGCGGCAGGCGTGATTCACACCGACTTCGAGAAAGGCTTCATCCGCGCCGAGTGCATCGCTTACAACGACTTCATCCAGTACAAGGGCGAAGCCGGTGCCAAGGAAGCGGGCAAATGGCGCCTGGAAGGCAAGGACTACATCGTCAAGGACGGCGACGTGCTGCACTTCCGTTTCAACGTTTGATGGATCGCGGCAACGGCCGCGCACTTGCTGAACGACGAGGCCCCCGCATCAATGGATGCGGGGGCCTTTTGTTTTCTGGCTTGTGAGGTGAACCGAGCAGTCAGTCCTTATTCACTGCGGCGCCGTCAGGGCAACGTTTGACGGGCTCTACGACAGCCCCCTCCTTTCCATCCGCAACGAAGTCGGCGCGCCGTTGTGCCACCGCATCGCGAAGCGCCAGGTAGTAATCGGGCCGCTGCTGCAATCTGTCCGTGACAGGCAGCAGACGCGCTCGCCCGTCAACGACGCCGCCCACCGTATTGGCCGTGCCGAGCGCATCGACTGTATCGCTGTTATCCCCGAACGGGTCGATGGCGAAACTCAGCAACTTGCCAACGGCGTCTCTCGCATTGGCGGAGCCCAGCAGCGGCAGCTCGATGATAGGGCCATCGGCGATGTTCCAGACCCCGAAAGTCTGTCCGAAATCGGCTTTGTGGCGTTCGATGCCAAGCTTGCCTGAAACATCGATCAACCCCACCACGCCTGCCGTCGAGTTGATGACGAAACGCCCTAGGGTGTTGATCGAGCGCTGGGCATTGCCCTGCAAAAGATCGTTGATGAAGACTTTCGGCTCTCCGAAGTTCGCCACGAAGTTATGCACACCCGTCTGTATGAAACCGGGCAAATGCAAATAGCCTCTGGCCACCGGCGCCAGGGCGTAGTCGTCGACACCTCGGTTGAGTACGAAAATGCCTCGGTTGAAGGACTCGGCCGGGTCGTGGACCGTGTACGAAGCGCGGTCACAGGATGCCGAGCCAACAGGCAGCGTGTTCGCGCAGCCACTGGCGAGCAGCGCCAGACAGCCCGCGACGGCAGATCGAACAGAAGGCGAAACCGATTTGTTAATGGGCATGCGAGCATCTCGGGCAAGGACTGAGGCCGATGCTGCATGCGCTTTCTTGCTCGATGATTGCCGGATTATTGCCCGTCAGACGCTTTTTTTCCGGATTGAAATATATGACGCAGCGGCCCGAATGATTTTAGATACGCACTCATGTTCATTCCGGCAGCGTGTCCCCTGTGACTCATCTATTACTGGTCGACGACGACCTCGAAGTCCTCGCGCTTCTGCAGAAATTCCTCGCGCAGCACGGTTACAGCGTCGACATTGCCACCGACGGAGCGTCGCTGTGGACCGCGATCGAACGCCGCAAGCCTAACCTGATCATCCTCGACGTCATGTTGCCGGGCGACAGCGGCCTGGTGCTGTGCCAACGCTTGCGCGCGGAGCACAACGTTGCGGTCATCATGCTGACGGCGATGGGTGAGCTCAGCGATCGCGTCGTCGGGCTGGAGCTTGGTGCCGACGATTACCTGACCAAGCCCTTCGATGCACGGGAGCTTCTGGCCAGAGTCCGCGCGGTGCTCAGACGTACGGCGCAACTGCAGGGCGCCGTCGGCGATACGCCGCGCCCCGCTCTGGAGTTCGCGGGCTGGCGACTCGACGTGACCCGACGCGAATTGCGCTCGCCGGAAAGGGTCATGATCCCGCTCTCTGCCGGTGAGTTCGAACTGCTGCTGGTGTTCGCCGAGCATCCGCAGCGCATCCTGACGCGTCAGCAATTGCTGGACATGGCGCGCGGCGAGACCCATGACGCCTTCGATCGCAGCGTCGATGTTCAGGTCAGCAGGCTGCGCCGCAAGCTGGAGGCGGACCTGAGCAGCGCCCCGATCATCCGGACCATCCGCAACGTCGGTTATCTGTTCACGCCCTCGGTGATCAAAAAGTGAACCTGATGGAAGGCTTACGGGACAGACTCAGCCGCCCGCGCGACACCGTGGCCCGCTGGATCGCATTGACGACCATGGCAGCGATGCTCACCTCACTGGCGCTCAACGGTGTGGTCAGCGTATTCGGGGGCGTCTGGGCCAGGCCTCCGCTGATGGAAACGGGCTTGATGGAAAAGGCAGCGGCGATCACGCGCATCATCGACTCGGTTCCGCCTGCACAGCGGGCCGCGATTGCCGCCGCCGCCAGCGACCAGGACTTCAGCAGTCAATGGCTGCCGCACCACGAAGACGCGCATCTGCCAGCCATCGAAGACCCGACATTCCGCACCGGCTCGGCATTGCTTCGACGGCTGCTGAGCAGGCCTGACGCGAGCATCGAAGCCTATGAACCTGCCGACTGGCCAAGCGGCGCGGCAAGCAGCCGCTATGCCCTGATGATTGAGTTGAGCGACCGCTCGTGGGTGATGTATTCAGTGCCCACGCGCAGTTGGGGACTTGGGGAGCTGCCGCGCAACCTGATCATCATTGCGCTGATCCTGTCCTCCACGATGGTCGTCGCATTGATTGCCACGCGGCATCTCGCAGGTCCTCTGGAGCGTTTCGCACAAGGTGCAAGGCGCTTCGGCACCGATTTCCGCGCGCCGCCGATTCCGGTGATCGGCCCTCAGGAAATCCGTCAGGCCATCCTTGCATTCAACGCCATGCAGGCGCAGATCCAGCACTTTCTGCATGACCGCACGCAAATGCTCGCCGCCATTTCCCATGACTTGCGCGCACCGTTGACCCGCATGCGCCTGCGCGGCGAGTTCATTGAAGACGCCGAGCAGCAATCCCGGCTGTTCCGGGACGTCGATGAAATGCAGGCGATGGTGAACTCGGCGCTGGATTTCTTCCGCGACGATGCGCGGCTTGAAGAAGCGACCGCGTTCGATCTGGCCCAACTGCTGCAAACCGTGGTCGACGACTTCAAGGATGCAGGCGCGGAAGTAACATTCCACGGGCCTAACAGGCTCGTCTACATGGGTCGTCCGATCGGCATCAAACGCGCGTTGGTCAATCTTGTGGAGAACGCCGTCAAATACGGACGCGAGCCTGAGGTTTACCTCGGGGCGCACGCCGAACATGTGCTGATCCAGGTGAAGGATCGCGGACCAGGTATCGATTCAGAACTTCATGAAAAAGTGTTCACGCCGTTCTTTCGCGTCGAGGGATCGCGTAATCGAACGACCGGCGGCGTCGGGCTGGGCTTGTCCGCAGCGCGGGCGACGGTGCTGGAGCACGGTGGAACGCTGAGCCTGCACAACCGCCAGCAAGGCGGGCTCGAAGCCCGCGTCGTGCTGCCGCTCGGCTGAAGGCGCGCGTCAGACGATCGGTTGAGCCGCGCGAAACAGCAGGACCTTGCCCTCGCGCTTGAGCGTGACGTCACGAAAGTGCTGACGCAAGTGCGCTTCGAAGCCGAGCTGGGTGTCGCCGCGGTTCCCGAAAATGCCTTTCTTGTTGTACACCGCCATCAATTTGCGGCCGAAACCGTTGTGCCCGGCTTCATCACCCAGAATCGTCGCGCCAAACAGGACGCCGCCCGGCTGCAGGTTGTGCTTGAGCGTGCCGAAGATGGCGGCCTTGGCGTCCAGCGGCCCTGGCAAACAATGCAGCAGATAGAACAGCGAAATGGAGTCGAACAGCTCATCGCCCGGAATGGGGGTCATGACATCGTGCTGAAGGGTTCGTGTACCTGGCCGATCAATCCTGCGCCTGGCCGCTTCCAGGCTGCTCGGGTTGAGGTCAAGCAACGTGATCTGGGTGTCCGCCGGCAGTTGCGCGTTGGCCAGGTAGTAACCGGTGCCCACGCCAATGTCCAGATGCCGAAGGCCTGCGTTGGCGCGGAAGAATGGCAGCAGGACCTCTTTGGTCGGACAGCGCCAGGCGTAACGATTGGAGATGCCCAACACCCACGCGTCGTACAGCGCCAAGGTGAAAGGAGAATAAACCGCCGCGCCTGCGGCACTGCTGTCAGTCATGAGAACGCCTTGCGAATGAATGAGTGGAAGCCCGAAAAATGACGATTCTTATACGTCAGCCGCGATCGAGCGACCACTATCTGAGCGTATATGAAGGCACTGTGCTCACCGACATGGCGCAGTCCGTGCGGCCCGACCGACGCCACGTGCTCGGCGGGCTCTTGTAGGACCGGCTTTAGCCGGGAAGGCGTCGGATATCACGCTGTCGAATGGAGGGTGTTCGTGCAGGCCTCTTCCCGGCTGAAGCCGGTCCTACGGACACTGCCCGCTTCGCAGCACCGGCTTTAACTGCCGGGGCTGTCATCAGCTCAGCTGGAATCTGGCGGTGTTGTCGCTCAACGCGCGACTGCCTTTGCTCAGCGTGTCGGCGGCCTGATTCACCGCGCGTGCACCCTCCAGCAATCGCCCGGCGGCCTGGTCAACGTGCTGGATATTGCCGCTGACTTCATCGGCCGTCGCTGCCTGCTCCTCAACCGCGGTGGCAATCTGCGCCAAGGTGTCGGTGACGACTTGAACGGCGTTGGCAATCTCACCCAGGCGCTCGCCCAGGCCGGTGACCGATTGCGCATCGCTCACCGCCTGACCACACGCAGCTTCCATCAGGGTGACGGCCTGGCTGACCGTCGAGCGCAGACTGTCGACCGTGCCGGCGATTTGCGCAGTCGAGGCCTGCGTGCGCTGGGACAGACTGCGCACCTCGTCGGCCACCACGGCAAAACCACGTCCCTGCTCGCCCGCCCGAGCGGCTTCGATAGCAGCGTTGAGCGCCAGCAGGTTGGTCTGTTCTGCGATGCCGCGAATGGTGTCCACCACCGATTGAATCTGCTGACCTTGCTCGCTGACACGACCCAGGGCATTGGCCGTATCAGTGAGTTTCTGATTCAACTGCTGAATACTCGCCGTGGTGCGCTGGCTGTCGCGACTGCTGTCTTCGGCAATCTGCCGTGTCTGTTGCGCGCTGCCGGACGCTTCCTCACAGCTTTTGGCAACGCCCAGCGACGTCGCGGCCAATTGGGTGGCCGCCGCCGCGATCTGGCTGATCTGCTGCTGCTGATCTTCCACCTCATTGAGCGTGCTGCCCGACTGCGAATTGAGCGTCAGCACCGCCGAGCCGAGTTGCTGGGTTTCGTGGTTGACGCCCAGCAGGCTGGTACGCAACTGCACGACCGCAACGTTCAGCGCGGTGCTGATCGCCGCCAGCTCGTCACGCCCTTGCACCGGAACCTCGACGCACAGATTGCCGTCACGAAGGGACTCGGCCAGGGTCGTGATGCCCTGAGCACTGCGACGAATCGAGGCCTGCAGGCACATGAACAGATACAGCGCGGCCACAGCAAGAATGCTGAACGTCGCGGCAACCGGGATGAACTGACGGATGCTGCGATCGTGGTAGTAATCCAGCCGGCTGTGCAACGAGGACAAGGACTGATTACGCAGCGCAGCCAGAGCCTGGAGCGTGCTGTCGACGCTGCGCTCGAAGGCTGATGTATCAAGCTTGATCGTGCCGCCGAAAACGCCGTCATCGAGGGTTTTCAGTTCGGTGTCCAGGCGCTGAAGACTGTCGTTGTACTGACGCGTCCAGACCTCCATGCCAGGGTAGGATTTCGCCTGCAACGAGCTCACGGTCTTGACCAACTGGTCGCGAGCGTCGCCGATGCGACTGCGCAGGTCACGCATCTGTAAACGGCTCTGCAAGGTGAACTGCCCCGAAGCAATCGACGATTGACCGATGCTGGCCATCCGACCAATACGCTCGATCAGATCCGGCGCCTGTTGCGTGGCGACTTGCATCAGCAAGTAGGTTTCAAGCCATGGGTCGAGGATCAGCCCGCTGTCGATGGCGATCTGCTCACGCAGACTTTGCAGCGCCGTCAGCGCCGCCGTGAAACGATCGTATCCATCGGGCCACCAGCCCACGGTACGCAGCGACTCGGAGTCCATCCCCTTGACCGATGCCTGCAGCGCCTGGAAACGGGCCATCGTATCGGCGCTGACATGGCGCGCTTTCAGCTCGTCAGCCAGGGTGGACAGGGTTTGCGAGAGCTGAGGGTTCGCGGCGTCGAGCGCAGACATGGCGGCTTTGGCGGCCGGCGTCGGATCATGAAGGATGTCGGCGGCTTTCCAGCGCGCGGCCAGGTTACGTTGCGCCGTCAGTTGAGCGTCCAGTTGATCCAGTGCAAGCAACTGACGAACCCCGGATTGCTCCTCGGATATGACGGCCAGCTTGCTGCTGTAGTCTTGCCCGATCATCCACAGGCTGCCGGCCAGCGGCAGCATGAACAAGATGAAAAGCACCTGAAACTTGCGTGCAAACCCAAACTGTCCGAGCAGGCGAATTCCTGGCGACAAAAGACTCTGCATACCCGACTACTCCTCAGCGATAACTCCATGGCGCAGCTCGTGACCGCGGCCAGGGTCCTCAACATTGCTTACAGGCAAAATGCCATGTCTCTGTTTCAAAAACGATAACCGCCCGTCTCCTGTGTCGAGGACGTTAAGCGGTCGGTGATGTACGGACGGAGCGCGTTCAGCCCGGCCCACCCTTGGGCTGGCTTAAGCAAGAAATGGACCGATAGCACGAAGCCATCTAAATGGGCACGAGCGCAAAGACGGTGCACACGAAATGCGCCAAAGTGGGGCAAATCAACTCAACGGGTGCTGCAAAAATTGTCACCGTCGTGACATTCCCGCTGCATTTCTCGGCGGCGGCAGGGCTGAACCCCTAACCGATTGATCACACGCATAAAATTTTCAAAGAGGCGCTTGACACATCTTCGATTCGAGCGAATAATGCGCGCCACTTGGCTACATAGCTCAGTTGGTTAGAGCATAGCATTCATAATGCTGGGGTCCGGGGTTCAAGTCCCTGTGTAGCCACCAAGTACCTCAACAAAGCCCGCCTTGTGCGGGCTTTGTTGTTTCTGGCTGTCTGATACCTGCCAGTCTCTGCGCTTGACCCAATGGGTCCAGGCGTCGCGTTAACTTCCCAGATCGACTCCATGCAGTCGACTACTGCCGGCGAACGGCGGCTTCGAATCACAAGGCCACTCGTGACAACCAAGGGCTCGTCCAATAGATTAACCCCCCTTCGAAACGCCCAGCGCTTTTCGCGTCTCAAATCCCGTTAATGAAGTAATGGATGTTCAATGTCTGATTTTCAAACCGATGCAGCCGTGACCGCTCTGTCTTCCAAGCAAGCTTACGAAGACGCCATCAACCTCTCACAGCATGTGCCGCAGGCGAAAACCATCAGCGAAATGGTTCTGGATGCCTTTCAGAGTGCAAAGGAAAGCGATCAGATTCGCGAGTTGCGCGTTGCCATCCGTCAGGCTCACGACCGTTTCGACGATGACCAGGCGTACGAGTTGATGGGTCAGCTCAAACAGCTCAAGGACGCCGAAGCGGCCGACATGGCTGCGCTGGAAGACCTCAGCACGAAATTCCCGATCAGCCGGATTCTCTCCAGCTATAAAGACGACCCAAGCTTTCAGGAGCTGGTGTACAGCCTTGCGTTGAAGGTGCTCAACCAGACTCATCAAGCAGTGAGCAATCCGGGCGGCGGCAAGAGCAAAACCGCGCGGGCGAAAAAAGAAGCCGAAGTGTTCGTCATCAGCAAAGACGGCGCCAACGTGACGCTGCCGGTGCGCACTCCGCGTTCGAAAGCCAATGTGGACCGTGAAGCCTTCGAGTTCCTCGGATTCACCTTTGTCGGCGAAGGCGATGACGCCGAGCTGCAGAGCGAAAGCTTTGTGGACAAAGACGGCAACGAGCAACCTGCCACACGCAAAAACATTATTGCCGCGATCCAGCAGCAGACGGCGTTCGAAGGGTACAGCGCCGCACAGCAGTAAAACGGCAATCGATGCAATTGCCATGGTTCTGGTCTACACCCAATTGGACCTGTCGACGGGAGCGCCACTGTAGGCCTCCCGCGACGCTCGTCCTGCGGGAAACCCGAATCAAGGAATTCAACGTCCATGCCCGATGCCAAGCAACCGCGTAATGGCGGCCAGATTCTCGTCCAGGCGCTGCTGCACAATGCCGCTGACACGATTTACTGCGTTCCCGGCGAAAGCTATTTGCCGGTGCTCGACGCACTGCACGACGCGACCTCGATTCGCACCTTCGTCACCCGTCACGAGGGCGCGGCCTCGAACATGGCCGACGCCTACGGCAAGCTGACCGGCCGCCCCGGCATCTGCTTCGTGACGCGCGGCCCCGGTGCGACCCACGCCAGCAACGGCGTACACACTGCCCGACAGGACTCGACACCGATGATTCTGTTCATCGGCCAGATCGAAAGCGCGTTCAAAGGGCGCGAGGCCTTTCAGGAAGTGGACTACGTGCAGATGTTCGGCGGTCTGGCGAAGTGGGCGACCGAAATCGACAGCATCGAGCGCATTCCGGAAGTCGTCAGTAAAGCGTTCAGCATCGCCATGTCGGGACGTCCAGGCCCGGTGGTCGTTGCCCTGCCCGAACAGATATTGTTCGGCAGCGCCGCAGTGGCCGACGCGCAACCGGTGCGCATTGCGCGCGCATCGCCTGACAGCGCCTCACTCACGTCGCTGCGCAGCCTGCTCGCTGCGGCAAAACAGCCGCTGGTGATCGTCGGGGGCACAGGCTGGGACGCAGATTCCAGCGATGCGCTGCGGCGCTTCATACACGGCAACGATCTGCCCGTGGCTGCGTCGTTCAGACGCCAGGACCTGTTCGACAATCGCGACAGACATTACGTCGGCCAACTCGGTCTGGGCACCTCGCCCAAGCTTCTGGAGCGAGTGAGGACGAGCGACTTGCTAGTGGTGATCGGCTCCCGGCTGAGCGAAACAGTGTCCCAGGGCTACACGCTGATCGAGAGCCCGACGCCTCAACAGCCGATGATTCATGTGCACCCCGATCCTCAGGAACTCAATCGCGTCTATCACTCGCGCTTGCCCATCCTGTCGTCGCTTGGCGACTTCGCCCACGCCGCCGCAGCCATGGAGCCGGTTGTCAGCAGCGCCTGGAAAACCTGGACCAGCGAAGCGCGGGCCGACTATCTGGAGCATTCGACACCGCCGCTCGCGCACCCGCAACTGGCGGGCGTGGACATGGGCGCGGTGGTGGCGCATTTGAATGAGGTATTGCCGGACGACGCGGTCATCACCAACGGCGCGGGCAACTACACCGTGTGGGTTCATCGTTTCTATCGCTACCGCCAGCCAGCCACCGAACTGGCGCCGACCAATGGCGCGATGGGCTACGGCTTGCCGGCAGCCATTGCGGCCAAACTGCATGCCCCACACAGAACTGTCGTCTGCTTTGCTGGCGATGGCTGCTTCATGATGTACCCTCAGGAGCTGGCCACGGCAATGCAATACAACGCGCCGATAGTGGTCATTGTGGTGAACAACGGCATGCTTGCGACCATTCGCATGCATCAGGAGCGGGAATATCCAGGACGCGTGTCGGCCACTGGGCTGGCGAATCCGGATTTCATCGCTCTGGCCAAATCCTTCGGTGCTCATGCCGAGCGGGTCGAACGCAGCGAAGATTTCCCGGCAGCCTTTCAGCGTGCGCAAGAAGCGGGCGTCGCTGCGCTGATCGAGTTGCGCGTCGATCCACGGCAGATCACACCCCAGGCTCGTCTTGATTAAGAGGTGTTGCGCAATGCAGATTCTTGGTGAAACGATCATCGGTCAACGTACGGTTCAAGGCCAGGGAGGGGACGTGTTCGCCCTCGCCGCCGCGACTGGCGAGCCACTCACGCCCACCTTCGGCGCCAGCACGCCCGCCGATGTCCAGGCAGCTTGCGAGCTGGCCGAAGCGTCGTTCGACCGCTACCGGCAACTGAGCGACGAACAGCGCGCCACGTTCCTGGACGCCATTGCGCAGGGGTTGCTGGATCTGGGTGACGTGCTGATCGAGCGGGTTCACGTTGAAAGCGGGCTGCCCCGCCCCCGGCTTGAAGGTGAGCGGATGCGCACCGTCAACCAGCTCCGGCTGTTCGCCAGCCTGCTGCGCGACGGTCGCTGGCATGGCGCGGTGGTCGATACCGCGATGCCCGAACGCCAGCCCCTGCCACGCGCCGACCTGCGCCTGCGCCGCATCGGCCTGGGCCCGGTCGCAGTCTTCGGCGCCAGCAACTTTCCTCTCGCGTTCTCGGTAGCGGGCGGCGACACCGCATCGGCGCTGGCCGCTGGCTGTCCGGTCATCGTCAAGGCGCACCCGGCTCACTTGGGCACCAGCGAGTTGGTCGGCCGAGTGATTCAAAAAGCTGCACGCGAAACGGGCATGCCAGAAGGCGTTTTCTCGTTGCTGATCGACAAGGATATTTCGGTCGGTCAGGCGCTGGTCAGCCATCCGCTGATTCAGGCAGTCGGTTTCACCGGCTCCCGCCGTGGCGGACTGGCGCTGGTCGCTGCCGCTCAGGCGCGACCTGTGCCGATCCCGGTTTACGCCGAAATGAGCAGCATCAACCCGGTCTTTCTGCTGCCCTCGGCGTTGTCGGCCCGGGCTGAAAGCATCGCCAGAGGTTTCGTCGACTCACTGGTGTTGGGCGCCGGACAGTTCTGCACGAACCCGGGCCTGCTGCTGGCCCTGGAAAGCGATGCGCTTGAAAGCTTCGTTTCAGCCGCCGCGACAGCGCTGGCCGACAAAACCCCGACGACGATGCTGACGCCCAACATTCATGGCGCTTACTGCAACGGTTTGAACAATCTGCATAACGCAGCGGGCGTGACGCTGGTGGCCGAGGGCCGTGAGGCGGAGGGTTCGTTTCAGGCGCGACCTGCTTTTTTCCGCACGGACTCGTCCACCTTCCTCGCCAACCCCGCGCTGGAAGACGAGAACTTCGGGCCCAGCGCGCTGTTGATCGTCTGCAAGGACGCTGCCGACCTGCAGAAAGTGGCCTCAAAATTCGACGGTCAGCTGACTGTGACGCTGCATTACGACGAGGGTGATCAGGCGATGGCTCAGGCGTTGCTGCCGACGCTGGAGCGCAAGGCCGGACGCATTCTGTTCAACGATTTCCCGACCGGCGTCGAAGTCAGTTACTCAATGGTCCATGGCGGGCCGTTCCCCGCGACGTCCGATAGCCGAAGCACTTCAGTGGGCGCTACGGCCATCGATCGCTTCCTGCGTCCGGTCTGCTATCAGAACGTCCCTGATTCGCTGCTGCCGCCGGCGCTGCAGCAGAGCAATCCGCTCCAGACCTGGCGCCTGATCAACGGTCAGCTCTCCAAAGACTGACCGGCGCACTCTCCCGCTCGCGCCACGTGTCCCGCTCGATTCTGACGGGGCACGCTGGCGAACGGACGCGGCTTCAAGGCCGCTCCAGCACCTTGCCCACCACTTCGTCACCGATCACCATGAAGTGACCACCCGCCACATGGTGCAGCGTGCGCAGCTCATCGTGACCTGCAAAATGCCAGTGCCCATCCGAAAACACGCGCTCGTCCGCCCAGGCCGCCACCACTTCGCCGATGAACAGGTCGTATTGATTCTGATTGTGTGGTTCCGGCATCAGACGGCATTCAAGCCAGGCCGCACAGCCTTCCAGCAGCGGTGCATCGACGACCCCACCCGCGAATGTTTCAAGCCCATAAGCCGTGAACTTGTCGACGTCCTTCTCATGAGAAATTTCCAGGCCGGACGTCGAGCCGACGGTTTCGACGATATCGACCTGACTGACCGTCGGCACATTGATCACGAAGGTGCCTGAGCCCTCCAGCAATTGCCGCGTCCACACGGCTTTGTCCAGCACCACCGTTACCTTCGGCGGCTGAAAATCCAGTGGCATCGCCCACGCGGCCGCCATGATATTGCGCTGTCCGGCATGCGCTGCACTGACCAGCACGGTCGGGCCGTGGTTGAGCAGGCGGTAGCACTTGGCCAAAGGTACTGAACGTCGATGAGAAGCGGTCATGGAAACAATCCCGGAAAAGAAAATCTGTTCAGGAAATTACAGGGATTTGAGTACGCAGGAAAATACCGCACGCAACGTCTGACTGTCCGCTTGCTGAACCGGCGAAAAATAGCCCTTCCCTCACGGCCAAAAAAAGTGATGTAATACTATAACAAAACATTTCAGGCCTGATCATTCGTGAAATCTCCCCTTCGACGTTCCCGCACGCTTGCAGCCTCAGCGCTGGCCCAGTCGGCCGGCAAGCGGGCGCTGGTCGCTCTGGTTCTGCTGGCGGTGCTTTGGCTGGGCATCGCCTGGGCGGTGGCAATTCCGTGAGTGCCGCGATCGATCTTCACGACCTGACGGTGACGTATGAGCGGCGCCCGGCTGTGCATCACGTCAGCGGTCGGTTTGCCGCGGGCAGTCTGACGGCGATCGTCGGGCCGAATGGTGCGGGCAAATCCACGCTGATCAAGGCCATCGCCGGCACGCTCAAGCCTGCACTCGGACGCGTCGATCGTGGCGCACTGGCCACGCGGCATATCGGCTATCTGCCGCAGGCAGCCGAGATCGACCGCAGCTTTCCGCTCAGCGTTGCCGACACCGTGATGATGGGCGCATGGCGCAGCATTGGAGCGTTTCGCGGTGTGACGCGCAAACATGCCGAGCAGGCGCGGCAAGCTCTGCAAGCCGTCGGGCTGGACGGCTTCGAACAGCGCAGCATCGGCTCGCTGTCGTCGGGCCAGTTTCAGCGCGTCCTGTTTGCCCGCCTGCTGTTACAGGATGCCTCGGTGATCCTGCTCGATGAACCGTTCACCGCCATCGACGCGCGCACCACGCGCGACCTGCTCACGTTGATCCGCAACTGGCACGGCCAAGGCCGCACAGTCATCGCCGTTCTCCATGACATCGAGCAAGTGCGCCAGCATTTCCCCAGCACCTTGCTTCTGGCGCGCGAAACCATCGCTTGGGGCGACACCGCTGACATTCTGCACGCCGACAACCTGCGCCGGGCCAAGAACATGGCTGAACACTGGAGCCCGGACGCTCAGGCGTGCGCAATCGATGAGGAGACCTCACTGTGACGCTGTACAGCCTGCTGATTCAGCCCTTCGTCGATTTCGGGTTCATGCGCCGCGCGCTGGTGGCGTGTCTGGCGCTGGGCATTGGCTCGGGGCCGGTCGGCGTGCTGCTGATGCTGCGTCGCATGAGTCTGGTGGGCGATGCGATGAGCCACGCGGTGCTGCCCGGCGCAGCGGTGGGCTTCCTGTTTGCAGGGCTGTCGTTGCCGGCGATGGGCTTCGGCGGCTTGATCGCCGGACTCGCCGTGGCGCTGCTGTCCGGACTGGTGAGCCGCTTCACCACGCTGCGCGAAGACGCCAGTTTCGCCAGCTTCTACCTGACATCGCTGGCCGCCGGTGTACTGATCGTCTCGCTGCACGGCTCCAACGTGGACCTGCTGCACGTGCTGTTCGGCACAATTCTGGCCATCGATGATCAAGCGATCTTCATGGTGGGCGGTATCGCTTCGTTCACCCTGATCCTGTTGGCACTGATTTATCGGCCGCTGATCCTGGAATGTTTCGATCCCGGATTTCTGCGGGCGGTCGGCGGTCGCGGCTCGCTGTATCACGTGTTGTTTCTGCTGCTGGTGGTGCTCAACCTCGTCGCGGGTTTCCAAGCGCTGGGGACGCTGATGGCCGTCGGGATGATGATGCTTCCCGCCACGGTGGCGCGATTCTGGTCCAGTTCGCTGACCGGCATGATCGTGATCTCGACAGCGGTCGCTACCCTGTCGGGCTTCATCGGCCTGATCGTGTCCTACCACGCAAGCGTCGCGTCGGGGCCGGCCATCGTGCTGACCGCCAGCGGTTTTTATGTGTTCTCACTGTTCTTTGGACGCAGCGGTTTTCTGCGCCGTCTGTTCCCGAGGGTTCATCTGTCCGGCTGATCGTTCTTTTAGCGCAAGGAAATCCCATGAAGCGTTTGACGTTGCTGACCGCCATGCTGGCGTTGTCGGGCCTGGCGAACTTCGCCCAGGCAAAAACCCTCGAAACCGTGGCTTCATTCACGGTCATTGCCGACATGGTGCATAACGTCGGCGGCGAACACGTGCATGTCACTTCGCTGATCGGCCCTAATGGCGATCCGCACGTGTACGAACCGACACCCAATGATGCACAGGCGCTGAGAAAAGCTGACGTAGTGTTTGTCAGCGGCCTGCACCTGGAAGGCTGGCTCGACAGGTTGATCACCGCGTCCGGCTACAAAGGCCAGCCGGTGGTGCTATCCAACGGCATCATGACCCGCAGCATGGAGGAAGACGGCAAGAAGATCACCGACCCGCATGCCTGGAACAGTGCAGTGAATGGCGTCGTCTACGTCAGAAATATCATCAAGGCGCTGCAGAAAGCGGACCCGGAAAACGCTGCCGATTACAAAGCCAACGGTGATCGCTACATCGCCCAGCTGCAGGACATGGACGCCTATGCTCGCGCGCAGATCAATGCCATCCCGGTCGCACAACGCAAGGTCCTCACGTCCCACGATGCCTTCGGCTATTTCGGCGACGCTTATGGCGTGACCTTTCTGTCACCCTTGGGTTTCTCCACCGAAACCGAAGCGTCGGCCGCTGACGTTGGCAAGCTGATCAATCAGATCAAGCAGGAAAAGGTCAGCGCCTACTTCTTCGAGAACTCCGGCGACCCACGCCTGGTCCAGCAGATCGCCAAGGCCAGTGGCGCCCATCCTGGCGGCGAGCTGTATGTGGAATCGCTGTCCCCGGCCGACGGCCCGGCGTCGACTTACGTGAAGATGTTTCGTTACAACGTCGAAAAGCTGACCGCGGCGATGCAGGGCAAGTAAGGCCGTCAGCGGTGCGCCGGGCGCCTCGTTCAGCGCGCCCAAGGTTCGCCGCTGTCGACCTCAATTCCATAGCGTTCGATCACCTGAGCCGCCAGATCCGCCGACACTGCGCCTTCACCCATCAATGCGGTTATTGCAGCCAGTACGATGTGAAACCGGTCGATCTCAAAAAAACTGCGCAACTGCGCGCGGGTGTCGCTGCGGCCGAAACCGTCCGTGCCCAGCACCGTGTAGTTGCTCGCGACGCTTGCGGCGATCAACTGCGGAACGGCTCGTACGTAATCGGATGCAGCAACCACCGGTGCGCCCTGAGGCAGGCACGCATCGAGATGGCTGACGCGCCGGGCGTGTTGTGGATGCAGTCGATTCCAGCGCTCGACCTCGCGCGCCTCCCGCTCGAGCTCAGTGAAACTGGTGACGCTCCAGACTTCGCTTTCGATGCGCCAGTCCTGCGCCAGCAACTGAGCCGCTGCTATCACTTCGCGCAGGATCGTCCCTGAGCCGAGCAGGCGAACCCGCCCAGCTGGCTTCTCGACCACATGCTCGTCAAAGCGATACATGCCGCGAATGATCGCCTGGTCGACCCCGTCCGGCAGCGAAGGCTGTGCGTAGTTTTCGTTCATCAACGTCACGTAGTAGAACTCGTCGACATCGTGCTCAAGCATCTGACGCATGCCATGGTCCAGAATGACTGCAAGCTCGCTCGCAAATGCCGGATCGTAGGCGCGGCAGTTCGGTACGGTCGCCGCCATCAGATGACTTGAGCCGTCCTGATGCTGCAACCCCTCCCCGCCCAGCGTCGTCCGCCCCGCCGTTGCGCCCAGCAGAAACCCTCGGGCGCGCTGGTCTGCGGCGGCCCAGATGAGATCTCCTACGCGCTGGAAACCGAACATCGAGTAATAGATGTAAAACGGCAACATGCGCAAACCGTGAGTTGAATAACTGGTCGCCGCCGCCACCCACGAACTGATCGCACCGGCCTCGCTGATGCCCTCCTCGAGGATCTGACCATTGATGGCTTCGCGATAACTCAGGATCGAGCCGATGTCTTCCGGCTCATAGCGCTGGCCGACGCTGGAATAGATTCCGATCTGCTTGAACAGGCTGGCCATGCCGAACGTGCGGGCCTCGTCCGCCACGATCGGCACCACGCGCGGGCCAAGCTGCGCATCCTTGAGCAGGTTGCCGAGCATGCGCACGAACGCCATGGTGGTCGACATTTCCTTGCCCTGCGCTTGCAGCGCAAACGTGGCATAGCGGTCGGTCGCCGGGACGCCGACATACTCGGCCCCATGCTTGCGACTGGGCATGGGCCCTCCGAGCACCTGACGACGCTGGCGCAGATAACGCATTTCGGCGCTGCTGGCGTCGGGTTTGAGGAAGCTGAGGTTTTCGGCCTGATCGTCGCTCAGCGGCAGGTGAAACCGGTTGCGGAAGGCAAGCAGCGCCTCGCGATCGAGTTTCTTCTGCTGATGCGTGGTCATCTTGCCCTGCCCCGCTTCGCCCATGCCGAAGCCCTTTTTGGTCTGGGCAAGAATCACCGTCGGCCGTCCCTTGTGTCGTAATGCGCCGTCGTAGGCCGCGAATATCTTCACCAGATCGTGCCCACCGCGCTTGAGTCGGTCGATCTGCTCATCGCTCAAGCCAGCAGCCAGTCGCGCCAACGCCTCGCTCTGGCCGAAGAAATGCTCGCGGTTATAGCCGCCATCCTTGGCGGCGAACGTCTGAAACTGACCGTCGACCGTCTGCGACAGGGTTCTCACCAGCGAGCCATCGCCGTCACGCGCAAACAGCGGATCCCAGTCCGAGCCCCACACCAGCTTGATCACATTCCAGCCCGCGCCGCTGAACAGCGCCTCCAGTTCGTCGATGATCCGGCCATTGCCGCGCACCGGTCCATCGAGCCGTTGCAGGTTGCAGTTGACCACCCACGTCAGGTTATCGAGACCTTCACGCGCCGCCAGCGTCAGTGCCGACATGCTTTCCGGCTCGTCCATTTCACCATCGCCGAACACGCCCCAGACATGCCGGGCCGACGTTTCCTGCAAGCCCCGATGCTGCAGATAGCGCATGAAGCGCGCCTGATAAATGGAGCTGATCGGGCCAATGCCCATCGATCCGGTAGGAAATTGCCAGAAGTCGGACATCAGCCATGGATGTGGATAACTCGACAGGCCGCGGGCGCCTGCGCGTGGGCCGGCGATCTCCTGGCGATAATGAGCCAGATCGTTCTCGTCCAGACGCCCCTCCAGAAACGCCCGCGCATAGATACCAGGCGCCGAATGCGGCTGATAGAACACCAGATCGCCGCCGGGATTGTCGCTCTGCGCGCGGAAGAAATGATTGAAGCCGACCTCGAACAGATCCGCCGCGCTGGCGTAGCTAGCGATGTGCCCGCCCAGCTCACCATAAGCCTGGTTGGCGCGTACGACCATCGCAAGCGCGTTCCAGCGCATGATTGAAGCCAGCCGCTCTTCGAGAGCCAGATCTCCCGGAAACGCAGGCTGCTGATGCACAGCAATGGTGTTGATGTAGGGCGTGCCGTCAGCAGGCTGCCAGCCGATTTTCGGGTCGCGGGCCACCGCGGCGAGCATGTCGAGGATCTCGCGAGCGCGTTCGGGCCCGGCATTTTCAGCCAGCGACAACAGCGCGTCCCGCCACTCGGTCAGCTCCTGGTGATCAGGATGACTGCGCTCAACAGCGGCGGCTCGGATGCCGGACTCGAAATGGCTCATAGACACCTCCGTATTATTTACGGGAAAGTCTATGCTTGACGTCGCAGCTTTAATGACCGATCTGCGGGAAAATAGCGATGATGCTCAGCATAAAAAACTTCAAAATCGGCGGATTGAAGCACGATGAATTTCGACAGCACTGACCTGAAGATACTCAGAGAACTGCAACGCGACAGCAGCCTCTCTAACGTCGAGCTGGCCAAACGTGTGCACTTGTCACCCTCGCCCTGCCTGGCGCGGGTCAAGGCGCTGGAAGCATCAGGCTGCATCCGGGAATACGTTGCGCTGCTTGCGCCGGAGCACTTGGGCCTGCGCTTGAACGTCTTCATATCCATCAGCCTGAAAGAGCAGAGCCGCGAAGCCCTGCAGAATTTCGAGCGCCGCGTGTGCGAGTGCGAGGAGGTGATGGAGTGCTACCTGATGACCGGGGACGCCGACTATCTGCTGCGGGTGGTCATGGCCGATATGCAGGCTTTGGAACACTTCATCATCGAGCGCCTGTCGCCGATGCCGGAAGTCGAAAAAATCCGCTCCAGCCTGTCGCTTAAACAGGTCCGCTACAAAACCGCCCTGCCACTGCGGCCGTGAACGCCTCGCGGGCGCGACGAACCGAAACCCGCCTTGCCGGTCAATTTGCTTATGCTGGCCACGACCGCCAGCCCGCATCGAAAGGACCCTCCATGACCGCCCTCTCCTTCGCGCCCTTCCAGGACCTTGCCAACAAGCTGATCCCACACACCGCGGCTGAAAAAGTCGATGGCTCTCATGATGTGTCGCACCTGCATCGGGTCTGGAGCAATGTCTGCGAGATTCGCGACAAGGAAGGCGGCGATCCTCAATTGTTACTGGCGGCGACGTTGCTGCATGACTGCGTTGCAATCGAGAAAAACTCACCCTTTCGCTCCAGCGCCTCGCGTCTGGCAGCTGCCAAGGCGACCGAGCTTCTGTCACAAATGGGCTGGGACGAGGAGCGCACGCAGGCGGTCGCCCACGCCATCGAATCCCATAGCTACTCGGCTAACATCACGCCCCATACGCTGGAAGCAAAAATCCTCCAGGACGCCGACCGCCTCGACGCCATCGGCATGATCGGCGTCGCCCGGCTGTTTTACGTGTCAGGGCGCATGGGCAGCCATCTCTACGATCCCTCCGATCCACAGGCCGAACGACGGGCGCTGGATGACAAACGCTTCGCGGTGGACCACTTTAAGACCAAGATCTTCACCTTGGCCGACGGCTTTCAGACCACTACCGGCAAGCGAATGGCCCGGATCAGACACGATCGCGCACAGCGGTTTTTGCAGGAACTCATGGAAGAAATCGGCGGGTAAGCACACGCGTGGCGCACCCAGTCGCTCATGCAGCTGCTTGAAACTGCGTGCAGCCGAAGGGATGAAAACGTCCGCTCATCGGAATGCCGTCAAATCACCACAAATCTGCAACATTCCTGCTCCGATGTCACAAAGACATCATGGAAGGTCTCTATAACCAAGTCTCTGGTGAATTCGTCGATGGGATTGGTTTGCAGTGAAAAGGTTATTGCGTCGTTCAGTTCGTCCTTCGTCCAGGCCCGCCTTTTTGCGGCGTTTCAGGATCGCTCAGCGGCTGGTGTTGTGCTTTGGCGTGACGGCATTGCTGTTAGTGGCCCTCGGCGCGTTTTGCCTGTTTCAGATGCAGAGCATCCGCGATCAGGGAGAAGCCGTTGAAAGTGGCACCTTGCCGAGCATTGCCATGGCGGACGCAATTGCCATCGACTTGATCAAGCTGCGCGGAGAGAGCGCCCGACTGATCGCCAACGCTGACGATCCGGGCGCCGTGGTCACCAGCAAGATCAACGTCGAACAGCTCAAGAACGAGGTCGAGAAAGGCTTCAGTGATTACCTCGCCCATGCCACCGACAGCACCGAGCGCGACTCGATCAAGGCCCTGCAAGACGCCTACAGCGCATTCATGCCGGGGCTGCACGACGAGATCGCCCTGATCGAGCAACGCAAACTCGATGATGCACGGATGCTGCTCAACACCAGCTTGAGCCTGCAGGGCGACCTGATGGACATGCAGGTTCAACTGCTGCGCGAGCTGAACAAGCAAGGCGCGGCGGCCGCAGTGTCAGGCGCAGGCAGCCGTTTTCAACAGACCCGGATCATCGCCGTCAGCGCCATCGTCGTGGCGCTGGTGCTCACGTTATTGCTGGCCTGGCGACTCAGCGTCAGCATCATCCGACCGCTGCGTCAGTCGCTGCAGATCGCCAGCACCATCGCCGAAGGCGACCTGAGTCCCCAGCCCGTTGCAGAGGGCAAGGACGAGACCGCGCAGTTGCTGAAGATGCTCGGTCAGATGCGTGGCAACCTGCACGGCACCATCGATCAGATTTACGCCGCTGCCACCCAATTGAGCCAGTCGGTACAGGAAATGGGCGCGATCGCCGAGGCCAGCGCGAAGAACCTGCAAGCGCAAAACGATGAGATCGAACAGGCCGCCGTGGCCGTGAACCAGATGAGCCAGGCGGCGGTGGAAGTCGCCGACAACGCCAGCAATACCTCGACGGAATCGAAGGCCTCCAACGAGGCCGCCGCTGAAGGTCGTCTGCGCCTGACCGGTACGATCGACTCGATCAAGGAGCTGACCGACAACGTGCTTGATTCCTCGCATCAGGCCGACGGCCTGGCCGAGCGTACCCTGAGCATCAGCAAGATTCTGGAAGTCATCCGCGCGATCGCAAACCAGACCAACCTGCTTGCGCTCAATGCGGCCATCGAGGCTGCCCGCGCTGGCGAGGCAGGTCGCGGGTTTGCCGTGGTGGCCGACGAAGTCCGCTCACTGGCGCAACGCACCAGCGCGTCGACGACGGAAATCGAGAGCCTGATCAACGATGTCCAGAAAAGCACACAGGACACCGCGCAAACCCTGCGCGTCACGGCGGCGCAGGCCAGTCAGACGCTTGAGCAGGCGGCTGCGACCAGCCAGGCGCTGACGGTGATCATCAGCTCGACGTCGACAATCAGCGATCGCAACATGCTGATTGCCAGCGCCGCCGAGCAACAGGCGCAGGTTGCGCATGAGGTCGACCGCAACTTGAGCAGCATCCGCGACTTGTCAACGCAATCGGCATCGGGTGCGCAGCAGACGACCGTGGCGAGCAACGCCTTGGCAATGCTCGCGACTGATCTGAACACGATGGTTCAACGCTTCGTCCTTTAAGCCTGCGCTTGGCAGCGGTGGCGCGGGAACGTCATCGCTGTCACTCGATACGCATGTCTGAAGCGCGTGCAAAAATCTCCCTGGCTCGCGTCTGAATCCATTTCCAGTCATGTCGAAGTGTTTCATCATTGAAACACCATCCACGCAGAGGGATGGCCACGCCAACAAGGACATGAGCATGACCAAAACCGCATCATTGAGTATCGCCCTCGCCGCCTTGACGCTGAGCTTCATGGCTCAGGCGGACGTCAGTGTGAAGCTGGGCAGCACGGAACGTGTCACTCGTCTTTTCGCTTATCCCAACAACTGCAACGTCATTTGCTTTCGCGACTGGACACTCGGGCAAACGGTCGAGCATTACCTGACGCAGAGCGTGCAGCGCGACGGGTACGCCGCCGCCAAAGTGACAGTGCGCACCGATAGCGATGCGCTTTACGCGGATATCAGCGGCGTACCGGATGGCTACGACAAGCCGCTGACTGCTTTACTGGATGCGGGCGATCTGGCGTATACCGGTGCGACAAAACTCAATGCAGACGGGAAGTTTGCCTACAACTGGTATCTGTTCCTGCCGCTGGGCATGGCGCTGGAAAACCGCAAAAGCGTCGAGCTGCTGCATTTCCCGCCTGATTATTCGTTGACCCAGGCGCAGGATTATCTGCGCTCGGCCACCACGGATCGCTGGGCTGAATTGCTCACCGACAACGACATTCCTGCCGATCAGACGCCGGCCTATCAGACCATTATCGACATCGCGCCAATCGCCGCGCCGGCCAATGCGGGCAAGGATCTGGAAGGCGTCTACAGCTACTTCAATGATTACCAGACAACCATGATGAGGCAGGTCAGCCAGCGTTCATCAGGCACCTCGCTGCCGATGGTCGCGTTCGGTGCGCCTGTACGCAGCTGGATCAAAGAACAATACAAGGTCGACGTGCCTTTGCTGGGTCTGGCGACGATCAGCCCCGCAACCGGACAGGCAGTTTCGGTAATTGGCGCCAATCACCCCAGCTATATCTGGTATGCAGCGGACAAGAGCAATTATGGCGGCGACGAAACCAAGGCCGACGACGCTGGCCTGAAGGTGATGGGGCAGGATTTGAGCGCCGCTTGCTGGCAAGCCGGCATGGGCCAGAAACCGGGAGCGGATGCAGCGGCACTGTTGCAACAGTGCATGACCCGCTGGCAGGTGACCGACAAGGTCTCGACCTGCAAGCTGTTCTACACCTCGGTTCGCAAGATGAAGCCCGATCAGGCAGCTGCCAAATGCCGCACGGGGACTGTGTCACGCCAGCTCAAGCAGCTGCAGAAACCGCTGCCTGAAATGAAGCAGGTCAAGATCTGACACTGCCTCGCCGGCAGAGATCGCGTTTGCCCTTGGTTGCGCTTTTTCTACCTGAGACTCAGGTCAGACAAAGCGCAAAGGCTCGCGCCCGCCATTGACTGACGCTTGAGAATCGCGCCGCACTATCCGGGCTCTGTCAGGCAATCACTCCCCGAGCGGACGCAACCGATACTGGGGTGGCAACTGCTCAAAGCCGCTGATGGTCGCGTTCAGACTCTTCCACCGGCCGTCCTTGATGCCGTAGATACAGCCGTGGATAGACAGTTTCTGGCCACGATGCCAGGCGTTCTGCACGATGCTGGTGTGGCCGACGTTCGCCACCTGCTGGATGACGTTCAGCTCGCACAGACGATCTACGCGCTCTTCTTCGGTGGGCAGCTTGGCCAGGACTTCGCGGTTCTCGTAGTACAGGTCGCGGATGGTCCGCAGCCAGCCATCGATCAGGCCGAACTGGCGATCCTGCATCGATGCACGCACGCCGCCGCAACCATAATGGCCGGTGACGAGGATGTGTTTGACCTTGAGCACATCGACCGCGTACTGAATGACCGACAGGCAATTAAGGTCAGTGTGCAGCACGACGTTGGCAACGTTGCGGTGGACGAAGAGATCGCCTGGCAGCATGCCGACGATTTCATTGGCGGGGACACGAGCGTCCGAACAACCAATCCAGAGGAATTCAGGCGTCTGCTGGCGCGCCAGCTTGGCAAAGAATTCGGGGTCTTCTTCCTTGATGGCGGCAGCCCAACGTTCGTTGTTGTCGATCAAGTCTTGTAGTTCGTTCATGCGTTGATGCCTCGGAAATGATGCTCAGCTATGACTGGGGCTCGGCGCTTCAGGTCACGCCTTCAGGGCCACTACCGATCGAGAACCGGAGGGAATCTTCACCGGCACGTCAGGTCCACCCAACTATGACCGCCAACAATGAGGATTTTGCCATGAACGATCCACGCCGCCCCTTCGGTGCCACTCAACCTGAACCCATCGATGACAACGAAGACCGCATGGGCTCGATGGAAGAGCTCAACTTCAACGACAACAATGAGCCGAGCGGCAGAATCGGTGACACGATCCCTGCCGACGAGCTGGAAACCTATATCCCGGACGAGCGCGTCAGAGAAGCCGGGATGACCGGCGCCTCGACCGACGACCATAATCCCACCGACGATGACATGAGCCCGGAAACGCTGATCGATGAAGACGGCGCGCGCTCGGCGCGGGAACAAGGCGAAGGCGGCCCTGCGGACTTCGATTTGAGTATCGTCGACGAAGACGACATCGGTGGTGGCGATGGTCTGGATGAGGAAGAAATGGCGATTCTCGATCCGTTGGATGGCAAACCTGGCGTCTGAGTCGGCAGAGCATCAGTCGTCTGATTAAACGGTTCCTGTGGGTGCGAGCTTGCTCGCGAAGGCGTCTGCAATCGGCCTGGTCTTCGGCGGTTGTCGCATTGTCAGCGCGAGCAGGCTTGCCGCACCATAAAAAACCTAATCGACCAACGTACACGCCATCACCAGCGCATCTTCGCGACCACCGACGGCCGGGTAATAATCGCGACGTCGGCCGACTTCGTTGAACCCATAGCGCTCATACAATCGGTAGGCCGACTGATTACTGGCACGCAGCTCAAGGAAGCACTCGCGCCCATTGAGTTCGTAGGCCCGCTTCATCAATTTGTCGAGCAGCAACAGGCCAAGCCCGCGACCCTGGCTCTCCGGCTTGACCGTGATGTTCAGCAAATGCGCCTCGTCGATGATCACATTGATCACGCCGTGCCCGACCTGCTGATTGCCTTCGAACATCAGCCAGATTTCATACGACTTGAGGCCATCGAGAAAAATACCCCGCGTCCATGGATGACTGAATGCGGCATATTCGATTTTCAATACAGCGTCCAGATCCGCTTCGGTCATGCGGCGAAACGTTACGGCATCACTCATTTACGCTCTTCCAACGGCCCATCAATCGACGCATGGCGCGCCAGACATCGGCCTTGCGCTGAGGCTCGTCCATCAACAGTTCAAGACCCGGCAGCGCCCAGGCCAGCCCGAGGCCGTCGACCTGGAGTTCGAGATTGTAGGATTCGGCGTCGGCTTCGGCGGCAAAACGTACCGCTGGAAGTCCGATCAGCCACAAGCATGTGCAAGGCTGTTCTTCGACACGGGCGTACAGGAAACCCTGAACGAAATCCCGCGCAGCCTCAGGCCCTTGATCCATTTGGCCACGCACCAGCAAGGGCCAGCGCACAGGCTCGCCGATGATCTGCGGACTGTCCGGCAGACCGGCCGCACGCAACATGTCCTTGAGCAGGAGATACGAAGGATCGCGGCTCTGGAACGGCTCGCCGGTGGCAAGCTCGACGAGCAGCAGGCAACGGCCCGCGCGCAACAGCTGCAAGGCGAAACGCGGCGGCGGTACGACAGCGGCCTTGACCACCGCAGGCGCAGCGTCATCCTCATCGGCTTTGGCCGCTGGCCTGACTGAGGATGAAGGGCGCGGCACCTCGATCTTCGGCCGCTCGACCGTGCGGGCCGCCGGCGCACTGCTCGCCGCAAGTGCTTCGTTGCTGGCAGGCAACGCGGCAGCCGGTTGCACCACCTGCGCGGGCGTATCGACCAGCGCTGGCAGCGGCGCGAGCAGCTCTGCGCGCGAGGGTGCGGCGAATGGCAATTCGGTGCGCGGCAGCCAGCTGACCACCTGCATGGCGGTCAGATAAGCGCGACGGCGAGGCTCGTTGAGCAAAGGTCAGCCACCTGTGGATGAATTCAGGAGGGGGATTCTACAGGCCTTGGACGAATCACGCCGCAGTTGATCGACTGAGGGTGAAAACCAGGCCCGACGATGCAGTACAATTGCCGCTTTTATTTGCCAACCAGCGGCCATCCGATGATCGAACCTAAGCGCGTCCTGCGCGCCCTTGCCGAACACTGGGCGCTTCTTGAGCCACTGTGCGAGCATTTCGACCAAGGCACCCTGAGCCTGAGCGAACTGCGACTGCAACTGGCTGCCCAGCAACTGGAAAGCACGCCTCAGGACATTACCAACCTGCTGGACGTGTGGATTCGTCTCGACATCCTGGTTCCCGTGGCCAAAAGCCCGAACCGGTTCGAGCTCAACGCGCAGATTCACGATTTTCTGTCGTATCTGCGCCGTGAACACCGCTTGGGCCTGTGCCTGGAAATCGAAGCGTATCTGCGTCACCTCGAACGACTGGCCGGTTACATTCAGGAAGCGTTCGAGGCCCGTGATGCCAATGACCTTGCCCGCCAACTGCGGCTGCTGGACATGCGCGTGCGCGACGTCCTCAAGAAGCTGGCCAATGATGAACAGGCGCTGGTCTCGGTGGCCGAACGCGCCAAGACCAGCGATCGCCAGATCCCGCTGCGTCAGCGCTACGCCGAGGTACTGGCGACGTGGGACGAATACGTCGAGCCGATGATTCAGCTGGTGAACGCCGATGGCGCATTCGAGCAAGGGGTGCGCAAGGTCGAGAACGTGCTGCTGCGCATGCTCACCGATCAGCAACGCCTGGGCCAACTGGTCGATGACGACATGCTTCTGCGCACCCATGCGCGCATTCTCGAAATGCAGACCAGCGCTCAGCTGACCTTGCGTCATGCCCGCGAGCTGTTGCTGCCGCTGCGTGAAGAAGCACGTCGTCACAACGCCGTCACTCGAGGGGCGGCGCTTGCTCTTTCAGCCATTCGCCGCAAAGGCATCGACGCCGTTCCGCAGGCCGCCATGCCCATGTTCACGCGTCCGCAGAGCACCTTTCTCGGCAGCGCGAACCAGGTCGAAGCGTACGTCTACGCCCTGGCGCGCTTCGAGCCAAAACCTGCGCGCTTTCCCAAAGCCAGTCTCACCCGCAAGGGCGAGCCGCCGCGTGCGCCGCGCACCGTCAAGGAAATGGTCGAGCGCTGTGAAGAGGCGCTGCCAATGCCGGATCTGATGGTCTGGCTGCTGGAGCAGGAACCGACCGGCGCGACCGACGAATTGCTGTACTGGTTCTCGCGCCTGTCGCGGGAAAAACGCTTCAAGCGCGAGCGACTCGAACGCCGCGAATACCTGACTCAGGAGCACCGCGTCAGCCTGCGCTCCTTCGCCCTGCTCTCGAGCAAAGACGCAATCCCAGAGAATTCCGAGGGCACCGCCCATGCATCTTGATCTATCCGAAATGTCCCAGCTCGCGCCCATATTCCGCGAGCTGTTCAAGGGTTACCACATCAGCCGCCGCGACCCTGAGCTGTATGCGCAACTGTCCAACTTCCAGGATCAGTACCGCACACTGTTCAAGGCACTGGGCTTCGAGCTGATCTGTGACACACGCGGCTTTTATTACTTCGTGCCGGACCTGGCTGCCGCGCAGGTCAACAAGACCGCTCAGCGCCTGGCGCTGTTCACCTTCATTCTCGTCGAGCATCTGGCCGATCAGGGCCGCGACCCGGTCGCCGTGCTCGATGGCGGGAGTCTGGGGCGCGACGAGTTGCCTTCGCTGCTCGAGAAGTACCGCGATCTGTTCCTCCAGGCCGAAGTGCAGACGCAGGAAGAGCTGGAAGAAAAGATCATGCGCCGCATGACCCAGCTTGGTTTTGCTGCCGAAGAGGTCGGCATCTATCGCTTCCTGCCGCCGATGCACCGCTTCCTCGATGTCTGCCTGTCGGTCCAGCAAGACCGCGATCTGGCTGCCAGTCTGCATAGCGATCTGCCCCTGCCGACGCCGGTGCTGATCGACGATGACAGCGACGAAAAGCTGCTGCAGACCGACGATCCACTGGATCTGACCGTTTTCGATGACGCTGAAGAAACCGAAGAGCAGGCCCTTGCCCGCGCGATCGCCGAAGAACAGGAGCTTGACGCATGAGCCAGGAACGCTACGGCATCCGCCGCTTCGCGCTATTGAACACTGCCGGTTACAGCCTCGGGCTGTTTCCGCTGGAACACCCGCTGTCGGTCTACGGCGCGAATAACCTGGGCAAGAGTGCGTCGATCAACGCGCTGCAATTCCCGATTCTGGCGCGCATGTCGGACATGAGTTTCGGCAAATACAGCCTGGATCAGTCGCGTCGCTTCTATTTTGCCTCGGACACCAGTTACATCCTGGTCGAGGTCGCCCTGCCCCACGGCCCGCACGTTATCGGCGTGGTCGGCCGCGGACCGGGTGGCGGTTTCGGGCACCAGTTCTTCGCCTATGCCGGCAAGCTGGACCTGGCTCATTACCAGAAGAATGACACCTGCCTGCGTCAGAAAGAGCTGTTCACCAATCTGGAAAGCCAGGGGCTCAAGGCCTACGAACTCAAGCCTGACGAACTGCGTCGCCTGCTGGTGGGCGGACACACGTCGATTCCTCTGGACTTGACGCTGATCCCGCTGCGCTCCACCAGCGAACAGAGCCTGAAGACCTTCCGCGCCTTGTTCATCAACCTGCTGCACATGCGCGAAATCACCGCCGCCAAGCTCAAGCAGCTGTTCCTCGACGCGTTCGAGCACAGCCTGCGTTCCGGTAGCGTGGATTACATTGCCGCGTGCGAAGAAGCCTTCCGCGACGTACGCCGCATGGAGCAGGACTACAACGCGCTGGTGCTCGCCGGTCCGCTGGTCGAGGCGCTGGCCAACGGCGTAAAACAACGCGACATCCTGCGCGGCAAACTGCATCGCCTGTCGCCGCTGCTCGACTCGTTGCTGGGCACATGGCAGGACTATTCCAACGCGCGCAAGGAAGAGCTGGTCATTCAGGCCGAGCACTACCGCGGCGAGCAGGACGCCCTGCAGAACGATCAACGCGGCAGCACTCAAGAGCTGATGCGGCTTGAGCGTGAGATCAGCAATATTCAGCGCTGGATCGGCGAGCTGGCCGTGCTGAAGAACCGCTTTGCCTTGGTAGACGATGTCAAAACGCTGGAGCAACAGCTGCTGGCCGCAAAAGACGCGCACGACGAACTGGCCGGTGCGCTGGCTCAGTCGCGTCAGTTCAGCGCCGAGGATCTGGATGAGCGCCTGCGCGATCTGGAAAAGCGCCTGAAGTCGGTCAAACAGCAACTCGATCACGCAGACAACAACAGCTACGCCCGGCTGCGCGAAGAATTCTCCCAACCGGATGTCGAGCGTTTGATGCGCCTGTTCAACAGCGCGCTGTTCAGTTTGCCGTTGGGTGAACAAGGCATCGCACTGGACGACGGCGAGGCCTGGGTCAAATCGCTCGAAGCAATCCTCGACGGTTTCAAGGGCGAGCGCTTCGAAGTCCCGGGCCTGTCGATCAACTTGTCCCACATCGAGCCGCCTGCCCTGCAAGCGCTGGCCGATCGTGCTGCCCTGCGTGATCAGAAAGAGCGTCTGGAGAAAGAACTCAAGCAACTCAAAACGCAACAAGCCGTTGCTGCTGACCGAGCAGCGAGCAAGACTCAGACCGAAGCGCTTTACCAGCAGGTGCTGGATGCGCAAAAGGCGCTGGAAGATTTCCGCCGTACACAGACGCTGAGCGCCGAAGAAGGCGAGAAGCTCGAACAGCTCGCGCAAATGGAAGCAGCGCAGGACGAACTCAAACGTTCCAGCGACGCTTTCACCGAACGCGTCCAGCAACTGTCGGCAAAACTGCAGTTGGTCGGTCGTCAGATCGGCGATCTCGAATCCAAGCAACGTACGCTGGACGATGCGTTGCGTCGGCGTCAACTGCTTCCGGCAGACCTGCCGTTTGGCACGCCGTTCATGGAACCGGTGGACGACTCGCTCGAAAACCTGCTGCCGCTGCTCAACGATTACCAGGACAGCTGGCAAGGACTTTTGCGTTGCGATGGCCAGATTGAGGCGCTGTACGCGCAGGTGCGTCTCAAAGGCGTGGCGAAATTCGACAGCGAAGACGACATAGAGCGTCGCCTCCAGTTGCTGATCAACGCTTACGCGCATCGCCAGGACGAAGCACTGACACTGGGCAAGGCCCGCCGTGCGGCTGTCACCGATATCGCCCGCACGCTGCGCAATATCCGTAGCGACTATGACAGCCTCGAGCATCAACTGGCGTTGTTCAACCGTGAAATCAACCGCCGCCAAGTCTCCAACCTCGAAAGCTTCCGTATCGTCCTTGCCCCAAACAAGGAAGCGCTCAAGCACATCGATCAGATTATCCACAGCGCCGGTCAGTACGAGGAAGGCGAAACGCTGTCTGTGTTCGATCTGAGCCAAAGCGCTGAGCAAGATAATAAGAACGAGGAAGCGAAGGAGTATCTGGCGCGCCTCGTGGCTGCCAACCATAACCAGCTGGGTCTCAAAGACCTCTTCGAACTTGCATTCGAAATCACCAAGGTCAACAGCCAGCCGGTTATCCACACTGATATCGATGGCGCGGCATCCAATGGCACGACCATGACGATCAAAGCGCTGACCAATATGTACTTGTTGTTGCACTTGATGGATCGCGAACAAGCCGGTCGTGTGCGGTTGCCCTATTACCTGGATGAAGCAGCGGACATCGACGAACGAAACCAGGCTGCATTGCTTGAAACCAGCTTGCAACTGGGCTTCGTGCCGATCCTGGCGAGCGTCAAGCCGCAGGTCTCGGCCCACGTCGCAATCGACCTTGAAGGTGGCAGTGGACCGGCCGGGATCTATATCGACGAAGCGGACTGGAAATACATTCGTCGTCGTGACGAAGTCACAGCGGTAAAGGCCGTTGAAGTTACGGCGGAAACCGCTGAGTAACCCAGATGGTATGAGCGTTAACTGAACCCCGCAGCGATGCGGGGTTTTTTATTAGCGCTATCTTGTACTGCCGGGTACGACAAGCGCATTAGCAAAGCGTGGGGAATTGCGTAGCCGACGACTGATAGCACCGTCACGGATGAAGCGGAGTTGCAGAGCTAGACGATAGGGGGCAGGCGCCGCGGCTTTTTCACGCGCAAAAACAAAACCCCATCTGCTTTCGCAAATGGGGTTCTGGAATTTAATCTTGACGATGACCTACTCTCACATGGGGAAACCCCACACTACCATCGGCGATGCATCGTTTCACTTCTGAGTTCGGGATGGGATCAGGTGGTTCCAACGCTCTATGGTCGTCAAGAAATTCGGGTACCGAACCGTGGCCAGGGGCCGCGCTTCAGTAAATCAGGTATGTGATCAGGTGTTTCGTGTTCGTGTGTCGCAAACTTTCGGTGCGTGTCGTCTTCACAGTCACCGCAATCTGTGCTCATCCGAGTCGCAGATTGCTTGGGTGTTATATGGTCAAGCCTCACGGGCAATTAGTATTGGTTAGCTCAACGCCTCACAGCGCTTACACACCCAACCTATCAACGTCGTAGTCTTCGACGGCCCTTCAGGGAACTCAAGGTTCCA
>Ga0213834_100291_pt1 | contig 32465 bp, 30 predicted proteins | sample SWPTP12_FD_160580 | JGI IMG/M metagenome (GOLD analysis project Ga0213834, IMG submission 160580) | Coastal seawater microbial communities from Marineland, Florida, United States - SWP TP1 #2 | ecosystem: Environmental > Aquatic > Marine > Coastal | place: USA: Florida | collected 2016-08-06 | reverse complement strand
GGACTGATCTGAAAACTTGCGATCTGCAGATCTCTGGGTGCTGACTCATCTAATGCAGTTTCTGCCGTGAAGGATGCCGTATTATCCATTGTTGTGAAATCTAATTTCCAATCTGACTTATCTCCCCAATACCCAATACTTTTATCTTTGAGGTTAAGAATGGGTGTATTGTATTTTAAAATATCTGCGAAACATCCATTAAAAATAGATGTAGCCCGGATAGGCGATTGGTCGATATACTTTTTAAAAGTTCTGCGTAGATCGAAATTTCTGTTTTCGCCTTCCTTCAAATCATTATAATCAGTACAGAAATCGGAAGGGATAAATCTTGGGACACCTGCTTTTATAGCCCCGTCTAAAATCTTTTTTTGCAGATCAATAATAACATCTCCTAATCCCGCAAGTGCAGAAACTACGCAGTTAACATTTTTACATTCAGCGGATATCGCATCAATATCATTCAAATCAATTACCCTAACTTCAACGCCTATTTTTTCAAGAATTTCAATCTTGTCCAAGTCGGTTGAATCACGAACAATTGCTTTGACTGTAGCGCCAACTTTTACTAATTCTCTGCAAATTCTGTTTCCCAGATTGCCTGTTGCGCCTGCAACTAAAATTGTTTTTTCCATAAATATTTATTTTTTTATGATGCTAAAAAGGGTAGTACGATATCAAGCACTTCTTGTGGTTTTTCTTCAAATAAATAATGTCCGCTGTCCATAATCCCGACAACCTGAAGATCAGCAGCAACAAAAGGCAATCCGTAATTCATATAATTGTAACTGATGTAGCTTCCAATTCCCAAGACCGGCATCGTCAATTGCTGATAGTGCTTTGCATCCTCAATATCCTGATGAAAGGTTTGATACCAGGCGTTGGACGCCCTAATGCTATCTTTGTCATTGTAAGCTGCTGCATAAACCGCCCTTTCAAGTACCGTCATTTTGCTTTCATCAATCATTACGTAATTAAAAAGCCATTGCTGCAGCAAATGAAATCTGCCTTCCAACAGTTGCTCTGGAAAATTTTTAACTTGATTAAAACCCATCCACCAGGCATAAGGCATTTCTCCATCCATTTTTTCATTGAAAGTTCCCGGAGAAGGAATCAGTGGCATTTGATACATTCCTTCACTTGGATGTGAGCCGTCAAGGACAATTAATTTTTCCGTTAATTCAGGGAAATTAAAGGCGAAACTCATCGCAACCATTCCGCCAATGTCGTGACCCATCAAACCGACTTTCTCAAATCCTAATTGTGAAACAAGCTGATGAACATCTGTAGCCATAGTTTTTTTATCATAACCCGATCTGGGTTTTTCTGAAGTTCCCATTCCTCGAAGATCAATGATAATGACGCGGTATTCTTTAGCCAGCTGCATCGCAACGGGTTGGAATGAATACCAGGTTTGCGGCCAGCCGGGAAGACAGATCAATGGTTTCCCGTTGCCGCCCTCCACATAATGAAGTTTGATACCGTTAACGGTTGTGTATTTATTTTCAAAGCCCGGGAGATTCTTGATCAATTCTATATCAGAATATTGATCAAAGATATCATTTGAATTATCGTTCATATCAATTTTAATTTGATACAAAGGTAAATTGTCTTTTTGCAGGCAATACTACCATCTGGTAGTAAATGATTTATTTGATGTTTTTTCGTATTCGGCTCAAAGCATTTGGTGTGATGCCTAAGACGCTTGCCAATTGTTTTACTGGGATTTTCTGCAGAATTTCCGGTGTATTGACGAATTCCAGATAGCGTTCTTCAGCAGTGAGTGTTTGAAAATTCAAAATCTGATCGATCATTCTGACAGTCGTTTCCTCCCAAATTTTCCTGCCGAATTCATGCCAAACAGGGACGTGACCATAAAGAAAGTCCATATCTTTCTTATCGATGACAATCAGCTCTGTATCTTCGATGGCAATGATGTTGAACCTGGTTGGTTTTTGCGGATTAAGGCTCGAGATTTCTGTGAAAAACTCATTTTTAAAAACGACCCAGGTTGTATTTTCACTGGTCAGGCCTTCATAAAAGAAACGCAGACCTCCGGAAATAATGAAAAAATACTGATTGGCGATCTGTCCTTTTTTCAGAACTAATTTCCCTTTCGGAACCAACTTTTTTCTGCATCTCGATAGTACGATCTCCAATTCGGTCTCATCAATACTAATGGTTTTTTTTATAAATCTTTCGAAGTTTTCCATTAAAAAGTTACAGATTTTTATTCTTTTTAAGACTGCGCTTTTACTATATTTCAAAGAAATCCAAACAATGAATCTGAATCAATCAAAAGCTTAGCTAATATACAACATACCATCAAAAAAAGAAGTTGCAATTTTCTATATGGTAGGCACCTTTCTTTACATTTTCTCTGAAATAAAAATACAAGTAAAATTGTTTTCTATAACAGACGGTAAATATTTTAAATTAAATTTCTTTTGGCCAATTGACATCTAAAGTTCGAATTGGAAATGGAATAGTAATATTGTTTTGATCAAATGATTTTTTTATTGCAATAATTGCCAAGTGACCTACTTTCAAATATTGTAGCTGCTCCGAGGAGGTGCACCAGATACGAATAGTAAAGTTAATTGAACTTTCGGCAAACTCCTTATAAAACAAGGTTACTTCGTTATCAGCTGAAATTCCGTCAATATTTCTAACGGCATCTATTGCCAATTGTGCAGCTTTTTCTAAATCGTCAGAGTAAGATACGCCCACTTCTAAGTCAAATCTTCTTTTTCCGAGTATCGAGTAGTTTTCGATCGGATTCTGAAAAACATCTTTGTTGGGTATGATTACCATTTTTCCCTGAAACGTACGAATAACAGTATCACGTAAATTGATTTCTTCCACTTTTCCCATGTAATCTTTGATTGATACAATATCACCGACTTTTAAGGGACGTAGGAAAGAAATAAAGATTCCAGAGATAAAGTTGGCGGCAATATCTTGAAATGCAAACGCCAAAGCCAGACCTACAATACCAGCACCTGCAAGAATTGACGTTACGGCCTTATCTAATTTTAAAATACTTAAAGATGTAAAAATTATTATTCCAAGTGAGAGAAGATAAATAAATGAAGAAAATAATCTGGTAATCGTAACGTTCTGCGTAAATCTCAAAATTAGTTTTTCAGCGACTTTTCGCAACCATCTTGAAATAAATAATCCAATAAGGAAAATCAGAATAGCTAAAACTAAATTTGGCAATATTTTTATCAGTGTCCGAAACCATAATTCTAATTTTTCATTTATTAAATGAATAGCTTTATCAAGATCAATCATAATTGTTAACGAGGTGTATAATATGTGATCTAATTTACGAAAACTTTATTGACCATACGAATCTTTAGCAAACATTAGCCATGCACCCTTTAAGATCCACATCTATCAGGTTTGTAAAAAAATTGCTGAAATTTAAATGGTCAACAACATTGCTTAGCCGTTAGTGTTGATCTTTGAACATATAAGATTTCTCAGATCATCTGAAGAAGGCTCTTCAAAAACCTGTAGGTCAAAATAATGAATGGCGGCAAAGAGATGATCAAAAATGTCAGATAAGGTATCTTCGTAAAAAGCCCAGCTGGTTCCATTGGTAAACATATATAATTCAACAGGAAGCCCCTTAGAAGTAGGCGGAAGTTGTCTGACCATTAATGTCATTTCCTGATTAATATCCGGATTGTTCTCAGAAAAAAAGGTGATGTATTTTCTGAAAAGACCGATGTTTGTCATTCTTCGTCCGTTAACCTTAACATCAGTGTTAAAATTATTCTTCGAATTATATTCAGTGATTTGTTTTTCGCGTTCTTCAATAAACGAAGTCAATAAAGAAATTTTTTTGAGTTCCAAAAGATCTGCATTCTCTAAATATCGAATCGTGGAAATCTTTACATTAATCGCTCTCTTCAAACGTCTCCCGCCGGTTTCCTGCATTCCCCTGTAATTTTTAAAAGAATCGCTCAATAATGTGTAGGTTGGAATCGTTACGATGGTTTTATCAAAATTTTGGACTCTGACATTATTTAAATTAATTTCTAAAATATCACCATCCACACCATATTTTGGCATTTCTACCCAGTCTCCTACACGTACCGAATCATTGGCTGAAACCTGTATGCTTGCTACGAATCCCAGGATGGTATCTTTAAAAACCAACATCAGAACTGCTGATGCAGCACCTAATGACACAAGGAAAGACCATGGTGAGCTGCCTGTAAAAATTGAAACGGTAAGGGTTATTAAAATAAAAATCAAAAAAATCTGCACTACTTGAAGGTAACTATCGACAGGTTTGTTAGCAAATGCTTTGGAGGTCCGAAGTACGTCCCGCCCGGTTTTAAAAAGGCTGTTGAAGAACTTATACAGGAAAAACAATATCAGAACACTTAAAATTTTATCCAGCAGAGTGTTAAATGCAGGAAAGCCACTAAAAATCACCGGGATGAGTTGTTGCGATACTACTGTTAGAATTAATCTTGTCAAATTGGTTAAAATCCTGTTATCTGCAAGATAATTTCCCCACTTATTGCTTGCTTTTCTGACAAAATTCAACACCATTGAGCTGAAAAAGAAACGCAGTATGTAATCAACTATGAAAAGCAGAAATAGTAATGAAATGAGTAATATTGAAATTGTGCTAATTTGCGCTGCTTGGTCGCTAAGTCCTATTGACTGTGAAAGTTGAAGTGTCCATTTGTAAATAGTGCTGGTCTGTACGTTACTGATAATCATAGATCATTTTTAGAATTAGCATAACAATTTACAAAAAATTAAATTTCTCACTGTTCAGTAATTATGTTGATTTTCTAATTTAATGAAGCTTTTATTGAGATCTGTCAATAGACTTTCGATTTCCTATGAAAACTTCACTTTGATGATCCCTTCTATTAAACTATATAACTACTGGCAAATTGATAAGCTCTAAATATTCCAATTTCCATTATTCAACAAGAGCTTTTACTAAGAACAAATTTTAATGAATGCTGTTTCGTATGAGGCTACCTGATTTTCTATAGCAAATATATTCTGTAGTCCCTGCTGAAAAAAAATGTTTTTGGGTATAAGAGATCGGAGATCCCAGAACCTCCGAAAAAAGATTTCATGCTTTTCATTAATGCTCTTCCTTATTGTTTCAAGGAATTGATTGCAGTTTTCCTTATGCCTACTTGAATGGGTACCTGCATAGAAAAAGTCAGAAACCTCACAAGGTGCAATTGCAATTCATCAAAATTTTGATCCTGATGATTCTCAAAAAGATCTAACGCCAATGATCATTCTTAATTCGCCCTGTTCTTTTCCTCAAATCTCATATTTCGATCCTGTGCCTTTATTTTTTTATTTCCAAAATTGTAGGTTAACGAAACGGTCAGGCTTTGTCCGTCATAGTAGTTGTTGAATGAATGTATGGAATTCTGATAGTAGATCTCCCCGTGACTCTTTGCCTGACGAAAAATATCAGAAACGAAGACATTCATCTGAAGATCTTTGTTCATCAGATTTAATTTCACGCCGGAGGTGAGATTTCCGACAAAGTAAGAGTAGACATTTCCAATGTTTGACGGCAGGCGAAACCAGTAGTTTATAAAGAACTGGATGGTCTTGTCCTTTTTCAAGGCAAAACTATTCTGAAGATTAAAGGTCGTGCTGCTTCCTTTTCTGGAAGCAGCATCGGTCGCATAGACTTCGGTTTCCATATGTGAGAGGTCACCTGAGTAGTTCACTTCCCAGAAATTGAATAAGGTGTCGGAATAACTCAGGGAAATTCCCGCACTGTTCTTGTTGAAGAAATTATAGAAATTACTGGTCTTGTTTTCCCCGTCCAGAACTACGATCTGACTGAAAGCATCCAATTCCCTCTGAAAATATGCAGAGACGGAAAATTTGCCCCTATACAGATAAGAAAGTTCAAAATTATGATTGATGGAAGGATTTAAAGCCGGGTTTCCCGAATAGTAGGAGTTTATGTTAGTGTACCATCGAAAAGGATTGATGGCTCGAAAACCCGGACGGTTGATCCTTTTTGAGTAATTGATGTTAAAAGTATTGTTATCATCGACCTTGTATGAAAGATATGCGGTGGGAAAAAAATTACCGTAGGACTTTTCGGTGTTCTGTCCGGTGGACGCGGATTCGCCGCTTACGGTAGAGTATTCATATCTAAAACCTGCTTTTAGTGTCCATCTTTCAGCAAGTTGCCTTTCCAGGCTGATGTACGCAGCATAATTCTTTTCCTTATAATTGAAAAGATCCGATCTCAGCGGATCTGTAAGATAGCTTCCATTGTTCAGATCCTGGTATCTGATGTCGGAATTGTTGTCGAAGGTGGTGAACTTGACTCCGGCCTCCGATTTTGCAAACTCAAACGGAAGCGTAAGATCGGCCTGACCTGAATATATTCTGTAATTCAGTTCAGATGGTGTCTTTACGACGGAAGAATTACCAGAATTGCCAATCGTCGTGAAATCGATATTGCTTGAGGGCGTATTTGAGAAGTAATTTCCTGTAACACTCAGTTTGTTATCGCGCTTTCCGAATTTCAGGTCGTAATAGGCGCTTATGGTACTGTTCCTATTTTTGGTACGGTGTTCTGCGTATGTAGATAGGGTATTGGTGTAACTTCCACTTTGAAAATAATCCGAAGTGTTCGTGATGTCCATCCCGGAGTTTCCTGATCCCTGATCGTAGACCAGCCCTACACTAGATCTTTTATTGAGCTCATAGTCCAAACTATAATTAAGACCTCCGCCTCTCCAGAAATCTCTTCTGTCATCTGAGCTTGCCATTCCGTCTGAACCTGAGATCTTATAGTTCTCATACGAATGTTTCTGACTGTCGTATTGCCTCAACTTCAGTGAAGACCTCAGTTTTTCACCTTGATAATTGACCGTTGCGGAATTGGAAACCCCAGCATATGTGGTCTGAAAGAGACTGGTCGTCAGGCTTCCGTTCCAGCCCAGATTCTGGTTTTTCTTCAGAACGATGTTGATCAGTCCACTGTTTCCCTGGGCTTCATATTTGGATGGAGGTGCGGTGATCACCTCTATTTTTTCGATGTTTTCCGAACGAAGGCCTTTGATGTAATTGATGAGCTCGGTTCCGGTAAGGTTCAGCATCCTGTCATTGATCATCACTGCGACCGCGCTTTTCCCCACCATAGAGATCCCCGCATTTTCATCAACCCTGATCTGTGGTGTGTTGTTAAGTGCTTCTATGCCGTCCATTCCCTGCGAGGCGACAGAATTGGCAATATTAAAGACCAATCGGTCCGCTTTTCTTTCGATCAATCTCTTTTTCGCCGTTACGACAACGCCTTCGATCTCTTTCAAAGGCTTGTTTTCAAAAGCAAGGTCGTGTTTCGTACTTCCGTTGACCGTAATGTCTTCTTTTGAGACTTCGATTCCGTCGAAAATGCAAACTATTTGATAAACTCCATTTTCAGGAAGTTTCAGAGCAAAATTTCCCTGTTCATCGGAAATAGTCGTTTGTTTGAAATGATCTTTTACTGCAACGACCTCCACATAGGAAACCTGTTTTCCAGATCGTATGATCTTGCCTGTGATACTTTGTGAGAAGGCCAGGAAAGGCGTTATTAAAATAATTGATAGCAATGTCTTCTTCATGATCCTTTTAATAGTTCAGTATTATGACAATCCTGAGCTATTTTTTATTACATGCGGTAACAATACTTTTTGAGGTAAGGACTGAAACTTCACTTTTTTAAAAGAACAACAGGTTTCATTTTTAGATACGTCAATAATCAAAAATCAAGTGATCGTGGACTGGAAAATACTTATGAATGTTAATAACAAACTTTATAGAGATCTAAAAAATTCATTGAAACTTTAATCGTATCGGTATTCCTTTATACTACCAATTGAATCTGCAAACGTAATATTTTCCGGGATTTTAAAATAAGGTAAATGATAATACAATTACAGTTCATCGATGTTCTCCAAAGCATCTGAGAATATCGATCGGATGTTTTACAGAATTGGATAGAAAAATTTCTACTATAGAAAAAGGGGGTAAAATAATAAATCTCATTTTACCCCCTTATGGTTTTGTTGCTTGTCCTAAATCCTAATTGATACTTTCCAATGCCTCAAACTTGGCATACGAAGATTTGAGTTGGTGAAGCTGGTCAAGGACCATAGATGTGCTTTCAGGACAAAGGTCTCCACTGTCCAAAGCGTCTTGGTACGCATCTATCGCTGCCTTCTCTCCAAATACCACATTTTCCAGCGTAGATTCGTCTTTGTCAGACGAAAAAGTGTTCTTTACATCGATCCACGCTCTGTGAAAGGCGCCTGATACACTAGTGCTGTTGTCAGCTTCGCCACCTTTGGTGTTGATAAGGTTGATAAGGTCATTCTTCATGTCTGTGGATCGGGCAACCATGTCGTCATATGCAGACCTTAGATCGGAGTGTGTCTCCCACACTTTGTCCTCAACTTTTGCAAATCCCGCAATTCTGTCGTTGGTAATGTTCAATAGATCGTTCAGTACTGAAATTGTTTTGTCGTTGTTCATAATATTTTTATTAAGTGTATTCAAAAATTTGCAATAATGGTGCCTCGAAAATCTTCAAGATCATCTTTGTGAAAATTTTATAACATCTTAACAATTTAACTTTTTCTTTTAAAGAATAATCCTAAGACAATCAGCTAATTTTTTAAATGGGGATATATTTAGTGTATCTGAGATCGATCTCAAATTACTTAATCTTTTGTTAAATCTGATTTTTTTCTGTACAGTAATATTCTGTCCAATTTGATCATTTCGGAAGAATTGTTGATTTTTTTTCAATTCTAATCCCTACGCATGACATCGTAGCATTTGTCCCATCATTTTTTGTGAGGCCTGTAGACATTTGTATATGCCATTTTAAGTCAAAGATCACGTACTCGTGGACTAAAGTTTTGATATTTAATAAATTTTTGACGGTTATCTTTTATATTTGAATAGATTCATGGAACTGTTGATTTTTATTATGATCAAAATCAATTTTAAAAAGTTTTGGTTGAACAGGTATTATTTTGATGGGGACAAAAAATATGATTTTTTTTATAGTTGTAATTTACTTCTGCTAACTATATAAAACAGTTGTCTATACATACTTCGAGATCCAATATGAACATTGAAAACTTAGGGTTTTAGTTTTTTAGCATTTCCTTTGCTTTTATGATTTTTTTGTCCTTTTTAGGATCATCAAAGTTATCACCCTGAAAAACTTCTACGTCAGGTTGGATGCTGCTTGTGTAGATCTTGGAATTTCTGTCTACCACATAATCGGTAGATAGATTCAGACCAGCATCTTTATTGATCATGAAACCCTGTACTGCCGTTGTATAGTCAGCAGTTGGTTCCCCAACAATATAAGTGTTTTTTCTCCCGATCAAAGATATGGCGGTCATTTCACCTGCACTGGCAGTATAACAGCTGGTTAGAACAACAATCGGAATATCTTTCCTCACCGGAACTTTTAATGGGACATGCCGTACCAGTTCAATACCATCTATCATCATTTTACCATCTTTGATCTCCCATTTCCCTGAAGATTCACCTTTTGAATTCCTGAACCCACCAAATACAATATTGTCACTACCTATAAATTCCTTCAGTCCTAGTAAGATCGGATACATATTGCCGCCTGTGTTGACTCTCAGATCTATGATCCAGGCCTTGATCTTTGCTGAGTTGACCGTGTTGATATGATCTGTGATATCGTTGGCAATACTATCAACTTTTTTAAAGGCAAAATCATTATTGCCCGGTATCCTGATGTAGGCAGTTGTATTATCGATCACCTGACTGAAAACGTGCTTCTCGGTCTTTAATTTGTCCTTCAGATAGCTATTGGTGGAGCCTGGAGATTTGTTCCATCCAAATGTCTTGCCCTTATATTTCAGGCTACCGTGATGGTCGTTGAGCATTTCGAAGATCTCAGTGTACAAAGGTGCCAGGTCAGAAACTGAATTGAGGTCTTGCGCCTTATTATTTAATGTGCTTTCAATCGATTTGATGTTTGAATTATCGACAGCATTTGATCTGATCAGGTCAATGGATGAATCGACAAATGATCTGATGCTGTCATTTTTAAAGTTTTGGGAAGATGAAGAAGTATAAAAGAATAGAAAGATTGCAAAGAGAAAAGATTTGATCATAACAGAATATAAATAGGATAAACAATGGTCCAAAGATAATTATTAAGATGATAATGATGTTTATTTATGATTATTTGATGAGATGATCTAATTTGGTAAGAAATAAAAAATAACAGTTTGCAGCAATTGACGATTACAAGTTTTAAATTAAAATTGAGAGGTGGAAATTGTAGATTCTCCGCCAGGAGATGCTTGTTCAGTAATATCGCTGGGCAACTTGCTGAATTAGCCAAACAATTTTACGACTGAACTGGTAATTATTTATGTCGTATGATTTCAATGCCGATCTGAAAGAGATGTCGCGACAATTGGCAAAGAGAGAATTTCAATGGTTTGTATATCAATAATTTAGACAAATTATTTGATCAACAGGGGCTCTTTTTTTATTTGGCCACATAATAACTTCTCCTCCTGCCTTTGCCTGAACTGCTATATCTATAAAGATCTTTTTCAGCACTTTGTAAAACGACGGTGTCGGATATTTTTACATTCGAAAAGTCGGAAGTGATATCTTTTGTTTTTGTGGGGAACACAAATATTCCTGCAAAGAATACGATTAAAATAAATTCAAGGATGATCATAGTTTAGAGTATAAGATTATTGGATCCTTTCATAGGCATTGAAAAGAAGACAATTTATACTAAATAAAAGGATTGACTTAGCTGTTGACCTAGAATTCACTTAAATATATTCCGTGGTCAATGCGGAAAAAAATCTTTTTGGGTATACGGGATCGGAAATCCCAAAACCTCCGCAATAGATCTATGATGTTCCGACCAAGTTCCTATAACATCTCTAAAAAATGGGTGATCGATCTAGTCTTAAAGATCTAAAGCTTAAAGAATTCTTTATTCTATGAGGTTTATTGTTTTTTCAAACAATAAGTTATTATTTTTGCTGAACTAACAATTGTAAAACTAAAAACCATAGTTCGATGAAAGATGAACAATCTTGTGAGGGAGATAAAAAAATCGAAAGGATAGACGCCAAATATATTTCACATGAAATTCAGCATCTTTTGCATTTAGATAAAGGTTTTCCATTTACCTTCAAAGAAATTTTGATTCGTCCTGGAAAAGCAGTGAGAGAATATCTTCGGGAAAATCGTGAGAAGTATGTCAAACCAATTGTGTTTTTGGTCTTCTCTGCGGTTTTATACACTTTTATAATTCATTTGTTTCATATTGATGTTGTGATATTCAATATCAAAGATCTTGGAGATACTCAGCAACTTAATAGCGATCTGGACATTTCTGTGATCAATAGATGGATTGATTCCCATCTTGCTTATTCTGCTTTGATCATCGGTTTTTTCATGGCAATCTGGACTAGGATCTTCTTTTACAAAAACGATTACAACATCTTTGAAATTTTCGTTTTACTATCTTATATTTTCGGGGTGTTTTTCTCTGCGCTTCTAGCTTTTCTATTGATTTCAAAAATAACAGGTTTACTGATGATCACACAAATTGGCATTGTCTTGCTTCAAGTTTACTTTGTTGGTGCCATCGGTCAGTTTTTTGGTGAGAGGAAATTTCTAAATTATTTCAAAAGTTTGATTTGCCTGATTCTAGGAGTTTTTAGTTATAAATACAGTGTGATTTTCCTTGCTTATTTGATGCATCTTTTCAAATAATATCGACATAGAAATTTGAGATGACCGTCATTATTGACGGTTATTTTCTTTTCATTCAAATAAACTGGAATATTATTCACATAATGATTCTTATAAACAAGTTAACGATGCCAAATTGCTGCGATGCAATCAAAGCGTTATATTAACCAGCATTAATTTATTTCGTTTCGGTATTATCATATCTTCCGTGGTCACTGCAGAAAAAAATCTTTTTGGGTATCCGGGATCAGAGATTCCGGAAGGTAACAGGCAATTATAAGAGGGTGACTAGAAGAAAGCATCGGGGAATCATCCATAGAATTACGTCTTGTAGATTTAAATCATTATTGACTCTGCAATCAATAATGAATCTAAGAAAATAAATTATCGGCGGAAGGCACTCCAAATTTCAGAATCAGTTTTGTCAGCAATTAACAATATTCTAATTTTCTAGATAATCCATAGCAAACTCTTCCCAATCGTTGACAGTTCCATCAAGATATATATCCGGCTGAACTCCAATATTATCAATTGGAAAGTCTGGTAGTCTCAAGCTTCTGTAAGTAGGTAAAATTAAAGAATGTCCATCATATTCGTAATTAGAAATCATTGCATTGGCATAATCTAAAACTCCGGAGGTTGGCGTTCCCAGGATTTTCACTTTCTTGCTTTGTTTTGCTAAAAGAGTAAGCACTTCTGCCGAACTTGCCACTTTTTTATTGACCAAAACCACCACTTGTTTTGGACTTAATTCATTGGCTTCATAATTCTCTGTCTCTACAGATCTTGTGTTAGGACGCAAAACATATTTTCCCAAATTTTTCTTGTAGAAGATAAGATTATCTAAAATGTTTTTTTTCTCCTCTTTGTATTTATCTGTGTCAGGAAGGTTTCTAACATAACGTTCCTGATTAGAAATATAAAAATCACTGACAAAATATTCTACATTCATATTTCTTACTTTTCCGGCCATGATATAAGGTAAAATTGGTGTCATAGAATTTGTGGTTCCCCCGCCATTATCTCTCAGATCTATTATGAGATTTTCTGAATTTTCAATCAAAATTTTATTATCATTAATTAATTTCTCTATTTTTTCTACAAATGGATAGTCAAAGTTTTGAAGTTTTACCAGAGTTGTTCTCGGGGACATTTTTTTGACAGACAATCCGAATAATTCATTGACTTTTTGATTAAGTATTTCTCCATTCAATTGGTTGTTGTTGTCTTTGAAAAAAAATCTGCGCGTCTTGACAAATCGAAGAATCTCAGCATTTTTCACTTCGTAAGTGTCATCGAAATATGTTAGATCACTACTGAAAAGTTTTAACCTTTTTTTAGTACTCAAAGTGAAGAGAACATCATTAGCTTTCCAGGCTTTGTTTGCAGAAGTAATGACAAATCCTTTATAAAGACTGTCTTTGACCTTTTGAATACCGATCTTAAACTCTTCATTTTTCCAAATGCCTTCCAAGGAGTCTTTTGAAGTCGAAATTCTACCCAAGGTCTTTTTTGTGACTTTCAAATTCTCTATTTTAACGATTTTATTAAGCTTAAGAGAATTAGAATCGTCTAAAAAGAAAATATGTCTATCGCGGAAAAATGAAAGATATTCTTTCAAAAGATCAAGTGTTTCTTTTTGATCTGTTATTTTTTTGGATTTTTCAAGCAAACTATTTTTAAAGTGATCGTACAGAATTTTATCTTTCGATTTTTCATCAAAACCGGGGTAGTTTTTCTCTGTATAATTTATGAGTTTTTCTAGAGCAACACTGCTGTCCATTTTATCTTGTGCAAATGTCAAGGAGCATAGAGAAATTAGTAAAAAAATAATTGTTTTTTTCATTGTCCGAAATTAGATCACAAAGAAAAACTATTGTAATTTTTAAAAATTGTAAAAATCATTCAATTTGATCTTTGTTATAGATCCACATCAAATCGTTCTGATTGACAGAGATTTTCTTTGTTAGTTTTTTTGGCGAAAATCCCGAAAACATTTTGAAGTCTTTGATAAAATGCGCCTGGTCATAAAATTGATTCTGATATGCGACTGTTGTCAGGGACTTGTCCGGTTGAGAGAGGTCATTTAAAACATTTCTGAACCGTAATGTATTAAGGAAAGATTTAGGATTTTGTCCTAAATTATTTTTGAAAAGCCGAAACAAGGTCGCTTCACTCATTTTGAGATTTTTCAAAAGTTCATCTATGCTCATCATATTATTTTGATTGATGAGCATCAATGCTTCTTTCATTTTGTCACTAATAGAATTATTCAATTTTTTAAGAAGAAGGATTTCCAGTTCTTCCGCTCGTTTTGATAGATCACTGATTTCAAAAATCCTTTCAAGAATATTTTGGTCGTAAGAAAATAGTTCATCAAAAACAGAATCGGATAATAGCAGATCATCATAAGATTCTTTGGTAAAAGCTCTTAACGCAGCAGGATGAAAAATAATACACATTTGATTTAGCGAAGAATCGATATTGACCTTAAAAGGTCTTTTATGAAATCCGTAAAACCGACTTTTAAAAGCACTGCCGATGTTCACTTCACACATATTGGTTTGATGGTTATAAAAGATTTTATTTTCCTTATAGATGGCAAGACACAGATTACTGTTGGGGAAGGTCGTGTAGGTCAAAAAATTGTGATTCGCTTTTTCGAAGAATAGAAAATATTGAACATATTTTTTCAGAATCTCATTTTTAGGTTTTATGATCACTGACTTCATTGTCTGATTTTCTGCTTTAAATATATTCTGTCTAAAGTGGGACAAACTGTTCCAAAATGTAAATTTAATAAACTTTTATTTCTGATAAACCATTCGAAAGACTTTTGAGTTAATAACCTAAGTTGCATAATAAAGGCAGCAGATGTTAATAAAAGACATGTGTTGCTTCCATTTATAAATAATTATATTATTCTGGTAGATATATTAAAGTTGGCGTTTATATGGTAATTTTTACTTGAATCATTGTTTTTGCTCAAATCTAGCTATTAGACTTGCACTTAATTCTGGATATTTCATCAATAAAACGTAAATGTAGTAACTTCGAATAAAAATCATGAAAGTGTACCTATGTCACAATAGTTCGTCAGTCAAAATCAATTGGAATCTTACCTTCCTTCCTCGAATTGGAGAAACTCTGTCTGTGCTCGGACTTCTTTCGGAAAAGCAAAGTAATGAGCTTTGCATGAATAGAGATTATTTTACCGTTACACATATCGCATGGTTTCCATCACGGCGGGAAAACCAGTCATTCGTTGAAATAATTTTGGAGTAGCTTGTTATAACATCTTTATGATAAAAGGCTTCAATATGTGTCTGATCCATCCGTTATAAGGAGGTGCAACGATGTGATCTACCGGATCTGTTTCGATCTTGGCCACGAAGATGAATTATGGCTTATTATTTCCTCGAAAATCCTTTCTTCAATATTGATCCATAGCCTTAATACCACGAATGTCATGGAATATCTAAAAAATAGAATAGCATCAGTTACTGGGGTTACTGAAGAAATACGCTGACATTATCAGGCCTAACGGTATTTTATTAAAATTATTTTTTATTTGTGCTTTCCGTATCTGTTCCTGGTGCTGGAATTTATGTAGATTCCTCCTTTTTGAGAACTGCCTTTTCCACTTTTATTAGTACCATTATATTTTTTTTTATTTCTCAAAGTCACTGGCTGATCATAATTTGATTGCCATACTTGCATCTGAGGCCACCTGATTTTCTATAGCAAATATATTCCGTGGTCACTGCAGAAAAAAATCTTTTTGGGTAATCCGGGATCTGAGATCCCAAAACCCTCCGCAAAAATATTTCAAGCTTTTATCAATGTTCTTTCTTATTGTTTGCAAGGCATTGATTGTAGTTTTCCTTGTGCCTGCCTGAATGGTAATCAGCATAGAAAAAGTCAGAAACCTCACAAAATGCAATTGCAGTTCTTTGAAATTTTCATCCTTAATATTCTCTTGATATAAATCATCTTATAAAGATGTTATTATAGAACAAGTGATCACATTCTTACAAATCGATTGATCAGATTCTTTAATAAACCAATTCTTCTGATGTTAGTATAAATTAATTTATCAGATATGACCAAGTAAAAGGTAAAAAAGTCAAAGCTTCCTTCGATCTGCAATATACAGGGTTTTAATGTAAGTGCGGGAAAAACAGGTCTCCGCGGTACTCGGAGCAGGAAATTATGAAATTCAATATTGTGAACGAAATTAAATTGAGATATTCAAGAAAAGGAAATTGTGAAAGGTCTATATCCTCTTCGATTGATGCAGTAAATGTTTTCAGAGCGCACTTCGATGCGGAGGAAATGGACTACAGGGAATGTTTTTTGCGCTGTATCTGAATCAGGCAAATAAGGTGTTGGGGATTAAGAAAATATCGAAATGTTTGAATGAAACTAAAGAAACAGTCCTGAGCTAACTGATAATTTTGTTCAATACACCCCTAGAGACCTGTCTCTAAAATATTATTCTGTAGTAGTATGTCAGGATGTTAATAATAATTTATGTTCAACCAATTGACTAAAATTGTTATTCTACACTTTTAATTAAAAGACTTTCTGAAAGCTATAGGTGAAAGGCTGGTTCTAGACTTAAAGAATTTACTGTATGGTTGTGGATAATCAAATCCCAGATGGCAGGCAACTTAGGTAGCTGTTAAATTAGTGGTCAATAAAATATTCTTAGCTCTCTGTATCATTTTCTCGTTAATATAATATTGTGTGGTATGTCAGGTTGTCGCTTTAAGCATATTCAAAAAAATATTGTTGATTGATAATATTTAGGAATAAAAATAGCAATCAATTTTTTGGATACAACTATCAGTGATTTAGACACATGTCAGAACGTAATAAATTGCGTACTTTGTATTGCACTAAAGGGATAATTTCCTGTTTTTAAATAAACACGATGAAAGATAAGCCATATAACATACTAAATTCCATTTCACAGCTTCATTCATTATTTCAGCTGAAAAAGCCTGATCACCCCCTAGTGAGTGTTATTAATGTAGGTGATGTTGATTTGGAGAAAGTAGAATTTCTGGAACCTTTAGTTTTAAATTTCTACGTAATAAATCTGAAACAGAATTGCCAGGGCAAAATTAAGTACGGTCAGCAGTACTATGACTTCGATGAGGGAGTAATGACGTTCGTTGCTCCGGGGCAGAGATTGGAGGTGGAAGAAAAAGTAGCCGTAGAAAACACCTCAAGTTTACAAATGAGGGGTTGGATGCTTATTATACATCCTGATTTTCTGCAAGGTTACTCTATAGCAAAGAAAATCAAGGATTTTGGGTTTTTCTCTTATGCAGTTAATGAAGCTTTACATTTATCAGAGAAAGAAGAACAGTTAATAGCAGGTGTGCTACAAAACCTGCAGGAGGAAATAGCAGCTATAATTGATGGGTATACACAAGACGTGGTAATTTCGCATATTGAATTACTTCTCAATTACAGCAACAGGTTCTACAATCGCCAATTTATTACCCGCAAAAAAGTTTCGAATGATTTACTGGTAAGGTTTGAAGAATTGCTTAAGTCATATTTCAACAACGAGAGAGAGAAAGCGGATAACCTTCCTTCGGTACAATATTTTTCGGAGCAGCTATTTGTTTCCCCGAATTACCTGAACGATATGCTGAAAAACCTCACAGGACAAACAACTCAGCAGCATATACACAATGAGTTGATTGAAAAAGCAAAGGAGCTATTAAGCACTACGAGTTTTTCGGTCAGTGAGATCGCTTACCAACTGGGGTTCGAATATTCTCAATCATTTAATAAACTGTTCAAGAATAAGACAAGCTTAACCCCATTGGAATTTCGCCAATCTTTTAATTAAATGGTACATTTTCGTCGTATAATAAAAAGAATGTTATTGTTTTTAATAAGTCTTACAGGCTTAATTATCATCATAATTTATTTAGCTATGCAGCTTCCCCAGTTTGGAAAAGCCCCTAGAGGCAAACGCTTGGAACGAATAAATAAATCTCCCAATTATCGGAATGGTAAGTTTCAAAACTTAGAATTTACTACTTTGCTTCCGGAAGGGACAACTATGGTTGGAGAGGTGGTCAGGACTTTCCTTATTCGTAACCCACGGAAGTTTCCTACAGATAGTATCCCTACCTCTAAGACCGATCTATTAAGTATTCCTATTGATCGTAATGTACTAGTATGGTTTGGTCACTCATCCTATTACCTGCAAATCGACGGAAAACGAATATTGGTTGATCCCGTTTTAAGTGGTTTTGCATCACCGTTCTCATTTGGGGTCAATGCGTTTAAAGGTACAGACAGGTACAATGCAGATGATTTTCCAGAGATAGATTACGTGTTGATCTCTCATGATCATTTTGATCACCTGGACTATAATACGATGATGGCCTTAAAAGGAAAGATCAAATATGTTGTTTGCGGCTTAGGGGTAGGTGAAAGTTTGGAGTATTGGGGATTTAAAGAGGATCAAATCGTTGAAAAAGACTGGAATGAGACTATAGTTATTGAAAAAAATTTCGAGATTCACACAGCTACTGCGAGGCACGGTTCAGGGAGGAAACTACAAACTGATAATACGCTATGGCTTTCGTATATAATTGCTGCTCCCAGCCAAAGGATATATGTTGGTGGGGACAGTGGCTACGGAATTCATTTTTCCGAATTAGGAAAGAAATATGGAGCTTTTGATTTGGCCATTTTAGACAACGGACAGTATGCCGAAGATTCGTATTCAACGATTCATATGCCGGCAAAATTTTCTCTTAAAGCTGCCCAGGATTTAAATGCAAAACGTCTTTTTCCCGTACATTCTTCCAAGTTTGTTTTATCGCGGCATCCTTGGGACGAACCATTAGTGCAAATTTCGCAATTGAGCAGAGAGGCTAAAATGCCTCTGGTTACTCCTATGATCGGTGAAGCAGTAAATCTTAACAATCCAGACCAACTGTTTAAAGATTGGTGGCAAGGACTAAAATAGAAACTTTCTTTATTATATCAATAACTCTTCATTATTGAGTGAGGAAAATGCAAGTCAACAAATTGTTTAAAAAAAATCTTACATACAATGGAAAATGAACAAATCAATCGCAGGGATTTTATCAATAAATCTTCAATTTTAACAGGCAGTGTATTGGGTTTATCACTCCTCCCGGACTTCTCGAGCCTGAAGGCAGAGACCTTAAAAAAAACTATCCTTTCCAATATGACAGCTAATTCAAAACGCAAACTTGGGAATCTGGAAGTGTCATCTATAGGCTTTGGATGTATGAATCTGGCGGGTATCTACAAGCCAGCAACTGATTTTAAAGAAGCTGTAAAAGTAATTAGAGAAGCCTATGATAATGGCGTCACGTTTTTTGATACAGCACAAAGTTACGGTTTTGGTCTTAGTGAAAAACAGGTAGGAGAAGCAGTAAAACCATTTAGAGATAAGGTGGTGATTGCAACAAAATTTGGATGGGACCTGGATTTTGACAAGAAGGAAGTGAAAGGTTATAACAGTCGTCCTGAGTATATAAGAAAAGCTACTGAGCTTAGTTTAAAACGTTTGGGTACTGATTACATTGATCTTTATTACCAACACCGAATTGATCCTTCTGTCCCAATCGAAGATGTAGCAGGCACAATTAAAGAACTGATTAATGAAGGAAAGGTACGTCACTTTGGATTGTCTGAGGTTGGAGTAGCTACGATACGTCGTGCGCATGCGGAACAGCCGGTAACGTCGGTGTCCAATGAATATTCTATCTGGACACGTGATCCCGAAGCAGAGGTGATTCCATTTTGCGAGGTACTTGGAATCGGATTCTCACCTTGGAGCCCAATAGGACCTGGTTTTTTAACAGGTACAATCAAACCAGGAACGATATTAGATCCGAATGATGCCAGGGTGAAATTCAAATTTCCAAGGTTTACGCCAGAAGCGATCACTGCTAATTATCCGCTTGTAGAGGTCATTGAGAAGGTAGCAATGCGTCATAATGTAAAACCTGTTCAGATTGCCTTAGCATGGCACCACTCACGTAAACCGTTTATAGTGCCTGTGCCTGGCACTACGAATGTCAATCATTTAAAAGAAAATATGGCTGCTAACAAAGTCCAACTTTCTTCGCAGGATATTCGAGATATAGAGATAGGCTTTGTGAAAATTGGTGTTACGGGAGCCAGGTTCGCACCGGAACAACTTGCTATGGGAGATGATGGTTCATTACTGGGAAGTAGTTCTGTTGGGAAAAATGGAAAATCACCCCTTCCAACCACGCAGAATCATTAGAATCAGACTAACTTGACAGTTAACAGATAGCTATGTTTGGTAATATTATAACAATATAATTGGTTCACATTATGATGAAATATATTATAGCCCTGATAAGCATTGTAATGGTAGCAATATTGGTTTCTTTTGTTCAAAGACGATATAAGGGAATGCGCTACGCCATTCAAAATGCTAAGACAGGAAAAAATTTGCGTCCTTTTGCAGCTGGTAAACAAAATGATAATAGGCTTGTGCAGTATGATCATCACAGTTGGAAATGTATGACCTGGGACTTTGAAGAGGTAGGCTTTCAAACCTATCTGATCAAAAATCGGTACACGTCCAAAACTTTTCAAACTAGCGGAGAGCCTTGGGCGAATTCGAGATTATTTCAACAGGAGCTTATTGGGGGAAGCTCGCAACAATGGGAATTAATTAGGCAAACCGAGGATGCTTACAGGATCAAATTGAAAGGAACGAATTTATTTATCAGCGTCTCAAGTGATAAAGCAAATTCTGATATAGTCCTTTTGCCCTTTCAAGAAGATGATGCTCAACTATGGAAATTGGTCAAGCAAAATCCATTGTTATAGAAAATAATTTAATAAATAATAACAGATATGGAAGTAAATGTAAAAGCTTTTGGTGTTGAATCGGCTGAAACACCTTTAAAATTAATGACAATTCCTCGTCGTGAATTATTACCGAAGGATGTCCAAATTGAAATTTTTTATTGCGGAGTTTGTCATACTGATCTGCATATGACCAGGAATCATAATGGTTACAGTATTTATCCCATGGTACCAGGTCATGAAATCGTCGGAAAAGTAACCGGGGTTGGTGATCAGGTAACAAAATTCAAAATCGGTGATATCGCAGCTGTCGGACCAATTGCAGATTCTTGCGGTCATTGTAAAAATTGCCGCCATAACATGGAAGTGTATTGTGAGAATGGACTAACTGCAACCTATGGATCCCCGGACAAACATCTACCAGGTAGGACTACCTACGGTGGCTATTCAGAGAGGATCATTATTGATGAACACTTTACTTTTAACGTTCCAAGTAATCTAGACCTTAGAGGTGTGGGGCCACTATTATGTGCTGGGGCAACTGTCTGGGCACCACTTAGAAAATGGCATATTGGTAAGGGTAGTAAAGTGGCGATCGTTGGTCTTGGAGGTTTAGGTCATCTGGGTATTAAGCTGGCGAAAGCTTTAGGAGCCGAAGTTTCATTATTCTCCCGCACGCCAGCAAAAACCGAAGATGCTTTTGCTTTAGGCGTTGATAACGTAATTATATCAACTGATCAACAGCAGATGCAAGCTTCCAATTCACAATTCGATCTAATCATTGACACTGTCCCTTACAATCATGATCTTAATCCTTATATACAGACATTGAATACCGATGGTACAATGGTTTTGGTTGGTTATTTTGGAGAAATAACGCCTTCTATCAATACAGGCTTGTTGGCAATGGGAAGAAGGTCAGTTGCTGGTGCTTACGGAGATACAGGCGTTGAAGCTCAAAAAATGCTTGATTTCTGCGGCGATCATAACATTGTCGCCGATGTTGAAATGATTCATATCAATGATGTTAATGCTATGTTTGAAAGATTGGAAAAAGGAGATGTTAAATACCGCTTTGTGATAGATATGAAGTCATTGAAATCTAATTAAGAAAATATATTATAATTAATTGACTCCGTCTCACAACCAACAATTGAGACGGATTTTTATTTTTATCAATTTATATTTATTGAATTTTGATGTGATGGGAATGTATCACAGAAAATCTTTCTTTGCGTTGTACCTCAATCGCCCAAACAAGGTTTTGGGAATAAAGAAAATATAGGAATGTATGAACGAAGCTGCAGAACCAATCCTAATATTGCAAATTAGTAATATATGCCAATATTATTAATTTGATTGCAAACTCTTCAAGGACAAAAATTGTTATCTGATTATTTATAATCTTAACTTAGCAATAAGTTATTATAATTTAGGAAAATAATTTTTTATCATATAGAAAAATTACAATACTCACTAATGCTCTAACGTACTGTATATGTGCCCAGCATCTGAAATATTAGAAATGAGTTCTTTTTTTCTCTTTTTAATGAAATCAGCTGGTCGTATACCATTTTGTTCAAAGAAAATATTTGAAAAACTTTGTCTATTACTAAATCCACTTAAACTTGCAATATCTTCAACAGAATACTTCCTCCACTCCTTATCATTATAAATCTTGTGAGTAGCATAATTGATTCTTAAAGTATTAATGTAAGTATTGAAATTGCTTAATTTGTATTCATTGATAAATTGTGAAAGATAAGAAGTGTTGGTATGAAAATCCCCAGCTAGTTTACTTGCTGTAATACCTTTCTCAAGAAAACCTTCACATCGTTCAAATTCAGATAATTTCTTTTCCAAGATCACTAATAGCTTTTCATCCAATTTCGAGTTCCTGTCGATATTTTGTTCCACTACTATTGAGTGTTCTTTGTCATCTTCTTTTTTTATTCTAGTGAGTAGATCATCATATTTTTTCTGAACTTCTTTTTTTCTTCTGAACCAGGTCAATAGAATTGCTGTTAAAGTTAAGATAATTGCTGCAAATAAAAATAAAAGATATTTGCTGTAAGAATTATTATCCTCTAGATCAGCTTTTGATTCTAATAATTCCTTAGTATCATAGTCCTTATGGATTCTAGAAGAAAGATGTTTGAAATCGTTAGAAATGATCTCGTCAGCTTTTAATAGTTGTTTAGTAAAGTATAATTCCTGTGCAGTGTCTGGATATTCTTTATAGTGATTTATAAGTTGTTCATAATTATCACGTAGTTCTGGTAAAATAAAATGATACTTATTGAATATGGAATCTACTTTCTTGAAATTTTCAACAGCCATATTTGATTTTCCTAATTTTTCAAAGCTCTTACCTTTGTAATAATAGACAACAGAAACCCAAGTAAAATCATTTTTCTTTTTGAGACCTGTAAGAGAAAGGTCTAAATACTTTAGAGCCTCATCAAATTTCTTTTTATCAAAGGCTGAAATACCCTTCGCTTTTTCGAGATAACTTTTTTCCAAATAGAAGAATGATGTTTTAGGTGTTTTTTTTACACCTTCGATTATTAGTTGATCTACCTTTTTTTTATCTTCCAATGCCTGGTAACAAACAATCATTTGATGTAAAGTATTAAGATATCCTTTTTGATTGTTGATAACCAGATTGGGGTGAATATGATATTTGGTATTTTGTTCAAAATATTTAGCACATTCTGAAAAAATGAGCAAAGCTTCGTCATAATAACCGAGATAGCTTTTAACGACACCAATATGATATAGGTTTTGATGTTTTAGAAACTGATCATCAGATCTTTTTAAATATTCAAAAGCCTTTAAATATTCATCTAAAGCACTTTGGAATTTTCTGTAAGTAAAATAGTAGACGACCCCTTTGTTGATGTGTGAGCTGCCAATGAGATCTTTGTTTTTTGACAAGCCTGCGGCAGCAATCGCACTGTCTGCATATATGAGTTTTTTATCTGGAGAAAACTTGATAGCATCATCATAGGCTTGAAAAAGCTCCCCATAATTCTTTTGCTTTTTTGCTGTTGCAATGTAAATGTCCAGATACACAAATGCTCTTAAGTCATTCCCTTCGTAGATATAGTATTTTTTTCGCAATTCAGAATAGAAATCCTGTGATTTCAAAAATGAAAAAAGAATTATTGCTAAAAACATTGCGGTTTTCCTAACCATTTCAGTGGATGTGTTATTAGTTATCATCAAAAATACTGAATTACGAACGATTTCAGAACAAGACTCAAAATTATTTTGATTTTTCTTTGTTGTCTTAACCTCTTGTTTAATAAGGTTTTGCAAAAAATAAATGTAAAAATTTGTAAATCATTACGTAGCAATTTATAAATCGTACCATATACTGCTTGCACCCAATAGATGACCTCTCTAATTTAGCTGAAAACAAAACGACATTCCTGGCCGGGAGTTATGCAAAACCAATAATCAAATGAAAATAAAAACAACCAGTATTATCATAATACTTACCGGCATTTTAATGGTCTCTTGTAGAGAAAGTGAAGAATTAGAAATAGTCCCAACAGAAACGATAAGTGATATTCCTTCCAGATTATTTCTAAAGGGTTCTGATTCGTTAACAACAAATGATTCTATATCATACCATACAGATCCACCAAAAGATCCACCAATAAAGGGGACTGACTGGAGATCAGGAAATTGATTTTTCATCCGTATATTTTGTAGTGCGCAATGCAAATAAAATGGATTTTTAAATACAGTGTAATTCAAATGTTTTAATCTTAAATTAATTTTTTATGAAAACAACTTTTAAAATCTTTTTAGCTGTAACAGGAATGAGTGCAGCAACGATTGTAACCTCTTCTAATCTTAAGGCAAGCAGTAAGGTTGCTGCAAAAGCAGGCCATTGTGCTAATACTTCAGCGACTTGTGGAACCACTATAGAAGGAACTAAACTTAATGGTACGTGGACTGAAGGGACTTCACCTGGCACCTAACGTAATGAGAGTCTTGCAAAAGACTCTTTATTAATTTAAAAAGTATTAAATTTATGGAAACTATATTTAAAATATCTTCGATTATAGTAGGTATAATATGTTCAATCATTATTACTTCAGCTGATTTAAAAGCTGGTAATAAATATATGTTGAAAGCTGCATATTGTAAACCTGTTGCCGTTCAATACTGTGGAGTTACAGCAGCAGGAACCAAAATAGAAGGAGAATGGACTGAGGTAACAAGTCCATCTAATTAATGAATTAAGAGTCTTGCAAAAGACTCTTTTCAAAAAAATTACAACCGATCAATGAGAACAATAATTTTTTGCATATTATTTTTATATCTTAATAATTTTAAGGCGCAATCATCATTTAGAATTTTTTATAAGGTCGATTCTAAGCAGAATAGGGACAATGACTCCGTGAGGTCTGATATATATATAGTAAATGCGTATCCAAACCAGAAACTTAGCTTGTTTTACAACAATGTGTATTACAATTCAGATTCTATAATGACTAACTTAAAAAATATCTCTGACGCAACAGGAGGGGTCAATATCGACTTTGACAAATTAGGATCTGTCAACTGGAACAAGGGCGTTCTGACCAAAAACAATGAAATGTACATGATTGAAAACTTCGATGGCGATTCCTACAAGTACATCGATAATACAGCAATAAACTGGAAGATATCGACCTACAAGAAAAAATGTGGAGAATACGATTGTCAAAAGGCTACAGCAGATTACAAAGGCAGACAATGGGAAGCTTGGTTTGTTAATGACATGCCTATAAATGTATTTCCTTACAGATTTTCTGGATTACCTGGATTAATTTATGAGATCAATGACAGTACGAATTCTTATCATTTTACATTTCTCGGTTTAAAAAAAATAAAAGATGACCCATTCTATCCTAAAATTTTTTCTACAGCAATATTGACCACTAAAAATAAGTATTCCAAAGCTTTTTCGAATTACAAAAATGATCCATCAAAAAAATTAAGGGAAGGGAAATTAGTGACAGATAGTGGTGAAACAATGATCATATTTGGGGGTTTCAGCAAAAATTTTATCGAAGAAAAAGTAAAAGCTACTAAAACTAGATTAGCATTGATCAATAATCCAATAGAACTCGAATAACCTCCAATTCTTTAATATGAAAAAAAGTATTTCAGATATATTTTACTATCTGTTAATTATATTTATGTCTTATGTGTTCGCAAATAAAGCAGTTGATATTGAATCTTTTCAGATGAATATCTTCAAGACTGGAATATTTAGTGAAATTGTTTCCAACAGCTTAGGATATATTGTTTTATTAATAGAAATGATCTCAATAATATTATTGCTATTAAACAAAGGTAAAGGACTTAACTTTCTAATTATCATTTTACTCAGCTTTACACTTTATATCTCGATCTTGTATCATTTGAATAGATATGAAGTCTGTGGCTGTGGTGGAATTTTAAATGGACTTAGCTATAAAACGCATATGTTGATTAATGTTATATTAATTGTGGTTTCGTTACTATCCAGAGGCTTAATGAATACTTGTACTAAAAATGAAAAATATAAAGTTAAAACACCTATTGATAATTAATCTCTTTTTTGGATTAATTATTTATTTTAATTTTAGCGACTCCTCTTTCAGTAAAAAAAAATATACTTTTGAAAGGATATACAAGCAAAGTATTCTAGCCCCCGAGAATATTTGTATTAAAGTTTCTGATTCTACTTTTACACCTGTTTATCCATCTCATATCCCAAATACTTTTTCTTCGAAAGTCTATAAAAACTATACTAATTATGAATTGACTTTTTACGACATATCGGTAGGAATTAAGTCTGTTAAAACTATTCAACTTAAAAATGATCTTTCGCCTATCTACATAATGAAAGATTCCATCCTAAGTACTGATAAATTTGCGCATCTCAATGTTAATAATAATCTGATACCAATAGATCATCTCAAAGTTACAGCTGTCACTAAAATTAAAGATGAATATTTAATTTTAGGAGAATATTCGGACAAGAAAAATTTTTCTTATGGATTTTTCAAACTTAATAAATCGTTTAATAAATTATCAGTTGTAGATATTATTTATAAAAGTAAACTTTCGGTATTCTCAGAATACTCTCTAAAATACAATGGAAGCTTTTTCTATGCTATTGATTCAGAAGAAATAATGTATACTTTAAACAAATCTTCTTCAATCATCATATTTAAAGATTTCAAATTAATTAGCAAAATAAATACGCTTGATAAAACACCACTTCCAAATATTATTAGGAACCGAGATATTTTAGTATATGATAGAAGCGGAACATATAACACCAATTCGGCTTCTTTCATATATAAGAACCAAGTCCACGTATTTTCAAATAGAAATACAGAAATTAAAAAAGTGACAGTTGATGTATATGGTTTAGAAGGAAATTACATCTTTAGTTATATTCTTCCGGATATAGCAAATGAAGCACAAAATATATTTCAGATATTCACAAGCAACGATAAAATAATAATCGCATTTGAAAATAATTGCTTTTCATTATTTAAAATTATTAAATAAAAAAAATTCTGGATGATCCAGCTTTCGTAATATATTGACAGATCAATCTGTTGCTTAAACCAATCATCCTCTGTAAACCTAAAGTTTTTAGTAGTGCTATTTCATTAGCAGGACAAATATTATCAGTAAATAAGTGAGAATTTGAAATCCCAAAATGTGGAGGGGTCCAGGGAAAAAGCTGGATCATCGTTGCCTTTGTGCCGGAAAGAACATCAATAGAAATGGTTTCAGTGATTTGCCCACAGAAGTAGACTCCTGTGTATAATCTCTTGGTATGATCTTTATGCCTCATACTTAATCCATTCCCTTGAATGATGGCAATCGTAAAACATCCATTAGGAGGAACTCCTTTATTTAATAGAAGAGGATGGTTTTCAGGGTTGTCTAAAATCCACAGTTTCTTAATGAAATTTGCAATGTTACCATTGACATAATACTCGTCGTAGATTGGATTCATTTTGTAAAACTATAAAAAAATAGGCTTGATCGATTTAGTTAAATATTTTCTTATCAAATATTTTGCTTCTTACAGTTTTATTCTTGATTTTTTAAACACAAAGACAAACGTCTGGGTGTTGGCGTTGAGAAAGACCTAATTAAAATATTAGAAGTACTTATTAGTATTCCTCAAATTATGGAGTGAAAAACTGATTGACTTAATCATTTTGTTATTCCATTGGCGTACTGATTTCAATTAAAAACCCATCGATATCCCGGACGTATGCAACAGTTTGTCCCCACGGTTTTGTTACAGAATCTTCAACAATTGTTGCTCCTGCATTTACAGCAGTAGAGAGTGTTTCTTCTACGTTGTCTGCTGTGAAACCAATTTCAATTCCAAATGGTCTCTCGGCTAAACTGCTTTCTATATAGCCATCTTTCAGGTTTGATTTGGCTAATTCCCTTGAAGCAATGGAAGGTGTTGTTTCTCCAACAAAAAGTTCGGCATAGTCATTTTCGGGCGTTATAAATTTTCTGGTAAGTCCAAATGCATTTTCGTAAAACTCGATTGATTTTGTTACGTCTTGAACATATGGGATAGTGTAGGCAAATTTATCACGGGGTTGATTGTCTGTTCTTCTTAATTATTGTTTATGTCCTTTTTAATCGGGCTGTATAATGAACTAGCTACAAAATATTTTGCTTTAAAAATTTTGTTGTTATAACGGTCGCAAAATCACCATTCAGACTTGCTAAAGCAGTTTCGTGAATAAGTTCGGCTGAAAAGTTTTAACCTTCACGTCCTTTTTTATTAAACGCAGCTGTCGGATCGGAAACAATAAAAGTGTCAAAACCATAATTTCCTGCCATTCTTGTTGTCGTTGAAACACAATGGTCTGTTGTCAGACCCACAATGACAAGTTTCGTTATTTTCTCGTTGTCAAGTCGCTCTTTTAGATCTGTACCGATAAATGCACTGTTCACATTCTTTTTAATGATGATTTCTCCATCAATTGGTTTCACAATATCTTTAAATTCGTTTCCTTCATTGGTCTCATTTAGTAAAGATCCCGGTATTAAGGAACAATGCTGGATATGAAAAATTGGAAGTTTATTTTTTCTCCAAACCTCCAGAAGTTCTTCTGCGTTATTTTCTGCATCAGGATTGTTTCTTTGTCAACCCCAATATTCTACATTGTCAAATCCCTTTTGAATGTCACTTAAAATTAGGGCCGGTCTGTCTGATCTTGAAATGCTCATAATATATTTTTGACTAATTATTCATAAAAAATCACATTAAAAATGATCTTATTATTTTATCAAATTATCTTACTTCTTTTGTGGTTCGTTTACTCCATCTCTATCTTGCAATGATTAAAGTGAAGCGTTATTTTTAGACCCATTTGTAATCTTATCAATGATGCTATTTGATAACTCGTTCAATTTACCTTGGGAGTCAGCTGTCACAATATTGGTCACTATAAATATCCCTATCTTTTGGTTGGGATATAGAGCTATCCAGGATGAATGTCCAAAGGTACCTCCGTTATGGTATAACATTTTTTTCTCTTTGTCGTAATTATAGGTATTCCATGCATAGGCCCTTCCGTACTGATCGTCTCCAGCCAATCTGACTGTTGCTTGTTTGAAAACATGATCATTACCCTCAAGATAGAGCTTTATATGATCAAGCATTGAGTTTGTCGTAGATTTCAGTCCACCTGCATAATTGTAATATCCATTTATCAAGGGCATAGGAAATCCTTTACTGTCATTTCCGATAGACACACTTGAATTGTTATTGTTTTTCAATACAGAAATGGTATTTTTTTCACCAGACCTGGAAAATATATATTTTTGAAACAGATCGTGGGAAGACGATTGGTAAACCTTTTCTAAAATATAACCCACCAGCTGTATGCCTACACCCGAATACCTATAATTCTTGCCTGAATCATCTGTTAGCCTTACTTTCTTTAATTCCTTAAAAAAGTCATCCTTTTTAAAACGCTTAAAGCAGGTCAATTGTTCATCCGTCGTTTGTCCACCTTTATAGCAGTTAATGTCTGCGGGAAATCCTGATGTATGTGTGATCAAATGGCGAAATGTTATAGGCCTGCTGTCACTTAAGATCAGGTTTGGATATTTATCATCAAGATATGTCCTGATATCTTCATCTAGGTTGATCTTATGGTCATAGACCGCTTGAGAAAGCAGCAATCCGGTGTAGGTTTTTGTAATAGAGCCTATTTCATAGATGGTATTGTTGTCCGGACTTTTTCCATTATTTAATTTGCCATAATGAAATGGATAGGCTTTGCCTTTTAGATAAAGAACGCCTGAAACCGCTTTGTAACCATGGGCTTTCATCAGCTTGGTGACCTGCCCACCTATAATCCTTGGTATGGAATCCTGAATGGAATCTTGCTGTTCTGAAGCTGGGTAAGGATTTTTACCAGGCATACAACATGTAAAGACAAATAGGCAGACCATTAAAAGGAAAGTGCTGGGCTTTCCAGTAAACGAGAAAGATCTTTCGTTATTCATAGATCACGTAATTTACTGTATCAACACCTGTATTACCTGTCTTTTCATTGTAAGCGTATACGACCAGTTCATAATTCCCAGGAGCATTGATAATGTGACCGCCCTCAAACAGATTTGTGGAGATTAATGACATTTTAATGTCCTTAATATATTTTCCATCTTTTTTAAGTATGCCTTTCACCTCGATCTCATCGGAGTTCCAAACACCACCTTTATCAATGACGCATCCGCACATCATTACAACGTTGGCCCGAATCTGGAATAGATGGTCTTTGATAGTTTTCAATGAAATGTACTGGTGGGTCCGCGGTTTTAAAATGTCTATGATGAACCCCGGAATTTCTAGAATAATTCCATCCCCTAAAATATCCCGCCCGGGGATCAGCCACAATTCCGTACTTACTTTCGCCTGAGCTTGCCTGTGAGTATAAGGAGAAACTACCTCTATGCTGACGAGTGTAGGTTCGTCAATATCGATTTTGGCCAGAAAACCTGCTGTCTGTGCATCAGTGATTGAACTTCCTCTCATTTTAGGATATTTCATGATCAAATCTGTATTGCCTGTGCTCCCAATGGTCTTGCCTTCAGCCAAGATCTGCTGATCTAACTTGTTTCTGATGATGACATAGGCACCGCCAAGAGAACTGCCGATGAACTTTGCATCCCTTGCCTTCGCCCTTACCATCAGTTTTGTTTCGGTGGCAGAAACCGTGATACCAGAGAAAAGAAATGCCGTTGCAAAGATTATTGCCTTCATGAGATATTTGATTTTAAGTATTCTTGCTTAAATCTGTCATGAAAAGATTTTTTTTTCAGTTCCAGATCTATGTTGTCCAAGTGATTCAAGATACCCAGGTCATCGGCCAGCAACTGTAGGATCGATCTTTCGCAGCTGTGCCAGATCTGCTCTAACTGTGGCAACATTTCTATGGCTTTATCTGATAGTGACACCATCTGCTTTCGCTTGTCGGCATTGTCTTTTTTTACATGCAGATAGCCTTTGTCTACCATCTTTTTTACGATAATTACTACCGAGGGATGACTGTAGCCCAAGGCCTCGGCAATAGCTGCAATGGGGATCTCCTCTTCTTTTTGCAGCAACATGAATACAAGGTACCAATTTGGCTCGATATCTATATTGAACTCTTTATAGAATTTTCTAACATCGTGGGACATACGGTCACTGATCCTTTTCAATCGGCTATCAAGTGCTTTGTACCCAAGATCTTTGATAAGGTCTAAATTCATATCGTATTTTATTTTGACCACAAATATATAAAAATAAAGTTAACTATATAGTTGACTTTATTTAAATTGTTTAATCTTATAATTATTATGTCAGTCTGGCTTTTTTGTGTGATTGATGACAAATTGAAAGGTATCACCCAATTTTGGTGTGATCAAACTTGAAATTGAAGTCTGGATCTTGACTTTATTTAAACTCACATTTCTGGATCGGTCTAGCAGAACCAAAAATTTAAACTGTTGATCAAGGAATTTCTCAATAACCGATTTATTAAGTTTGACATTTAATGGATTTTTGTCTTTAAACGTTTTCATTTTATTGAGTTTCTCTTTTGGCAACATAGTTTTTGAAAAGTAATTTCCTAGAAGTCCACTTTTAAATTCAATGTCACTTTTGCTATTTGAACCTTTAATTTTTCTTTCTATTTGCGGTAAATAGAATTCTCCCTATAAATTTAGATGCTCTAAACATTCCAAAATACTCCACGAATTTTCAAAGACATTAGTAAGGCGAAGATGTACTATTTCAAACAGAGATCTGATTTTTTTAAGCAAGTGCAGGAGAACAACTTATTCATTTTTTAAAAAAGATTATTATTCAAATTCTTTTTACCTACTGCAATCATTTTTTAACAACTCCTGAATCCTGTGGACAGTATTTCAACCGTATCTCTCACAACATTCTTTTTTTTTTAATTATTCTATCATAAGCAGATGATTTCAACTGCCACGATTCCTCATGAGGCTGCCTGATTTTCTATAGCAAATATATTCCGTTGTCACTGCAGAAAAAAATCTTTTTGGGTATCCGGGATCGGAGATCTCAGAGCCTCCGCAAAAATATTTCAAGCTTTTATCAATGTTCTTTCTTATTGCTTTCAAGGAATTGATTGCAGTTTTCCTTGTGCCTGCCTGAATGGTTATCTGCATAGAAAAAGTCAGAAACCTCACAAGATGCAATTGCAGTTCATTGAAATTTTGATCCTTATTATTCTTTAGATATAAATAAACTTATTTGATCTTAT
>Ga0213834_100290_pt1 | contig 32527 bp, 40 predicted proteins | sample SWPTP12_FD_160580 | JGI IMG/M metagenome (GOLD analysis project Ga0213834, IMG submission 160580) | Coastal seawater microbial communities from Marineland, Florida, United States - SWP TP1 #2 | ecosystem: Environmental > Aquatic > Marine > Coastal | place: USA: Florida | collected 2016-08-06 | reverse complement strand
TGGTCGGTCAGCTCGCCGAGCAGCACCTGGCCGTCGGCCGCGCGGTTCCCCAGGTCCATCAGGTAGTGCACGCTCGAGCGCCGCAGCTTGTGGTGGATCTCGTGCCGGGCCCGGGCGCTGTCGACGCACGCGATCGCCATGGTGAACTGGTTGCGGTAGTCGTCGTCGAAGCGACCGTACACCGCCTCCCAGTTCAGCCCGAAGAACGCATTGATCCGCTGGACCAGCACGATCGACTTGCTGGCGCCGACGTCGAAGGCACCGAACAGCTGACGGCCCATGTTCGCCTCGCTGACGGTGTCCGGATCGTAGACCTTGACCTGCAGGCCCGGGTGGCCCAGCGCCGTCAGCGCGTGGTTTAGCCTGGCCAGGCCGGTCAGCATCTGCGACCCGTTGCCGCCGCAGCCGATCAAGGCGATGCGCACCGGGTGGCTCAGCATGTGGGATGGGGTGATGTGCGGCATGCTGTTACCCGAAGATCTTCGCGGCCGGGACGTTGATCGGGATGTACAGCCCGAGCACGCACAGGCGGAACGCCACCGTCGGCGTGTCCGTGTCCAGGTTGCCGAACACTGCCGAGATCTTGACGGCGCCGCGGTCGTCCTCGTCGTCGGTCTGGCTGAAGAACGCGCCGAGGTGGCCATGGCTGTGCAGGTCGATCGCGACGCTCTCATCCGGCCCGGGCTCGCCGTGGCGGTACTGGATGTGGCTCGCCGTCGCTTCGCCGATGATCTCCGGGTAGTCGATCCGCCAAGCCTTCTTCCGGTGGTCCCACAGCAGGCTGGCCGCCGCCTCGATCGGCGCGTCGGCCTTGGCCTTCGCCGCGAATGCCTTCATCTGCTCGAGCGCGCTGCCGATCGTGCCGAAGTCCAGTTCGCACTTGCCCGTGATCGCACCGTACGGGATGGCGACGGCGGTCTGCTTCGCCAGCTGGTGGATGTAGTGCAGCCAGGGCCGGCGCACTTCCAGGTACAAACCATCCTCAGCCAGCAGGAAGCGGTGGCCGTTGTCCTGCAGCGGGTGGAAGGGCGCGTGGCGCGGCACGGCGGCCACCGGCGCGGCCGCGAGCAGGGCCTGGTCCATCTGCAGCAGCTCGGCAGGCGCAGCTTCCTCGTCGACGGCCAGCGGCAGCGGGCGCTTCTCGCGCAGCACCTTTTCAGCGGTTTCGAGGAAGGTGGCGAACGAGCCGCGGGTGATGTCGAGCAGCTCGTCGAATTTGCCGGTGATTTCTTGCTTATCCATGTTGTCCTCTTTTATTTAGTTGGTGGTGCGGGCGGCGATGCGGACGATCGCTTCCTGCAGGGTTTCTTTCGACCTGACCAGCGCGCGGCCCATCGCCGCCTGGTCGGGTGTTGCCAGTTGCTCGCGCCACAGTTGCTCCATGCCGCCCTTGTGCTTGACCGCGCCGGTGCGGTTCGGGTGGGTGAAGTGGCTTTTGAAAAACGCGCGCTCGTAGCTGTGGATAACTTCGGCGCCGAACGTCGCCGGCAGCTTGACGTTGCCGGTGCAGATCCGGCCGCCGTCCCACACGTTCATGTGCGGCGAGTGGTACAGCGGCGTCGACGCCGACGGGCGCACGCTCGCGGCCAGCGCGAACACGAACCAGTCCCCGGGCGTGGCCACGAAAACCAGCGCGGGATGCGCGGCCTGGCCAGCGCCTTCGAGCTTGCCGCTGCCGGCCGCCTTGAACCAGGTCATGCGCTCCTGCGCCGGCGTCCACCAAGCGATCAGGTTCGGCGAGCTGAACAGCAGGTTCTCCGGCAGGAAGCCCGCGAAGGCGGTGGCGGAGCCGACGGCGTCCGCGAACTTGGCCAGGCTGCCTTTCGACAGCGGCACGCCGGCGCCGATCACCTTGCGGCCCGCATGCTGGGCGTCCGGCACGACCGGGTGCGAGGTCGCGTAGACGTCGCCGCGGTCGGACTGGTACATCAGCACGGCGCCCACCAGGTTCAGCACTGTCTCGCCGGCGGCGATGATTTTCACGTCGAGCAGGCTCACAGCTTCTCTCCCAGTAGCAGGACCAGCTTTTCGGTTAGCACCGCGACCTCGAGCATCTGTTCGGTCTTGGTCTGGAATTCGCGGATGCCGGCCGCCGTCATCGGGACGGGATTGGCGTCGATGAATTCGACGTACTCGCCACTGTTACCCAGTCCCTCAAGGTAGTCGTCGAGCGTCTGGCTGATCACATCGTGTTCCTTCCAAAGCAGGACCATCGCGCCGTCGACTGTGTCATGGCCGCAGCGGTAAGTTCCTTTGTCCGCCGGGTGCAAGATGAAACCAGCTCGATTCACCAAGGCGTGCAGGGCATCGCACAACGCGATCACCTGGCCGGCGATAACGCCAGTCTCGGCCGCCACGATCGCTTCCCGCGAGAGCACCCGCTTCGGATAGCACACCCATTCAGGCAGGTCGGCGTAAAAAATAGCCCGGGTGATGATCTGTTCATTCTCGACCAGCTCCTGGACGGTTTTGTATCCGTGGTTTTCACGCTCTTGCTCAAGCAGCTCCACGTCGTCACTGGTATCCATCCAATACGCGCGTTCGGCCCAGTCCACCGCTACCCATGGGTTCAACGACTCGGGCAGCAGCAACGTGGCGTCGCGCAGCACGGCAAGCACGGTCTGGCCCAGACCTTTCAACTTCCGCTCGAGGTTTTCCACGCCCGGCGCGAGTGCAAAGCGTGGAATGTCGCCTTCCATGCGCGTGAAACAGAACCAGGCTGTCGTCGCATTGTCGTGGTTGAGGGTCAGATCGTTCAGCTGCTGCACGTGCAGGCTCCAGCGGAAAAACTTGCATGGGTTTTTCCTGATCAAGCGTGTCCACCAGTGCGACAGCGCGCGCGCCGACAGCTGCGCTTCCTGTTCGCCGAAGATGTCGTCCAGCAGCGAATTGCACGGTGCGCGCAGCATCGCGTCGCTGATCACGCCGGCCTCGAGCAGCGAGATCGTCAGCGGCACCGTCAGGGCGTCGGCGCCCGGGACGGTATATTGCAGCGGGATCTCGGCCGCCAGCTGGGGCATGGCCAAGATAGACGCGGGCAGCATGGCGCTCACGGCAGCACCGAGTGATTGGCTGCTGGCGCCAGGCAGCGTGGCCCGGTGGCGTCGCGGTGCTGGCCGATGATCGCGTCGAGCCGCTTGGCCACAGGCTTGCTGATTTGTTCAGCGCCGAGAACATGCCGGGGGCGCTGCGACGGCACCAGGCGGCCGCCATCGCGCAGGCGCTCCAGCGCGACCTCGCGCGTCAGGCCGGCGCCCTTGGTGCCGACAGCGCGGCGGAAGGTATACACCTCTTTGGCGCCGGTCTGCACAGGGCCCTCGATATCGGCGCTGGTGATCTCCGGATAGACGTTGGCGAAGAAGTCGCGCACCTGGTGCAGCGTGAGCGTCGGGTTCGGGTCGGCCAGCACGACGCTGTTGTAGCGGAATTCGCGGGTGAGGGTCTGGATATCCACAGGGGCTCCTATTTAGAAGAGATCGAGGGTGAGGTCGGCGGCCGTCGGCTGGTGGTCGGCATCGGGCGCCGTCGCAGCAGGCGCGGCGTCTGCCGTCGGCTGTTCCCCGGCCTGGTCGGTGCCCGCCATCGCCTTGTCAGCTGCGGCACCGGCTTCACCCGCTGCCTCGCCGGCCGCCTGCAGTGCCGCCGGCTCTTGCTCGTCGTCGGCCTTCCCGCGGCCCTTCTTGGTGGACTTGTCGTTCTTGGCGCCTCCCCTGGGCGCCGCCAGTGCTGGCGCAGCGGCGGGCGCGCCGCCGGCCGCAGCCTGGGCCTGCTCGACGAGCGAACGCTTCGGCGCATGCCAGGTGGCCAGCGCGGTGGCGAAGTCGGCGTCGAACTCGGCCGGGGTGGCGACGAGCGACAGCGGCATGGGCAGGCTGGCCTTTGCCTTACTGTCGGCCGGTACCGGCGTCACGTTGACGCGCAGCTGGTCGGCGCCTTCGGGGGCGATGGTGATCATCAGCGTCGCCTGTTTCGCGAGCGCATGCAGGGAAGTAAACATAGAGGGGTTCCTCGTGGTTGGTGCCCGGGAGGGCGTTCGTTAATCGTGATAAGGGAAGTGGGTCGGGTAGTCGTGCGAATGCGTGTCGACGCCTGCCGGGATGATGAGCTTGCTCTTGGCCGTGAAGAGCTGGAACAGCAGCTTTTCGAAGCCGTGGAGAGGGCCGCAGAACAGCGTCTTCTGTACGTCCTGGCGGCCAAGTTTCAGGCTGTAGACTGCTCCGTCGTGCACGCCGATGCGGTAGTCGCACGAGTATTTTTCGGTGCGCTCACCCTTGTCGAGGCAGACGTATTGGAAGCCGCGACCGTCATCTTCAATCAGCAGCGTGAACTTCTCGCCTTCACGGCCTTCCTCATGCGCCTTGATGAATTCTTCGATCAGCACTTCGATTGCGATTTCAGCCGGAGCCGGCGCGAGCAGCTCGGCGATGTCCTTCTCGAGCTGGGCGGCGAACTCCCCCTGAATGCTCGCGTCGACGCGGCGCCGGATGATCTCGGTAACGATGTGGCCGTAAGTCGGCAGGCCTGCCTGGCTAAGGTCGACGGCGATTGCTGTGGAAATCTGTTCCTTGATCGCCTTACCGAAATCGCTGTAGCTGCGCAGCTGGTCGGTGACGGCACTGGTAATGGTTTCGGTCAGCTGCTTTTCGATGGCCTTCTCGATCGCGCCCGAATCGACGATCTTTTCGAATGCTTCTGAGACGAGCTGTTTCAGTTCTTTCATGGCGGTCCTTTGGTCGTTCGCGGGTGGGTTAATCGTGGTCGTTGGCCTGCAGCTTCTTCACGTCGACGCGGTCGCGGCGGCGCATGTGGCGGCGGGCGGTGGTATTCAGGACGACGCGAAGGGCCGGGTTCTTGAGCATGTCGTCGAGCGAGGATTTCGAGTCCAGCATGTGACGGGCGACCTCAAGCGCGGCACGGTCGGGTTCGACGCGCGCCATGTGAGGCTCCGTCGCCGAGTGGCGTGCTGGCGTCTGCATGTGCACGCCAGAGCCGATGGCCTTCGTCGACGCCGGCGTAAAAGGCGTCGGCCTGAGCGGTCCCCATGGCATGCGGGGAGCGAATGCCGGTGCCTTTGTAGTAGTAGTTCAGCGCGGTGCGCACCCCCGCCTTGTACTCGTCGCTGCGCGGATCGCGGGCAACATTGAAGGCGGCGTCGAACAGTCGGTCGACCAAGTTAGCCTTCGGAGGCTGAGCACCGGTGGCCATCAGCGCACCCCGGCCATGACGGTGATGCCGTAGGCCTGGTCGCCCAGCACTTCGGCGGTCAGGACGGCGGCAGCAGTGCTGGACGCGGCGAGGGCACTGAACGTAATGCACACCGTGGCGGTGCGTACAGTAATGAAAAAGGGCTTCAAGATGGTCTCCAGTTCGCGCTCGGCGGGTGCTGAGCTCGTTTCGCTAGAGAGAACTATACGATTACGTATTAAGTGTGTCAATGCGAAAACGTATAATTTTTTGCGCAGTCGATGCACGACCGCATCACGCGGGGACAGACGGTGGGCCGTAAAAAAACCCGCGTAGGGCGGGCTGGGCTGGTTGGAGGCGAACTGATCTAACGTTGGGCGTTCAGGCTTTCAACAATCGTCTTGATCCAGAACGCTTCGTCTTCTACTACGAGGACATATTAAAATGGTACCTCGTCCTCGTCTGGCAATTCAAACTCGCGCCAGGTCAGATCCTCATCAGTAATTAGAATTTCCGGACACGGATGCCCGATCGCCCGGAACTGCCCTGCTTCGTCCCAGCTCACGAGGGCGACAGCAACCATGAAGTGACGTTCAAGTTTTTCCAGGAGTTCCTTGGCGTCCACGCTCGAGATCGCTGGCGAGTTCGGCTGCACGGCAAACATCGGGGGTGCTGTGGGGATGACCGTGTAGAACATCAGGCGGCCTCTGCATGCTGACTGAATTCAAGCGAAATCCACTCGATGTCGCGAGCTTCCAATAGCGCGTAGAGATATGGCTCTGTTTCGAATTCGGCATGTGCGCGGGCCCCGGTCCAGATCGCCTCATCCTTTGCCACAAGCATCACCGGAAGGGAAACCCGAGCGGCGACCGCACGGATAAGATCGCCTGCCCTGGGCTCGATTAAATCCTTGCGTTCTACTAGCGCAGCTGCAACCCGGTTATCACCACAGCGAACAATCGAATACCGAATCACAAAGCCTCGCTATGTTTCAGCACGGCCTGGCCGACGATAATGCATTCGCCATCTCGACACTGGCGCCTGTAAAACTGAGGGTCTGAATTATCAGAGCTTAGCCACCATTGCCCAGCGTCCCTGGTGAGTCGCTTGATGACGGGCTCGCCGTCGAAGTTAACTGCAAAAATTTTCTCGTTCTTGGGTTCGGCCTGGCCGGTGTAGATCAGAACCCAATCGCCGTCATGCAAAGTTTTCTCCATGCTGCGACCGCTGACGCGCACCCATAGAAGCAACTTCGGATCATATCCGTTGCGCTCTGCCCATTCGCGCGAAACCGTCATGGTCGACCCATCAAAACGCTCCGGCTCTGTTTCAAAACCTGAAATGCCGGCGGCGACGCGCAGTCGCACCTTAGGCACGCGAACCACTCTGGGGTCATCGGCGCTCACAACCTCAGCCGGCCGATATGCGGCATTCGATTCCATATCTGGTTCGGCACCCTTCAGGCTCGTCAGATCCCGATCCCGCAAGTCTGCGACCGACACACGGAAGTAATCAGCGAGAGGCTGCAGCGTCTTCGTCCTGGGGTCAGTGCTTTCGCCCGACAGGATTCGATGAATCGTCGGCTGCGGAACACCCGTGGCTCGCTGCAGCTCATAGGCGTTTGTCCGACCTTGGTTGATCAGCCATTCGAGGTTTTTTTTGACGAGGAGGTCAGGAGTACTCATGCCGAGAATATGCGGTATCGCATACATAGTTTGCAAACTTTTATGCGATTTCGCATTGACAGTGATACGCTTTCGTATAGAATGTAAGAAAACAACTTCCTTAACGACCATGAACCTTCGCACAGCTCAAGAAGCCGCCCAGCACCTCATCAATGCTGGCTTCTCACAAGTGGCAATCGCCAACCGGGCAGGCGTCAAGCAGCCAACCATCAGCCGTATCTTGTCCGGCGAGCTGAAGGACCCGGCCGGCTCGACGCTGGTGAAGCTCAACGAATTTGCTGATGAGGTCGCTGCGACCCAGCCACAAGCCCCGTAATCCGGTGGCTTTTTATTTGCCTCAAAAGTTGCCCGCAGTCCATTTACCAGCAGCACTCGAAGTCCTGAACCACGCCCCAATAGGAGAAAACCATGACCACCGCCCCGAACCTGAAGCGCGAGAAGCAACTGAAGGTCCCGTTGAATGACCTGGAGGCCGACACGCTGCGCCAGTTCTGCGCGCGGATCGGCGCCCAAGCTGCGCCGTTCGTCCGCAAAACGATCTTTGAGCATATGAACTTGGAGACAAATCGTACCTCTGGGAAACGCCGAACGGAATGGCCACGTCATGGCCATGTTCAGCGGTTCCCGGGCCGGGCAGTCCTGGTGGCAGGTGGTTTCCAGCGGATGCGTCTTTAAGGGCGATTTCAAACTGCGCGCCCTTTCCAGGACATGCGTCGAATAACGGAAGGAGGTTCATGCCAGATCAGGAACACATCGAGGCAAGCCCGGACGAGGCGGTCGTTCACCATGTGAAAGTCTGGCGCGCGCGAGACAGGGCGGCCATCGGCAATCCCTGTATTCAGACGAAGCGCGCCGAATACCTTGCCCGGCAACGCTTGCGAGAGGTAGCCGACCTGCTGCAGAAGACCAGCAGCGAATAGACAAGAAAAAGCCCGCGGACGAGGCGGGCTTAGTTGAAGCAATTTTGAAAGCGAAAACATGCGCATTGTACATCAGGGTAATCCGCCCGAAGCTGCCGCATTTGCGACCGCGCAGCATCCTTCCAGCGACAACGCAACCCATCCCTCCTCCCTCGACATCGAGCGCATGCTGCGCGCCGATCGCGTTGCTGCCCTTCCTGCACCCGCTAGCTGGAAATCGGTGGACGAGCGTCTACCGGACGACAGCACGCTCGTTCTCATCGCCTTGAATGACGACGACGTTTGGACCGGATACCGCGATGGCGATATCTGGCGCTACGTCGATTCGATGCCGATCAGGCAGGAGCGCGTAACGCACTGGATGCACATGCCGGCGCATCCGGGCACCGCCTGAAGGCCGATCGATTTCGCGCGCGAGCGCACACCCGCAGCACCTTAGGAGAAATACAGCATGAATGACCAAGCCATTGAGCAGGAGATCCAGACCAAGGGCAAGACCGCGCCGCGTGTCACGCAGGCGGACATCGAGGCAAACATCGCGGAGACCCACTACTTCACGGCCGCCGAGGGCGTGCGCGGCGCCGCAGTCGCGGATGGTGTTGACGACGGCAGCACCGCGCCGCTAGACCTGCTGACGTTCTGCGTGCTGGTCCTGCGTAACGGCTTCACGGTCACCGGTGAGAGCGCATGCGCGTCGCCCGAGAACTTCGACGCCGAGATCGGTCGCAACGTCGCGCGCGAGAACGCCGTGCAGAAGATCTGGTCGCTGATGGGCTATGAGCTGAAGCAGGAGTTGCATCGTCGCGCAGTATTCGAAGCGGCGCCGAAGGTCGGTACCGGCGCCGGCCTGGCCAGCCTTGAGACCAAGGCCTACGCCGACGGCTCGACATTCACCGGTACCGCGCCGATCCCAAATCATTCCCCCGACGGCGCTCCAGCCCTGCCACCGCACCAGCAGCGCGTGATCGACGAGAAGCGCGAGCTGGACGATCGGCTGGCCAAGCTCGAAGCCTTCTTCGAGACGCCGATCTTTGTCGGCTTGGATCTGGCAGAGCAGCAGCGCTTGCACGACCAGGCGGTGGCCATGCACGAATACGCCAACATCCTCGCTGATCGTGTCGACGCCTTTGCACCAGTCGCCGCGAGCGACGCAACCTAAAGCAGAACTGCCCGCCTGGCCAGCCCGGGCGGCGACAACAACATCGAGACAACGCATGCAGACGATCATTTTCACCCTGCCCAGCCCCCGCATGCACGGCGCGCACTTGCCCCGGAAGGGCAAGCACTGATGGCCAACGGTATCGACTGGTTCCGCTGGCACCACGGAAGCGTAAATGACCCAAAATTCGGCCTGGTGGCAAAGAAGGCCGGCGCGCGCGTCGGCGACGTGATCTCAGTGTGGGCCCTGGTGCTGGAACAGGCCAGTGCAACGACGGATCGCGGCACGCATGGCGCTATCGACTGCGACGCCACCGACTTCCTCCTGGGCGCCGACGAGGGCACCACCGCTCGCATTCTCGACGCGATGACCGGCCGCGGCCTGATCTCCGACGGTCGCGTCGTGCGCTGGGATGAGCGCCAGCCAAAGCGCGAGCGGGTGGACAGCACCGCTGCCGACCGCAAGCGCGCGCAACGTGAGCGTGAAAATCAGCGTGACCCCGGCAACGAAGGCCGTGACACCACCGTCACGCCATGTCACGCCAAGTCACACGAAGTCACGCCTAGAGAAGAGGAGAGAAGAGAAGAGTTAACTTCAAAAGCTACTACCCCTGCCGGGGTAGTCGTCGCCAGCCAGGCTGGCAACCCGCCGCCAGGTCGTCCGCAAGCATCGGCAAAACCCGAGTGCCCGCACCAGGACATCATCGCGCTGTACCACGAGGTGCTACCCGAGTGCCCCCAGGTGCGGGACTGGACGCCAGCCCGGGCCATGCAGCTGCGCACGCGATGGAACGAGGATCCGCGCCGGCAAAACCTCGGGTTCTGGCGGCAGTTTTTCGAGTACGTGAAGAACTGCGGCTTCCTCGTTGGGCGCGGTACCGGCGCGAACAACAGGCCGTTCCTAGCCGACCTCGAATGGCTGACCAAATCGCAAAATTTCACCAAGATCCGGGAAGGAAAATATGAATAACGAGATCAAAATGCCACCGCACAGCATTGAGGCCGAGCAGAGCGTCATCGGCGCCCTGCTGCGTGACAACGACGCGGTCGACCGCATGGGCGACCTGCGCGCCGAACACTTTTTCACGGGTGACCACGCCACCATCTTCGGCGAGCTGATGCGTAACCTAAACGCCGGCCGCAGCTGCGACGTGGTCTCGCTGGCCGTTGCCCTGGGCAGCAAGGTGCCGGACTGCATGCCGTATCTGAACTCGATGGCGCAGAGCACGCCTTCGGCGGCCAACATCGGGCGCTATGCGGCAATCGTGCGCGACAAGGCCGTCAAACGCGGGCTGATCCGGTTCGGGCGCGACGTTGCCGAGGCTGCAGCCAACTCGCCCGAGGAGTCGACCGCCATGGTCGATCACGCATCGTCGGAACTGGAAAAACTGGCCCTGGCGCGCACGAGGAGCGAGCCGGTGCGCGCGGCCGATGAACTCACGGCGCACGTCGAGGAGATCGAGCGGCGCATGGAGGGCAAGAGCAAGGCGATCTCGACCGGCTACCCCGCGCTCGACGCCAAGCTGAGCGGCGGCCTGCGTGGTGGCAACCTGATCGTTTTTGGCGGGCGGCCGAAGATGGGCAAAACCGCCCTGGCCCTCAACATCGGCTGCAACGTGGCACAAGACCACCCTGTGCTGGTGAAGTCGATGGAGATGCCGAAGTCGGAGCTGCACGATCGCAACCTTGCCAGCCTTGGCCGGATTCCGCTGGACCATCTGCTCGAGCCATTGAAGATGAAGGACGACGACTGGGCCGGGCTGACCCACGCATCGATGAAGATCGGAGCGATGAAGCTCTACCTGGACGACAAGGGTGGCCAGCGTCTGATCGATGTGCGCATGGATGCGAAAGCGGTTAAGCGCAAACATGGGCTGAAGCTGCTGATCGTCGACTACCTGCAGCTGATGGAAGGCGACGGCGACAACCGCAACGCGCAGATCGAAGCCATCACGCGCGGCTTGAAGGCGCTGGCCAAGGAACTCGATATCACGATTATTTTGCTGTCCCAGCTGAACCGCAAGCTCGAGGAGCGCCCGAACAAACGGCCGATCCCCTCGGACCTACGCGACTCGGGCTCGATCGAGCAGGATGCCGATGCAGTCGTATTCCTGTACCGCGACGAAGTCTACAACCCAGACAGCCCCGATATCGGCATGTGCGAGGTCGACGTGGCCCTGTGCCGCCAGGGCGCGCCGGGCCGCGTGGCCCTTACCTACATCGGCGAGCAAGTCCGGTTCGAATCGTTGAACCGCAGCTGGATGCCGGCCAAGCCGGCCGAGCGCGCCCGTCCCCGCGGCCTGGCGGCGCACCTGGGATGACGGCGCATCTGTTCCGCGTCGGCGGCGGCAAGACCTGGCACTACCGCTTCCAGGTTGCCGGCAAGCGCGTACAGCGCAGCACCCGCGAAAACGTCAAGTCGCGCGCCCACCTGGTCGCACAGAAGGCCTACCAGGATGCGGTGGTGCGCGCCAATGGTGGCCAGCCGGTACCGACGCTGCGCGCACTGGCTGCTGACTGGCTGGCGATCCACCGCCCGGTGTCGAGTAAGGCCCACATTCGCAGCGTGGAGACGTTCGTCAAGCTGCACATGTTCGAGCTGGGAGACCGCCCGATCGGGGCGATCACCACCACCGACGTCGAGTTGGCCCGCAACCAGCACCTCGAGACGCACAAGCCGTCTAGTGCAAACCACTGGCTGCGCATCCTGAAGCTGCTGGCGATGTGGGCGGTCAAGCGCGGCGCCATCCCCGCCTTGCCGTGGAAGGTGCAGATGCTCAAGGTGCAGAAAAAGCCGCGCGCGATCCTGCCGCTGCTCGCTGCGCGCGCATGGTTCGCCGCGGTCGACCAGGCCGCCGCGCGTCGCCCGGCCGTGGGTACCGCGGTGCGCATGATGTTCGGCCTAGGCCTGCGCGAGTCGGAAGCCGCCAGCGCGCGCTGGGAGTGGATCGATTGGCAGCGCGCGACCTACACCCCGGGCATCACTAAGGGGCGCGAGGCCGAACCGGTACCGATCCCTTCCTGGCTGCTCGAGCACCTGGCGCCGATGCGCGCCGACCATGGCCTGATCGCGCCGCGCGCAAACGGCGCCCAGCTGCCGCCCGGCTTCGCAAGCCGCGCCATGCACGCCGCCAACAAGGCCTGCTCGATCAAGGGCATCACGCCCCACCGCCTGCGCGGCACCTTCGCCACCCTGCTCTCCGAGTCCGGCGTGCCGATCCAGACCATCCAGAAGGTCCTGCGCCACAAGCACCCGATGACGACCATGGCCTACCTCGAGAAGAACCTCGACACCGCCGCGCTCGCACAGAACAGCATTGGTGACAGGATCGGATTCGGGCGGCGCGAAAGTGGCGAAACGAGCGGATAGATTCCTATGAGCAAACAATTATCTTCAGTCATCCGGTTATTCCCGGCGAATTCCGGTGTTTCGGGGCTGTTGAAAGGCATAAAAAGGCGCTCGACGGCGAAATCCGAATGTGTAATCCAGCATGAAAACGGCGCGAAATAAGGCCGAATAAAGCCGAATAAAGCCGAAGTGCCGAGGGCGTCACGGATGGCAGGGTGTCATAGGAAGGCGCGAGGCATCCAGGCATGGGACTGCTGGGATGAATTCGCCGAATTACTCACAAGAAACAATGAAAATTATCGAGGGGTTTGCATGAGGAAGATGGACGAGCGTGAAATGGCCGACGCGCTGCTGGTGGAGTGGCATGACTGGACCGCATCGTATCGGCCCGCTCTGGGCAGCGAGCGCACATCGGCGACCTGCCGCCAGGCGCTGAGCAGCCGACAGTACGAGGACAGCACCGAGGCCAGCTGCAGCGGGTTGTACGTGAACGAGATGAAGTCGGTAGCGTTTTGCGTGGATCAGCTACCGATCGCACAACAGGTGGCTATCGGCATCGAGATGCGCAATCGTGGCTCCCGCGCCCGTGTGTGGCGCAACGACAACGCCGACACGTACGAAAACGCAGTAGAGGCGATCCGGCCGATCTTTCGCCGGCGCGGATTGTTTGACGGAAAGTAGTTGACGACCAGAAAAGTTTCCGCTTATCATCCGCCCCGTGGTGGGAGAGTTGCGCCCACGCAAAACTAAGCCCCGCGCCGAAAGGTCAGCGGGGCTTTTGTATTTCCGAGTCTCCTCTGCCGCCACAAGCGTGTGGGGTTCGCCCGCCAGGTGCAAGCCTGTGCGGGCTTTTTTATTCGTAACGTCACTGGGAGGGAGCAAGCATGGGCCGTAAATCTTCGCTTACTCCCGAGCAGTGGGCCGAGGTCGAGCGCCGCTACCTGGTCGACGGAGAGTCGATCAACGCGCTCGCGGCAGAGTTCAAAGTGAACGAGTCGTCCATTCGGCGCAGGATCAAACCGAGCAACGGGGGCGCGGCCGGTGGGAAGAGCCCGCTGCATACCTTGGCGGAAGAGAAGGCGCGCGTCGACGCGGAAGCCAAGCGCATCACCGCGAAGATCGCGGAGCTGCCGATCGCAAACCAGCTGATCGTGTCCGACCTGGCCCGCAAGCTGAGCAACATCAGCGAGCACATCGGGTCAGCAGCAGAGGTCAGCGCGGCATCGGCGCACCGCCTGTCGATCCTGGCGAACCAGCAGCTGGACCTGGTGGATGACGTCAACCCGCTGGGCACGGCGTTGCAGCTGAAGACGTTCGAGGCGCTGCAGAAGATGGCGAACGGCGCGAGCGAGATCCCGATGAACCTGCTCCGCGCGAACAAGGAAACGATCGAGTCGATGAACCGCGACACGTCGCGCGACCCGCCGCCGCCCTCGACCGAGGTGACGTTCAGGATTGTCCGCCCAAATGCAAATTGACCTGATCGAGGCCTTCGAGCCATTGCTGTATCCGAAGCGGATCAAGTGCTACTACGGCGGGCGCGGCGCCGCTAAATCCGAGCAGTTCGCCGAGATGCTGGTGTACTGCGCCTGGAAGCACGGCGACAAGATCCTGTGCGGCCGCGAGTTCCAGAACTCGATCGAGGATTCCAGCTACGCCCTGATCGTCGAGAAGATCGACAAGTTCGGCCTGCGCGGCTTTTTCGACGTGCAGGCGACCGCGATTTTCGGGCGCAATGGCTCCTGCTTCAAGTTCGTCGGCCTGGCGCGCAACATCGCATCGCTCAAGTCGAAGTTTGGCTACACGAAGGTGTGGATCGAAGAGGCCGAGACGGTGCAGGCCGGCACCTGGAAGGTGCTGATCCCGACCATCCGGGCCACGAATTCGGAGATCTGGATCTCGTTCAACCCGAACGAGGCCGAGGCGGCAACGTACCAGCAGTTCGTCGCGCCCTATGTGGACGCGATCAACAAGCACAACTTCTTCGAGGACGACTACATCTACGTGCGCAAGGTGTCGCACCGGGACAATCCTTACTTCCCGGAGACGCTGCGCGTCGAGATGGAGCGCGACAAGCAGGCCAACTTCAAGCGATACCTGCACGTGTGGGAGGGCGAATGCAACGCCGACTACGACGACTCGATCATCGAGGCCGAGTGGATTGACGCCGCGGTGGACGCTCACCTAAAGCTGAAATACCGCACGCGCGGTGACCGTGTCCTGGGCTTCGACCCGGCCGACAGCGGCAGCGATGCCAAGGCCATCACGAAGCGGTACGGCATGCTGGTCGAAGACGTCAAGAAGTGGGACCACGGCGATATCGACGATGCGATCGCCCTGGCCTTCGACGAGGCGTTCGAGTACCGCGCCGATGTGATCGTGTACGACAGCATCGGCGTGGGCGCTGGCGTCAAGGTTGGACTGAAGGAGCGCATCGGCACCAGGTCGACCGAGGTGCAGGGCTTCGGCGCCGGCGATGCGCCGCGGCCGGGCCGCTACAAGGACGACAAGAAAAACGAGGACGTGTTCCGCAACCTGCGCGCCCAGGGCTGGTGGCTGCTACGCGACAGGTTCGAAAACACGTACAAGGCGATCGCCAAGGGCGAGTACTTCGACCCGGCCGACCTGATCAGCCTGTCGTCGTCGATCAAGGACCTCGACGTGCTCAAGGCCGAGCTGGTGCGGCAGCAGCGCAAACGCTCGTCGGGCTCACGGCTGATCCAGCTGGTCAGCAAGGACGAGATGCGCTCGAAAGGCATCAAGTCCCCGAATATGGCCGACTCGCTGATGATGTCTTTCATGATCCAAGAAAAAAAACCACCAGCTTATGACTTCACCAAATCCGCCGCATCCGGCGCAAGGGCACTTTAATGGCTAACGACCTGAAACAAGCGCAGGACATGTACCAGGACGCGCTCGACGCGACCCGCGAGCAGCGCATGCAGATCGAGGAAGACCTGAAATTCTCTGACCCGTCGAACCCGCAGCAGTGGGACGAAGCAGTCAAGCGGCAGCGCGAGAACGATCCGGGCGGTGCGCGGCCGTGCCTGGTGATGGATCACACCGGCCAGTACGTCGCCAACGTCGCCGGGCAGGTGAACAAGTCGCCGCCGGCAATCCACACGGTGCCGGTGGGTTCCGGCTCGGACGTGAAGGTGTCCGAGCAGCTCGACGGCATGATCCGCCACATCGAGTACGCCAGCCGCGCGCAGACGCATTACGGCACCGCACTGACGTCGGCCGCCCGCACCGGCATCGGCTACCTGATCGTGCGCCCGGAATATGTCGACCGCGCGATGGGCTACCAGGAACCGCGCATCAAGGCCGAGGCGGATCCTCTGCGCGTGGTGTTCGACCCGTGGAGCGTCGAACTGGACGGCAGCGACGCCACCTTCGGTTACCTGCTCACCTCGATGAGCGAGCGCGAGTTCGAACGCAAGTACGGCGCCAAAGCCGAGAAGGTCAGCTTTGGCGCCGACCAGCGGCAGATGGACGGCCAGGGCGATCGCAAGTCGGTCATGGTTGCGGAGCAGTGGTACAAGGAAGAAAAGAGCCGCAACACCATCGTCTGGGTGGGGCTGGACGGCCAGGAAACCAGCGGGTCCGAGGAGGAATACCACGCTGCAGGCCAGGCAGCGGGCCGCCAGTTACTGTTCCTGCGAAACTACAAAGACAAGGTCCAGTGCGTGAAGTGGCGCACGATGAGCGGCGCGGAGATCCTCGACACGCCCAAGAACGCGGACGGCAGCGAGGCGCTGTATCCGGCCGACGCGATCGGCATCGTGCCGGTGTACGGCTACTGGGGCGTAACCGATGGACGCCTGAAGTACTGCGGCATTCCGCGCCGGGCGATGAACCCGCAGCGGGCGTACAACTACCATAAGAGCGAAGAGCTGGCCTACATGGGCAGCGCGCCGAAGTCGCCATGGATGGCGCCGGTGCGTGCGATCCGGGGGTTGGAAGCGCTATGGGATCGGGCCTCGACCGACTCGCGCGCCTACCTGCCCTACCACGACGTCGACGAGACCGGCCAGCCGATCGCCGCGCCAAGCCGACCGAACCGCAGCGTGAACCTGCAAGACCATATCCTCGGCGCGCAGGAATCACTGCGCGACCTCGAGGCGACGATCGGCATGTACCAGGCCAACCTGGGCGCTCCGAGCAATGAGCAATCCGGCGTGGCGATCGACGCGCGCAAGCAGCAGGGCGAAGCCAGCACGTCGCACTTCCCGCAGAACCTGGCTTCGTCGCTGGGACAGGTCGGGCGTATCGTCGTGCAGATGTCGACCAAGCTGATCGACACCAAACGCCAGCAGCGCATCATGGGCATCGACATGAAGCCGGGTAGCGTGACGATCGACCCGAAACAGCAGCAGGCCGTGCAGCAAGCTGAACAGGGCGTCATCATCAACCCGAACGTCGGCCAGTACGACGTGCGGGTGGTGGTGGGCGCGAGCTTCAGCACGCAGCGCAGCCAGGCGCAGGCAGCGCTCGGCGAAGTGATGCGCAACAACCCGGAAATGACGCCGGCCATCGCGCCGCTGTGGGCCCAGAACCTCGACATCCCTCACGCCGAGAAGCTGGCCCAGGTGCTGACCGCGATGGCGCCGCCGCCGGTGCAGGCGATCCTCAACCCGGACGCCGGCAAGCAGCCGAAGGCCGAGCAGCTGATACAGCAGGTGCAGCAGGCCCAGAAGGCGCTGCAGGAAGCGATCCAGCACGCCCACGAAGCGCAGGCCGAAGCCGACCAGGCGCAGCAGCAGCTGCAGGACAAGAGCGAGGAACTGCGCACGAAGGAGCGCGAGCTCGACATCAAGGCCTATGACGCGGAAACCAAGCGCCTGCAGCTGACCAGCTCGGCGATGACGCCCGAGCAGATCCAGTTGATGGTCGCGCAGACGGTCGACACCATGCTGAGCCACCCTGCCCCGTTGCCATCCGAGGCGTCGCAGCCGGTCGCACAGCCGGTGGAGCAGCAGCAGGCCGCAGCGCCGGCGCCGCCCGATCCGGCGCCCGAACAGACAGACGATCCAGCTGCAATGGAGCAGCCAGCAACCCCACCAAACCCGCCAAGCGCGGGTTTTTCTTTGCCTGACCCACCACAAGGAGCATGACTTTGGACCCTAATCAAACCGCATCGCCAACTGGCGGCGCACCCGCCGCGGCGGGCGAGACCGCAAACAACGGCGCCGAGCACGAATTCAACCAGGGCAACCCGGGCGAAGGCACTGCCGCCGGCGCTGGCGAAGGCAAGGAACCGGGGACGGAAGCGAAGAAGGAAAAGACGCCCGAGCAGCGCGAGATCGACCGCCTGCGCCGCCGCGTCGACAACCTGACGCGCCAGAAGTACGAGCTGCGGGCGGCCACGCCTGCGGCGGCAGCACAGCAGCAGCAACCCAGCCAGGCGGACGACGACGAGCCCGTGACGCTGACCCGCGCCGAACTTCAGCGGCAGATCGAAGCGCAAGCACGCCAGCTTGCACCATCGATGACCGAGCAGCAGGCCGAGGTCGAGCGTCGCCATGGGGTGGTCACAACGCTCGCCAAGGAATGGGGCCCGGAAAAGTTCGACACCCTTTCGGCCGAGCTGGACGAGGCCTTCGGTGGCCTCGCGGATCGCAGCGGCATGCCCAAGCCTGCCACCGACGCGATCTTCGAAGCCGACAACCCAAAGGCGGTCATCGAATACCTGACCGACCCCGACAACGCGGACGAAGCCGACCGCCTTTCGAAGATGACAGCTATCCAGGCCGGGCGCGCGATCGCCAAGCTCGAGGGAAAGCTCGACGCCGCGAAAGTCAGCGCGAAGCCCAAGCCAAGCAATGCGCCAGCTCCACTCGAGCCGGCGCGCGGCGGCGGCGTGCCCAACGGCATGCCGGACCCATCCAACACCAAGGCCTACATCGCCTGGGCAAACGCCCAGGAACGGGCACAACGCTAATTAGGAGCATCACATGGCAAACGCACTCGTCACTTCGCAGGTCGTCACCAACGAAGTGCTGCGCATCGCGCACAACAGCTCGGCCTTCCTGGGCAACATGAATTCGGACTACAAGGATTCGTGGGAGAAGGAACTGAAACCGGGCCAGAAAGTCAGCGCCCGCGCGCCGGTCCAGTTCACCCACCGCACCGGCGAAACCGCCAACGTGCAGGATGTCACCGAGCGCAGCACCGACGTCACCCTGCAGCCGCTGCTGGGTCTGGACTTCGCGGTTGGCTCGACCGAACTGGCCACCTCGATCGGCGGCGATGGCAAGGTCAGCAAGGCCTTCAAGGAGCGCTACCTGAAACCGGCCGGCCTGAAGCTGGCGGCGATCCTCGACTACAACCTGGGCAACATCCTGAAGAACGGTGCGCACCAGATCGTCGGCACGCCTGGCACCCCGCCGGCCACCTTCGCCGACCTGCTGCAGGCCGGTGTGCCCCTGGACCGCATGAGCGTGCCGCGCGACGGCATGCGCATGGCGGCAATCGAGCCGGGCGCGAACGCGACCATCGTCGCCGGCCTGGCCGGCCTGTTCAACAACAAGGAAGTGCTGGGCGAGCAGTACAAGACGGGCATCATCAAGACCGGCGCCGGTCTCGACATCGCGATGTCGCAGAACGTTCCGTCGCATACCGTCGGCCCGCTGGGCGGCGCGCCAGTGGTCAATGGCGCGGGCCAGGGCATTACCAATGCCGGCGCCACCGACAACCCGTATGCGGCCACCACCAACCTGGTGACCAACGGCTGGACCGCCGCTGCGGCGCTGCGCCTGAACCAGGGCGACACCTTTACGCTGGCCGGCGTGTTCTCGGTCAATCCCGAGACCAAGCAGTCGACCGGCGTGCTGCAGTCCTTCCTGGTGACGGCCGCCGTGTCGTCGGATGCCGGTGGCAACGCCACCATCACCTGCAGCCCGGCCATCATCGCCGGCGGTGCGTACCAGAACGTGACGGCGCGCCCGAACGCAGGCGCCGCGCTGACGGTGACCTCGGGCGCCGCCAACACGACCTACACCCAGAACATGGTGTGGCACCGTGACGCGATCACCTTCGTCTCGCCCAAGCAGGAACTGCCGGGCGGCATGGACATGGCCTACCAGGCCTCGATGGCCGACGAGGGCGGCGTGTCGCTGCGCTTCGTGCGCGGCTACGACATCACCAACAACAAGTTCGTCAGCCGCTTCGACATCCTCTGGGGTGCCGCCGTGACGCTGCCGAACTTCGCGGTGCGCCGTACGAACTAAAGCAGGCCCGGGGCCGGCTCGCAAGGCTGGCCCCGCTTTCCCATACATTCAGGAGAATCACCGTGTCCCAATACCCAATCAACATGCAGCTGGTCAATGGCATCGGCTTTGCCGTCGCGAACGACGAAGACGAGCACAAGGATCTGACCGACAAGGGCTACGGCCCGGCCTTCGTCCCGGCGCCCGAGGCTGCCGGCGGCAAGAAAAAAGCGGCCGAGTAAGCCATGACAACCGCGCGCACCATCATCACGCTCGCGCTCGAGGCGATGAACCGCCTTGCACCGGGCGAGGCGCTCGACGCTGACCTGGCGGCAGTGTGCCTGCGCCGGCTGAACGCGATCGCCGACGACTGGAGCGCGCGCCGCGACTTGCTGCCGGTCGCCAGCTTTGCCGAGCTCGACACCGCCAACGTGCTGCCAGCCGGCTACCAGGGCGCGCTGGCGGCGGCGCTGGCGGTAGCCCTGGCGCCGGCCCTGCTCGGCGGCGCGACGCCCAGCCTGTTGATGGCCGAGAAAAAGGCGATGTTCAACGTGGCCAATAACATACTTCCGGCCGTCATTTCGGCCAACCCGCTGGCGCCGCGATGCGACGGCGGCAACATTATGAACGGGTGGAGCTGATGGCAGGCCGCAACTACATTCCATGCATCGGCCCCAGCTACCACTTGGACGACCGCAAGGCGGCCGTGCAGACGGCGATAAACTGCTACATCGAGCAGATCGAGGGCCTGGGCGAGACTCGGGTGCTGACGCAGGTGTCGGCGCCCGGGCTGGCATCGTACCTGTCACTGGGCGCCGAGGTACGTGGCCAGCGTAACGTCGAGGGCCGCTGGTTTGTCGCCGCCGGCGGCGCGCTGCTCGAAATCGTCGACGGCGCCGCCGTCAGCCGCGGCACGCTCTCGAGCGCCGTCGGCGTGGTCAACATGGCGCACAACAACACCCAGCTGGTGATCGTCGGCGGCGCCGGAGGCGACGTGTTCAACCTGGCCAGCAACACCATCGCGCCGATCACCTCGGAAGGCTGGCGCGGCTCGAAGTCGGTCGGCTTCATCGACGGCTACACGATCTTCGTCGCGCCCGGCACCGACCAGTTCTACATCACCGCGCTGGACGACGCCAGCACGATGGATGCGCTCGACTTCTCGTCGGCCGATGCGCAGCCAGACAACATCGTCAGCGCCCTGGTACTGCACCGCGAGCTAATCCTGCTCGGCCTGTACACGACCGAGATCTGGGGCAACAGCGGCGGCGCGATGTTCCCGTTCGCGCGCTACAACTCGGCGCAGGTCGACGTCGGCTGCGTCGGAAAGGACGCCTGCATCGTCGCGGCCGATTCGGTGTTCTGGATCGGCCAGACCCGCACCGGCAGCGGCATTGTGTACCGCATGACCGGCCATGCACCGGTGCGCGTGTCGACGCGCGCGATCGAGCAGCTGCTGGCCAAGTCGACCGACCTCGCCGCAGCCAGCATGTGGACCTACCAGGTCGACGGCCACGAGTTCGTCGCCATCAACGCGCCGGGCCTGAAAACGACGCTGGTGTTCGACGCGGCGATGCAGCAGTGGCACGAGCGCGCGGAGTGGCAAGCCGGCTGGGCGCCGCTGCGCGTGACTTCGGTGTGCTTCGTCAACGGTGGCCAGTACGCCGGCGACGCTGCCGGCAACCTGTACCGGTTTGACCCGGACGTGTACGTCTACGGCAGCGACCCGCTGGTGCGCGAACGCACTTGGCCGCACATGGTCAAGGCCAGCATGGAACCGATCTCGTTCCCGGGCCTCGAGCTCGCATGCTCGACCGGCTACGGCGGCGCCGTGACGCTGGAACTGTCGAACAATGGCGGCTTCACGTTCGGGCCCCCGCTGATGCGCTCGCTGGGCGCGATCGGCCAGTGGATGCAGAAAGTGCGATGGCTGATGCTCGGTACCGCCCAGGACCGCGTGTTCCGCATTCGCTGCTCGGATCCAGTTCCGTTCAACATCCACGCGGTGGCGGTGGCCGATGCTTAGCGTCCCGCCACCAACCCGGGTCGCGCTCGGCACGATCGACATCGGGGGCAAGAAATTCGAGCTGTTCGTGTCGCCGGAATGGGCGCGCTATTTCCAGTCGCTCAACGGTCAGGTGCTGGTCGGAGGCATCACGCTGGCTGGAAGTGCGCCACATAGCGCGCTGCTGAGTGAGAGCGCCGAGGCGCCAGACTGGTTCCCTTCCCCGCCCGGGCCAGCCGGGCCACCGGGTCAGACCGGGCCGGCGCTCTTCCTGCTGCAGGACGATGCGCGCGACGAGGCACCGCTGCTGCCGCCACCGGCCAGCGTGCCCGTCGGCCCGCTGGCCGGCAGCTTCACGACCTTGACGGCGACCGCAGGCTTCGGTTGCAACGGCAAGGGCGCCCAAGGCGCAGCGGCATCGGGCGGCACGCTGGCCGGCGTGATCGCCGCATTGGTAGCAAACGGCATTCTCTCAAGTTAAGGAAACCACATGGCATCGAACAAAACCTTCCGCTTCGGCCCGGTCGCGCTGAGCGCGGCCCTCACCACCAACCTGCTCAACCCGCCCGCGGCGGCTGGCGGCGTGAATGCAGGCGCCTCGCCCCAGTACATCGTCCTGAAGCATCTGCGCGTCGTGAACAGGACCGGTCTCGCCGTCCCGTTTTCGATGTGGCTGGGCGCGACTGGCGCGAACGCGGCCGGCACGGAGGTGATCGGGCAGGGGCTGGCCGTCGCTGCCAACAGCGCATACGACTGGTACGGGCTGCTGCGCCTCGACGCCGCCGACTTCCTGGTGGGCGGCGCGGGTACGGCGAACGCCTTGTCGATTTCCGGCGAAGGAGAGATAGGGGTGGCTGGATGATGGAAGTTACCTACAGCAAGGGCTTTGAATCCATCGTGTCGATGCGCCAGAAGGTCGAGCGCGTACAGGAAGCGCTGGCCAAGCTGCCCCAGTACGAGCCAAGGACGACGCACCGCTTCCATGCCGGCATGTATTGCCGCGAAGTGTGGCGTGCGGCCGGCGTGATGGTGGTCGGGAAGGTGCACAAGAAAGAGCATTTTTACCTGATCGTCAGCGGCACCGTGTGCATCAGCGACGGGATCGGCGAGCCACAGCGTTTTGCCGGCCCGCACATGATCGAAAGCCTGCCCGGCACCAAGCGCGCGGTGCTGGCGGAAACCGACGTGCTGTGCATGACGTTCCACCGCACGGACGCCACCACTGTCGAGGCTGCCGAAGATGAACTGGTCGAGGAGGAGGAATCGACCATGTACAGCCCTGGCAATTTAATCAGGATCCAGAATCAGGGAGTATTGCGATGACTTTTTGGGTTGCAGGAGCTGCTGTAGTGGCAGGTATCGGCGGCGCCTTGATCGGTTCGAACGCGGCGGGCGACGCTGCGGACTCGCAGGCCGAAGGGACTGCCAACGGCATTGCCGAGAATCGGCGCCAGTTCGACATCCAGCAGGCAAACCAGGCGCCGTATCTGGCCGCTGGCAAGACCGCCCTCGGCACGCTGGTTTCGGAAAACGATACGCCGCTCGACCAGAGCAAGGTCCAGATGGACCCCGGCTATCAGTTCGGCCTCCAGCAGGGCCAGCAGGCGCTCGCCCGCCAGACGGCTGCAGGTGGTGGACGTATCTCCGGCGCCGCCTTGAAGGCCGCGGCGCAGTACGGCACCGATTACGCGACGACCGGCTACAGCGCAGCCTACGGCCGCGTCAACCAGGCACGCACCGACCGCCTGAACCGGCTTGCTGCGCTGGCCGGGGTCGGGCAGACCGCCACCCAGAACATCGGCACGCTCGGTGCGCAGACGGCAGGCGCGAACAGCGCGCTGATGGTCGCAGCGGGAAACAACGCCGGCGCGGCGCAAATCGCACAGGGCAACATCTGGGGCGACGCTGGCAACCAGCTCGCGGCGCTGTACGGGCGTAATTACGGAACTGGCGGGATCACGGACGCACAGGTCAGTCAGAGCCATGCGGACGGCATGGCGTACATCAACACTCAACTCGCGGCCGAAGGCTAACGATGGCAATCGACAACATCTTCCAGCAGTACCTGACCAAGCCAAAGTCCGTGCTCGAGTACGCGGCCGAGATGGACCAGGCCGACGCGCGCCGGCAGTCGCTGCGGCAGAACGCCCTCGAACTCGCCGCTGGCCAGCAGAAGTTGGGCGACTACCAGCGTGAGCGCGAGGGCGAAAATCAGTTGTCGCGACTGCTGAGCGCTGGCGGGACGCCCGACCAGGTCGCGGCCGGCCTGGCGCAGGCCGGCTACGGCAAGCAGGCACTGGCCTATACGAAGCAGCAGCAGGAGCTGGCGAATTCCAAGGCAACCGCCGGGCACCTCGACGCACAGTCGGGCAAGCTCAAGAGTGAGACGGGCAAGCTCGATTTCGAGCAGCGAGAATCCAAACGCCAGAAGGCCATTACCGATATCGCTGCGTTCACCGATGCGCAACAGGCGGCCACCAGCCTGCAGCTGCACATCGCCGCGGGCGATATCGACCCAGCCCAGGGCCAGATGATCATGCAGTCCATCCCGCAAAATCCGGCCGACTTCCCGAAATGGCAAATCGGCATGTTGCAACGGATCATGGCGGCCAAGGACAGCGCCGCCCAGATCGCACCGGACGCCGGGCAAGTGCTGGCCGCCAAGACGCAAATCGACACAAATGCGGCGACGAACGCAACTTCGCGCGCCAACAATGCCGCCACTGTGCGCGCCTCCATGGCGAACGCCGGTGCAACGAGAGAAGTGGCGGCGGCCACCCGGGACGCAGCCACCATCCGGCGCGACCAGGAAACCGAAATGAAGCTGGGCGACGACTATCGCAACCAGTCGAAGATGTTCAAGGAGACCTCGGACGCATATCGCCAGATTCAGGCCACGCTGGACAAGGCGACGACCTCGCCGGCGGCGACGCTGGCCGGGGCAACCAAGTTCATGAAGCTGCTCGACCCGGGTTCCGTGGTGCGCGAATCGGAGTTGGGAATGGCCTTGGCGGCTACCGGCGCGTTCGATCGCGCGACCAACTATGTCGAGTCGCTGAAATACGGCAAGGTGCTGACGCAGCAGCAGGTCAACGACTTCAAGGGCATCACTGCACAGATCTACAAGGCCGCGCAGGTGGGCCAGCAGCAAATCGATGCCAGCTACACCAAGCAGGCCAAGACTTACAAGCTGCGCCCGGAACTGATCGTTCAGGATTTGGGGCAGAACACGGCAGCTGGCGGCAATGATGTGATTTCCGCCGCCGACGCCATCCTGAAAGGCGGCAAATAATGGCAAGCTCGGAAGAATACGCAGCCTGGATCGTCAAGAACGCTGACAAGAAAGGGACGCCGGAATTCGAAACGGTCGCGCAGGCTTACAAGCTGTCGCGCGCTGCGCCGGCCGCGCCCGCCCCGGCACCGGTCAGCACAGGCGGCAGCACGTTCGTCGACGGCGCCAAGGGCCTGGCGTCGGGTGCGGGCAAGGGTTTCGGCGGCATGGTACTGGGCGCGCAGCGCCTGGTAGGTAAAGGCCTGGAATCGGTTGGGGCTGATACCGCCGGCAAGTGGCTGGTGAAAGACGCTGACTCTGGCCGCGCCCGGCTCGAGGCGGAAAACGCGCAGTACAAAGCCGCGAGCCCGATCGCTAACATGGTCGGCGACGTCGGCGGCTCGATCGTCGCGACGCTGCCGGTCGGTGGCGCGCTGCCGAACGCCTTGCGCGCCGCGAGCGGTGCAAAGCTGGTCGGCATCGTGCCGCGTGCAGCCCAAGCCGCCGGCGTCGGCGCAGTGTATGGCGGCGTGACTGGCACGGCAGGATCGAATGCCGACACGCTGGCAGGCATGCTGGCCGATGGCGCGAAAGGCGCCGCGACTGGTGCTGCGATGGGAGGCGTGGCCACGCCGGCGACGGCGATAGTCGGCGCAGTGACCGGCAACGCCATGCAGCGCCTGTCGAAGACCAGCGCGGCCGAATACGCCAGGCAGAAGGTGGCCGAAGCATTCGCACGCGACGGCCGCGGTACCCTGGCCACCAGCGGCTACACGAATCCACTGGCCCAGGCCGCGGCACGCTTCGGCAAGCTGGGCCCCGAGGCGACGCTGGCCGACGCCGGCGGGCGCAACACCAACCAGCTGCTCGACACGTTGGCCACCCTACCCGGCCGCACCAAGGACGCCGCCTACAACGTGCTGCGGCAACGCACTGCGGGCGTCGGTGACCGCATGCGAACGGCGGCCGAGGAAGCACTCGACACCCAGGGCCAGCGCCTGCCTACGACGGTGGAGTCGCTAATTACGCGGCGCAAGACCGACTCGGCTCCGCTCTATGCGAAGCTACGCCAAATTGAGATCGATCCGAGTCCGGAGCTGACGGCGACCGTAATTGCCGCGCAACAGATCGGCGCACTGCAGCTCGGCCGCAAGATCGCGGCCGCGCGCCAGGATCCGTTCACGCTCGATGCCGCAGCACCGGCGCGCTGGAGCATGCGCGATCTGGACGCCGTTAAGCAAGGTATCGATCAGAAACTGATCAGCCGCGAGGCGCAGAACATCGACGGCACGCTGACGCCGCTCGGCAACGCTTACATGGAGCTGAAGAACAAACTGGTACCAGCGCTGGATGCCGCTACGACCAACCCGCACACCGGTGAATCGCTGTACCGCCGCGCGCGCGACGCCTTCTCCAAGCCATCGGAGCTGGTCGACGCCGCGAAGGCCGGTAGGCTGGCGATCGACCGCGACGAGGCCAGCATCCTGAGCACGATAAAGGGGATGTCGGACAACGAGCTGCAGGCGTTCCGGATCGGCGCGTTCGAAGGTCTGCGCGGCAAGCTCGGCACCCAGGGCGGCCAGACCAACATCATGAACATGTGGAAGGAGCCCGCCACGCAGGAGAAGCTCAAAGCAGTATTCGGCGACCTGCGCTCCTATCGCGAATTCGCCTCCGCCGTCGGGAAGGAGGCGCACCTCAAGCGCCTGCAGAGCGTCGGCACCGGCTCGCAGACGTCCGCGCGCGCTGCCGGCATGGGCGACCTCGACCTCTCGGGGCTGACCGAGGCCGGTGGTGGGGTCGCCGCGGCGAAGTCCGGCAACCTGCTGGCAGCGCTGGGCTCGGCCAAGAACGTCTGGAACCGCGTGGCCACGCCGCAATCGGTGCGCGACGAGATGGGCAGCATGCTGCTGGCCAAGGGCACCACCGGCGCGCAGAACCTGAACAGCCTCGAGGCGCTGGTCCAGAGCATCAACAGCCGCAACCTGCAGCTGTCGAACAACGTCGGCGTGTTCGGCGGCCAGTTCGGCGGGAAGCTCGTCACGCCGGCGCCGTCGCAGTTGAAATAAGTTATCTACAGCCCCTCCAGCCCACCCTCACCAGGTGGGCTTTTTCATTTCAGCCTCGCACTTTGCAAGGCGTTTTTTTAGGACGACCGATGTCTGCTAGTCAGCCAGCTAATTTCAACCTGCAAGAATTCACCGACGCTGGCCAGCTGCTGGTCGGCGGCCGGCTCTACACCTACGGATACGGGACCACAGCGCATAAAACCGCCTTCACCGATCCGGCTGGCGCGGTGCCGCACACGTACACAAATGACGGCGCAGGCGGCCAATACATCGCGTTGAATGCGCGGGGCGAGCTGCCGGCGCCGCTGTACCTGGGCGCCGGGTCTTATGATATTGCGCTCAAGCGTCCGGACGGGTCGACGGTGTGGACGCGCAAGGCTGACGGGGTTGAAAACTCGATTGGAGCGTGGGTCGTAGCGTTAGCAGCATCGCTCGGTGCTGCACTGATTGGTTTTATCCAGAACGCCACCGGTGCCGTGCAGCGCACGGTTCAGGACGAGTTGCGCGAGCGCGTGAGTGTGACGCAATTCGGCGCCGACCCGAGCGGGGACACTGACAGCACCGCTGCGTTCCAGAAGGCGGTCAACTATTTCCAGTCGATCAGTGCTGGCTACGATAGCCCCTTGGTCACCATCCACGTCCCCCGCGGGAAATACCGCATCGACGGCCAAGTCGAGATCAACTTCAACAACGCCGTGATGCAGCTGTGCTTCGAATCCGATGGCGCGGTCCTGCTGGGTACTGGCTCGAATATCTGCCTGAACTTCATCAATGGCGGCTATCGAAACGTTATCAAAAAGCTGACGTTCGGCCACTTCGCAAAAGCGATTCGTTGGACAAGCTTCAACCGCAACGAGAGCCAGCTCGTCATCGAAAACTGCACATCGGGCACGAACGACATCTTCCTGGATACCGACTCCTATGCGGTGTCACGCTCGACGATGATCAACATCGAGAACTGCTTGGTAGTAGATACCCGCGTGATGGTCCGGCACTTCACCGACCAGCTCACCATTTCAAACAGCTGGCTGTACGCAAAGAATGGCTCCTACGACGCAATGCTATACCTGTCGGGCGATGGCAACGTGCATATCCGGGACACCTTCCTGATCCCGTTTGCGATCCAGTTGCCAAATCCGGCAAATGGTCGGTGGATCGATTTCGTAAGCGACCCGGCCCAAGGCACCCCCGGCGATCGAGGCCTGAAGACGCTGAAGCTGTCGAATGTGCGCCAATCGCTGGAATCGGCGCGGCCGCTAATCTGGACTTTCGATACTTGCCCAACCAGGCCAGACGGAAATAACCAGATATCTTCAATCACGGTCGAGGACAGTTATGTCGGCGGAACTGGCGGCAATCCACTGGTGACCTATAAACAGGGCTATCCGGGCAGCGTGCATTTCCACAATGCCAAGGTCTTGGCGTCCGCGCTTTGCCTGGTCGATGCGGGCAATACCAACGCGCCTGTACCGAGCATCCCTGGGGCGGTCACGTTCCACATGATCGACGTCGACGAGGCCACGCGCCTCACGCAAAGCAATCCGAATAACGCGTCGGCACTGATTGATCCGAAGTTGGAGCCGTTCTATTACGACACGACATCCCAGACCTCGAAATACAAGACGAGCATCCGTAAGAACATCGATTACCGCTTGCGTACGGTGGCCGCGCCGGGCGCTGGCGCGAACAAAGTAAAGGTGAGCCTGCCGATCTTCTTCGACAGCGAGCTATCCGCAGCAAACCGCGACATTCTGACCTTCCTCCTCGTCACCGTTAGCGACGCTGGTGCAGCTATCTTCAGCAACCCGTCCTACCGCGCAACGACTGTAACTCTGGTGACCGTGGTTGGCGGGGACAGCGGCGGACCGAAAAAACGCATTGTGAAAACCGTGCTCCAGGATGCAACCGGGGGCCTCGCCAATCTCACTGACAGCAGTGCGGCGCCGACTCTTTTCTGGGGCTCAGGCGACACGGGCAGTGCGGATATCGCGGCGAATAGCTCGAGCGGCACAGAGGATTACATCACCGCTGTATGGGGCTCCAGCTCAGCCGACACGTCATGGGCGTACATCGTGCCGCTCGCGGGCATCCGCGCTAACCAGCAAGACAAGATGCAATTCGGCGTCTGGTAACCCAAGGGCGAAAAGATGCGCGACCACATTTGAGGTCGGCACGGCCCATCTGTAGTCACACTCCTCCTGAAAGAGATAAAGATGAATCAACGATGGCAGCAAGAGGCAGAGCGCATGGGTGGGCAACCACTCGTTGCTTTGCTAACCGAAATGCGCGACAACCAGCTGGAAATGCGCGCCGACTTCGAACAGCTCTCGCAAAAGGTCAGCCGTCTGCAGGCGACCAACGAGCGGCTACTTTCCGGCTTTCCGGCCGAAGACGTGGAAGGGCATCGCCGGTATCACGAATCCGTTATCGAGTGGCGCGAGCTTCGCAACAAGCTGGCGCGCGAAGCCCTGGTTAAGATCGCGAGCGCTGGCGCCCTGGGTGCGGCCGGCTGGCTGCTACTGGCAATCTGGCAGTCCTTCAGAATAACGGTGCAACGATGAGCCCGCTTCGTTTGCTGAACCTGGCCATCGTGCCGGCACTGGCCGAGCTGGCGCGCCTCGGGATCCCGGACAGCACCGATGCGCGGCGCTTGCTGCTGACGATCGCGCTGCAGGAATCGGGCCTTGCGCACCGCCGCCAGGTGGTCGACAGCGGTGGCATCGAGAACGGCCCGGCCACCTCGTTCTGGCAGTTCGAGCAGGGCGGCGGCTGCAAGGGCGTGCTGACGCACCACGCGACGGCCGACCGCATGCGCGACGCTTGTGTCGCCTTCAATATCTACGCGACACCGCAAGGCCTGTGGGAAGCCATGCGCTACCACGACATCGTCGCCGCGATCGCCGCACGCCTGCTCGTCTTCTCACTGCCGACGGCCCTACCTACGAGCGCACAAGGTGGCTGGGCGCAATACGTCTGCGCCTGGCGGCCCGGCAAACCACATCCAGAAAAATGGGCCAGCAACTGGGATCTGGCCACCCTCACCGTAGGAGCAAAATAATGGCACCCCTGATCGTCGCCGGCCTGTCTCTGGCCGCCAAGTACGCGCCCGACATCATCCGGCACTTTTCCAACAACGACACCGCAGCGGCAGTCGCCGGCCAGGTCATCGACATCGCGCAGACCGTCACCGGCACCAAGACGCCGGAGGCGGCCGACGAAGCTCTGGCCCTGAATCCGGAACTGGCTATGCAGTTCAAGCTGGCGGTGCTGGCGAACGATTCTGACCTGATCAAAGCCCATTTGGCCGACACGCAGAGCGCCCGCGTGCGCGACATCGAGCTGGCGAAGGCCGGCGGCCACAATTACCGTGCGAACGCCATGGCGACGGCGGCCTGCACCCTTGTCCTGATCTGCCTGGCCATTGTGGTCTGGTCGACCAGCATTGACGAATTCGCCAAGGGTACGATCACGCTGGTGTGCGGCCGCGCGCTGGGCTGGGTCGAACAGATCTTCTCCTTCGAGTTCGGCACCACCCGGGCGAGCAAAGCAAAGGACGACACCATCAACAAGATGGCTGGAAGCTGACATGGCCAACAAGGTCGATACGGCGCGGCGCGCCGCGATACTGGCCCGGACACCGCTGATCCCAAAGGGTGCCTGCCACTTCTGCAATGTCCGGGTCGGCGCGCGGGGTGCGCTGTGGTGCGCGAAGTGGTGCGCCGATGAATATGAAAAGGAGCGCGTCGACCTGCTGGAACCGAAGACGATAGTGTTCGGGGTGCTCAGGAGCGGCGAGTCGGTACCGGTAATCAGCAAGAGCATCCACGGCGCCGACGACGCCGCGCCCCTGCAGACCATCAGTACAGACCTGCTGACCTACTACCAGCGCCTCGACCGCGCGGCTCGTGTTCACCTGACGCAGAGCCAGATCGACCAGATCCGCGCCGGCATCGGCGCCTAGTTGTTGTAGCGCCACCCCATAACATTGCAAATAAGGAATAGCGTCCGTAAGATGGGCGCCTCCTCATCATTGCAGGTCGCGCGTCATGGAAAATAAAACAATCAAGTCCCTTGAGGGAATCCGGGGCTTAGCAGCGGTAATTGTCACGCTCCACCATTTCGGCGCGGCCTGGTATCTTCGGCCAATCGAATACGGTTATCTTTTTGTTGACCTATTTTTCGTCCTGAGCGGCTTCGTAATTACGGCAGCCTACTCGTCGAGGATGTCGGATTCTTCGAGCCTGAAGCCGTTCCTTATTCGACGCTTCGGCCGCCTATTTCCCTTGATGATTTTCTCGACCGTTCTATTCGTAATTACATTCAACGCTGCAATTTTTGCGAAGCGAGCCATCGTCGAGATTGGCTACACGAATATTTTCAAAAATCCCGACGCGCTCACCTACTTAATCCCCAGCTTTTCAGAGATGGCCGGCACGGCACTTTTCCTCCAGGGCATGGGGGCGTTCGACAAGCAGATCCTGAACTACGTCAGCTGGAGTATCAGCGCGGAGTTCTACACTTACATCCTGTTCGCCATCGTATGGATCGCTTTCGCTGGGCGAGCACGGTGGGTGATCAGCGCACTGCTGAGTGCTGTCGGTATCGCGGTCACTGCATGGGCAAGCCTGAACGTCCACGACTGCTTGACCCTCAACAACTGCAACGCCGTTACCTATGACTTTGGCTTTTTCCGCTGCATCGGGAGTTTCTTCTTGGGCGTTCTGGCTTTACGAGTCAGCCGCAAAATTTCCATTAGCGGAACGAGATCACAAATTCTCGCTCTGCTTTCCCTGGTTGCTTTCTTCGGGCTGGTCCGTCCCTTCCCGTTGCTGGCTTTTGCTTTCCCGATGCTGTGCGCGTTCGCGATTATTTCGATTGGCTCCGACACAGGCATCCTGGCCAACTTCTTGAACCGCAGGCCAATTCAAGTATTGGGGCAGCGTTCCTTCTCGATCTACATGCTGCATCCGATCATTTTGCTATTGCTGGGGCCGCTTCCGACCATGATCAATAACACGGCCGATCCGGTGCGCAACCTCGTGTTCACGATTGCCGGTCTCGCCGTCTACCTTGCAATTATCATTATTGTTTCGGGCTGGACCTACGCGAAGATCGAGGCGCCATCGCGCGACTGGTTCAACCGGCTGGCGAAGCGTGAGCAGGACGCTGCACCAGCGGCGCCGCCGGCAAACGCCTAATCAGCCGTCGGGCAGTCGTGAGACCGCTCAAATTCGTTGGAACATAGTGGAACAGCGCGCGCAACCATGCGGGTTTCAGCAGACACCATCTTCCAACGAATTCACCGCGACCTCTAAGAAGATCAACGGGTTAGCTGATTTTAGGCACCGGATTGTGATTCCTGTTGTCGTGGGTTCGAGCCCCATCAGCCACCCCAAGAATTCGCAGTAAAAAGAAAGGGTTACATGCTTCGGCGTGTAACCCTTTTTTCATGTCCAGACGCGCCACGAACAAGCGCACGAATAAAAAAGGGCTGCCGCGGCAGCCCTTCCCTTTCGTCTCCAACAACCTCGATCAGTGCTCGCTCCACTCCTCGCCGGCCAGCGCGAGCTGGCGCGCGGGGGCGCTCTTGCGGGCGCCGAGAGCGGGCGCGTTGTTCATTCCGATACGCGGCTGGGCGTCGCCCAGCTTGAACACCGACACCAGCTGCGCCAGGCTGG
>Ga0213834_100288_pt1 | contig 33065 bp, 29 predicted proteins | sample SWPTP12_FD_160580 | JGI IMG/M metagenome (GOLD analysis project Ga0213834, IMG submission 160580) | Coastal seawater microbial communities from Marineland, Florida, United States - SWP TP1 #2 | ecosystem: Environmental > Aquatic > Marine > Coastal | place: USA: Florida | collected 2016-08-06 | reverse complement strand
AAGCAGCTGCGCGAGCAGCACCGCTTCATGAAAGGGCTGTTCGCCTGGATCGGTTACCCGCAAAAAGCCGTGCCTTACCGGCGCGCGGGGCGCTTCGCCGGCACCACCAAATGGAATTACTGGAAGCTGTGGAATTTCGCGCTCGAAGGCATCACCTCGTTCACCGGCGGCCCGCTGAAGATCGCCACCTATGCCGGCCTGGGCAGCGCCACGGGCGCGCTCGCGTATGGCGCCTATTTCGCCGTGCGCACCCTTATCTATGGCAATCCCGTTCCCGGTTATCCGTCCCTGATCGTGATCGTCCTCTTCCTCGGGGGCATACAGCTGCTCGGCATCGGCATCATCGGCGAATACCTGGCGCGCATGTTCGACGAGACCAAGAAGCGGCCCCTGTATTTCCTCAAGACGGGCCGCGGCGCGCCGCCGTTCCGGCTTGCCGCGCCGGCGGCGCCGGCCGTCGAGCAGCAGGACGAATGCGCGCCGGGGTAATCCCCGGGTGCGTCAGTGCGCGGCCGGCGCGCCCGCCTTGGTCGCCAGCGGAAAGCACTGGAAGGCCTCGACCGCGACGTGGGCATCCATGAACTCGCGGAAGGCCACGATGCGGCCCTTCTTGACCGTGAAGATGTGTACCCAGTCGCTGTCGAAGTCCTGGCCGGTTTGCCTGGCCGTCCATGCGCCGTGGCCCAGCACGATGACCTTGTCGCCCGCGGCGATGAATTCCCTGGGCGTGAATTCGCGGATGGCCTGTAGTTCGGCGGCCTGCTGAAAATACTGCGCCACCTGCTCGCGGCCCTGGCGCTTGCCGGTGAAGGCGAGGGCGGGCACGGCCGGAATCTCCCAGTCGATGTCCGCCGACATGCAGGCCAGCACATCGTCGACGGCGCCGCGTCCGTAGGCGGCATAGGCTTGCTGAACCAGTTCGGTATTCTGCTGCTCGTTCATGATCGGCTCCCGGCGCAAGGGTGGGACTTTCAGTATGCGCCGGACTGCGCAAGTTGCAAGAGCGCGCCGCAGCGCCGGAACCAACGGCGATCGCGCATGTCTCACCTGAATTAGCTTCACTACGGGCAGGGTGCGCTTCGCCATGTTGGCGCGGTCAGCGCTGGATACGAGGAGTTGACAAGCATGAGCCCTGGTGGGCGTGACGACACCATTCCGGCGGAGCTGGAGAAATCCTGTGCGCAGGAGCCGATTCACCTGCTCGGCACAGTCCAGTCCTATGGCTTCCTGATGGTCGTCGACCTCGCCAGCTCCTGCATTGTGCAAGTGTCCGCCGGCATCGTGCAGCACTGGCCGGGTGTGCAGGATCCTGCCGCGCTGCTTTCCAGGCCCTTGTCCGACTGGGTCGCCGCCGTCGAGGGAGACGGCCCCCTCGATATCGCCTCGCTGCCCAGCTCCCATCTCGTGGTATTGCCCTGGCGTCCCCGCTTCGAGCAGACCTGCGCCGCATCCCAGCCGGCCGCGCCGCGGTGGGAATGCCTCGGTCACCGCTGCAAGGGGATGGCGCTGCTGGAATGGCTGCCCGTAAACATCAGCCCGGAGGAGCTAAGGCGGCAAAACCACGTCTTCGCCAATTTCACGGAAATCATCGCGCGCCTGCGCCGGGCCGAGGGGCTCGACGCCTTTTTCCGCGAATGCGCGAAAGTCATCCAGGAAGTGAGCGCTTTCGACCGTGTGATGATCTACCGCTTCCTGGACGACGGCTGCGGCGAAGTCGTGGCCGAGCACACGTCCAGCGATTACACGCAAAAATTCCTCGGGCTGCGCTTTCCCGCCTCCGACATTCCCAGCCAGGCGCGCGCGCTCTACCTGAGCAACAAGTTGCGCGTGCTGGCCGACGTCGAAGCGTCGATGGACAGCCTGGTGCCGCCGCGGTTGCCGGACGGCGAATTGCTCGATCAAAGCCATTGCCTGCTGCGCGGCCTGTCCCCGGTGCATTTGTCCTATCTTCGCAACATGGGCGTCCGCGCGACGATGACCCTGTCCATCGTCTGCGACGGCAAACTGTGGGGGCTGATCGCATGTCATCACCATACCCCCAGGACCCCGCCCGAGCAGATCAGGGAAGGCATGCGCCAGCTCTCCGAACTGCTGGCGGAAATCGCCAACATGCGCATCGAAGCCTTGTCCCACCTGGAAGCGGTGCGCCACCGCCTGGCGCTGGATCGTTTGCTGAACCAGTTCCATCAGGCCTTGATCCAGGACGGCGACATTCCCGCCGAACTGGAATCGTGGCTGCCCAAGTTGCTGCCCGCCTTTAATGCCAGCACCCTGGGCGTCCAGATCGGGACGCTCGCCTGCATCGGCGGGCCGGGACAGCGGCAAGGCTGCACCCATCAGATACTCGACGAGGTCGCATCGCGCCTCGACATCCGCAGCCAGGGCCCGAGCGTCCAGATGTGGGACGACCTGCTGGTATCGCGTAAACGTTCGCTGGTATTCCTGCCGGAAGCGGCGGGCCTGTTATTGGCGCAGCGGCACGACGAAGACATCATCTTCTGCTTCATGACGCGCCAGGAAGTCGTGCGCCAGGTGCGCTGGGGCGGCGAGCCGGTCAAGGACGTCGTTGCGCTGCCGAATGGCCGGATTCGCCTGGAACCGCGGCGATCCTTTGCTGCCTGGAAGGAGTCGGTGCGGGGCCATTCCGATCCCTGGCGCCAGACGGATGCCGAGGCGCTGCAAGACCTGCTGCGCATCCTGAGCGAGGTGAACAAACTGCAAGTGAACCGCAGGATGCAGGAGACCCTGCACTGGCGCGCCCACCATGACCACCTCACCGGCCTGTACAACCGGCGCGCCATGGAGGACGAGGTAGCGCACCGCCTCGCCGATGGCCGCTATAACAGCGCGCTCATGCTGCTCGACCTGGATCATTTCAAGAAAATTAACGACACCTATGGCCATGAAACCGGCGACCTGGTGCTGCAGCAATTGAGCCTGAGACTGAAGGCGGTGATGCGCGAGTTCGACCTGCTGGCGCGCCTGGGCGGCGACGAGTTCATGCTGCTGTTGCAGGTGCCGCATCCGAATTCCGCCACCGCCCTGACGTTCGCCGAGCGCCTGCACCAGGCGGTGGCCGCCCCGTTCGAGGTCAAGGGACAGCAGTTCCGCCTGGGGATTTCCGTGGGCATTGCGATTCCACCGGGGCACGGCCGCACCGTGAGCGAATTGCTGCGCCACGCCGACCTGGCGCTGTACCAGGCCAAATCCCAGGGGCGCGGGCGCAGTGTGGTGTTCGAACTGGTGATGGCCTCGGACCAGCGCGAATATTATTTGCTCGAACGCGACCTCGACGAGGCGGTCGACCGCGATCAGCTGTCGCTGGTGTTCCAGCCCAAGGTCGATCTCCTCACCCGCAAAGTGGTCGGCCTGGAAGCACTGGTGCGCTGGAATCACCCGACCCGCGGGCAAAGCAGCCCGGGCGCCTTCATCCCGATTGCCGAGAACAGCGACCAGATCATCCGCATCGATCGCTGGGTCATGCGCAACGCCATCGCGGAGCAGGCCCGGCGGCTGACCCATGGCCTGGCGCCGCTGCCGGTGGCGATCAACCTGTCGATCGCCGATATCCTGTCGCCCAACCTGGTCGCCTACCTGGGCGATTTACTCGAGCAATACCAGGTGCCGCCGGAAGCGCTGGAAGTCGAGGTCACCGAGTCCTGCTTCATGCGCGAACTGGCCGACACCCAGGACGTGCTGCGGGCGTTGAACGATGCCGGCATCGCCACCGCGCTCGACGATTTCGGCACCGGCTTTTCCTCGCTGAGCTACCTGCGCCAGTTGCCGCTGCAATGCCTCAAGATCGACCAGTCGTTCACCCAAAGCATGCTGCAGGATCCAAATGCGGAGAAACTGACCGAAGCCATCGTTGCGATGGGGATCGCGTTGAAGATGAACATCGTGGCCGAAGGCGTGGAAACCCGGGCGCAAATGGACTGGCTGCTCTCCCACGGCTGCCACGTCGGCCAGGGCTACTACTTCAGTCCGCCGGTGCCGGCGCACGACTTGCAGCAGGTGATCGAGCGCCTTGAGATCAGGCTGAGCGCCTGAATTCAGGCAACGCGCCGCGGCGCCGCGTCCAGTACGGCCAGCACCTGCTCCAGCGGCTGTGGCCGCGCGAACAGGTAGCCCTGCATGCTCAAGCAGCCGTTGGCGGCCAGGAAATCGGCCTGCGCGCGCGTCTCGACGCCCTCGGCCACGACGCGCAGGCGCAGGTGCGCGGCCATCGCCAGGATCGAGCAGACGATGGCGTCGCCGTCGGCGCCGTCGGGCGTGTCGCGAATAAAACTCTTGTCGATCTTGAGTTCGTACAGCGGCATGCGCTTCAGGTAGCCCAGGTTCGAATACCCCGTGCCGAAATCGTCGATCGAAAAGCGGATGCCGAGCGCGGCCAGCGCGTGCATGCGCGCGATCGTCGCGTCGCGGTCCTTGATCAAGAGGCCCTCGGTCAGTTCCAGGATCAGCCCCTGCGCCGGCACCCCGGTCTGGGCCAGCAGGGCGCGCACCTGTTCCACGAAGTCGCTCTGGCCGAACTGCAAGGGGCTGACGTTCACCGACAGCGGCATCGGATGGCCCGCCGCATCCAGGCGCAGCCAGGCCTGGCAGGCCTGTTGCAGCGCCCATTGCCCCAGCTGCACGATCAGGCCGTTCGCTTCGGCGAGCGGGATGAACACGTCCGGCGGCACGAAACTGCCGTCGGCGCGCCGCCAGCGCATCAGCATTTCGGCCCCGCCCGGCTGGCCGTGGGGATCGCATTGCAGTTGCAGGTGCATCGCCAGTTCGCCGCGTTCGATCGCGCCGGCCAGCTCGCGCTCGAGCGTCAGGCGCTGCTCGACCTCGGCGCGCATGGTCGCTTCGAACAAGGCGACGCCGTTGCGCCCGCGCGCCTTGGCGTGGTACATGGCGGTGTCCGCCTCGCGCAGCAGGTCGTGCGCGCTCTGGCCGCTCGGCGGCAGCAGCGTCACGCCCAGGCTGGCCGACGCGTTGTAGCGCTTGCCGTCCACCTCGACCGCATCGAGCAGGGCATGGCGCAGCCGGTCCGCGCTGGCCAGCGCCGTCGCCGTGGCGCTCTCGACGTCATGGCCAATGCGCGGCAGCAGCACGACGAATTCGTCGCCGCCGATGCGGGCCACCGTGTCTTCGACGCGCATCAGCTGCGACAGGCGCGCGGCGACGCTGCGCAGCAGGGCGTCGCCGGTCGCGTGGCCGCGGGCGTCGTTCACGAACTTGAAATGGTCGAGGTCGACGAAGACGACCGCGCCCCAGTCCTGGCCCGCCCTGGCCTCGGCCAGCAGGACGTCGAGCCGCTCCAGCAGGAAGCGCCGGTTCGGCAAATCGGTCAGCACGTCGTAATACGCGAGCCGGTGGATCGCGGTGGCCGCCTTTTTCCGCTCGCCGATGTCGCGCGCCACCACGACCCAGTGGGTGTGCTGGCCGCTGTCGTCGATGAAGGGCACGATCTCGAGTTCGATCCAGCAGCGCAATCCGACGCTGGTATAGGCCACGATCTCGGCGCTGGCCGCTTCGCCGCGGCGCATGGCCCCCATCAGGCGCCGCGCCGTGGCGGGGTCGGTCTCGGGGCCGCTGAACATCGTCATGCTGCGTCCGAGCACGGCGTCGCGCGCGTAGCCGGTGCGGCGCACGAAGGCGTCGTTGGCGGAGATGATCGGCCGCGCCACGTCGGGCGTGCCGGCGGCCGCCACGATCAGCACCATGTCGTTGAGCTGGGCGACGGCGGCGGCGTTGAGCCGCAGTTCCGCATTCAGGCTGTGCAGGGCGTCCTTGCCTTCTTCCAGCGAGCGTGCGACGCCATGCAGGTCGCCCAGCGAACTTGCCAGCTTCTGCAGCAAGGTGCTGCACGAGACCGTGACCAGGGCGCCGACGAACATGAAATTGAGTGCGATCACCAGCGCCGGCACGAAGGCATGGTCGTGCGTCGCGGCGATCGCCGTTTTCACGTAGCCGGCGGCGGAGAGGCCGAAAATGAGCAGGCCGCTGATGGCGAGCGCGCCCAGCCCGGTGCGCCGTCCCAGCAGGACGGCCGCGAACACGGGCGGCGCGATCAGGTAGATCTGGGCGACCGGGCCGACATTGACCAGCATGCCCGCCGCCACCAGGAACATGATCGTGATGAAGTTGAGCACGCGCGTCCGGTAGCACCAGGCGCGCATGCGCCAGACCCCGAACAGCCAGCCGATGGCGACCAGGTCGACCGCGATCAGCGACCACAGGCCTTCTTCAAAGGCGAGCGCGATGCTGGGAATGGCCGTGCCGATGCCGAGGACCAGTACGATCGTCAGCAGGCGCGAGAAAATGTGGGTGCGCCAGTGCGCGATGTCGGTGAGGGGGGCCACGCAATGCTTTCGGTCACAGCAGGCGCCTGGTAGGTAGGCGCCAAAAAATTGCTGCATGGCATCACTATAGCGGAACGGGTCAGCCTTGTCGTGCTCTCGGCGCTTCGATGTTGCGTATCAGCATCTTACATAGGTGATAAGAGCAGCATTTACTTAGGAAAATATCTCAGTATCATTTTAATAGGTTGCGATAGAAAGACAGGTGTAGGAAGAACGCACGTTTCTCCACTTCAGGGAAATGGACAAAGAAAATGTGTATTGCAACTCATTGTTTTATAAAGAGAGTTTTGATAAGTCTCAATCGAACGATTATTTATAAAATGCTATTGGCACGATAAGGATTGCCAATCCACGGCGCAGCCGCCGGCTTTATAATTTCCCGATTCTATAAATGAATCGAGGAGACGCCATGGATACCGTTGTCACCGAGTCGACATGCCCATTCAATGCCGCTGCCGGCGTCGGCACCACCAACCGTGACTGGTGGCCGCAGCAATTGCGTCTGGATTTGCTGCATCAACATTCCTCCAAATCAAATCCGATGGGCGCGGAGTTCAATTACGCCGAGGCTTTCAAGCGGCTTGACCTGGCCGCCGTGAAAAGGGACCTGACCGCCTTGATGACGGATTCCCAGGAATGGTGGCCGGCGGACTTCGGGCATTACGGCGGGTTGTTCATCCGCATGGCCTGGCACAGCGCCGGCACCTACCGCATCGGCGACGGCCGCGGCGGCGCCGGGCGCGGCCAGCAGCGCTTTGCGCCGCTCAACAGCTGGCCGGATAACGTCAGCCTCGACAAGGCCCGCCGCCTGATCTGGCCGATCAAGCAAAAATACGGCGACAAGATTTCCTGGGCCGACCTGATCATCCTCACCGGTAACGTCGCCCTGGAAAGCATGGGCTTCAAGACCCTGGGCTTCGGGGGCGGGCGGCCGGATGTCTGGGAACCGGACAACGACGTCTACTGGGGCCGCGAATCCAAATGGCTCGGCGGCGACATCCGCTATTCGCAAGGCTCGCCCGGGGTCGCAGGGCATGGCGTGATCGACAAGGACGACGACAGCGAAGTGCCGCACTCGCGCGACCTCGAAAATCCCCTGGCCGCGGTACAAATGGGCCTGATCTACGTGAACCCCGAAGGTCCGGACGGCAAGCCCGATCCGCTGGCCGCCGCCGTCGACATTCGCGAAACCTTCGCGCGCATGGCCATGAACGACGAAGAGACAGTGGCGCTGATCGCCGGCGGCCACACCTTCGGCAAGACCCATGGCGCGGCGCCGGCCGAGCACGTTTCCGAAGAACCCGAGGCCGCGCATCTCGAGGCGCAGGGCTTCGGCTGGCACAACAGCTTCGGCAGCGGCCGGGGGCCCGACACCATCACCAGCGGCCTCGAAGTCACCTGGAGCCGATCGCCTACCCAATGGAGCAACAGCTATCTCGAAAACCTGTTCGGCTTCGAGTGGGAACTGACCAAAAGCCCGGCCGGTGCGCAGCAATGGGTGGCCAAGGATGCCGGCGAACTGATCCCGGATGCGCACGACGCGTCCAAGCGCCACCGCCCGACGATGCTGACGACCGACCTCGCGCTGCGCCTCGACCCCGTGTACGAACCGATTGCGCGGCGCTTCCTGGCAAACCCAGAGCAGCTGGCCGATGCCTTCGCCAAGGCCTGGTTCAAGCTGACCCACCGCGACATGGGACCGCGTGCGCGCTACCTCGGCCCCGAAGTGCCGGCCGAGGTATTTACCTGGCAAGACCCGATTCCCGAGCTCGACCATGCGCTGGTCGATGCCCAGGATGTTGCCGAACTCAAGCGTCAAGTACTGGCTTCAGGCCTGACGGTGTCCGAGCTGGTCTCGACGGCCTGGGCCTCGGCCTCGACCTTCCGCGGTTCCGACAAGCGCGGCGGCGCGAATGGCGCGCGCATCCGCCTGGCGCCGCAAAAGGATTGGGCCGTCAATCAGCCGCAGCAATTGTCCAGGGTACTGGGCGTACTGGAAGGAATCCGGAACGCATTCAATGCGGCCCAGGCCGAAGGCAAACAGGTGTCGATCGCCGACCTGATCGTACTGGCCGGTAACGCCGGCGTCGAGCAGGGCGCCAGGAATGCCGGCCACGACATCACGCTCCCGTTCGCTCCCGGGCGCATGGATGCGTCGCAGGAGCAGACCGACGAGCTGGCCTTCATCCCGCTCGAACCGATCGCCGACGGCTTCCGCAATTACCAGAAGACGCGCTACAGCGTACCGGCCGAGGCGCTGCTGGTCGACCGCGCCCAACTGCTTACCCTGACGGCGCCGGAAATGACGGTGCTGGTCGGCGGCCTGCGCATGCTGGACGCAAATACCGGGCAGGCGCGAGAGGGCGTTTTCACCAGCCGGCCAGGCAGCCTGAGCAACGACTATTTCGTCAACCTGCTCGACATGGGCACGCAATGGGAGGCCGACTCGCAGCACCGCGACCGCTTCACCGGGCGCGACCGCAAGACCGGCCAGCCGAAGTGGACGGCGTCGCGGGTCGACCTGGTCTTCGGCTCGAACGCCCAGTTGCGCGCCATCGGCGAGGTGTATGCGGCCGCCGACGCCGGCAAGAAGTTCGTCGAGGACTTCGCCGCCGCATGGACGAAGGTGATGAACCTGGACCGCTTCGACCTCGCCAGCGCCGCGTGAGGCGTTTAACGCAAAAAGCCAACCCGGACGGTTGGCTTTTTGTTCGGGAACCGTTTCTAAAAAATCAGAACTGGTTCATCGTGTTGTGCTTGCCCGATGCTTTCAGTGCCGCTTCGCCGCTGAAGTATTCCTTGTGGTCGTCGCCGATGTCCGAACCCGACATGTTCTGGTGCTTGACGCAGGCGATGCCCTGGCGGATTTCCTTGCGCTGCACGCCGGCCACATAGCCCAGCATGCCCTGGTCGCCGAAGTATTCCTTGGCCAGGTTGTCGGTCGACAGCGCCGCCGTGTGGTAGGTCGGCAGCGTGATCAGGTGGTGGAAGATACCCGCTTCGCGCGCCGCATCGGCCTGGAAGGTGCGGATTTTCTCGTCCGCCGCCAGCGCCAGTTCGCTGTTGTCGTAGTCCGTGCTCATCAGCTGGGTGCGGTCGTAGGCCGACACGTCCTTGCCTTCGTTTTTCATCTGGTCGAAGATCTGCTGGCGGAAGTTCAGGGTCCAGTTGAACGATGGGCTGTTGTTGTACACCAGCTTGGCGTTCGGAATGACCTTGCGGATTTCGCGCACCATGCCGCCGATCTGGGCGATATGCGGTTTTTCCGTTTCGATCCACAGCAGGTCGGCGCCGTTTTGCAGCGAGGTGATGCAGTCGAGCACGCAGCGCGCTTCGCCCGTATCCGGACGGAACTGGAACAGGTTGCTCGGCAGGCGTTTCGGACGCAGCAGCTTGCCGTCGCGCTTGAGCACCACGTCGCCATTGCCCATCGCCTCGAGCGAGACTTCTTCGACGTCGAGGAAGGCGTTGTACTGGTCGCCCAGGTCGCCCGGTTCGCGGGTCACCGCAATTTGCTTGGTCAGGCCTGCGCCGAGCGAATCGGTACGGGCCACGATCAGGCCCTCGTCCACGCCCAGCTCGAGGAAGGCATAACGCACCGCGCGGATCTTGGCGAGGAAGTCTTCATGGGGCACCGTGACCTTGCCGTCCTGGTGGCCGCACTGCTTTTCGTCGGAGACCTGGTTTTCGATCTGGATGCAGCAGGCGCCTGCCTCGATCATTTGCTTGGCCATCAGGTAAGTCGCTTCGGCATTGCCAAAACCGGCGTCGATGTCGGCGATGATCGGCACCACGTGGGTGACGTGGTTGTCGATTTTTTCCTGGATCGCTGCCTTGGCGGCGCCTTCGGCGGCGTCGAGCTGGCGGAACAGGCCGCCCAGTTCGCGCGCATCGGCCTGGCGCAGGAAGGTGTACAGCTCGCGGATGAGGGCGGCGACGGCGGTTTTTTCGTGCATCGACTGGTCAGGCAGCGGGCCGAACTCGGAACGCAGGGCGGCGATCATCCAGCCCGACAGGTACAGGTAGCGGCGGTCGGTGCTGTTGAAGTGCTTCTTGATCGAGATCATCTTCTGCTGGCCGATGAAACCGTGCCAGCAGCCCAGCGACTGGGTGTATTTCGACGAGTCGGCGTCGTAGTTGGCCATGTCCTGGCGCATGATCTTCGCCGTGTAGCGGGCGATGTCGAGGCCGGTCTTGAAGCGGTTCTGGGCGCGCATGCGTGCGGCCGACTCGGGATTGATCGCGTTCCAGGCGCTGCCTTCCTTGTCCTTGAGGGCGGCAATGGCTTGGATATCGTCTTGGTATTGTGACATGTGAATCTCCCAGGAATAGTGCAAATGAAAAGTCGTTCAACCTGACCAAATCATACCTGAATTGGGGAAGTTAGCGCTGTCTTATATAAGACATAGGACTGAAATTATTTTCATGGAAAACAATGGGTTACAGATTATTTATCATGATGTGATATCAATTTGCGGAAAATGAAATGATCGCGCCGCCTTTTTTCGGTCGTTCATCCACATTATGAAACGTCGTTTTAGGGGGGCGCAGCTTTGCCTGGGTAGCGGGCTATAATCGGCCCTTCACTTCGGGGAGACACCATGGCGCACGAATCCGTCAGCCCGCCGCCGGCGCCGCGCCTGCAGCCGGCCAAGCTGCTGCACAGCAAATGGACCGCCGCCGTGCCGGTAGACAAGGAAAAGCATTTCATCGTGACCGCCTTGCACCTGCCGGAGGCGCCCGCTACCGGGATCGATACCGTCACGCTGGAAGCGGTGCTGACCGGGCGCAGCTTCACCCTGCGCTGGCGCGCGCTGACCGATACCGCCCAGTGGCTGCAGGGCTGGCGCTAAGGTGAAATATTTTGATGCCTCCACGACGCGCCAGGCGCTGCCCTTCACCGGTTTGATCGCAGCCATCGAACGCATGTTCGTCGCCGGCTGCGAGGTGCCGCCGCGACACGTGCACAAGATCGTCAGCGGCGAAGGCGAACAGGGCACGGTGCTGATCATGCCGGCCTGGTACGGCGGCTATATGGGCATCAAGACCGTCAACATTTTTCCGGGAAACGCCGCCCGCGGACTCCCGGGCCTGTTTTCCACTTATACCCTGTACAGCGCCGCGACCGGGCAGCCGCTGGCCATGATCGATGGCGACGAAATCACCGCGCGCCGTACCGCCGCCGCGTCCGCGCTGGCCGCGCGCTACCTGGCGCGATCCGATGCGCGGCGCATGCTGGTGGTCGGTTCCGGCCGCGTCGCACGGCTGCTGCCGGACGCCTACCGCGCGCTGCTGCCGATCGACGAGATCACGGTCTGGAGCCGCAATCCCGAGGCCGCGGCCCGCATGGCTGCGCAACTGGCGGCCGACGGCTGCGCCGTGCGCGCGAGCACGGCGCTGGAAGAGGCCGTGCGCCGGGCCGACATCGTGTCGTGCGCGACGCTTGCCACCGAACCCGTCATTCGCGGCGCCTGGCTCCAGCCCGGCAGCCACCTCGACCTGATCGGCGGCTTCACGCCGCACATGCGCGAAGCGGATGACGATTGTTTCCGGGGCAGCGCGCTGTATGTCGACACGGTCGAGGCCCTCCAGAAATCGGGCGATTTGCTGGGGCCGATGGCGCGCGGCGTGTTCGCACCGGCCGATGTGGCGGGCACCCTGGAAGACTTGTGTGGCGCGCGGGCGGCGGGACGCCAGTCGCACCAGGCGCGCACGGTGTTCAAATCGGTCGGCACGGCGCTGGAAGACCTGGCCGCCGCCATCCTGGTGTATGAAAGCGCTGCCGGCTGAAAGTGCGCACGACAGGCGCCCTGATTGATAAACCTCAAACCCCCGGCCATAGCACCTGCGATGCCGCGCGTCGTGGCTAGACTGGAGTGAACGCCCGCGCGATGGCAGTCGCCGGGCGCCTATCCAGTTTGGCGGAGGGAATGAACATGAATAAACCTTTCAGGATGGAGCGTCGCGCCGGGATCGCCCTGGCGCTGATTGCAACGGCGGCAGTGTCCATCGCGGCAGCCGGCGGCTTGCGCGATTTCCTCGACAGCGAGAATCCCGTCAAGCGCGGGTATGCCATCGTCCCGCCTGGCGTCATATTGAATCTGGCGGACAAGAATCGCGAGCTGGTCGGCCTGGGCAGCTATGTCGTCAACACCAGCGGTTGCGTCGACTGCCACAGCCATCCGACCTATTCGCCGGGCGGCGACCCCTTCCTGGGCGAGCCGGAACGGCTCAATGCCGAAGAGTACCTGTCGGGCGGACGCCAGTTCGGGCCGGAGATTACCTCGGCGAATATCACCCCTGACAGCGCAGGCAAGCCCGCGGGGCTGACGCGCAGGGAATTCATCGAGATGATGCGCACCGGGCACAATCCCAAGGATCCGCCGGGCAGCATCGTGCAGGTCATGCCCTGGCCGGTGTATGGCAAGAAGACCGAGCTGGAGCTGACCGCCATGTACGAATACCTGCGCGCGATACCTTCGCTGCCCGACAATACCCATCCTGGGCCTTGAACGTGGGTTCGGCCTTGCCCCCTACAATGAGGACAAGGCCGGCCCCTCCGGCGTGCCCAGCCAGGTGTTCGCAAAGCGCTGCCGGGCGGCGGCCAGCGCGGCCGTATCGCCGCGCACCCGATACACCTCCATCAGCCCGCGCAGCGCCCAGCCGTTGCTCGGGGTGCGCGCCAGCGAAGTGCGGAAGACCTGTTCGGCCTGGTCGAGCTGGCCGGCGCGCAGCAGCGCCACGCCGAGCGACTGGCGTACCGGGTAATACCAATACGGTGGTTCCATGTAGGGCAGGGCGTCCTGGATCGCCACGGCATTGCGGTAGGCGGCGATGGCCTCCGGCAGCTTGCCCTGCAGGTCGGCGACGCGCCCGCGCGCCACCATGCTTGCGGTCTGGACGATCTCTCGCCCGGGGATGGCCCAGTCGGTGAGCGGTTTGAAGTCGGCGCCGCGCTCGATGCGCTCGATGGCCGCCACTTCGCGCTGCGCGGCGTTGGCGTCGCCCTTGCGCACGTAGCCGATGGCGCGCGCGTAGTGCCACATCGCCCTGACCAGCACGAAGTCCGATCCGGGGTCGGGCAGGGACACCAGCACCTCCGGGCTGCTGAACTGGACGTGGGCGAAATACGGCGCTGCCTTGACCGGTTGCAGCGCGCCGATGGCTTTCACCGCATCGGCGGGCACCGCCTTGTCGAGCTTGCCGGCGGCATCGAGGGTCGCCTTGCCGTCGCCGCCCATCAGCGCGGACACGAGCATGAAGTGGATGTTGTGCGGATAGTAGGCGCCGCGGTAGACGGGGTCGCTGGGAGCGGCGGAAAAATAACGCTCGTCGATGGCGACCGCTTCCACATTCGACTGCAGCGCTTCCCGGTACATGCCGAGCCGGTAATAAATGTGGGAAGGCATGTGCACGATATGCCCGGCCCCGGGGATCTGGCGCGCCAGCACGCGTGCGGCGGGGAGGGCCTTGTCGGGCTGGGCCGAGGCTTCCATCGTGTGGATGTAATAGTGCGCCGCGCCCGGATGGCTGGGATTGCGCTCGAGAACGCGCTCGAGCGCATCGACCGCCTCGGCCATGCGGTGTTTCGGCTGGGTGCCGGCGGCGGCCCAGTAATCCCAGGGCGCGATGTCCATCAGCGCTTCTGCGAACAGTACCTGGATGGTGTCGTTGTTCGGATGCGCCCGCGCCGCCGCGGCCATGGCGTCGCCATAGGCCTTGTCGAGGGCGGCCCGGTCGGCGTTCTGGGCGGCGCTGTAGCGGGTCGAGACGGCCCGGATCAAGGCCTGCTCGGCGGGCGTGGCGCCGCGCGCCAGGCGCATGGCGCTGGCGGCGGCCCGGACAGCGGGCGCGACCGCCTCCGGGAACATCGGCGCATTGATGTTCGGGCCCAGCACCAGGGCTTCGCCCCAGTAGCACATGGCACAGCCGGGATCGAGTGCCTGCGCGGCGCGGAAGGCGCGCGCCGCTTCGGCGTGGTTGAAGGCGAAAGTCAGGCGCATGCCCTGGTCGAAATAGGCCTGCGCCTTGGGACTTTTCGTGGTGACCGGCACGTGCAGGGTGCCGAGGTCGGCGTACAGCGCAGGCGGCCCGGCCTGGGCCGGCGGCGTCTTGGCGGGCGGCTGACGGCCCGGCTGGAAGGGCTTGGTTTCGGCCTGCGCCAGCACCAGTCTTTCGAGCAGGGGCGGGCGTCCCGCGCGCGCCGGAGCGCAGACGGCGCCGGGCGCGAACAGCGGATCGAAGGCGAGGGCTGCGGCCTTGGCCTCGCGCTGGGCCTGGGTGGACGGCACGGCAACAAGGACGCAGGCTGCGCACAGCAATACCAATCGCGTTCGCATGACGATTCCCCTGGCATTTCTGCTTGGTGGTGGACGGATATCGAGATTGGAGTGTAGGCCAGGAGGCCAAGTTTCGTCACCGGATTTCCGGCTTGTCCGAGATCAAGCTTCTGCGCGGATTCGGCCTTCCTGCCGATTGCGCCTTACAATAAAAACACCAGCTGAAGGTTCTCGCGCAGCCCGATTGTCCGGTGGTAAGCTATCAATGTTGCCACATCCAAACCTGAAGGAATCTTATGAAACCGCTGTTCTCCTCCGACGAAGAAGCGAACGCAGCACCAACGCTACCGACCGCGCCCGCGCCCTCCCTGCCGCCGCTGTTCGATCCTGCGGGTACGTCGGATGCGCTGCCGGCCTTGCGTCCTGAGGCGAGCGCGGCGCCGGTGGTGCGTGTCGACATTTCCGGTATCGACGACAAGGCCATCGAGACCCTTGGCGGGAATACGGGCGCGGGTGTGGCCAAGGTGTCGGCCAAGCTGCTCGGCACCGTGCGTGCGTCCGATGCGGACGTGTTCGGCACGCAGCTGAACGAACTGATCGCCACCTCGAAGGGCCTGGATCCGGCCAAGCTGCGCTCCGGCGGCCTGATGTCGCGCGTGACGAACATGTTCGGCTCGGTCAAGGAAAAGATGCTGTCGCAGTACCAGGTGGTCGAGTCGCGCATGGACACGCTGGTGTCGGAAATGACGCGGCATGCCAACGTGCACCGGGCGCGCATCGGGGACTTCGACGAGATGTACAAGGGCCTGGAAACCTACTACCAGGGCCTGGATGCCGACGTCAAAAAGGGCGAAGCCTGGGCCGATAAGCTCAGGCAGGCGGTCGCGCAGCAGGCGGCGCCCGCCAACGCCTTCGAGGCGCAGCAGGCCACGGAACTCAAGCGCCGTCTCGAGCGTCTCGAAAAGCGCATCGACGACTTGCGCCGCGCCATGCTGATGGCCACCCAGATGGTGCCGCAAATCCGCCTGTCGCAGGACAATGCGCGCGCGCTGACGGACACCTTCACCGATATCGTCAACGTCTCGATCCCGGCCTGGCGCAACGTGTTCTCGCTCTACCTGCTGCAACTCGAGGCCAAGCAGAGCGCGGCCGTCGCCAACGCCGCCTACGATGCCACCGACGCCGCCTTCCGCGCCCAGGCCGACATGCTGCTGGAAAATACCGAGACCGTGGCGCGCGCCAAGCAGCGCTCCCTGGTCAGCCTGGAAACCGCCCAGCACGTGCAGACGCAGCTCATTACCGCCTTCGACAAGCTCGAGCAAATCTCGAACGAAGGCCAGCAGCGCCGCCGCGACGAGCTGCCGAAACTGCAGCAACTCGAGCGCGAGCTGATCGAGCGCTTCTCGCCGACGGCGTCGTAAAATACCATTCTCACCATACAAGGAAACTCCATGTCGACGACGCTCGAAACTGGCCATCGCATCAACCTCGAAAAAACCGCGCCGGGTTTGAAGCGCGTGCGGATCGGACTCGGATGGAAAGTCAACGCGGCCGAAGGCCAGGCCTTCGACCTCGACTCGTCGGTCTTCCTGTGCCGTAAAAACGAGAGCGACGACCCGGTCATGATCAGCAATGCCCACTTCGTCTATTACAACCAGACCACCTCGCCGGATGGCGCCGTCGTGCACTCCGGCGACAACCGCACCGGCGACAAGGATGGCGACGACGAAGTCATCACCGTCGACCTGGGCCGGGTGGCCGCGGAAGTGGTCGAGATGCCGATCGTGGTCACCATCCACGAGGCCGAGGCGCGCAAGCAGACCTTCGGCCGCGTCACCGATGCCTACGTCAAGGTCTACAACGACGAGACCGGCGAAGTCATCGCCGAATACGACCTCGACGAAGACTATTCGGACAAGACCGCGCTGCAGTTCGGCTCGCTGTACCGCAGGGAGGGCCAATGGCGCTTCCAGGCCGTCGGCGCCGGTTTTAAACTGAACCTGGCGACCTTCATCCGCAAGCTCGGCGGCACCGTCTGAGGACGGCCGCGCGCCTGTCACGCTTGAGCCGCCGATGACGACGCCCAAGGCATTCGACTTCGGCGAGGAGCAGGAGCCGCCCCCGGTGGCGGTCGGCCCGCCCCGGGCGCTGTCGTTCGACGACTTGCCCGCGGCGCCGTCGCCAGTCGACCCGCCGAAAACCGCACCCAGGGCGCTGTTCGAGAGCGAGGACCATCCGGCGGTGCGCGATGCGCTGGCGCTTGCCGGCGCCCACTATCCGGTCGTGTTCGCGCAGGCAGAGCAGCGCCTGGCCGCGCTGTTTCGCCGCATCCTGCCGGTGAAGTTGTCGCTGGTGACCGAGTGGGCGGAAGCGCCCTTGATGGAGCAGGCGGCGCTGCTCCAGCCCGTCACCGAGCTGGTCTTGAAATTCGCGCAGATGGCGGTGCCCGCGCTGCTCGACGCCGCGCTCGAGAGCACCAGGAAGCCGGCGGGCATGTTCGATAAACTGTTCCGCCGCCCGCCGTCGCCCGCCGAGTACAAGCCGGCGCTGACGGCAAGCCGCGCCCAGCTGATTGCGCTCATGGCGGACAGCGAGGTCGCCATGCGCAACCTGGAGGCGTCGGCGCAGAACCTGGGCTTGCACCTGACGGTGCTGGCCGTCGTATCGACACTGGCCGGCGGCGCACTGGACGCGACCCTGGCCGATGCACTTGTGCAGCGCCGCACGCTGATCCAGCAGGCGGTGCGCCAGGCGGAGCTGTCGGTCATGCAGATGGGGCAGGTGCGCCAGCAAGCCGCCGACCTGATCGGCCAGGTGTCGTCCTTCCTGACCGTGACCTTGCCCGCGCTGGAGATGGCGCAGGCGCAGGCGCAGGGCGGCGATTAAGAAATCAGCGCGACTGCTGGCGGGTAGGCAGCTTCCAGCCGGGCCGCACGAAATGGCAGGTGTAGCCGCCCGGATTGCGTTCCAGATAGTCCTGGTGTTCCGGCTCCGCCTCCCAGAACGGCCCGGCCGCGACGATCTCGGTGACCGCCTTGCCGGGCCATAGGCCGGACGCATCGACGTCGGCAACGGTCTCTTCGGCCACGCGCTTCTGCTCGTCGCTCAGGTAGTAGATGCCCGAGCGATAGCTTGTTCCAAGATCGTTGCCCTGGCGGTTAGCCGTGCTCGGATCGTGGATCTGGAAGAAAAATTCGAGGATCTGGCGGAAGCTGAGCCGGCTCGGGTCGAACACCACCTCGAGTGCTTCGGCGTGGGTGCCATGGTTGCGGTAGGTGGCGTTCGGCACGTCGCCGCCGGTGTAGCCGACGCGCGTCGACAGCACGCCGGGAATACGCCGCACGAGGTCTTCCATACCCCAGAAGCAGCCGCCTGCGAGGATGGCGGTTTCAGTTTGCTGTGTCATTGCTTTCCTTTTAGAGAAGAGGGCGCTGGCCGCCGCCGCGGGCGTCGCGACTTGAGCAGTGCCTGTCTCACTATAATCGACTCGCATGACAGGCATCGCGCGGCACGATGTACAGGGTGGCAAACCCGTACTCGCGATACCAGCAGGAATAAGCTGATGACACTTGGTATTTTTGTCTTGTCGACCTGCATTGCCCTTTCATGACCAGGATCTGGCCCGGCCCCGGATCCATCCATGCTCCGCGCGGGCGCACGGGCATGTTTATGCATGGCGACTGGGACACCCATCCTTGGGAGTCGCCCTGAAACGTCTTGCCCTCGGCTTGCAGGTCAAGTCGGAGAGCCATAAAAAAACGGATTCATGGTTGAACATGAATCCGCTTTAGCTCTTGCCGCCGGCAAGTCAATGCCTTAAGTGACTGGCATTAACCCGAGGGTGGCGTTTGTTTTCCACTTTCAAACCGGGCTTTTTGCCGCGCGCAAGGTGCTACCTCAGGCGGTACGCGCAAGCACCTCACGTTCTTCGAACAATAGGGTGTATGCCTGTTCGGTCAACAGCAGGTTTTTCCTCAATTTAGCCAAGGTCTTGCGCATCATTTCCTGGGTGTGCGCGGACTGCTCGCGAACATGTTGCGACGTCAAGCCGGCATCGGTCATCAAGAGGAAATCGTCGCACAGCGTCGTGCCCAGGTCGAGCAGCAGGGTGAGATGCTTCGGCATGTTGATCTTGGCGCTCTTGAGCGACTTTTGCGCCTTGCGGATGCCGTCGGTCATTTTCGGGCCAAGTCCGAGACGCTCGTCCATCGACTTGAGCAGGTCGGCCTTGGTGGCGAGCGGTTTATGTCCCAGCAGTTGCAGAATCTTGCTGGCCTGTGCAAGCGATTTGTCCTGCGCCTCGAACAGCAGCTTTGCGCGCCGGTCGACCGCCGACAGGCTGATTTTCAGGATGTCCGTCAGCGTCATCGTTGCTGCCCAGGCGACAGCATATCCCGCATAGCGCTGGCCTTCGGCTTCGAAACGCCGCACCTCGTTGATGCTGTGTTCGACGTCCTCGATCAGATAGTGCAGGCGTTTTCTTTGCAGGTCGAGATGGGTAAGTGGGGTAGTGGGGGTCTTGAAATCAACCACCGGTGGCCGGTCGCTCATATGCCTCCTCATCGTCTGTGTAAAGACGAGGTTTGCACATATTTTATTGAAAGTACAAAAGCATTTTTAAATCAAAGGCCGCGCTTCGATATCGAAGAACACCACGCCGGCCGTACCCGCTACCGCTCGGGCAGTCCTGGCACCCCAGCCTGCTGTTAAAATTTGCAAAGGCCATACGGCGCCATTTTGCAGGAGTACACAAATCCTACGTTTTTTAATCACGACGGCGATACGCATGCCGAAGCGCACGGTCGCTGTCGTGCTCATCGTGCTGGCAGCCTTGGCCAGCACGATGACCTACACCGGTTTCCTCGTCATCGGGGTGCTGGCCGATTATCTCGGCACCAGCCGCATCCTGGCAGGATTGCTGCTTGGCGGCCTGTTCGCACGCTTCCCCTGGATACGCAAAGGCAAGCTGCGCATTGTCGGCCTGTTGCCGCAAGCTGCCCGCCGGCCACTCATACTGAGCATACTCGCCCTGTGCTTGCTGCACTTTCTGGCGCACGGCGACACCGTGGCGGCGCTGTTCCCCGGCTTCGCCATGGTTTTTCTCCTCGCCTATCCCTGGTTGAGGCGCGCTGTTTTCGACCGGATTTTGTCGTCCGTCTTCAAATTCGCTGGCCCGAAACCCCATACCAGCATCGATGACAGGGTGATCGATGGCGAGTTCAGGGAGAAGAAAGAATGAAGACGATCGCCCGCCTCTGCCCTGTCAACTACATGGTCGAGACAGCCCCAGTTCGGGCATAAGTTGCCTCTTTGTTGCCTCCATGCTGCTGTCGAGCGTTCTTTGCCTGTGCACGCTGCCGGGCAGCGCCGCGACTGATACCTACCTGCGTCCGGAATGGGCCGATAGCGAGCGCGATCCGTACTCCATCGACGCCGCGAACGGTCGCGCCCGGCCGCCGGTCGCCGCGCAGGCCTGCCCGGCTGCCCAGGGGCCGGCATGCAATTAACCTGCCGCCTCGTCCTTTGCCGGCCGGGCGCTGCGCGGGCAGCGTTCGGAGCAATACCTGACCTGGTCCCAGTCCCGCTCCCATTTCTTGCGCCAGCTAAAGGGAAGGGCGCAGGTCTTCACCGGGAGCTCGGATTTCTTGCGCATTTTCATGGGGACGATCTCGGTGACGGCCTTGCCGGGCCAGAGGCCGGACGCGTCGACGTCGGCGTTGGTCTGCTCGTCGTCGCGTTTGCCGCGTGCACTCGGCAACAAGCCTTGGAATGCTGCTTGAAGCATTGAGGCATCAGGCTGTGACCATTGGCCGTAAGCGGGCGGCCTCCCACCTTTTCGGCAGCGTCAAGTCGGCGTGGAGTCCGCAAGCTGTGGCTGCTGCCTTTTATTTGCTCGGCCCGGTTGCCACCGGACGCCCGGCATCCTAGATTGAAAGGAAACCGATTGCACCGGAGCGCGTCCATGCGCCTGCACGACCTGATACGACGTGCGCCAACCATCCGCCAATGGCTTGCGATGTTGTTGGCGGCCGTGATCCTGCCGACGACGCTGGCCGTGATCGCGCTGTTCGCGTATTCCTACCAGCACGAGCGCGCCGGAATCGAACGCGCCACCCTGGAAGTGTCGCGCGCGCTGATGCAGGCGATCGATCGCGAGCTGTCCAGTGCCCAGAGCGCGATGCAGGCGCTGGCGACGTCTCCGAACCTCGACAACGGTGACCTGCGCGCATTCTATGACCAGGCGATCCAAGTGCTGACTTTTCGGCCGGGTAATTTTTTGCTGTTGTCGGACAGCCATGGGCGCCAGATACTGAATACCCATATTCCATTCGGCGAACCGCTTCCCTTGCACGGAAACCAGGCTCAGCTGCATGAGGTGTTCAACAGCGGCAAGCCTGCGGTGTCGGACCTGTACGTCGGACCGACCGTGCATCACCTGCTGACCAGCGTCGACGTGCCGGTGCTGCGCAAGGGCCGGGTGACGCATGTGCTGTCGATGCAATATTTCGGCGAGCGACTGGGCGCGATCCTGGAGCGCCAGCAGGTGTTGCCGGAAGCCCGCGCCACCATCTACGACAGCACCGCCCGTATCGTCTGGCGCAGCCGCGGCTCGACGAGCGACGTCGGCCGGCGCGCCGATGCGGCGCTGGCGGCCGGTCTGGCGAACCGGGCCGAAGGAACGGTCGACGAAACCGGGGTGGATGGCGCTCCCTACGTGACCGTGTTCAGCCGCTCCGCCGTGTCCAACTGGACGGTGGCGATAGCGCTGCGCCGCAGCGTCCTCAGCGCGGCCCTCACCCACTCCCTTGTGTGGATCAGCCTGGGCGCGCTGTCCATGTTCGCGCTCGGCCTGGCGCTGGTGCGCGTGATCGGCGCCCGCATCGAACATTCGATCGGCGGCCTGGTACGCCCGGCAATCGAACTTGGTTATGGGGGACCGGTGACCTTGCCCCCCTTGCACCTGCGCGAGGCGAAGGACGTCGGCCATGCCCTGGTGCAGGCCGCCGCGCTGCTGCGCGAGCGCACACAGCAGCGCGATGCCGCCGAGCGTGCCGAGCGCGAGCTGCGCGACGCCAACCGTGAAATCGAGCGCAGCGAAGCTTTTCTGCGCGGGATTTTCGAAGAAACACCGGATGGGGTATTGCTGGTCGACGAGGACTGCCGGGTCACGCGCGCCAATGCCCAGGCCGAGCAGCTGTTCGGCTACGCGCATGGCGAGCTCGCCGCGGTGCCGATCGACGCGCTGCTGGTCGAGACTGGCCAGGAGGCGCATTCGATATGTGAGCGCATCCGCGCGGCCTCCCTGCGGCGCGGGCTCGACGGCACCTCCCAGCTGCACGGCCGGCGTCAAGACGGCGCCACGTTTCCCGCCGATGCCATGGCCAGCCCGCTGCGCGAACGTGCGCTGGTGATCCTGACGGTACGCGACGTGACCGAAAGCTGGGAGCAGGAAGAGGCCTTGCGCCGCACCCTGGAAGACAAGAACATCCTGCTCAAGGAGCTTTATCATCGCGTCAAGAACAACTTGCAGCTGATTATCAGCCTGTTCAACCTGCATGTCCGCACACTCTCCGACGAGCCGGCGCGCCAGGCCTTGCTGGAAGCGGCTGGACGGGTACGGACGATGGCCTTGGTGCACGAACGGCTGTACCAGTCGCGTACGCTGTCCTCGATCTCGCTGAGCGGCTATGTGAGCGAGCTGTGCGAGCAATTGGCCAGGGCCGCCTCGGCGGCGCAGCGCGGCATCTCGCTGCACGTCGATATCGCGCCGGTGCAGGTCGGCCTGGACGTCGCCGTACCGCTGGGCCTGGTGCTCAACGAGCTGGTTTCCAACAGCCTCAAGCACGCTTTTCCCGAAGGCCGCCATGGCCACATCGACGTGCGGGCCATGCGCGGGGAGGGCGATACCATGTGCCTGACCGTGGCCGACGACGGTATTGGCTTGCCTTCGGGGTTCGACCGAACTACGATACAGACATTGGGCCTGAGACTTGTTTCCGCGCTGAGTGCTCAGCTGCGCGCCCGCTTCGAGATCGAAAGCGGCGGCGGTGTCCTTGCAACCCTGACCTTCAGCATTCCCGGCACTGCGCCGGATTCCGCCCAGCGGCATGGACCTACCCGCTCCCGATTGAGGTGATTTCCGTGATTCAGCAAGCAGCAGTCCTCCGTGCCCCGGCGGCGCCGACCCTGCTCGTCGTCGAGGACGAATCCGTGGTCGCGATGGACCTCGACGGCCAGCTGCATGACATGGGCTACCACGTGTGCGGCTGCGTCGACAACGGCCTCGATGCCATCGCCCGCGCGCGTGCCGAGCGTCCCGACCTGATCCTGATGGACATCGTCCTGAAGGGCGATATGGATGGCATCGCCGCCGCCTCGGTGATCGGCCCCGAACTGCACATCCCCGTGGTGTTCCTGACCGCCTACAGCGACGACCAGACGGTCGACCGCGCCGCCGGCACCTGGCCCTACGGCTACCTGACCAAGCCCTTCCAGAGCCGCGAATTGCGCGCCGGGATCGAGGTGGCGCTGCGCAAGGCCGCCGTCGAGCGCACCCTGCGTAATTCCGAGCGCTGGCTGGCATCGGTGGTGCGCGGGGTGGGCGATGCGGTCATTGCCACCGACGCCGGCGGCACCGTCGGGCTGGCGAATCCGGCGGCCGTCAAGCTGCTCGGCGCAGGCCAGCTGCAAGGGCGGCGCGCGGCCGACGTGGTCCGCCTGGAAGACCCGGACAGCGGCATGGCGGTGTCGCTGGCGCCGGACGGCGCCTGCCCGCGCAACGGCGCCGCCATGCTCGCGGCGGGCGACGGTAAGCGGATCCCGGTCGATTTTTCGGCAGGACCGATCTGCGACGAGAGCAATCAGCTGATCGGCACGGCGATCGTCCTGCACGACATGCGCGAACGGGTCATGGCCGAGTTGCGCCTGGCGCTCAGCGAGCAGCGCTTCCGTGGCGCTTTCGACAACGCGCCGCTCGGCATGGCGCTGGTCGACCGCGGTAACCGTTTCGTGCGCGTGAACCGGGCCTTGTGCCGCCTGCTCGGCGCCGACGAGGAGCAGCTGGTCGGCACCGACCAGGCCGTTTTCGGCGCGCCGGGGGACAATGCTATCGAGCAGGAATACCTGCGCGACCTGCTGAACGGACGCAGCGAGACGGTCCAGTACGAGCGGGGCTACCGTAGCCGGGATGGAAGGATATTGTGGGCACTGGTGTCGGCGTCCCTCCTGCCGGACGACCAGGGAGCCGGACATTTCCTGATCCAGATCAACGACCTCACCCAGCGCAAGAAAGCCGAGCAGGACCTGGCCCACCTGGCGCACCACGACGCCTTGACCGGGGTGGCCAACCGCGCCATGCTGAACGACGAGGTCGACCACGAGATCGCTGTGGCGCGCCGGCGCGGCTCACGGATGGCGGTCATATTTCTCGACATCGACTACTTCAAGCACATCAACGACAGCTTTGGCCACGAGACCGGCGACGCGGTGCTGAAGGAAACCGCGGTGCGCCTGAGCAGAACCGTGCGCGAAACCGATATCGTGGGCCGCATGGGCGGAGACGAATTCGTGATCGTGCTGTCGGAAGTGAAGGATGCCGCCGACGTGCTGGCGCTGACCGAAAAGCTGCGTACCGAGTGTGGCAAGCCGCAGCCCTTCGAAGGGCATGTGGTGCGGATCGGCGTCAGCATCGGCATCAGCCTGTTCCCGGATGATGGCCAGGATTTTCGCACCCTGCTGCGCTTTGCGGACAGCGCGCTTTACCATGCCAAGGCGGAAGGCCGCGACAATGTGCAGTTCTACCGCCCCGAGCTGACCGCGCGCATGGAGATGCGCAGCCGGCTCGGCGCCGGGCTGCGGGTGGCGCTCGAACGCCACGAACTGGAAATGTACTACCAGCCGATCGTCGCCCTGGACGACGGCCGGCCGGCGGCGGCGGAAGCGCTGATCCGCTGGCACCATCCGGAACTCGGCCTGCTGCTGCCGGACATCTTCCTTCCGATCATGGACGAGGCCGGGGTGGCCGAGGCGGTCGGCGCCTGGGCCATCGTCGAGGCCTGCCGCCAGGGCGCGCGCTGGAACGCGGCCGGCAAAACGCCGCTGCGCATGGGTGTGAACGTCACCGCGGCCCAGGTCAAGTCGGGCCGGCTGGCGGCGACGGTCGAGCGGGCGCTGCGCGCCTCCGGACTGCGCGGTGGCCTCCTGTGCCTGGAGCTCACCGAACAGCACCAGCTGGCCGACAACGAACAGACGCGTGCCGCGATAGCGGCCTTGAAGGCGCTTGGCGTGCTGGTGGCGGTCGACGACTTCGGGACCGGCTATTCCTCGCTCAGCTACATCAGCCGCCTGCGCCCGGACGAGCTCAAGCTGGACAAATCGCTGATCACCAGCGTCGACACCGATGCCGAGCGCGCCGGCGTGGTCGTGGCCGCGCTGGCGATGGCGCGCAGCCTGAAAGTCGAGGTGGTCTCGGAAGGCGTCGAGACCGAAGCGGAAGGGACTTTCCTGCGCGCGCACGGCTGCGACATGGCGCAGGGCTTCCTGTACAACCGGCCGATGCCGGCGGACCAGTTCGAGCGCTGGGTGGCCGACCGCCTCGGTTCCGCCTGAGAAGGCGGCGCCGGCCGGATCGGCCGCCGCCGTGTCTTCGACCACCGGCAAGTGCCCGCACCGGGCAGCGCCAGCAACTGTGCCTGCGGAAATCGCACGCTGCACGAATGAGCTGAGCATGTCGTGCTCCACACCCCGGATTGCCGGATCACGCATGCCGTCAGCTTAATCGCCCCCGGCTTGGCTGCTGCAGGGCCCGAATTGTGCAATTGAGCCCCGCGCGGCACTTCGCTTGGTATCACCAACGCAACAAACGGAATCCCAGCAGGGCGCCTAGCGCTGTTGATACGGCAATGCCAAGCACATACCAGATGCCCAGGAACGGTGCTGCCATTTCCGGGCAGTGCAAGGCGTAAACGGAGGCAGCGGCAGCGCCGGCCAGCAGGCCGGCGCTGGCTCCGGCGCAGACCGGCCGGGTCGGTGCCAAGCCCTTGATGACCCAAAATGCCGCGCCCAACAAGGGCAATGCCAGCAGCGTGATATTGAACGTGCACGTTTTCCAGGTGGCGCCAAAAATCAGTTCCGCACGCCCTGCAGCTGGTGCATCGAGCAGGACCGCTGCCGCGCTGCTCCAGGCAAACAGCAGCAGGCCAGCAAGCACCAGCGGAGCCGGCCCTGAGGTCCGCCCCGGGCGGGAGAGGCGCATCGTCAATGGCACTGCGGCCAAGACGGCGACGGCTGGCACCAACACTTTCGCCCAGAACATCGGCAGGCTAGCCGCTTGCGCAATATCGTTCCGGACACCGAACACTAGAACCATCACCAGAATCGCCCCGAGCAAGCCGCATCCCAGCCCCCGCGCAAAACGGCTTGCGACCGCGGCTGAGCTTACCGGCGCTGCGCCAGTGGCCAGCATGCGCATGAGATCGTCGGTCTTCATCGTTCATCCTTGATCAGTACTGCCAGCATTTTCAGGCCGCGGTGTATGCCCACCTTGACAGCCGATACCGACATTCCGGTTAATCGCGCGGTTTCTTCCGCCGACAAGCCTTCCAGCTTCATATGCTGGATCGGCAGGCGTTGCCTGTCGGGCAAACGCTCGAGTAGTTTCATCACATCATGCCGCGCATCGCCTGCGTCGATTTCGGAATGGGCAAACATGTCGGTATCATCGTCGAGCGGCGTGGTCAACACGTCCTGCTTGCCGCGCCGGCGCAGTAAATCCACCATCTTGTGGCGTGCAATGGCATGGATCCAGGCAGTCAGCGGCTGGTTTTTCTCGTAAGTGTGGCGCTGGTTGTGCATCGCCAGCAGCACTTCTTGCACCAGGTCTTCGACTTCATCCGGTAACCCGGCCAAGCGCCGCCTGAAGTAGGCCCGCAAATACGGGCACAACTCTTTCAGAAACAAATGATAGGCCGTTGCATCTCCCGACAGGGCGCGCAGCAGCAGTTCGCGGAACCGGTTTTCGCTTGCGCTCACGCAGCCTCCCTTTTCTTATTCGTTACAGATGCCAGGACGGTTACAACGGCCGAAAATTTTGCTCCGGATTGTGCGGGGCAGCTGCTGCGCATCGCCGCCAGCGTCGAATGCGGCGTATGCTTCCTGGCACGCGCGCTTGCGCGCGGACTATTTTTCGTTGGTCCTGTAACCCACTTGCCGTGGGAAGCGAATTACCTTGAACAGAAGCCTGATCAAGGACGAGAGTACCGTATGAAACCGATTGCAGTGACTATTTCGGGATGCGCATTCTGTCTTGTGACGCCGTCGTTTGCTCAAGATAGCTGCCGCGCCGAGAGCGGGAACGCCAGGGCCGCGCTGCTTGAACTATACACAAGCGAAGGCTGCTCGAGTTGCCCACCGGCCGACCAGGAGTTGAGCCAGCTACGGAGCAAGGCCGGCCGCGGCGCAGTGATCGTTCCGCTCGCCTTGCACGTGACGTATTGGGACGGGATCGGGTGGAAGGATGCCTTCGCGCAGGAGCAGTTCGATCTGCGCCAGAAGCTGTTGTCCCAGCACGGGGGAAGCCAGGTGATTTACACGCCGCAGTTCTTCTTGAATGGAAGAGAGTTGCGCCACTGGCACGGCCAGTTGCCCGACGCAATTCGCAAGACCAATGAACAACCGGCAGCGGCAAGTATTGCGCTGAAGTGGACGCGGACGGCCGGCAACAGCATCGAGTTCGATGCCGTCGCCACAGGACGTCATGCGCTGGCCCGGCAGGTACTTCACCTGGCCATCACCGAAAGCAGGCTGGTCTCGAAGGTGCTGCGCGGCGAAAACGGCGGCGCCACGCTGGTGCACGACCATACCGTGCGAGCCTGGTTCGCGCCAGTCAGGTTGGCCAATGGCCGGGCGCAGTTGCATCAAGCGATCCGTATACCGGGCAATTGGAACGTTCAGAATCTACAGGCGGTGGCGTTCGTGCAAAACCTGGACGACGGTATCGTCCAGCAAGCGGTGAGCATAGGCCGGTGCGAATCCGGTCAGCACTGATAACACGGCGTAGCGTGTGAAGCAAGCGGACGGTCTCCGCGGTGACATCACTAACAAAGGGAAATCATCATGAACAGCATGAAGACCGCAGTTCTTTCAGCCTGCCTGCTGGGCTCCGGTGCCGCACTTGCGCAAGACGCGACATCGAGGGATGCCATGGCTGGCGACAGCATGGTTAAGGACAACATGGTTAAAGATCGCATGGCAAAAGATCGCATGGGCGAGGCGAGCATGAAGAAGAACGGCATGGCGAAGACGCATATGGCCAAGAGCAAGGATGGCATGGACCACGATCGCATGCATCAGGGTGAAATGAAAAAGGACGATATGCCAGGCGGCCACATGAAAAAGGATCGCGCGATGGCCAAGGACGAAATGAAGAAATAATCCCGTCATGGCGAGACTGCGCTTTCCCGCGCCAGACGACGGTGCAGTCCCGCCTGGTCCATATGCACAGCTTGATGCGACAGCAGCGAACGGAGCAGGCACATGTCCACCGAAATTTCGTCGTCTTTGCATAAACCGCGTGCCAGCACGCGCTATTACCGGCATCGATTGCCGGTTCGAATCAGTCATTGGATTAACGTCATCTGCCTGGCTGTTCTGTTAATGAGCGGCCTGGGGATATTCAATGCGCATCCAGCGCTTTATTGGGGCGCCTCTTCCTATACGGCCAAGCCGGCATTTCTTGACATTCGCGCGGAGAGCGTGCTTGCCGCTGGCGACAGCCAGGGGCGGGGAGTCGAAGCGACACCGGAGTCCGCAGGCGAAAAACGCGGCAGGCTGCGTATCGGTCAACATGAATTTGATACGACGGGTGTACTCGGCGTCTCGGCCTCAGCCAGCGGTTCGCGCAACGAACGTGCATTCCCCTCATGGCTGACCATTCCAGGGCCCTACTCACTCGCGGATTCGCGGCTATGGCATTTCTTTTTTGCCTGGCTGTTCGTCCTGAACGGCATCTTCTACATCGCCTACAGCTTACTGAGCGGCCATCTTCGGTACGACTTGCTGCCTGACCGGCGAGAACTGCGCGGCATCGGCACCTCGATCATCGATCATCTGCGCTTCAGGCACCCGCAGGGTGATGCCGCACGGCGTTACAACGTATTGCAAAAGCTGGCATATCTCGTCGTCATTTTCATCCTGCTGCCCTTGATCGTCTTGATGGGCATGGCGATGTCGCCCATGCTCGATAGCCTGATGACCGGATGGGTGGATCTGTTTGGCGGACGGCAATCGGCACGTTCGATTCATTTTATCGTCGCCTTCCTGTTGCTTGCTTTCGTCCTGATCCATGTGTTCGAAGTGATTGTCAGCGGTCTCTGGAATCACTTGCGTTCAATGATCACCGGGTATTACGTTATCCAATCGAATCCCGACAAAGAGCCTTCCCCATGAACGCCAACGACTCGAATCGGCGCCGTTTCCTGCGTCACTCGCTGGGTGCGGTAGCGGCACTGTTCGTCGCCGGATGCGACCGGCTCAACGAAACCGCCTGGTTCCCGAGAATTCTGAGCAAATCCGAGGATTTCAGCAGGAGCGTTCATAAGGCGCTCATCCCGCGCAAATCGATGGCGCAGGAGTTCACTGAAGCCGATCTATCGCCGTATTTTCGCAGCAACGGCACCGCCAGCCCGGAAAGCCCCATCTACCAGGCGCTGGCTACCCATCACTTTTCCGGTTGGGCCTTGCGGGTAGACGGGCTGGTTGCCAAACCACAGGATTTTTCCTTGGCGCAGCTGCGTGCTCTGCCAAGCCGCACCCAGATTACCCGGCATGACTGCGTGGAGGGATGGAGCGCGATCGGCAAGTGGAAGGGAAGCCCTCTGGCTGAAGTGTTGCGCGTTGTAGAGCCGACTTCAGCGGCGCGCTACGCCGTATTCCACTGCGCCGATCCCATGGAAGCCGATGGCACCAGCCTGTATTACGAAAGCATCGACATGGACGATGCCTATCATCCCCAGACCATCCTGGCTTATGAACTCAACGGCAACCCCTTGCCGATCCCGAATGGCGCACCGCTCAGGCTGCGCGTGGAAAGGCAATTAGGCTATAAGCACGCGAAATACCTGATGCGGATTGAACTGGTGAGCAGCCTTGAAAATATTTATGGTGGAAAAGGAGGCTACTGGGAAGACAGCAATGGGTATCAGTGGTATGCGGGAATCTGAACCGAAAGCCCGAAAGGCTGGCGCGACTGGTTCCCCCCGGTGCGCCGGATCACGCAGGGGCGGTGCGAAGTTCCAGATCCGCGAGCGAACTGAAATAGAGGGGCATACGGATGTCGGGATGAAAAAAAACGCCGACCTGCGTGGGGCGGCGTTTTTCTTTGGGATTCTTGGTGGCCCGGGGCGGAATCGAACCACCGACACAAGGATTTTCAATCCTCTGCTCTACCAACTGAGCTACCAGGCCAAGGCGGCGATTTTAGCATGAAGTGCCGGCTCGTCCATAGTTTTTGAGAACGCGAGCACAGCCAGCAGCGGCGTGACGCCGGTCTGGCAAGTGAGAGAAGCGCGCACTATCCTGAAAGTCTCGATCCTGTAGATGGAGGAACACACCATGGACAAGACTACGCAATCGGGCCCGGCCGCGTCCCCAGGGCGGGGCGCCGCGCAGCCGGACTATGCCGCGATCAAGGCGCGCCAGCAGGCGGCCTGGGCCAGCGGCGACTTCGCCATCATCGGCGTGACCTTGCAGATCGTCGGCGAGACCCTGGCCGAGGCGGCCGATATCCGCGCCGGCGAGACCGTCATCGATGTCGCGGCCGGCAACGGCAACGCATCGCTGGCCGCGGCGCACCGCCTGGCGCGCGTGACCTCGACCGACTATGTGCCGGCCTTGCTGGAAAAAGGCCGTGCCCGCGCCGCCGCCGAGGGGCTCGACATCGCATTTCGCGAAGCGGACGCCGAGAACCTGCCGTTCGCGGACGGCAGCTTCGACGTCGCGCTGTCGACCTTCGGCGTGATGTTCGCGCCCGACCATGCGCGCTGCGCCGCCGAACTGCTGCGCGTGGTGCGCCAGGGCGGGCGCGTCGGCCTGGCGAGCTGGACGCCCGACAGCTTCATCGGCCAGCTGTTCAAGGTGATCGGCAAGGCGCTGCCGCCGCCGGCCGGGCTGATGTCGCCGCTGTTGTGGGGCACCGAAGCCTACCTGGGCGAGCTGTTCGGCGACGCCGCCGCCGACATCCGCAGCGAACGGCGCAACTATGTCTTCCGCTATGCCTCGCCCAGCCACTGGCTGCAGGTGTTCCGCGACTTTTACGGCCCCGTGAACAAGGCCTTCGGCGCACTCGACAGCCATGGACAGGCCTTGCTGGAACACGAGATCATGGCGCTGCTCGAGCGCTTCAATACGGCCGGCAATGCGTCGCTGGTGGTGCCGTCGGAATACCTGGAGGCGGTGATCGTCAAGCGCAGCGCTTGAGTCGGGAGCCGGGCGCCGGCATGCGTCGGCGCCCGGTTTTTGCACCAATGTGGTGCAATTACGCCAGGGCTGCGTCGAGCGATGCCAGCCAGGGCCGCAGCGCGTCGATCGCTTCTTCCTTCGACTTCGCCTCGATCTCGATCCAGGGCGCCTGCGCATAGCAGGCCGGCATCGTATCGATCAGGTCGGCATGCTGGCGGTCGTTGAAGCCGCTGCGCCCGTTCGAGATGTGCACCAGCTGGTGCGCCGGGTCGGCCCAGGTGGCGCGCGCCTTGAGGAAGGCTTGCGCCACGCTCGGGTGATCGTAGCTGGGCAGGTCTTCATGCACGATGTGGTGATGGGCGTCGAACACCATCGGCACGCCGCTGCGCAGGCTGATGGCGTGGATCTCGTCGGCGCTGTACGAATACTCGTCGTTTTCGAGGCCGAGCCGGCAACGGATCGCGTCCGGCAGGGCCGCGATCGCCTTCACCAGCGCATCGGCCCGGTTCGCCTTGCCACCATGGATTCCCAGCAGCGCCCAGGGCGAGCGCGGCTGTTCCAGCAAGTCCATGATGTCGGCGTGCATTTGCAGGATGCGCACGCTGTTGGCGACCACGTCCGGCGAATCGGAACTGAGCACCACGAACTGGTCCGGATGCATCACCAGCCGGATGCCGGAGGCCAGCGCGCGCTGGCCCGTGCGCGCCAGGCTCGTGGCGAGGGTGCGCAGGATGGCCAGGCCCTCGGGCGTGTCCGCGAACGGGAAGATCGAGGAGGGCAGGCGGTACAGGGAGATGCCGGCGCCCTCGCAGTAGCGCAGGGCGCCGTCCAGGGTTTGCAGGTTGTCCCGGTAAATGTCTTCCAGGGTGATGCTTTGTCCCTCGGGCGTTTGCGCATGCAGGCGCGTGCGCGTCACCGTGCGGTAGCGGACGTCTTTGGATACGGTAATGCAGACCAGGCCCAGATGCGGCATGTGAACCTCGATAAGAAAGTGAGAGGAAAGTATAGGCTGGCGCGCAAAAGCGAAACGCCACCATCCGCACGGTACGGATGGTGGCGTTCGGCCTGCCCGGCTATTACTTCGGCATGATCACCGAATCGATGACGTGGATCACGCCGTTATCGGCCGCGATATCGGTCTTGATCACATGCGCCTTGTCGACCGACACCTTGCCGCCCATGGTGCTGACCTTGAACGAGCTGCCTTCGACGGTTTTCACCATGCCCGGCTTGACGTCGGCCGCCATCACCGCGCCCGGCACCACGTGATACGTGAGTATCTTGGTCAGCGCCGCCTTGTCTTTCAAGAGTGCGTCCAGCTTGGCTTTTGGAATCTTGGCGAAAGCCGCGTCGGTCGGCGCGAAGACTGTGAACGGACCCGGGCCCTTCAGGGTATCGACCAGCCCGGCGGCCTGCACGGCGGCGATCAGGGTGGTGAAGCCGCCGGCCGCTTGCGCGGTGTCGACGATGTCGGCGGCCTGGGTCGAACCGATCGCCAGGGCAAGGGGAAGGGCGAACAAGATTTTCTTCATGTGAGGCTCCTGTCAGTAAAATGGCGCCAGTTCGCGATGAACCAGCATTGCTCCAATCTATTCGTTTGTCGTGCGCTTGTCCAAGGTTTAGGGCGATATAATGGGCGATATACGGGACAACGTCGGGACATTTCAATGAGCTTACCTGAAAAAACTGAGCAAGAACGCATCATGTACCGCAGCGGCGCCGCCGCGCGGCTCGCCGGGCTGCCAGTGGAAACGCTGCGCATCTGGGAGCGCCGTTATCGCCTGTCGGACGCCGAACGCTCCGAACACGGGCAGCGCCTGTACTCGGCCGAGCAGGTGGCGCGGCTGGGTTTGTTGAAGCAGCTGGTCGATCAGGGACATGCGATCGGCGTGCTGGCCGGGCTGGCGCGCGAACAGCTGCAGGCGATGATCGGCGCCGGGGCGGGCGATGCCCGGCTGGCGTCCGGGCCGGTGCGGGT
>Ga0213834_100287_pt1 | contig 33233 bp, 32 predicted proteins | sample SWPTP12_FD_160580 | JGI IMG/M metagenome (GOLD analysis project Ga0213834, IMG submission 160580) | Coastal seawater microbial communities from Marineland, Florida, United States - SWP TP1 #2 | ecosystem: Environmental > Aquatic > Marine > Coastal | place: USA: Florida | collected 2016-08-06 | reverse complement strand
CAGCAGTTTCAGCTTGGCGTTGATCTTGGCCCAGTGCTCGGGATTGCCATAACGCTGAACCGCTGACTCCAGCACGCTGTAGCGCGCATCGACTTCGGCTTCCGGCAGCAAGCCCAGGCTTTTGTCCACCTGGAGATACAGAGCCCAGCCAATCAACAGAAACACCAGCAGCGCCACCAGCGCAAACATGCCGCTCAGGCGCAGGGCGATGGAATTACTCGACACGACGACTCTCCAGCACGTACCCCATGCCCCGGATCGTGTGCAGCAGTTTCTGCTCGAACGGCCCGTCCAGCTTGGCCCGCAGACGTTTTATCGCGACCTCGACGACGTTGGCATCGCTGTCGAAATTGATGTCCCAGACCATCTCGGCAATCGAGGTTTTCGACAGGATTTCGCCTTGGCGGCGAGCCAGTACGCTGAGCAGCGAGAACTCCTTGGCCGTCAGGTCCAGGCGCGCGCCGGCGCGGGTCGCCTTGCGGCTGATCAGATCGATCCACAGATCGGCAATGCTGATCTGCACCGGCTCGTGCCCCCCGCTGCGGCGGGTGAGCGCCTGCAGCCGGGCAACCAGCTCCAGAAAGGAAAACGGTTTGCCGAGGTAATCGTCGGCGCCTTCGCGCAGTCCGCGAACCCGGTCATCGACGTTCTCCCGCGCCGTCAGCATGATCACCGGGGTCTGCTTGCGGGCGCGCAAGGCACGCAGCACGCCGTAGCCATCCAGGCCGGGAAGCATGACGTCCAGAATGATGACCGCGTACTCGCTTTCCAGCGCCATGTGCAGGCCTTCGATGCCTTCGCGCGCGACATCGGTGGTGTATCCCTGTTCGGTCAGGCCGCGATGCAGGTAGTCCGCGGTTTTCTCTTCGTCTTCGATAATCAGGACGCGCATGGGTCCACTCTCACTTATTCGCTGCTTACTTTTCAGCAGTCATCAGAGCCGCAGGTTGCTTGCTCGTTGCGCTGGGTGTCGGGGTCGGACGTGGGCGGTGGAAGATTCGCTCAAGCTGCAGGTAAATCACCGGCGTCGTGAACAGCGTCAGCGCCTGGCTGACCAGCAATCCGCCCACAACGGCGATGCCCAGTGGCTGACGCAATTCAGCACCCACACCATAGCCGAGCATCAGCGGCAGAGCACCGAGCAGCGCCGCCAGCGTTGTCATGATGATCGGCCTGAACCGCGTCAGACACGCCTCATAGATCGCTTCCTGCGGCGATAACCCTTGGTGACGCTGGGCTTCGAGGGCAAAGTCCACCAGCAGAATGCCGTTCTTCTTGACGATGCCGATCAGCAGCACGATACCGATCAGGCCCATGATCGAAAAATCCTGGCCCATCAGCCACAACAACAGCAGCGCGCCGATCCCGGCGGAGGGCAGGGTGGAAATGATCGTCAGCGGATGAACGAAGCTCTCATACAGCACGCCCAGAATGATGTACACCGCCACCAGCGCAGCAAGAATCAGCCACGGCTGGTTGGCCAGCGAGCTCTGAAACGCTTGGGCCGCGCCCTGGAAATTGCCGATGATCGAAGCCGGCATGCCGATCTCGTTCTTGGCCTGATCGAGCAACACGACGGCGTCGCCCAGCGCAACGCCGGCCGACAGGTTGAACGAGAGGTTGGCGGCCGGGAACATGCCATCGTGACTGATCGACAGCGGGCCCATCTTCGGTGCGCCCACTTTGGCCAGCGCCGACAACGGCACCATCTCGTTGGTCAGCGGCGATCGCAGGTAAAAGTAATTCAGGCTTTCGGCCTTGCCACGCTGCTGGGGCTCAAGCTCCAGAATGACTTTGTACTGGTTGATGTCCGTCTGGTATTCGTTTATCTGGCGCTGTCCGAATGCGTCATACAGCGCCTGATCGACATCGGCAGCGCTCAGACCGAAACGCGCCGCGGCGCTGCGGTCGATGTCCAGATGCGTCACGCTGCCGCCCAGTTGCAAGTCGTTGGACAGGTCGCGAAACGCCGGAAGGGTCTTGAGTTTCTCCGTGAGCTTTTGGGTCCAGACATTGAGCAGCGCACCATCGTTGCTCTTGAGCACGTATTGATACTGCGCCCGGCTTGGGCCGGAGCTCAGGTTGATGTCCTGACCGGCGCGCAGATACAGCACGATGCCCGGTATCTTCGCAAGCTTGGGCCGGATGCGATCAATGAATTGGCTGGCCGACACGTCTCGGTCTTCGCGATCCTTGAGCGCAATCCAGACGCGCCCGTTGGCGATGGTCTGGTTGTTGCCGCTGACACCCACCGAATGCGAAAACGCTTTGACCGCAGGGTCCGCCGCGATGATTTTCGCCAGTTGTTTATGTTTTTCCACCATGTCGGGGTAGGAGATATCCGCAGCCGCCTCGCTGGTGCCCAACACCATGCCAGTGTCCTGCACCGGGAAAAACCCCTTGGGAATGAGCACATAACCCGCGACGGCCAGCACCAGCGTCAGCCCGAAGATACCCAGCATCAGGCGCTGATGGGCGAGGGCGAAACGCACGCCTCGCGCATAGCGGGCGAGCAAGCGTTCGCCAAAACCGGGCGTCGCATGCGGATTGTGTTTGGGGGCCCGCATGAACAGCGCAGCAAGTGTGGGCGCCAACGTCAGCGACACCATTACGGAAATAAGAATGGTCGACGTCGCAGTCAGGGCGAACTCCTTGAACAACCGGCCCACCACGCCGCCCATAAACAGCAGCGGAATGAATGCTGCGATCAGCGAGAAACTGATCGACACCACGGTGAAACCGATCTCGCCCGAGCCTTTGATCGCCGCGTCACGCATGCTGTCACCGGCTTCCAGGTGCCGATGGATGTTTTCCACCACCACGATGGCGTCATCCACCACGAAGCCGACCGCCACCACGATCGCAACCAGCGTCAGGTTGTTCAGGCTGAAACCCAGCACATACATCAGCGCGAAGCTGGCCACCAGCGACACGCCCAGTACCGCCGTCACGATCAACGTCGCCGACAGCTGACGCAGGAACAACGCCATGACGGCGATCACCAGCGCGATCGCGATCAGCAAGGTCATTTCCACCTCATGCAACGAGGCGCGAATGGTCTTGGTGCGGTCGCTGAGCACTGATACTTCGACCGATGCAGGCAGCATTTCCTGCAGGCGTGGCAGCTCGCCGAGCACGCGGTCGACCGTCTCGACAATGTTGGCGCCGGGTTGACGGAACACGACGATGTTCACGCCCTGTTGTTCGCCCGACCAGGCACGCACGTAGGCGTTTTCCGAACCATTGATCACCCGGGCGACATCGCGCAGGTGAACAGGGGCGCCGTCTTTGTAGGAAACGATCAGTTGCTCGTAATCCTTGGCCTGGAACAGTTGATCGTTCGAGGCCAGCGTGGAAATGCTGTCCTTGCCATAGAGCGCACCTTTGGCGAGGTTGAGGCTGGTCTGCTGCAAGGTCTCGCGCAGGTCGGCCAGCGTCAGACCGATCGACGCGAGTTTCTCCGGCGCGGCCTGCACGCGGATGGCAGGCCGCTGCTGACCGGTGATGTTGACCTGTCCGACGCCGTCGATCTGACTCAACTGACGAGCCAGCAGCGATTCGGTGACATCGCTCAGCTCGGTGCCGGGCATCAAGTTGGAGCTGACGCTGAGAATCAAAACCGGGCTGTCGGCAGGGTTGACCTTGCGCCAGGTCGGCAGTGTCGGCAGGTCAGCGGGCAAGCGCCCGGCCGCCGTATTGATCGCTGCCTGCACTTCCTGCGCGGCAGTGTCGATGCTCTTGTTCAGGCTGAATTGCAGGATCAGGTTGGTGGAGCCCAGCGCGCTGCTCGAGGTCATCTGCGTCATGCCAGGAATCGCGCTGAACTGCACTTCCAGGGGCGTCGCCACCGAGGAAGCCATGGTTTCCGGACTGGCGCCGGGCAACTGCGCGTTAACCTGGATGGTGGGAAATTCGGCTTCCGGCAGCGGCGCCACCGGCAAGCGCGGAAACGCGATACAGCCCAGCAGCACCAGCGCGAACGTCAGCAGGACCGTGGCAATAGGATGATTCACGCACCAGGCGGAAAGGGAGCCGCGGCCTTTCATTTCGACGCCCCGGCCACGTCGACCAGCGCATCGACCGGCTCATCCTTGACCACTTCGATGCGAGCACCATTCTTGAGCCGCGACTGGCCGTCGCTGACCAGCACGTCGTTGACGTCGACCCCGCTGATCAGCATCAGGTCGCTGTTCTGATAGAGCACTTTGACCGGCACGACTTCGACGCTGTCGCCCTTGACCCGATAAACGTAATGCTGATCGATGCCGCGCTGGACCACTTGTGGCGGGACTTTCAGCGCATCGCGGTCGACGGCGGTCTGGATGCGAACGGTCACCAGTTGGCCGGGCCACAGCTTCTCGGCGGCATTGTCGAACACCGCTTTGGCGCGAATGGTGCCCGTGTTCATCGCCACCTGATTGTCGATCAGCGTCAGTTTGCCCTGGCCGAGCAATGTGCCGCTGGCGCCTTCACCCAAGTACGCATCGACCTTGGCGGGCGTGCTGGCGGCAAGCAGGTCGTGCAACGTCGGCAGCATCTGTTGTGGCAGCGAGAACTCTACGGAAACAGGATCGATCTGCGTGACGGAAAACAGTCCCGTCGCATCGCTGACCCGCAGGAAATTACCCTCGTCGACGTTTCGAATCCCCACCCGGCCTGTCACCGGAGAGCGTATCTGGGTGTAGGAAAGCTGTACTTGAGAGGCGTTGATCGAGGCTTGATTGCCCAGTGCGGTTGCTTTCAGTTGCTCGACCAGCGCCTCTTGCTGATCGTATTGCTGTCTGGAAATACTGTTGTCGACCGTCAGCAGCTTGTAGCGCTTGAGGTCCACTTGAGCGACGTTCAACTGGGCCTGGCTCTGACTCAGTTGCGCCCTGGCCTGCTCCAGCGCCGCGCGAATTGAACGATCGTCGATGGTCGCCAGCAGATCCCCCGCCTTGACCTGTTGCCCTTCCTTGACCAGCAGCCGGGTGAGGATGCCGTCCACCTGGGGGCGAATCACCACGCTTTGCAACGACAACACCGAACCGATGCCGGTGACGTATCGAGGCACGTCCTCCTGCTTCACCGTGATCACACGAACCGGCACCGCCACCGGGGCGCTGGCTTTCTTCGCGACGGGACGATTGAAGGTCCAGGTGCCGATCGCAATCAGCGCAACGAGTGCGGTCACGGCTATCACGGTTGTTTTCTTTTTGTGCATACAGAAACGACGCCAGCGAATGGGTGAGGGCAGATGGGTGTGAGCCTCCTTTATAACCCTTCCACCCGGTCAGCAAAATGACTGCTACCTGTCAATATTGTCAGCTGGATTAGGGCGGAGGATGAAGTCGGGTAAAGAAAGAATGCCGCAGGGCGATACCCAGATAGAAGGCACGAGTTTCGATGAACGAGTTCTACTGTGACGGGGACAATTCCTACATAAAGCTTCGTGAATTCTGAGCGTTATTCTCTGGCTCGACTCAACTTCATAAGGGACGAGCCTTCATTCCGGAGTGTGGCGATGAAAAGTAAAAAGACAGTTTCGATGTTTTTTTCGATCGCGTTTATCGGGACTTGTGCCGTATCCGGCCCCAGCGCATGGGCCGCGCAAAACGAACTCATGTTTCACGGCAGCCTTGTCAATGCCGCATGCGAGGCCCGAGTGATGGCGGGCACAGATGCAGCCGCGGGATGGAAAACCCTGTCGGCAGGCGGCTCCCTGACCATCGGCCTGATGGCTGGCGATAATGCGTGCGGCAAACCTGCCGTCCCCGTCTATGCCAGTTATAAAGAAACCACCATCGCATTTCGCAGTGCCCACGCGGGCATCGTCACGCTGACTTACCAGTAAGCGGTCTGCCCCGACTATTCGAGCAACGCCTGACAGGCCCCGATTCGATGGAATGGGGCTTTTTTTGTGCCCGCGCTCTGTCGAGCGTGTCCGGACGGCTACAGCGTTGAGGTGAAAGGTCAGCCACTGTTTTTTAACGCGGTGTCGTGCAAAGCCATGTAACGCGTGAGTTGTAGCCCTGCGCTGCCAAGTCCTACGGAAAGTTCTTTCGTGCGCCACTGTCATTTCCGCAAGCGCAAGGTAAATAGCCTGACAGCCGCGAGCCAGAGCGGCGCTTATAGTTCTCGCCGTCCTCTTGGGCACACACGAATTGACACAAGGAACGTCGTTAGCATGAAAAATATCTCTCTTTCACTGGCCATCGTGACCGCATTGGGACTCGGCATTTCGAGTACCGCGAGCGCCGCCAACAACGGCAAACTTGTCTTCACTGGCACGCTCACCAACATCACTTGTGACATCGGCGCCGGGACGGGTGCAAGCCCGGGCACTAACCCGGGTGAAATCAACGTCGACATGGGCAACGTGTCCTTCTCCGACATCGGTCGATTCGCGGACAATAAACTGGAAACCGCCTCGCCGATCCAGCTGTTGGTCAACTGCACCGGCGGCGCTTCGCAATACAACACCGTCAAAATGCGCTTCGTGGCGCGGCAGGGCAGCGGCCTGGATAACCTCGATCAGAAACTGCTGCGCACCACCGGTGCTGCCGACGGTGTCGGTATCGGTCTGCTCAACGCTTCCAAACAGCTGATGGACTTGAGCGGCAACGAAACCATCGATACGCCGCTGATCAAGGACGGCGCTGATGGCGCTACCGCCGAGATCAATTTCGGGGCTGTCTATGTCCTCAACGGTGCGGCGACCAATCCCGGCAAAGCCGATGGCTTTCTGCCGTTCGTGATGGACTATCAGTGATGCAACAGGCGGGCGAGCATTGCTCGCTCCGCCTTCCCCCGGATTTCCAGGCGGTCTGACCATGTTTTCCATCTTCATCCGTTGCTCGGCGCTCTGGCTGGGGCTGCTTCTGGCTGTCCCGGTGCAGGCGGGCATAGTGCTCAACACCACGCGTGTCATTTATCAGGCCCAAGACAAGGAGGTCAGCCTCGTCGTACACAACAGTGGCTCGGGCGAGATCCTCGCCCAGTCCTGGCTGCAAGCGGAAAGCGAAAAGGTCGCTCCCGCCGATCTGCCGTTCGCGATTACCCCGGCGCTGGCGCGAATGGCCGGCAATGCGCGACAGATGATCCGGATCATCTACGCCGGCGAGGGACTGCCCGCCGACCGGGAATCGGTGTTCTGGCTCAATGTTCAGGAGATTCCGCAGACTGCCCGGGAGAACGAATTGCAGATCGCGATTCGTCAGCGGATCAAACTCTTCTTTCGTCCTCAGGGAATGCGTGGCGACCCACTCAAAGCAGCGCAAGAGTTGCAATGGCGTGTACAGGGCGGCCAGCTGGAAGTCAGCAATCGCAGCCCGTATCACGTGTCGCTGATCAAGCTTGAGGCGCGTCAGCAGGGCAAGTCGTTGTTCTCGGCGGATAGCCAGATGCTGGCGCCGCTGCAGAGCCTGAAACTGCCCATGCGCCCGGCCGCTTCCAGCAAACCGGTCGAGCTCAGGTTCATCAGCATCAATGACTTCGGCGCCCAGGAACCTTACCTCGCGCAAGTCGTGGCCGACCGGACTGTTCAGGCCGAAAGGACCGACGTTCGTACCGACTGACGACTGACACCACGGTCGGATTTTTCGTACCTCATTTTCGCCGCACGTACGTTGCGGCTACTGCGTCGTGCGCCTGCGAGAAAGGATTCGGCAGCGCATCGGAACTCAGAACACGAGTGAAACCAGCTAATGGAACGGCGAGACCAGAACAACAAGGGATGTGTGTGCAGCGCGGCACGGCCCCGTACAACCCTCTGTAGAGGCGGGCCATCGAAGGTATTCAACTGCAGCCGTTTGGCGCTGTGCATGGCGCTGACCGGTGGGCTTGCGACAGCTTCGTCTGTGATGGCGATGACCGATCAGGTCGCCGACGGCCGGGCTGCCAGCAGCGTGAAGTTCAATACGGCTTTCATCCAGGGCACCGATCAACCGGCGGACCTTGAGACCTTTCTGCAAGGCAACAGCATCGTCCCCGGCACCTACCGGGTCGATGTCTACGTCAACCGCACATTGAGCGGTCGACGCGATATCAACTTCATCAACAACCCTGCCAGGAACGCGGTCGAGGCATGCCTGACGCTGGAAATGCTCAGCCAGTTCGGCGTGGATGTCAGCGCGCTGAACACAGCCGAAACGCCGGGCAGCGGCTGTTTCGATCTGATGACACACGTGGCGTTTGCGCAGGTCGATTATCAGCCTTCGAGCCTGCGCCTGAACATCACGGTCCCGCAGGCGATCATGGCCCGCAGCGCGCGCGGATACGTGTCTCCGGAATTGTGGGATCAGGGCGAGACCGTCGGCTTCGTCAACTACAACTTCAGCGGCGCGCGCCGCACGCGTAATGAGCAGACGCAGGATCAGTATTATCTGGGCCTGCGCAACGGCGTGAATCTCGGTGCCTGGCGGCTGCGCAATGAGTCTTCGGTTACGTACGGAGATGCTCAACCGTACCGTTTTCGCAGCAACAGGACCTTCGTTCAGCGCGACGTCAGTGCGCTGAAAAGCCAACTGACACTGGGTGAAACGTTCACCGACTCGCAAGTGTTCGACAGCGTGCGTTTCGTTGGCGCAGCGTTGATGTCCGACGATGGCATGCTGCCCGACAGCGAGCGCGTCTATGCGCCTGTCATACGAGGCATCGCCGAAACCAATGCCACGGTTGAAGTGCGCCAGAACGGCTTCATGCTGTACAGCGGCAACGTGTCACCCGGGCCGTTTGAAATCTCCGATATCTATCCCAGCGGCTCGAACGGCGATCTGGAAGTCACGATCATCGAAGCCGACGGACGCAAGCGCAGCTTTGTTCAAGCCTACGCGTCACTGCCGATCATGGTGCCCAAGGGCGCTGTCCGCTACAGCCTTGCGGCCGGTCAGTACGACAGCAACACCGAGGACGGGGCATCACCGGATTTCGCCAGCGGCACGCTCGTTTACGGTTTGACCGAGCGGGTGACGGCCGCCGGTGGCGTGCAGATGGCCGAGGACTTTCAGGCCGGAAACATTGGCGCGGGCATGAACACCGCACTGGGCGCTTTTTCGCTCGATGTCACCCAGTCGCTCAGCAAGCAGCGGCAGCAGAATTACAGCGGGCAAAGCCTTCGCGTGCGTTATGCCAATACGCTGGACCTGACTCACACAACGCTGGCGGTAGCCGGTTACCGTTACTCGACCGAGCAATATCGCACCCTCGATGAGCATGTCGAAGCACTGCAGGCGCATGAGAACTTCTATGCGGGTCGTGCACGCGATCGCGTCGAGCTCAACCTGACCCAAGCGTTGCCGGAGCACTCGGCATCGCTGAGCATTACCGGATCCGAACAGCGCTATTGGGACCGGGGCGACAAGACGCGGCAGCTTTACATCGGTTGGAACGCCTCTTGGCGCAGTGTGAGCTACAGCTTGTCGCTTGAGCGCAATCAGACGTTTCAGCGCAACGGGCAGGATCAGACCGATAATCGCGTCGCGTTGACCCTGAGCGTGCCGCTTGGCACAAGTCCCGGATCATCTCGCGCGTTTCTCAATGCCGTGCACGACAGCTCGGGCAACTACAACCTGCAGTCGGGTCTGAACGGCCAGGTGTTCGACGACCGCAGCACGTTCTACTCGGTGCAAGCGGGTCACGACCGAAATTCCGGATCGTCCGGTTTCGGCAAGCTCAGCACCACGACGTCCTACGGCCGCTTCGACGCGGGATACGGGCAAGGCAGCGATTACCAAGCGTTCAGCATGGGCGCCGCGGGTTCTGTGGTCGCCCATCCCGGCGGCGTGAATCTCGGCCAGCCGCTGGGCGAGACGTTCGCGCTGGTGCAGGTCAAGGGCGTGAGCGGCGCCCGGTTGAGCAACGCGAGCAACGTCGAAACTTCCGACAACGGCTTTGCGATTCTGCCCTATGCGCAACCTTACCGGACCAACTGGGTCAGCCTTGATACGCGACAACTGGGCGCTGATGTCGAGTTGGCGAACGCCGTCACGCAGGTCGTGCCAAGAAGGGGAGCGGCAGCGTTGGTCAGCTTTCAGACGTCCGTGGGCCGCAGGGTCCAGTTCGAGCTGGTGCGCCCCGATGGCAGTCGCCTGCCGTTGGGCACGACCGTCGAAGATGACCAGGGCCAGCCGCTGGCGACGGTCGACCCCAATGGTCGCGCGTTGATTCTGAGTGAGCGCGACAGCGGCGAACTGGTCGTCAAATGGGCCGATCAGCAATGTCGCGCGTCTTTCACGCTTCCCGCCAAGGACCCGCAGCGCAGTTACGATCGCGTCAAGGCGGTGTGCCAATGAAGTCCGCCTGTCTGATGACCGCCGTTTTGATGTTCACCAGCGCCGTTGCGCAGGCGACGGTTTCGCTGTCTGGCACGCGTCTGGTGTTCGACGGCAGGTTCGGGGAAGCCTCTGTGGACGTCAGCAATCGCAGCGATGCTCAGGTGTTGATCCAGGCCTGGCTGGCCGATGGGCGTGCAGCCGAGTCGGGCCGGGCAGACCTGCCATTTGTCGTCACGCCGCATCTGGCGCAGCTGCCCGCGCAGGGTAAGCAGACGTTGCGCGTGCTGTATGAAGGCGTCGGTATGCCGGCAGACCGTGAGTCGTTGCTGCATTTGTTCGTGCTGGAAATCCCTCGCCGCAGCCAGGCCGCGCAGCAATTGAGCATCGCCGTGCGCCAGCGCATCAACGTGTTTTACCGGCCTGCCGGTTTGCCTGGTGATCCCGCCGACGCCGCGCAGATGCTGGCGTGGCAGCGGCAAGCGGGCGGCGAACTGTCTGCGCGCAATCCGACGCCGTATCACGTCTCGCTGCAAAACGTGCGACTCGACGGCGTTGAAATCAGCGACTACCAGCTCCTGCCACCGTTTTCGGAGATTTCGCTGCCGCTTCCGGTGCGCATCGCAGGCGCGGGCATGCAGCGAAACCTGTCTTTCAAGGCGCTGACGGACTACGGCGGCCAGCGCGATTACTGCGGCGCGTTGCCGGCGCAAGGCGCGTTGAACGTGCCACTGAGCAGGCCCGATTCTCACTCACTCAAAGGGAAGTGCTGACCATGACGTACAGATCCGTTACCCGATGGTGTCCGATATTGCTGATGACAGCGTTGCTGCCTGTCTCTGCCGCGGCCATGACCTGCGCAACCCAAGGTGCTGGCGAATTCATCCTGCGCGCTGACTTGAGCAGCACTGTCGCGATACCCGCCACGCTGCCGGATGGCACGGCGGTCTGGCGCTCCGAGCGTCTGAGCGTCGCGGTCGAATGCGCTAAGGAAGAAGTCGGCGGGCCAGAGGACGTCTTCCTTTATCTGAACCCGGAGAACATACAGATCGGTCAGGGCATTCGCGCAGGGCTGACACTTGGCGGGGTCGACTTCCTCCAGACCTCCGGGCGCATTCCCACGCATCAAACGGCGCCCGCCTGCAAGGATGCAAGCACCCGCTGCCCAGCTGTCTCGTTCAATTTGCCTTTTACCGTGTTCATCGAGAAATACGGGCCGACCCCGCCATCCGGCATCGCCAGCGACGTGCGCGACTACAGGATGTTTCAGGTCGACGGCACAGCTGGCCCCAATCCAGTGCCCGACCGCAACCTCAATTACCTCATCAATAACCTGTCGGGGCTGCGCTTCGTGGCCTGTGACGCTGAGCTGCGGGTCATGCCGGAGACGATCGACTTCGGTGACGTGGCGATCGCCAACGTGAGGGTGGGCGAAGTCGCGACGTTTCAGCGGTTTGCCCTGGCCACCAGTCGTACATGCGATTCGCCGTTCAGCCTCAATGCGCGGCTCACCCCGGTTTCAGGCATGCTGTCGGGTGACGTGCTGGTGCCCGTCAACAACGACAGCGTCGGCATCCGCATCACGAACGCGTACGACAACATGCCGGTGCGATACAACGAGCCGTTTCACTTGAATGACCTGCTGGGTGGGAATTACTCCGCCACCGCTGATTTCAAGGCCGAATTGATCTGGCAGACGCAAACGCCACAGCCTGGTCCCTTTTCTGCGGAAGTGATGGTCGATCTGTTTTACAAATAGCCGCGCGCATTCAGTCTTCTGCCTGAGGCAGGCGCAGAATGATTCGGGTATGCTGCGCGGCTTCGGGCGCCGCCCGATTTTTTCCTCGACCGCTTCAAGCTTCCGGAGCCTTCATGACGACCCCCGAACCTACCTCAGCGCCTGACTTTGACGTCGAACCGGTCGAGGGCAACGACGTTTCCGAGCAGGCCCGGCCAGCGATTCCGGCGTTCAGTTTTCCATTCAAACCGGGGCAGCTTGCTCAGGCCAGAAAGGATCAGCCGTACTACCAGAAGTCCAACAAATCCAGCCACGAAAAGCGGCCAGGCGCAGCCCCGGCGGGCACCCGTCGTTCGATGGGCAAGCGCTGATTCGCGGGCGTCCGGTCAACCCTGTTTGCGAAAACTGTCGCGGTATTGTGTGGGCGTGACGCCCAGACGTTGGGTGAAAATCAGGCGCATGCGCGCGGCGCTGCCGAAGCCACAGTGATAGGCCACGGCTTTGATCACCATTTCACTGCCCTCCAGCAAGTGCCGGGCGGCGTCGATTCTGGCTCGCTGGACGAATTCGGCCGGGGTGATTTTGGCGTCTCGAGCGAACACTCGCGCAAACGTGCGCGGGCTCATGGACACCACTTGCGCGAGTCGGTCTACTGAAAACGGTTCGCTGATGTGCTCCATCACGTAACGCTGGATGGTTGCAACGGGCGAGTCATCGTCTGCCGAGGCGCTCAGGTAAGGACTGAACTGCGACTGTCCGCCCTGACGTTGGGCGACCACCAACAGACGTTTCGCCACAGCCAGCGCGATCGCCGATCCATGATCCTGCGCGACCAGCGCAAGCGCCATGTCGATGCCTGCCGTGACGCCCGCGGACGTCATCATCGCGCCGTCGCGCACGTAGATGCGGTCGGGTTCGACCCGCGCTTCGGGAAACAGATCGGCCAGTTGTTGCGCATGGCTCCAGTGCGTGGTGACCTGCTTTCCATCCAGCAGACCGGCATGCCCGAGCACGAACGCTCCCGTGCAGATCGAGCCGAAACGTCCTGCCAGCGGCGTCGCTTCGCGCAACCAGGCGGTCAGCTCGGGCATCTCGGCACCTTCGGGAAGCAGCGGGCCGCCGGGAACCAGCAAAATGTCGAAGGTTGTTGGCGCGTCGGTCAGGGAATACTGCGCGCCCAGCGGCATGCCGTTGGATGCGACGATGGGGTAGGGCGTTGCGCCGATGGTGGTCATCCGGTAGCCATCGCCTTGTGCGACGTAACGATTGGCCTCGGCGAACACATCCAGGGGACCGGCCACGTCCAGCGACTGGACATCAGGGAACAGCACGATCGCGACGCTTCTCATCAATGAATCTCAGGCGCTTTGCAAAGGGATGAACATATAGCTCATCGCCTCTTCTGTCTCCAGTAGCGCGCCTGCTTGCTGCAAGTGCAGGGTCGCGGCCTCGCCTGTCACGCGGAAACGCCACGTGGCTTCGCTTGCAGGCAGTGCGCCAGTCTGCAGGCTCGAAACGGCGGTCGCAAAAGCGTCCATGTCCGGCAGGCAGGCAACGAAACCGTTGCCCTTGAGCGCCGTGGTCTGAAGTCCCAACGCTACGCAGATCGCTTGCTTGCGGGCGATATCGTCGCGATCCGCCTGGCGCGATTGTTCGATCAACGCCAGCAGCTGTCGGTCAACCAATTGGCCGCCGACGATCAAATCCGGCCCCTGTGTCCAGGCCTCGGCAGGACAATCTTTGGCCTGCGGGCGAAGCGGAATGTGCGGATTGATCTCCATGGGATAAATGCGGCACACCAGCGGGCGACGCTCATAAATGCGGCAGAGATTATCAGCGTCAAGATTTCGGCAACGACCAGCGTTGTAGGCCGCGAAGGTGATGGCCACCAGCGCCTGCGCTTTGCCGCTGCTGACAGGGTGCGAGCGCCGGGTGGCGTGAGTAAACTGCTCCGGTGCAACACCGTAGCCATCGGCCAGGAATGCTTCGGTCAGAATGATCACCGAGCCGCCGTCAGCCGCCCACTGCGCGGCTTCGGCCAGTGTCAGGGGCACGTGATGATCGGTGCAGCATTTGCCGCAGCCGACGCAGGAAAACTGTGTATCCATGGGAAGAAACAGTCCGCCAATCCAAAAAGAATGAAGCAAAACCTGCGCGGGAAAACCGTCACCACCGGCAGGTCTTTTTCAAATTGGCGGAAATGGCAGCAAGTTATGCGCCATCGGTCGGATTATTTCTTGGGCAGTGTGGTGACGTTATCCCACTCAGTGATCAGCGCTTTCTTGTTCTTTCGGTCGTACAGGCAGAGCTCTGTGCCAGTTTTATTCTTCATGAACGCCTGTTTGTACTGGCCTTTGATCAGCAGCGCGTTGTAGCCCACGCTGTCATCGAACGCGGCATCGGCCCCCGCAGGCTTGGCGTTCTTCAATGAACTGGCCGCAACGCAGCTGTCGACCAGGGTTTTGTTGAAGTCTTTCCAGGCGTCAGGGCTGGATGCGCTGGCCTGACCTGCGGCAGCGGTGAGGGTGAGCAGCAGGGCGGCAGTGATTTTCTTCACAGCATTCTCCATTGTCGTTATCGGTGTGACTGCGACTTGGAGTGGCTTAGCGCGGTTCGAGTTCGCGGCGCTGCACATATTGCATGCCGGCGCGCTCGTACAATCGGCGAGCGGCGAGGTTGCTTTCCATCACCTTCAGGTCCACATGGCCCTCGCGCCGCTGGGCGAAGGCCGCGAACACCACGCCGAGCAGCGAATGCCCGATTCCGCGCTGCCGGGCGCGGGGATGCACCACCAGATTGCGAATGAATGCGCTGGTCCAACAGTGGGCGACGGCAACAATCCCCAGCGCATCTTCGAGCACGAAACACAGCTGCCGATCGCACTCAGGATCAAGGTCGAAGGCGTCGAGCCATTGACTGAAATCCAGCACCCGACCGCCGCCCTGTGCCTGGCCCAGCACCAGCAGTTGGTGAACGGCCTGGGCATTCGCGGCGCAGAGGTCTGATCGTCGTAACGTCCCTGGCAGTTCAGGCACGTCGAGTGGCTGGCCAAGTGGGCGTCGCATCAACCAGTAATGCGCAGTGGACGCATCGTCAGGCGCAGGTTTCAGATCCCTTGCGCTTGGACCGTGCGCGCGGCTTCGATCAAGCATCGTGTCAGCTCAGGCGAGGAGAACTTGGTCAGAACGGCGTTGGCGCCTGCGGCCTTGGCCTTTTCGGCGTTCATCGCGCTGTCCAGCGACGTGTGCAGCAGTACGTAGAGTTCCTGAAAGTCAGGCGTTTCCCGCAGTGTGCGAGTGAAAGCATAACCGTCCATTTCCGACATTTCGATATCGGACACCACGACGTTGATTTGCTGAGCCGTGCCCTGCAGGTCGAGCAGGTGATCGATGGCCTCGCGGGCACTGCGCGCGGTGTGGCACTCGATGCCCAGATTGCGCAGGGTAATGACCGACTGTTGCAGCGCAACCTGACTGTCGTCGACCACCAGAATCCGCGCCTTGGCCAGCACTTCGACGTCTTCAGCGCTCAGCTCGGCGGGTTCGGCGACGATCTGCGCAGGCGAGATGCCGTGAATGACTTTCTCGATATCCAGTACCTGCACCAGCGTGCCATCAACCTGAGTCACGCCGGTGATGAACGACTTGTTGCCGGAGCCAAATGGCGGCGGGCGGATATCGGTGGTCAGGCAATGAACGATCTTGCTCACGGCCTGGACATGCAGACCCTGCTTGGAGCGGCTGACGTCGGTTACGATCAGGCAGCCGCCGTCCGGGTCCAGCAGCGGTCGTTCACCGATTGCGCGGCTCAGATCGATCACCGACAACGAGTTGCCGCGCAGCGTGGCGACGCCTTTCACGTGGGGGTGTGACTCGGGCAAACGCGTGAGGGGAGGGCAGGGGATGATCTCGCTGACCTTGAGCAGGTTGATCGCCATCAGCTTTCCGCTGCGTAACGTGAACAGCAGAAGCGAGAGTGAATCTGCGCGGACGTTTTTGGACATATGAACCTTCTGTCATGCATGTCTGTTTGCCGGTAGAGGTGCAAACAGCGTTCGATGACGGTTTATCGACCCGCTCAAGTCAGGCTTTAACCTCTTTTGACGCGCTTGCTCATGAGGGCGGGTTTCGGATAGTAGTCGAAATGACCTGCGGCCAGTCTTAATGACAGCATTGCTTGGGTGGTCAATATGACTATAAATAAATAACTAACTGATATTTATAGAGAAATATTCTGGCACGCTTCCTGATAAGTAACAGGTATTCGTTATCAACCGAGTCTCAGGAGTTCATCATGTTGACTGCTTCGGATCGTGCCATCGTCAAATCCACCGTCCCGCTGCTGGAAAGCGGCGGCGAAGCGCTGACGACTTACTTCTACAAAAAACTGCTCACCCGGTACCCGCAGGTGCGCCCATTGTTCAACCAGGCGCACCAGGCCAGCGGCGACCAGCCTCGGGCCTTGGCAAACGGCGTGCTGATGTACGCACGCCACATCGATCAGCTTGAGCAACTGGGCGATCTGGTTGCAAAGATCATCAACAAGCATGTGGCCTTGCAGATCCTCCCGGAACATTACCCATTGGTGGGCGAGTGCCTGCTGGAGGCCATCCGTGAAGTGCTCGGCGCTGAAATCGCCACGGATGAAGTCATCGCAGCCTGGGGCAAAGCCTACGGACAATTGGCCGAGATCCTGATTGGCGCCGAGAAAACCATCTACGACGAGAAGGCGCTGGCGCCCGGCGGCTGGCGCGGTGCGCGGGAATTCAAGGTGGTGGCCAAAGTGGCGGAAAGCGCCGAGATCACCTCATTCTACTTCGCACCTGCGGATGGTCAGCCGATCCTTGCGTTTACGGCCGGTCAGTACATCGGCATGCAGCTGTTCCTGGACGGTGAGGAAATTCGCCGCAATTACTCGTTGTCGGCACTGGCGGGCAACAATCAGTACCGCATCAGCGTCAAGCGCGAACCGGGCGGACGGGCGTCCAACTACCTGCACGACAACGTGAAGGTAGGCGACAGCATCAATCTGTTTACCCCGTCGGGCGAGTTCACCCTGGCGCACAGCGACAAACCGCTGGTGTTGATCAGCGGCGGCGTTGGAATCACCCCGACTTTAGCGATGCTCGAAGCGGCGGTGGCCACTGAGCGTCCGATTCACTTCATTCACTGCGCGCGCAATGGATCGGTGCACGCATTCCGTGAATGGATCGAAGACATGGCCAGCAAGCATCCTCAGCTCAAACGCTTCTACTGCTATTCGGAGGATGACGGCAAGAGTCCGGCAGCCCACGCCATCGGCATGCTGGATCAGGCGCGACTGGAGCAGTGGCTGCCAGAGAATCGCGACGTCGACGCCTACTTCCTCGGGCCGAAAGGCTTCATGGCGGCAATGAAACGTCAATTGAAGGCTGCCGGCGTACCGGATGGGCAGGCGCGCTACGAGTTCTTCGGCCCGGCATCGGCACTGGAGTGACTGGCTGCGACAAATGGACGCACGCTTCTATATATAGAAGGAGGTTCGGCGGCGCAGGCATGTCTGCGACAAAAAGCCGCACGCTTCTATATATAAGAAGAAAGTCTGCGTCCGGATGTCGCTGTGGCAAACGGTCGCAGGCTTCGGTGTGCGCAGGCTAGGGAACAAGGTTTTGCAGCGAGCGGTTTCTCGTCAGGCCCTCAGCCTGGAGCGTTAATGTTCGGGTAATGCAGGCGTGGTCAACATCGCGCCTGAAAAAATGGCTCGGCTCGCTGACCGGTGGTGGCATGAGCATCATGCGACCGGATTATCCGGCAGTGAGCGGGGCGATGCGACGATGGTAGAATTGCGGGCTATCCGGACTGTCCCGGCCCGCAACAATACGCATCCGTCGATCCGGATGGACTCCAATTCAAAGGGTATGTGAATGACTGACGAGATGTTTTACCTGCGGCGTGAGAAGCAGTTTCTGGTTCTGCTCGGCATCATCTGCCTGGCGCTGATCGGTGGAGCGCTGTACATGCAGGTGGTGCTGGGCGAGGCGCCTTGTCCGCTGTGCATCCTTCAGCGGTACGCCTTGCTGTTCATCGCCGTCTTCGCGTTCATCGGCGCTGCCATGCCGGGGCGACTGAGTCTGACGATCTGCGAGGTTCTGGTGACCCTGAGTGCAGTGGGCGGCATTGTTGCGGCGGGGCGCCATGTCTACATCCAGACGCATCCGACCGAGAGCTGCGGCATCGATGTGCTGCAACCCATCGTCGATGGATTGCCGCTCGCGTCGCTGTTTCCGCTCGGATTTCAGGTCGCAGGCTTCTGTGAGACGCCATATCCGCCAGTTTTCGGACTTTCGCTAGCACAATGGGCGCTGGCGGCTTTCGTTCTCACAGTGGTTCTGGTACCGGTGGGTATCATTCGTAACCGGATGAAAGCGCGCTGATAACAAAGTGTTGCATAAAAAATCGCCCCAAAATCCTTAAGAATTTCGGGGCTTTTGACCTGTTTCAAGGTGCGACATAAGACCGCATTTTTACAGATTCGGAAATTAACTGTTGCGCAGAAACTCATAGTCAATAAAACTTTACGTATCTACAATCGCCCCCACTTAACGCCCCCATCACTTGAAGGACGGCGGAAATCGAGGTCGGAAAGCGTTTTTACGCCTTTGTAGACGCCGTTCGAATGGCCTCCTGCGTCAATTCAGAATGTCAGCGCCAAGGGATCTGGTCCGCATAGGCGGTTGCCACCATTCGAATAAGAAACCACAGCTAAACCCGGATTTGTTACGAGGCCATAAGCTTCCTGACAGGCCCCTGTTCAATCCAAAAATTTGCCAGCACCTGGCAGGGTGAAGTGTTGGCGGTCGAAACCCAACTGCGATGCGAAAGCTGCTTTTAGAGGTCGTGAGATGAGTAAAAAAAGGTACCCCAGGTTTTTTGGCTTCTTGGCCCTTTTCAGCATGCTCCTGCTCAGCGGGTGCGATTACACCCTGCTGGATTCCAAGGGCCATGTCGGCGTGCAAGAGCGTGATCTGATCATCACCGCTACCCTGCTCATGCTGCTGGTGGTGGTGCCGGTCATTTTCATGACCATCATCTTCGCCTGGAAGTATCGCGCCTCCAACAAGAGCGCAACCTACACCCCTGACTGGGCGCATTCGACCAAGATTGAACTGGTTGTCTGGCTGGTTCCTCTGGCCATCATCATCGTGCTTGGCTACGTCACCTACAAGTCGACCCACGCGCTGGACCCATACCGTCCGCTTGAATCCGACGTCAAGCCTGTGACCATCGAAGTGGTCGCGCTGGACTGGAAATGGCTGTTCATCTACCCGGAACAGGGCATCGCGACCGTCAACAAGATCGTTTTCCCGGCTAACACGCCGATCAATTTCCGCATCACCTCTGATTCGGTCATGAACTCGTTCTTCATCCCTGCACTGGGTGGCCAGATCTACGCGATGGCCGGCATGCAGACCAAGTTGCACTTGATCGCCAATGAAAACGGCGAGTTCGATGGTATCTCCGCCAACTACAGCGGCGCAGGTTTCACCGGCATGAAATTCAAGGCGACCGCGACCTCGCAGGCTGACTTCGACGCCTGGGTTGCTGAAGTCAAGAATTCACCTAAACAGCTGGCAACGGCTGAATACACCGCTCTGGCCAAACCTAGCGAACGTAACCCCGTTGAACTCTACTCCACGGTCACTCCGAACCTGTTCCAGATCATCATCGACAAGTATGAAGGTATGAAGCCGGGCAAGATTGAGCACGAGAAGAAAGAAGTGGCCGGTATGGAAGGGATGGACATGGGTAAGCATTCAGCTGCTGAGGCAGAGGAGTAAACGATGTTTGGTAAATTAAGTCTGGACGCGATACCGTTCCACGAACCGATAGTCATGATCACGATTGCCATGATCGCTATTGGCGGTGCAGCGGTACTCGGTCTGATCACGTATTTCAAGAAGTGGACCTACCTGTGGACCGAGTGGCTGACTTCGGTCGACCACAAGAAGATCGGCGTGATGTACATCATCATCGCCATGGTCATGCTGCTGCGTGGTTTCGCTGACGCCATCATGATGCGTTCCCAGCTGGCTCTGGCCACCGAGGGTTCGCCCGGCTATCTGCCGCCTGAACACTATGACCAGATCTTCACCGCTCACGGTGTGATCATGATCATCTTCATGGCGATGCCGTTCTTCACCGGTCTGATGAACATCGTTCTGCCTCTGCAGATCGGCGCTCGCGACGTTGCCTTCCCGTTCCTGAACTCCCTGAGTCTGTACCTGCTGATCTCCGGTGTGGTGCTGGTCAACGTTTCCCTGGGCGTCGGTGAATTCGCACGTACCGGTTGGGTTGCCTATCCGCCGCTGTCTGAACTGGGCTACAGCCCGGGCGTGGGTGTCGACTACTACATCTGGGCACTGCAGCTATCGGGACTGGGTACGACACTGACGGGCGTTAACTTCCTGGTTACCGTCCTGAAGATGCGTACGCCTGGCATGAAACTGATGGACATGCCGATCTTCACCTGGACCTGCACCTGGGCAAACGTTCTGATCGTGGCGTCGTTCCCGATCCTGACCGCCACCCTGGCACTGCTGACCCTTGACCGCTACCTGGACTTCCACATTTTCACGAACGAATTGGGTGGTAACCCGATGATGTACGTGAACCTGTTCTGGGCGTGGGGTCACCCTGAGGTGTACATCCTGATTCTGCCGGCGTTCGGTGTCTTCTCCGAGGTCATCTCGACGTTCACCGGCAAGCGCCTGTTCGGCCACCACTCGATGATCTACGCCTCCGGCGCGATCTCGGTGCTGGGCTTCATGGTCTGGCTGCACCACTTCTTCACCATGGGTTCGGGTGCAAGCGTCAACGCCTTCTTCGGTCTGGCGACGATGCTGATCTCCATCCCGACGGGTGTGAAGCTGTTCAACTGGCTGTTCACGATCTACCAGGGCCGTCTGCGCTTCACCGCGCCAGTCATGTGGACCCTGGGCTTCATGGTTACTTTCTCCATCGGTGGTATGACCGGCGTTCTGCTGGCTATCCCGGGTGCTGACTTCGTTCTGCACAACAGCCTGTTCGTGATCGCGCACTTCCATAACGTGATCATCGGTGGTGCTGTCTTCGGTTACATCGCAGGCTTCGCGTTCTGGTTCCCGAAAGCGTTCGGCTTCAAGCTGAACGAGAAGTGGGGCAAGGCAGCGTTCTGGTTCTGGATCTCGGGCTTCTACGTGGCATTCATGCCGCTGTACGCACTGGGCTTCATGGGCATGACCCGTCGTCTGAACACCACTGACAACCCGGACTGGACGCCGTACCTGCACGTCGCGTTCTGGGGTGCAGCGCTGATCATGGTCGGTATCGCCTGCCAGTTGATCCAGATCTACGTGAGTATCCGTGACCGCGAGCAGAACCGTGACGTGACCGGTGACCCATGGAATGGCCACACCCTGGAGTGGTCCACTTCGTCGCCTCCGCCGTTCTACAACTTCGCAGAACTGCCGAAGGCAAACGAGATCGACGCGTTCTATGCAGCCAAGCGTGATGGTGAAGCGTACCCGGTTCCGGCCAAGTACTCCGACATCCACATGCCAAACAACACCGCTACCGGCCTGGTAATGGGTGCTCTGCTGACCGTCTTCGGTTTCGCGATGATCTGGCACATCTGGTGGCTGTCGATCGCCAGCCTGGTTGGCACCATCGTTTACTTCGTCATCCACGCTGCACGTGACGATCAGGGCTACATGGTTCCTGCTTCGGAAGTGGCACGCATCGAAGGCGAGCAACACAAGATCCTGGCCTCGGTCCGCAATGCCCAGGCAAACACTCCTGTCAACAAGCTGGAGCAGGCATAAACAATGTCGAACTTAGTATTTGAAGGTGCTAAAGGTCACGACCACGGTCATGACCATGAGCATGACCACGGTCACCATGACGCCGGCGAGATGAAAATCTTCGGCTTCTGGATCTACCTGATGACCGACTGCATTCTGTTCGCGTCGATCTTCGCCGCTTACGCAGTGCTGGTTAACAACGTTGCCGGTGGTCCAGCAGGCCACGACATCTTCGAACTGCCATACGTGCTGGGCGAAACCGCCTGCCTGTTGCTCAGCTCGATCACCTACGGCTTCGCCATGCTGGCGATGCACAAAGGTAACAAGTCCGGTGTGCTGGGCTGGCTGTTCGTGACCTTCCTGTTCGGTCTGGGCTTCATCGGCATGGAGATCAACGAGTTCCACATGCTGATCTCCGAGGGCTACGGCCCTAACCGCAGCGGCTTCCTGTCGGCGTTCTTCACGCTGGTCGGTACCCACGGTCTGCACGTGACCAGCGGCCTGATCTGGATGGCGATCATGATGTACCAGGTCAACAAGAATGGTCTGACTGCCACCAACCAGACCCGCCTGAGCATGCTCAGCCTGTTCTGGCACTTCCTGGACGTGGTCTGGATCTGCGTGTTCACCGTTGTCTATCTGATGGGGACCATTTAAATGGCGAATTCACATCACTCCCATGACGATTCCAGCCACGGCAGCTTCAAGTCGTACATGGTCGGCTTCGTACTGTCGATCATCCTGACCGCGATTCCCTTCGGTCTGGTTATGTTCCCGACGGTATCGAAAGTTGCCACACTGTGGATCGTGCTGATCTTCGCGGTCGTGCAGGTTCTGGTTCACCTGGTGTACTTCCTGCACCTGGACCGTTCGGTGGCACAGCGCAACAACGTGGTTGCATTCGCGTTCGCCACGCTGGTTATCGTTCTTCTGGTTGGCTTGACGGTATGGATCATGTTCAGCATCCACACCGCTATGATGGCGCACTGAGGAAAACCTGATGTCACTGAAGCACTTTATCCAAATCACCAAACCGGGGATCATTTTCGGTAACGTGCTTTCGGTGGCAGGTGGCTTTTTTCTGGCTTCCAAGGGACACATCGATTTCGGTCTGTTCCTGGTTGCGATGATCGGGACTTCGCTGGTCGTGGCGTCTGGTTGCGTCTTCAACAACTGCATCGATCGCGATATCGATGTGAAGATGGAGCGCACCAAGAACCGCGTACTGGTTCAGGGCCTGATTTCGTTGAAACTGGCTCTGGCGTTCGCCACGGTGTTGGGCGTTGCCGGTGTCGCATTGCTGTACACCAAGGCCAACCCGCTGGCCGCGTGGTGCGCAGTGATCGGTTTTGTGATTTATGTCGGCTTCTACAGCCTGTACCTGAAACGCAAATCCGTTCACGGCACATTGGTGGGCAGCCTGTCGGGCGCGATGCCGCCGGTGATCGGCTACGTTGCGGTCAGCAACAGCTTCGACCTGGCGGCACTGACGTTGCTGGTGATGTTCAGCCTGTGGCAGATGCCTCACTCGTACGCCATCGCGATCTTCCGCTTCAACGACTACCTGGCTGCTTCGATTCCGGTTCTGCCGGTCAAGCGCGGCATCCGGGTCGCCAAGCGCCACATCCTGATCTACATCCTGGCTTTCCTGCTGGCTACCTTGATGCTGACCTTCGGCGGTTACGCCGGGCTCAACTATCTGGCAGTTGCGGCGGCCATGGGCATGTACTGGCTGTACATGGCGTGGACAGGCTACAAAGCCAAAGATGACTCCGTTTGGGCACGTAAGCTGTTCGTGTTCTCCATCTTCACCATCACCGCCTTGAGCGTGGCGATGTCGCTGGACTTTCAGGTAACCAAAGAGCTGCTTGTCACATACGCAGCACCTTGATGGCCTGACTGAAACAACCGAAACCCCGTTGCTCGCAAGAGCAGCGGGGTTTTTTTATGGGTCAGCGCTCACCCTTGAACCGGGCGGCCCAGGCCGTTGATTCTGCCGTGCCTGCACCACCCGATTCGCGCGTCACCCCGCGACGGCAGCGGTTTGCGGATCGGTCGGCTCCTTCGCCGGCCCCAGTACGATCGCCAGATGACGCAGGTCTTCGATTTGCACGCTGACGCTCTTCCCGGATGGGCTGAGCGCAAGGGTCCCCAGCGCGAAGACTGTGAAAAACCGAACCTCATCGGCATGACTCAACAGCTCGCTGATGTAGCGACTCGATCGATACGCCTGCATCTGCGCGGGCGAAACGTAGAGTGTCACCAACTTGCCTTGTAGCCGATCGAAGAACTTGAACTTGAACCCGGTGCCGTAACGCTCCACCAGGCCGCCGCCATACAGAACACGGCGCTCGTCGCCGGGCTGGGCGAATTTGATATGACGAAAATACGACCTCAGCGACACCTCGCCCTGACCCGGAATGCGCAACGTCAGCAGCGCGAACTCTTCCTTGCTCAGTTGCGCCTGTGCCTGACGGAAGCTGTCCACCAGTCGCTCGAGGTTGTTGGTGCGGGTTGGAGTGGTCTTTGCGGATCTTGGCGCGTCAGACGCAGCCGCCGACAGCGTCGGTTGTTCTGACACAGGTGTGTCAGACTTTGTTGGAACCGGCGACGCTTTGGCGCTTTCCTTGAGGGCTGGGTCGAACACATCAATGTAATCGTCGAGCTTGCGCTTGACCTTGCGCAACGCGCTCTGCGCTTCGGTCTCGGCTGGATCCGGCTGCTCATCAGGCGACTGAGGGTCATCGACCCATTCGCAATCGGCGTGGTGCTCGTAGTTCGGGTTGGCGCGAAAATGCGCGGCGACGAACGTCGGGTGCTCCTGCGGCTTTACGTCGTAGCGAACGCCGGTGATCTTCACGCCCAGCGCGCGACACGCTTCGCTTGAGCACAGAAAGCTGAAACGCGCACGAGGCAGCTCCTGGGAGAAGAACTCCCGTCGCGCTGCCACGATCGAGAGCTCTTGCTGCAGCTCTACGCAGAATGCGCGGGTGATCGTCTTGCTGGTTTTCATTGAGCGGCCGAATCCTTGCCGAAGTCATGCCGCTCATGATGCGCAATAGCCAGTGTGTGGGCAATTGTTTCGGCGGGTGCCTTCAGGGCTGATGGCGTTTCGCGCGTTTAGCCTTGGCTCTGAAATGTCGGTAAATCGCAATGGCCGCCGCAAGCACCACAACGCCGATGAAGATGGGAAGGCGATAGGGCTTTAGATTGCCGAGCAAGTCCTCCAGAAATTCGCCTGCCCAGTACCCGGCTGTGACGAACAGCACGGCCCAAACGGCCGCGCCCAGCAGATTGATGATCGAAAAGCGCACCGGTGAGAGGCGGCTGGCGCCGATTACCAGAGGACCGATCAGGCGCATGCCGTAAAGAAATCGCACAGAGAAGATCGACGCCGTCGGATAGCGCTCGATGAGCCCGGAGACCCGGTCGATGGTGGCTTGCTGACGGTGCAGGCGCGGCATCAGGCGCGGGCCGAAGTAGCGTCCCGTCCAGAACAGGATCTGATCGCCGATCATCCCGCCCAACGTCGCCCAGATCATGACCTGCGGCCACTGCAAGACATGTTGATGAGCGGCCAGTCCGCCGAGGATCAGAATCGTCTCGCCCTCGAGCAGGCAACCGATGAAAACTGCCCAGTAGCCGTAATTGGCGAGCAGGTAATTGATGTCGATGTGTTCGAACATGGAGCGGCGGTGGCCTTCGGAAGGATGAAAACCGCAGGAGCATCCGGCGGCGTGTTTGCCTGTTGCGGCAGTGTCGCACGCCTTTCGACCGGAGCCGCCGGTTATCAGTTCTGTCCGCGTGTTGCGAACCTTCCGACGTTACGCGCTGTATTGCGCCTCCAGCGCCGCGAGGTCTTTCTCGATGACTTTCATGAGCATTTCCCACTCACTCTGAGTGCGTTTCAATGCTTCGCCTTCCCGGGAGTAGAGGAAGTCGATGATGTTGGCGGTTTCTTTCGCTTTGGTGGTGGGCCGGAAGGCGTCCATGCTCAGCACCCGGGCCAGCATGTCCAGCTCAGTGGCGTGGTTGACCCATTGCCAGTCGTCCTTGATCACGACTTTGTCGATCAGAATGCACTGCTTCTTGAAGCTGCGCAGGCTCGCCCCGAACGGACTGGCGGCCAGCAGCGAGGTGATCCGGGCGCCCTCGCTGTTGGCTTTTTCCACGGCGTTGGGGCCAAAAAACCATTCGTTGAAACTCAGCTCAATCTCGCGAAAGGCCACATTGGCTTCCCAGATAATGCTCAGCGCCTTGTTGTGGATGATCTCGTTTTTCCACGCTCGATACGCCTTGAACGCCAGCCCGACCAGGCCGATGGCCGCCAGCGCCTGGACCAGGGAGGAGCATGAATTGATGACGCTGAATGCCGCGGCGGAGCCTGAGTCGCCGGCGCCGGAGTAGGACTCGTAGAAGACCGCGCCGGTCATCGCCGCGAGGGCGAAAAGGGCGCAATAGAAACCGAACGCATAGGGATCTTTCATTGTTGTTTTTATCCGATCAGCGAGGTTGAGCGTACAGCCGGGTCGCTTTGGATCAGTCAATGTTAAGGCTAGTAGAAAATCGCGGCTGCGGTGCTCGGAAGCGCTGTAAAGGCGCTCACACAGGTAGCTGATGGCGAGCCGCCGCAGCGGCATCAGGGGAACAGCTTTTGATCGGAAAAGCTTGCGAGCAGATGGTCGTAAACCAGCCTGACCCTGGGCGGCACCGGTCCGGACTGCGTGCGGTAGATGATCAGATCCATGGGCGGGGGGGCCAGTTGTTGCAGAACCTCGACCAACAGGCCGTTCGCTAAATGTTGCTCGGCGAGATAATGAGGCACCTGAGCGAATGCGAGTCCCGACAGAACAAATTCCAGCTCCGTTTCCGGATCGTCGCAGCTAAACGCCGGGGAGGGCGGCGAATACATGCGGCCTTCCGAAAACATCCAGGGCCAGGGCCTGCCGTTGTTACGGTCGATCAGCGTCGACAGTGGCAAATCCTTCAGATCGTCGAGGGTGGTCGGCAGGCTGGTCGCTCTGATCAATGCTGGCGCAGCGACGACCTTCAGCGGCACCTGCCCGATAGCGCGCGCGATGTAGCGCCTGTCCCGCACGGCACCGATGCGTATGCCGATATCAATGCGTGAGGCGACGGCGTCGGTCAATTGATCATCCAGACTCAGCTCAATCCGCAACCCTGAATTCAGCTCCATCAGCGGCTTCAGATAGCGCGCCAGGTAAAGCTTGCCGATCGAGTGCGGCGCAGTGATCCCGACGCGTCCGCTGATGCTGGTGGGTTGCAGGCGCGTGTTGGAGACGAACAACTGATCGAACTGATTCAACGTGTCCCGCGCCTGTTGGGCGATCTCAGCTCCAAACGCTGTGACGTGCGCCTGCCGAGTGCTGCGGTGAAACAATGGCTCGGCGAAAGAGCGTTCGAGCTCCTTGATGGCTCGGGTGATTTTTTGCGGCGATGTCCCCAGGCGATTGGCTGCCTCGCGAAAAGTGGGTGATTCCACAGCGACGACGAAGATACGCAGCATTTCGAGGCGATTGAGCATGACGGTCCTTTAGTTCCAGAAAATGGAATTCTCAAATCCTAACTCTTCCATTTTCTGAAGCGAAGTTTGATCGCACACTCGCTCTCAACAACTTCCCGAATCAATCTGCAGGAGACTGATCATGAGCAAAGGCATTCAAGGCAAAGTCGTCGTTATCACCGGTGCAAGCAGCGGCCTCGGAGAGGCGACCGCGCGCCATCTGGCAAACCTCGGCGCTAAAGTCGTACTGGGTGCGCGTCGTCAGGAGCGTATGGACGTCATCGTTGAGGAGATTAAAGCCACAGGTGGTCAGGCTTCTGCCTACACGGTGGACGTTACCCGTCGCGAAGACTTATCGGCTCTGGTCGACAACGCCATCAGAGATTTCGGCCGCATCGATGTCATCGTCAACAACGCAGGTTTCATGGCGATCTCTCCCATCGCCGAGCTGCGCGTCGACGAGTGGGACCGCATGATCGACATCAACGTAAAAGGCGTGCTTTACGGTGTCGCGGCCGCGTTGCCTAAGTTCGAAGCCCAGGGTTCCGGCCATTTCATCAACATCTCGTCGGTGGCAGGCATCAAGGTCTTCAGCCCGGGCGGTTCGGTTTACAGCGGCACCAAGTTCGCCGTGCGCGCGATCTCCGACGGCCTGCGCCATGAAGTCGGCGCAAAGATCCGCACCACCACCATCGAGCCTGGCGCAGTGGATTCCGAGTTGAAACTGGGCAGTGGCCACCAGCCAAGCGCTGATGCCGTGAACGAGTTCTACAAGCAAGCCATCCCGGCCGATTCCGTCGCCCGCGCCATCGCCTTTGCCATCGAACAGCCAGGTGATGTCGACATCAACGAAATCGTTCTGCGGCCTACCGCGCAGGACTTCTGATGCGCTGAGTTGTGTTGCTGCAGACTTAAAACCTGCAGCAGCACATTCGCAATTTAGGAAGATCACGTTATTAATAACTTTTCGCGCTTTCTGTGGGGACGAATATATTCGCGGTAGGCAGCGCTGTTATTACAACTTCCGTTTCGACGCTTTCTTATAAATACCCTTCTGAGACTGCACAGTCTTCCGGGCTGTGGCTCATTTCTTCTGCAGAATGCGACGGCTAAGTCCTGCTTTCAAAGTGCCGGGAAGCGACGGCATGGATCGTCATTCAGTGCTGAGCCTGTAGTCCAGTAGTTTCCTTGCCTGTAAGGCATTTCCGAATTTCTCCGCTCGGCTTGTTCATCCAGAACGCCCACGCTAGTTTTCGCTTCCTCAAAAATTAATCTCGATACGTTGATTTCCTGGAGCAGGCCTGCGTAGCACCTCGATCCAGGTTTTCAATGTCCATTAGCTACGGATTTAAAACCCGGTCTTCATAAGGAAATGACCTTTGCCCGATCAGGACGAGTTTCGCGTCACGCTGAGTCTTGCCCAAATGGCCGCGATTCTGGAGAACGAATCCCTCACGCCCTACGAGATTTTCTCGAGCCGAGTCGTTGGCAGCCTGCGCTTAGTGGGAGGAATCATAGAGCTCGGCGGCGCCGGCGTGCTGTGCGCAGTCCCGGAACCCACAATGATCACTAAAGTGGGATGCGTCGCCATGGGGCTGCATGCCGCCGACCAAATGGCGGCCGGCGCGCACCAACTGGTGACCGCCAGGGAAACCGATTCGTATGCGTTCAAGGCGGGCATGACGGCCGCCGAAGTCATGGGTGCATCGCGCGCCAGCGGTCAAGTCGTCGGGCTCGCGGCTGAGTTCGCGGTCCCGCTTTCGACGGCTTCGCTCTATAACGCGTTCAGGGTCTCGTCGGTTCGGGCGGGGAGGATGACGGTTGTCGTGAGCGAGAGATTTCCTAATGCACCGAAAAATGGTCCTGGTGGACACACATTGCAATTCCATGTAGGGAAAGCCTTAGATGAACTGCAAAAACGATTAAAGCGCAAGAAATCGGCTGAGGTTATGTCGACTTTTGCCAGCATAGAAATGGCAGAATGGGCAGTGAGCCAGGTGCTAAAGTCAAATAAGAGCAAGATATTGCTCTATTCCAAAGTCAAAATATTACGGGTGAACAATAGGGTAGTACTGACAATGGATGTTGGAAAGAATATTGGATGGGGCATTGCTCGCGCAGCCCCTGATTCTCCGCGAGACATGAGCAAGGTCTGCGTGGTTGTAGATTTTACAGAACATAACTTTATGCCCGCTTATATAGTCACTGCGTATCCAGTTCTCTGACGTCGTGGTTCACATTAATGTCAGTTTTTGAAGGCCGTTTGCGGTTCAGGCTCCAGCTTCTCTTTAGGAACAATGATGCGTAGCTATCGTCAGCTGTTTAGTTTTATGTGTGATCTCGGTGACGGGATACAGGATCATCTTCCTGAAGAGATGCGTACTGAGCAGCTCGGGCTTGAGGAAATCGTATGCCTGTGGGTGGACAATAAATCTTATCTGGAAATCAGGTCCCTCAAAAAAGACATGGCGGCGTATGTGAAAAAGTGCGAAGAAATGGATTACTCGCTGGATGCAATTTTTCCCTACGATGATTTCTTGCTCTTCGTCCCGGAAAGATTTGGCTGCGATGAGTCGGTGTTGTTCTCTCAAGTCTTGCCGATGATCGAACAAAGAGAGGCTGAGACGAACAGGTCTTTGCCGACCGACGTGATTAAGTGGTTCAAATCGATCTACGCTAGGCCAATACCCTAAATGTCACTTTGCATGTCGTGACGCTCGGCGGGGTCAAATCCCGCGCACAAAAAAACCGGCTCAAATCTGGCCGGTTTTTTTTGCTTCAAGCTAAGTAACCGCTTGAAGGTGCTGCTGTTTGGTGCCCCGAGGGAGACTCGAACTCCCACTCCTTTCGAAAACGGATTTTGAATCCGCCGCGTCTACCAATTCCGCCATCAGGGCTCAATGGCGGCGAAGTATAGAGACGAGCCTACCGTTGGTCAATCATGTTTCATGGTCAATTTTCAGGTTTTCCGCTAAACTTCCCGGCCCTGCTAGACGAACCCCATCATGCGTGTCGCTGACTTTACCTTCGAACTCCCCGATGCATTGATCGCTCGCCATCCCCTGGCCGAGCGACGCAGCAGCCGTTTGCTCACCCTCGACGGGCCGAGCGGCGCGCTGGCACATCGCCAATTCACTGATCTGCTGGAGCATCTGCGTCCCGGCGATCTCATGGTTTTCAACAATACCCGGGTGATCCCGGCGCGTCTGTTCGGGCAGAAGGCTTCGGGCGGCAAGCTGGAAATTCTGGTTGAGCGCGTGCTGGATCAGCATCGCGTGCTGGCTCATGTACGCTCCAGCAAGTCGCCCAAAGCGGGTTCGACCATCTTGATCGATGGCGGTGGCGAAGCCGAAATGGTTGCGCGCCACGATGCGTTGTTCGAGCTGCGTTTTGCCGAGCCGGTGCTGCCGTTGCTCGAGCGCGTGGGCCACATGCCGCTGCCTCCTTATATAGATCGCCCGGACGATGACGCCGACCGCGAGCGTTATCAGACTGTTTACGCGCAGCGGGCCGGTGCGGTGGCGGCGCCCACGGCGGGTCTGCATTTCGACCGGATCATGATGGACGCGATTGCCGAGAAGGGCGTCCAGACTGCGTTCGTGACGCTGCACGTTGGGGCGGGGACGTTTCAGCCGGTGCGTGTCGAGCGGATCGAAGATCACCACATGCACAACGAGTGGCTTGAAGTCACTCAGGAAGTGGTCGATGCCGTCGCGGCGTGCCGTGCGCGCGGCGGGCGGGTCGTTGCAGTGGGGACGACCAGCGTGCGCTCGCTGGAAAGCGCGGCCCGGGATGGCGTGCTCAAGGCATTCAGCGGCGACACCGATATCTTCATCTACCCTGGCCGGCCGTTCCATGTGGTCGATGCGCTGGTCACCAATTTTCATTTGCCTGAATCCACGCTCTTGATGCTGGTTTCGGCATTCGCCGGCTACCCGGAAACCATGGCCGCCTACGCGGCTGCAGTGGAGCACGGTTACCGCTTTTTCAGTTACGGGGATGCCATGTTCATCACCCGCAATCCCGCGCCGACTGCGCCTCAGGGTAATGACCCGGTGGACTCGGCCCCAGAGGATCCAGCATGAGTCGCACCTGTCGTATGTCGTTCGAGCTGCTTGCCACCGATGGCAAGGCTCGTCGTGGTCGTCTGACCTTTCCGCGTGGCGTCGTCGAAACCCCGGCCTTCATGCCGGTCGGCACGTATGGCACCGTCAAGGGCATGTTGCCCCGGGATATCGAGGCCACTGGCGCGCAGATCATTCTGGGCAACACCTTCCATCTGTGGCTGCGTCCCGGCACCGAAGTGATCAAGGCTCACGGTGATCTGCACGATTTCATGCAATGGAAGGGCCCGATTCTGACGGACTCCGGCGGCTTCCAGGTGTTCAGCCTCGGCGCCATGCGCAAGATCAAGGAAGAAGGCGTGACCTTCGCCTCGCCGGTCGACGGTGCCAAGGTCTTCATGGGCCCTGAAGAGTCGATGCAGATTCAGCGCGACCTGGGCTCCGACATCGTGATGATCTTCGACGAATGTACGCCGTATCCGGCCGATGAAGACGTCGCGCGTACTTCCATGGAACTGTCGCTGCGCTGGGCCAAGCGTTCGAAGATCGCCCATGGCGAAAACACTGCCGCGCTGTTCGGCATCGTGCAGGGCGGCATGCACGAGAATCTGCGCATGCGCTCGCTGGACGGTCTGAACGAACTCGACTTCGACGGCCTGGCCATCGGCGGCCTCTCGGTGGGCGAGCCCAAGCACGAAATGATCAAGGTTCTGGATTATCTGCCAGGACGCATGCCGGCTGACAAACCTCGTTACCTTATGGGTGTAGGCAAGCCTGAAGACCTGGTTGAAGGTGTGCGTCGCGGAGTCGACATGTTCGACTGCGTCATGCCTACGCGCAATGCCCGCAACGGTCATCTGTTCATCGACACCGGTGTCCTGAAGATTCGTAATGCGTTTCATCGTCACGATGACTCGCCGCTGGATCCGACCTGCGATTGCTACACCTGCAAGAACTTCTCTCGCGCTTATCTGCATCACCTGGACAAGTGCGGAGAAATGCTGGGGAGCATGCTCAATACGATCCACAATTTGCGGCATTACCAGCTGCTTATGGCTGGTTTGCGCGAGGCTATTCAACAGGGTACATTGGCCGCCTTTGTCGACACGTTCTATGCCAAACGCGGGCTTGCCACGCCGCCGTTGGACTGAGCGACATCCGGTCTTACCGCTTCCTATTATTAAAATTATGCAACTGGAGTGTTAAATGAGCTTTTTCATCTCTCCCGCTTTCGCGGATGCAGCGGCACCTGCTGCAGGCCCCGCAGGTTCGGGCTTCGAGTGGATTTTCCTGGTCGGCTTTCTGGTCATCTTCTATCTGATGATCTGGCGTCCACAGGCCAAGCGTGCCAAAGAACAGAAGAACCTGCTGGGCAACTTGCAGAAAGGCGATGAAGTCGTCACTTCCGGCGGTATTGCCGGCAAGATCAACAAAGTGACCGACGACTTCGTTGTTATCGAAGTGTCCGACACCGTTGAGCTGAAGATCCAGAAGGGCGCCATCGCTGCCACCCTGCCCAAGGGCACTCTGAAAGCCATCTGATTCCAGTCTTTTACCAATCGACGGGGCGCGCAAGGCGCCCCGCGTTCTAAGCAGGCGGCGTGATGTTGAACAAATACCCTCTGTGGAAATACATCCTGATCCTGGCAGTGCTGGTGATCGGCTTTATTTATTCCGCACCCAATCTCTACCCTGATGACCCGGCTATTCAGGTCAGCGGCGCAAGCACTGCGCTGCAGGTCAATCAGGCTGATCTGGATCGCGTAAGCAAGGCGCTTACCGATGCTGGCATCGCGGTCAAGGGCGCGTCTCTGGCCGAGAATGGCAAGGGCGGTTTGTT
>Ga0213834_100285_pt1 | contig 33302 bp, 30 predicted proteins | sample SWPTP12_FD_160580 | JGI IMG/M metagenome (GOLD analysis project Ga0213834, IMG submission 160580) | Coastal seawater microbial communities from Marineland, Florida, United States - SWP TP1 #2 | ecosystem: Environmental > Aquatic > Marine > Coastal | place: USA: Florida | collected 2016-08-06 | reverse complement strand
GCAGGATTGATGGCGTCAGCACAGGCCTCTTCCCGGCTGAAGCCGGTCCCACGACGGGATGCATTTCGGTAGGACTGGCTTTAGCCAGGAAAGCGCCAGGTGTCACGCCGCAGGATTGATGGCGTCAACCCAGGCCTCTTCCTGGCTGAAGCCGGTCCTACGACGGGATGCATTTCGGTAGGACTGGCTTTAGCCGGGAAAGCGTCAGGTGTCACACCGCAAGACTGACGACGTCAGCACAGGCCTCTTCCCGGCTGAAGCCGGTCCTACGATGGGATGCATTTCGGTAGGACTGGCTTTAGCCAGGAAAGCGTCAAGTGTCACACCGCAAGACTAATGACGTCAGCACAGGCCTCTTCCCGGCTGAAGCCGGTCCTACAGGATATGCGCGGTCCGCAAGGAGATTGCGGCTCGTGAGCGGGGTATATTGGCAGCCTTATTCGCCCAGACACTCGCCCCATGAAACTTGACTCAGAAGACCTCGCTCAGATCACGGCCACTACACTCAGCAACTACAACGATGTCGCCGAAGGTTTTCGCGAAGGCACACGCGATCACGACGTCAGCCAGAACATCGATGCATTACTGCGCAATATTCAGGGTTCGCCACCGTTCCAGATTCTCGATTTCGGCTGCGGACCGGGGCGTGATCTGCAGACATTTGCGGCTATGGGCCACATGCCCACCGGCCTTGACGGCTCCGACCGCTTCGCTGAGATGGCTCGTGTCGACAGCGGCTGCGAAGTACTGCACCAAAACTTCCTGGAGCTGAACCTCCCCGCCGAACGCTTCGACGGAATCTTCGCCAATGCCTCGCTGTTCCACGTGCCACGTCAGGAATTGCCTCGGGTACTGCGGGAGTTGCGAGCCGCACTCAAGCCCGGCGGCGTGCTGTTCAGCTCTAATCCGCGGGGCAACAATCAAGAAGGCTGGAAGGGCGAAAGATACGGCGCCTTTCATAGCGCTGAAGCCTGGAGCGAACTCATGACCGAGGCGGGATTCGTCGAGGTCGAGCATTACTACCGTCCAGCAGGGCTGCCGAGGGAGCAGCAGCCCTGGCTGGCGAGTGTGTGGCGCAAGGGTTGAAGCCGCGGTCCGGCAGAGAGCCATGCGGTCAGAGGGCTCAACCGTGGCTGCCAGGGTAAACAAACACGTTCACTCATTCGAAAAGAGTCCGTGACTGTCATTTCTGACAGTATCCCGTGCCGTCTACCGCGCGCACACTAAACCCGCGCCGTTGGCGTCAGCCCGGATGCTGGATGAGCATGGGCTGTCAATAATGATCAGCAAGGGAATGACCATGGACAATATTCTGATAAATGGCGACTTCGGTACCGGCAAACTAACGCCGTGGACAAGTGCTTCCGGCGAGGAAACCTGGGAGATCAAGCCGGAGGGCGCGGGTTACTACATCCAACTGACGAAGGCAGCCGATCTGACTCAGATCACGCCTGAGGGCAGCTACAAACCCACTGTTCTGACATTCGAGGTCCGGGCGGGCCAAACCGTGAAACCCGGCGATTACGTGATGTTCAGTTATTCGGCTATCGTCACCACGGCGGAGGGAGCAGCGGGGCACGGCGACTTGGGCGGAGCAACCGAGAAGTGGCAGACAGTGACGCTCAACATCCCCCACACGCCGTCCCCTGCCACTACAGTGACCGTGCAGGTAAATACCGCTTCCGATCCTGAAAAACTAGGCGGTCACCCAGGGCAGGTGCATTTCAGGAATTTCCGAGTCGTTTGACCGCACCCCGTTGTCCGAAGTAAGAAGCGAAAGCGGCACATTATCGCTTTCGCTTCATCTGCCTGTTCAATGCGCGGGTGAAGACGCGCCGTCGTCCGAGTCGCCAGTAAGGTGATTATCTTCCTGTTTGCTTTGCTGATGCTTGCGTCGCTCCTCATCACTCGGCTCTTTGATCTTGTACCAGGCCACATAGAGCGCGGGCAGGAACAGCAGCGTCAGAAGCGTGGCGATGATGATGCCACCGATCATCGCGTACGCCATCGGGCCCCAGAACACTTCGCGGGCGATGGGGATCATGCCCAGGCTTGCCGCTGCAGCGGTCAGCAGGATGGGTCGGCGACGGTGCTCGGTGGCCTCGGCCACCGCATCCCAGGGCAGATACCCCGCAACTTCGTATTCATGAATCTGTGTCACCAGAATCACCGAGTTACGAATGATGATCCCGATCAGCGCCAGCACCCCGAGGATGGCCACAAAACCCAGCGGCGTGCCCGTTGGAACCAGCGCCAGCACAACACCGATCAAGCCCAGCGGCGCGACACTGGCGACGAGAAACATCTTCTGCACGCTGTGCAGTTGAATCATCAAAAAAGTCGCCATGAGGAAGATCATCAGCGGGACGACTTTGGCAATCGGCCCCTGAGCCTTGCCGCTCTCTTCCACCGTGCCGCCTGTGGCGATCTTGTAGCCCACCGGCAAACCGGCCGCGAATTTGTCGATCTCAGGCTTGAGCTCTTTGACCAGATCGGTCGGCTGCATCTCATCCCGTACCGCCGCCTTGATCGTGATCGTCGGCTTACGATCGCGACGCCAGACCAGCGGCTGCTCCAGCTCGTATCGAACATTGGCGAAGGCCAGCAGCGGAATCGACGTGCCCTGTGGCGTGACGATCTGCAGGTTTTGCAGGGTTTCCGGCGAGCCGCGCTCCGAGTCGACGGCCCGACCCACCACGTTGATCAGGTAGATATCATCGCGTACCTGAGTCACCGATGAGCCTGTGACGATGCTGTTCATGAGCTGCGCAACGTCTTCGGACGACAGCCCGAGCTGCCGCGCCTTGTCCTGGTTGATATCGATGCGCAGCACCTTGCCCGGCTCGTTCCAGTCGTAAATCATCTCGCCGATGTGCTGGTTCTGGTCCAGCAGCGTGGCAAGCTCAATGGCATGCTGACGCACCTTGTCGATGTTTTCCCCGCTGACCCGGTACTGAATCGGACGCCCGACCGGCGGCCCCATCTCCAACGGCTGAACGTAGGTGCCAATGCCGACGAACTCGTCCCTCAGCCGCTTGTTGAGGCGCGCCATCAACGCGCCGCGCGCTTCCAGGTCCTTGCTGACGATCACCAACTGCGCGTAGTACGGGTTTTCCAGTTGTTGATCGAGCGGCAGATAAAACCGCACGGCGCCCTGACCGATGTAGGTGCTCCAGCGCACGATATCCGGATCGTCCTTGAGGGAGGCCTCCAGCTTGTCCACCGCCCTGCGCGTCTCGTTGATCGACGCGTTCTGCGGCAGGTTCAGGTCCACCAGAATCTCGGGACGGTCCGACGACGGGAAGAACTGGTTCTGCACGAACCGCATACAGAACAAGGCCGTCGCAAACAGCGCGATGGTGATGATGATGGTCAGCCACCGATTGCGCATGGCCCAGAACATCGACCCGTTGAAGGCACGGGCGATGCGGCCCGGCTTGGCATGCTCGTCTTTTTTCTTCACCTTTTCGCTGAGGATGTGCACGCCGATCACTGGCGCGAACAGCACCGCGACGACCCAAGACACCAGCATGGCGACGGCAATAACGGCGAACAGTGTGAAGGTGTATTCGCCCGCCGAACTTGCGTTGAGGCCGATGGGCACAAAACCTGCGACCGTCACCAGCGTGCCGGTGAGCATTGGGAACGCAGTGGAGGTGTAAGCGAAGGTCGCCGCCTGCTCTTTGCTGTCGCCCAGCTCCAGACGCGAGACCATCATCTCCACGGTGATCATGGCGTCATCCACCAGCAGCCCCAGCGCAATGATCAGCGCGCCCAGCGAGATCCGTTGCATCGTGATGCCGCTGTATTCCATGAACACGAAGACCATCGCCAGCACCAGAGGAATCGAGCAGGCCACCACGAGCCCGGCGCGCATCCCCAGGCTGATGAAGCTCACGATCAGCACGATCACGACCGCTTCAAACAGCGCGCTGGTGAAGCCGCCCACCGCTTTCTCGACCACCTGAGCCTGATCCGAGACGTTGTGGACGCCCACGCCAATGGGTAAGTCGGCCGTGGCTGCATCCATGCGCTCGTGCAGCTGTTTGCCGAATTCCTGAACGTTGCCGCCCTTCTTCATGGCGATGGCCAGACCGATCGCCGGCTTGCCATCGAAACGGAACAGTGGCTTGGGCGGGTCAACGTAGCCGCGCGTGATCTCGGCGATATCGCTCAGGCGGTAGAACCGGTCGTTGAGGCGCAGATTGACCGTTTCCAGGTCCTTTTCCGAAGCGAACTGTCCGGAGGTGCGCACCGAAATCCGTTCAGGCCCGGCCTCGATAACGCCTGCTGGCGTGACGGTGTTCTGCGACTGAAGGCTTTGCACGACTTGCCGTTGGTCCAGCCCCAGCGCCGCGAGTTTGCGCGTGGAAAAATTGAGGTACAGCACCTCGTCCTGCTGGCCGATCATCTCGACCTTGCCCAGTCCGGGCACGTCGCGGATCTGCACGCGCACTTCTTCAACGTAATCGCGTAACTGGCGAAGTGTCAGGCCATCAGCCGTGAAGGCGTAGATCGAGCCGTAGACGTCCCCGAACTCGTCGTTGAACGCCGGCCCTTGCAGCCCCTGTGGGAACGTGCCGCGAATGTCGTCGATCTTCTTGCGCACCTGGTACCAGATATCCGGAATCGCGCCCGCGCTGGTGGTGTCGCGCAGGTAGACGAAAACCGTGGACTCGCCGGGGCGGGTATAGCTCTTCACGTAATCGAGGGAATCAAGCTCTTCGAGCTTTTTCTCGATGCGGTCAGTGACCTGCTCCAGGGTTTCATCCACCGTAGCGCCCGGCCAGCGGGTCTGGATGACCATGGTTTTGATGGTGAACGAAGGGTCCTCCTCGCGACCGAGGTTCATGTAGGAAAACACGCCCATCAGTAGACCGACGAACATCAGGTACCAGACGAAGGATTGATGCTTGAGCGCCCAATCGGAGAGGTTGAACGTCCCTTTCATCGCGGGCTTTCCTTATCGACTTTGACTTTCTGCCCCGGCTTGAGGCTGTTTACCCCGGCAGTGACGACCAGATCACCGCCCTTCACGCCACCTGCCAGCACCACACTGCCGCTGGCGCGGCTGACGACATTGGCCGGGCGCGGCGAAACGGTCTGGTTCTGCTGGTCGATGACCCAGATCTGTGTCTTGCCATCAACCTCTTGCAGCGCCGTATCGGGCAACTGAATGCGAGGCTCAATCGCCGAGCTGAGGGTGACGCTGATCGCCGTGCCCAAGCGAAAGGACGGCGGCGTGTCGGCCAGCGTCAGGCGAGCGCGACGGGTGCGCGTCGTGCTTTCTGCCTGCGGCTCGAGCTCTCGCACGGTGGCGGTGGTGTTGATGTCCGGCTCAAGCTGACTGGCGACCTTGAACACGACGTCCTTGGGCAGTTGATCGGCAAGCTGTGCAGGCAGGTCGATCACGGCCTCCTTGATGTCAGGCCGCGCGAGGGTCACGACCTGCTCGCCGGCGCTGACCACCTGGCCGGCTTCGACCTTCCACTCGGTCACCACCGCATCGTGGTCGGTCCGCAATTCGCTGTAGCTCAACTGGTCCTTAGCCTGTTGCAATGCGGCTTTGGCTTGATCGTAAGAAGACTGAGTGGTCTTCAGATCCGTGACCGCGACATCGAGCGCGGCCTGCGCGCCCACGCCCCGATCAAACAGCTCCTGCTGCCGCCGGGCATTGGCCTGCGAGTTGATTAACTGCGCCTCGACCCGCGCCAGATCGCCCTGCGTGGAGCGCACCTGGTTCTGCTGATCGGTTGGATCGAGCACGGCGAGCATGTCGCCCTTTTTGACCTGTGCGCCGACATCGACGCTGCGCTGAGCAATGCGACCGGAAACCCGGAAACCCAGCGTGCTCTCGTAGCGTGCGGCGATATTGCCAGCGAAGCGCCCGAGGCTTTCTTCGGCTTGGGGTTTGACCTCCACGAACAGCACGGGACGCACGGGCTCGGGCGGCGGCTCTTCCTTGCTGCACGCGCCCAGTAACAAACCACTCAGGACGATCCCCGAAAGTCGCTTCATTGCGGGGCTCCCGTCAGGTCCTTGTAGACATCGGCCAGTTCGACCTGCATGTCCGGGTGCAGCAACTGGTTACCGGCAACGACCACTTTCTCTCCGTTTTTCAGACCGTCCACGATGATCACTTTGCCTGTCAGATAACGCCCGACCGTGACCGTCCGCAGGCTGACCTTGTTCTGCTCATCCACCACCCAGACCGCTGGCTGCCCGAGGTGATCGCCAAGGCCCTTGGTCAACGCTGACCACGGCAGCTCGACACTCGCCTTGGCCGGCACGCTCAAGGCAGCACTGACTACCGAACCCAGCTCCATGCCAGGCGGCAGCGACGACAGCGCGATCTTCACCTGCAGCGTGCCGGTCTGTGCCGACACCGCAGGCGTGACTTCACGCACCTTCCCGGTGGCCTTGATTTTCGGGTTATCCAGCAACGTGACCTCGACCGGCTGGTCGGTTGGCGGGTTGACGAAGAGGGATTCGTACACATTGAACACAGCATCACGCTCGCCGTCGCGGGCCAAACTGAAAATCGGCATGGTCGCCTGAACCACCTGCCCGACCTCGGCCTGCCGCGCCGTGATGATGCCCGGTGCATCGGCGATCAATGCGGTATACCCCAGCTGCTCGCGGGCGTTTGCCAACTGGGCCTGGGCCGCCCGCAACGCGCTCTGGCTGCTGCGCAGGGCAGCCTGGGCCGAATCGTATTCGCTGCGGCTGGTGTAGCCCTTGGGCAGCAGTTTTTCCTGACGCACGAATGCCGCGGCAGTCTGTTTCACGCGGGCCTGCTCGGCGGCTTCGGCGGCAATGGCCGAGTCGACGTTGGTCTGCAGGTCTTTGGGGTCGAGCCTGGCGAGCACCTGTTTGGCCGAGATTCTGTCGCCGACATCGACCGAGCGCTGAATGATCTTGCCGCCGACGCGGAACGAAAGCTGAGTCTGCACGCGCGCCTGAATGTCGCCTGTTAGAGCAACATCGGCAGCGAATTCGGCCGTTTTGACTTCTTGCGCCTGCACGCGCGGGCGAACGGGCTCCTTGGGTTTTTCCTTGCCACAGCCGGGCAGCACAGCCACGCACAGGCCGAGCGCCAGCGCAGCCAGGCTGGAATGAATTACCGAGGGTTGAGCGGGCATGCAGACTCCTTGTGCCAATGCCGTTGCATACAGTCATCGGCACCCCTTTCATGCTTGGGTCTGCGCCGCGATGATCATGCGACTATGAGCGTAGATCAGGGTTCCTTACGCCGCTAAACTGCGCAGATCCTCCTGCCTGCACACAGCAAGGAATGCTCGATGCTCACCACCCTCGCCGTCGCCAACTACCGATCAATCAACACTCTGGTTGTTCCGTTGCAACGGCTGAACCTCATCACAGGGCCCAACGGCAGCGGCAAATCCAACCTGTATCGAGCGTTACGGCTGCTGGCGGAGACCGCACAAGGCGGCGTCATCAATGCACTGGCCCGGGAAGGCGGCCTGAAATCGACCTTCTGGGCTGGGCCGGAAAACATCAGCCGGCGCATGCGCAATGGCGAAGTGGATATTCAGGGAGGTCCGCGCAAGGAGGTCGTGCGCTTGCGGCTGGGGTTCGCCGCCGAGGACTTCAGTTACTCCATTTCGCTGGGCCTGCCCCCACCGCCAGCAGCACCGACGGCCTTTGCACTGGACCCGGAGATCAAGCGTGAATGCATCTGGGCAGGTCCCGTGTATCGTCCGGCGAGCCTGCTGGTCGACCGGGCCGGCCCCATGATCCGGGCCCGCGAGGGACGCAGTTGGGATGTGCTGGCGCAACACACGCCAACGTTCGACAGCCTGTTCGATCAGGTGGGCAACCTTCGCTCGTCGCCGGAAGTGCTGCAGTTGCGCGAGAACATTCGCGGCTGGCGATTTTATGATCACTTTCGCAGCGACGCCGATGCGCCCGCTCGCAAGGCTCAATTGGGCACGCGGACGCCCGTTCTGCATCACGACGGGCGCGATCTGGCGGCCGCGTTGCAAACCATCCGGGAAATCGGCGAGCCCGAGGCGCTCGACGCCGCCATCAGCGACGCCTTCCCCGGCGCACGCATACACATCAACGCTCAAGGCGGCGGGCTGTTCGCGCTTGAGTTTCATCAACACGGATTGCTGCGCCCGTTGTCAGCGGCAGAATTGTCGGACGGCACGCTGCGCTATCTGTTGCTGATCGCTGCGCTGCTCACGCCCCGACCGCCCACCATGATGGTGCTCAACGAACCCGAAACCAGCCTGCACCCGGATCTGCTGCCCGCTTTGGCGAGGCTGATCATGCGCGCATCCCACAGCTGCCAGGTGTGGGTCGTCTCCCACGCGAACCGGCTCATCGCCGCATTGGAACAAGATCCTGAGTGCAACTGCATCGTGCTTGAAAAGGACCTGGGCCAGACCGGCATTGTGGGCCAGGGCGGGCTGGATGAACCGGCGTGGCACTGGCCGGATTGAAGGGCAGGACTTCGACACTGAGTCGGCTATCGAAACTTCCCGATAAGGAGTTCGAAACTGAAAGCTGACATTGTTAATCAAACATACGGCCTTTAGACCTGCCCGCTATATTTATTCACGGTGAAATGATGACGCAAGACACTTTGCCTGTTAAACCGTTTTTATATTTCGATGCAACGGGCTGCATACCCGGAATTCCAGGACTTGTGTTGCCATCAAAAAAGCCGTAAGCATACTGATGGTTCAAAGGTTGAGAAACAATCTTGTATTCATAAAAATCGTCGTCATGCAAGTCGCCGCTGCAGGGTTCATCGTAAATACCCACCGTTGCCTTTGTCCCACTCTGAATCGCGAAATATTCTGCTTTGTCATTATCGCATCCCGACCCGCCACCCATAGAAACCTTTTTCGGCAAGGTATCGACAGTAATGATGCAGACTTCGTCAAGCGGCGGGTTGATGACACCTGCAGTCCTGTAGAACAGTCCAACCTGGAATGTCCCTTTGGATGCCGCCTTTGATAGAAAGTCCGGCGGAAGCTTAATTTTTTGATCTTTCACCCATACGGTATACACAGTTATCAGCGCCAATAACACCAACGCTGACACAGCAACAAGAGTGGCTAGTTTTTTCTTGCCCATGATGTGGATTCCTTTCCTTCGGCCGGCCGCGGCCTGAACGTTTCATTTAACTTCTACTGCTCTGAACCACATTTACAGTAAAGGTCAGGTAACGTTGATAAGCAACGAGGACAGAGGTCGCGGCAAAGACTGATTCGAAATGAACAACGACGTTGTTATCGCCAAGCAGGGACGTCTGAATCAGAGAAAGACAGTGATACGCTTATTTGCGATGGAGATGGGTCTGCTAAATCAATGTTGGCTGAATACCGCGTTCGCGAAATCGGTAGAGCACGACCCCGGTGACGCCTAAAGTTTCTCGCCCGATCCAACCTCTGTGGCGGACGCCCATCCCCTGGAGGAGCAGTTGCAGGTTTCGATGGTCGCGAAGGCGGAGTGACTGACACCCCGCCCCCCCCTATCAAGCCTATCCAGGCAGCCCGACCAACACTGAAGATCAGCTACCCGCCCCGCCGTGGGCCTCTTCGAAGAAGAAATCTTTCCAGCTGTCGGCCTTGTTCTTCAGCACGCCGATTTCATGCAGTTTCTCGGCATAGATGAAGGTGCGTTGCGGCACGACGGTGAAGTCGATTTCCGGGTCGTTGACGATCTTCTCCACGAGCGGCAATGGCAACTTGGATTTCTCGACCTCGATGTAGGTCTTCGCCGCTGCGTTCTTGTCGGCCTTGATGATCTTTTCGGCCTCAGCCAAAGCGTCATAGAACGCTTTATAGGTTTTCGGGTTCTCGTCGTGGAATTTCTGTGTGGTGTAAAGGACGTTGAACGTCGCCTGGCCGCCCAGCACGTCGTACGAACTCAGCACTTTATGCACGTTCGGGTTTTCCAGTTCCTGATACTGGAACGGCGGGCTGGAGAAGTGCGCGCTGATCTCGGAACCGCCCGCGATCAACGCCGAGGTGGCGTCAGGGTGCGGCAGGCTCACGGAGATGTTGTCGAATTTCTTGTAATTGTCGTTACCGAACAGCTTGGCGGTTTCGATCTGCAGGGTACGCGACTGGAAGCCCACGCCCGCTGCCGGCACAGCGATGCGATCCTTGTCGGTGAAGTCCTGGACCGTCTTCACGTTCGGATTGTTGCTCAGCAGATAGTTCGGCATCGAACCCAGCGAGGCGATGGCCTTGACGTTCTGTTTGCCCTTGGTGCGGTCCCAGATGGTCAGCATCGGCGGCACGCCTGCCGATACCACATCCAGCGCGCCAGCCAGCAGCGCTTCGTTCATTGCCGTTGCGCCGGAGATGCTGTTCCAGTCGACCTTGATGTCCAGGCCCTGCTCTTTGCCATGCTTCTCGATCAGCTTCTGCTGCTGCACGACATCGAGGATCAGGTAGCCGATACCGAATTGCTGGGCGATGCTGATCTTGCCTTCAGCGTGCGCGCCGCTGCTCAACAGTGCGCCGAACAGACCGACCGTGGCTGCCAGTGCGGTGAGCACTGGACGTTTGTTTGAAGTCCCCATGAATTCCTCACAATGAAAGCGAAAGTGTTGGAAAGCTTCATGTCCGGCGATCCGGTCCACTCAGCGAAATGTTCTTCTAATAAGCGATCAGCGCTGCATGCCCCAACGTTTGACGGTCAGGCGCTCGACATTGCTGAACAGCAGGTTTTCCACCAGCAGACCGATGATGATCACAGCCGCGAGGCCCGCGAACACCTTGTCGGTGTACAGCTCGTTGCGGTTCTGGAAGATGTACCAGCCCAGTCCGCCCTTGCCCGACGACGCGCCAAACACCAGCTCGGCAGCGATCAGGGTGCGCCAGGCGAACGCCCAGCCAATTTTCAGGCCCGCCAGAATCGACGGCAGCGCCGCCGGAATCAGGATGTACCAGACAAAACGCAGCCCTTTGAGCCCGTAGTTGCGACCGGCCATGCGCTGGGTTTCCGAAACGCCGAGAAAACCTGCGTAGGTGTTGAGCGCCAGCGCCCACAGGACCGAGTGCACGAGGACGAAAATCAGGCTGTTCTCGCCCAGACCGAACCACAGCAGCGACAGCGGCAGAAGCGCGATAGCCGGCAGCGGGTTGAACATCGCGGTCAGCGTGCCGAGCAAGTCCCGCCCCAACTGGGTAGAAACCGCCAGTGTGGTCAGGCCGAACGCGAGGACGATGCCAATGAGGTAACCCTTGACCAGCACCGTCAGGGAGATCCAGACCTTGCCCAGCAGTTCGCCGGTTACGATGCCGTCAATGAAAGCCTGCGCGGTTTGCAGAAAGCTCGGCAGCAACAGGTCATTGCCCTGGATGCGCGCGGCGATTTCCCAGATCACGGCCAGCAGGACGAGAATCACGGCTTTGCGAACCCAGCTCAATTGCCAGATGCGTTGAACAAGCGGAATGTCGCGGGCCAGGTCTTCCTGAGTGAAAGGCTCCAGCGCAACTTCGTATTCCTCGCGAATCGGAGGTGAAAGGCTCATGGTCTTGTCTCATTTGGGCCAACGTCCTCTGTAGGAGCGCGCTTGCCCGCGATAACGGTGTGTCAGGCGATCTAAACGTCACAGGCACATCGCAATCGCGGGCAAGCGCGCTCCTACAAGAGTGAAAGTTGGCGCATTAATAGGCGATACGAATATCCTGAAACCGCAGGTCTTGCTCCACTGCGGGCGCTTCGCCTTCATCGAACAGCAGCCGGTGGATGCGCTGCGCTGACGCCTGGAAATCCACGCCACCGAGGCTTTTCAGATCGTACTGATGGCTGTTGATCTCGGCCCGCACGCGTCCCGGATGCGGGGACAGCAACAGAATCCGGTTGCCCACCACCAGCGCTTCTTCGATGGAGTGAGTCACGAACAACAACGTGAAACGCACCTCTTCCCACAGCTCGAGAAGCTCTTCTTGCATCTTGCGACGGGTCAGGGCGTCGAGCGCTGCGAACGGCTCGTCCATCAACAGGATCTTCGGCTGCATCGCCAGTGCACGCGCAATGGCCACGCGCGCTTTCATGCCGCCCGACAGGGTGTGCGGGTACGCATCGGCAAACGCGCTCAAGCCCACTTTTTCCAGGTAATGCCGCGCGCGCTCTTCTGCGTCCCGGCGCTTGAGCGTGCGCGAAGCCAGCAACGGGAACATCACGTTCTCGATCACCGTTTTCCACGGTGGCAGCTGGTCAAATTCCTGGAAGACCACGATGCGGTCCGGCCCAGGTTCTTTGACAGGCTGGCCGGCCAGACGGATCTGCCCTTCGCTGGGCTGAATGAAGCCGGCGACCGCTTTGAGCAACGTCGACTTGCCGCAGCCCGATGGGCCGAGCAGGACAAAACGGTCTGCAGGATCGATTTCGAAACTGACTTGATGAGTGGCCCGCACCACGCGTTCCGGGGTGCGGTATTCAAGGCTTACGCCCTGGACTTGCAACAGCGCTTCAGCGGTAGGCTGATTGGCCTGTTGCGCATTCAAGCGATCGCTAGCCGTGTGGCTTTGCAGAACAGCGTTCATGGAACGGTCTCCGGATCAGGACGGCGTAAATCAGAACGGCGCATCGCCCTGAATGGTGGTGCGATGCAGACGACGGCGAAGATGGTCCGGGGTCCCTCCGGCCAAGTGAATCAGGGAGCGGTTGTCCCAGAACACCATGTCGTTTTCCTGCCATTTATGCCGGTAGACACCTTCGGGGCGCACGCTGTGTGCGTACAACTCGGTGAGAATCTGCTGACTTTCGTCTTCTGGAATACCCACGATGTGCGTGGTGAAGCCTTCGCTGACGAACAGTGCCTTGCGTCCGTTTTCCGGGTGCGTGCGCACGATCGGATGGCTGACCACCGCCACTTGAGCCAACTGCTCGGCGCTGAGGGTCGGACGCCAGTTTTCGGCGTTACGGCCATCGCGATAACGCGAGGTGTAGCTGTGGACGGCCTTGCGGCCTTCGACCGCTTTACGCAGATGCTCAGGCAGCGTGTCCCAAGCCAGGTGCATATCGGCGAACAGCGTGTCGCCGCCTTCGCTCGGCAGCTCCTGGGCGTAGAGCATCGAGCCCAGGCTTGGAAGCTCTTTGTAAGACAAATCCGAGTGCCAGTACTTGCCGGCGTCACCCAGACCGACCGGCTGGCCGTTCTCGACGATGTTGGAAACGATCAGAATTTCCGGATGGTTGGCGAGCAGAAACTGCTTGAGGACGTGAATCTGCAGCACGCCGAAACGACGGCTGAAATCGATCTGTTGTTGCGGGGTGATCTGCTGATCGCGAAAAACCACCACGTGGTAATCCAGATGAGCACGATGCACGCGCGCGAAGTCAGCGTCATTGAGCGGACGGGACAAATCCAGCCCGACGATTTCCGCGCCCACCTTTTCGGCGAATGGACGCACATCGAACTGCTGATCCGGCGCTTGCGCGGACGTGGAAGCTTGGGAGGCTGCTGGCATGAGAACTCCGACTCCAAAAAAGCGTGTGACTGAAGAGTCGGAACTTTAAAGCTATAAGAAGATAAATTTAAATATCGTTAGAGCATATGCATAGCGCTGAACGAACTAGCAGCGGCTTAGTGCCATTATCGGTAACCGCATCGATACCAAATTCTTATCTTTGGATGCGAACCTGACGCGCATGATTGCGGTCTATTCCGCATCTCGCAGCGGGCATTGCCTGCGCTGGAGCAGATGTCAGGGATAACAAAAAGAGGACCAATCATGCCGGAACGCGCCAGCTTCAATGACCACTCGCAAGACAAACTTCTCGAAGACAACATGAAATTGCTGATCGCGCTGCGTCGCGCGCTGGGCACACATGCAAAAACGCCGACGCAGGTACAGGCAGTCGGCGTGAAAAACGTGGGTCAGTAATCCGACCTTTTTCTGGCTTACGCCAGATAGTGCAGGAGCGAGCTTGCTCGCGAAGCGTCGGGTCAGACGCTGCAATGGTGACTCATCAAGCCACCATCGCGAGCAAGCTCACTCCTACACGGATCTCCAGGCATACCCAAACTCTCTGGGCAGACACTAATCCCGTGGGAGCGAGCTTGCTCGCGAAGACTAACTTCCAGCCGCCGGATCTTTCACAAGACACGCCAGCCTCTTCCCGGCTGAAGCCGACCCTACAGACGCTGCAAACTTTTCGTAGGACCGGCTTTAGCCGGGAAGGCGTCGGGTATTACACCGTCGATCGAAGGGGCGTGGAAGACCGTTGGCTCACGCCTCCAGTGGTCACTGCGCCCCCGCCCCATCAGAACGCTGGCAATACCGCGCCGTCGTACTTCTTGTTGATGAAGTCTTTGACCTGCTGGCTGGTCAGCGCTTTCGACAGCTTCTCGATCGCGTCGGTGTGGGCGTTGTCGGTACGGGTCACCAGGTAGTTCACGTACGGCGAATCAGAACCTTCCAGAATCAGCGCGTCTTTCTTCGGATTCAGCTTGGCTTCCAGCGCGTAGTTGGTGTTGATCAGGTCCAGGTCGACTTGATCCAGAGCGCGTGGCAGCAGAGCGGACTCCAGTTCGCGGAATTTCAGTTTTTTCGGGTTGGTGGCGATGTCTTTCGGGGTCGCCAGCGCATTGGTCGGGTCTTTCAGGGTGATCAGACCGTTCTTCTGCAGCAGCAACAGAGCACGACCGGCGTTGCTGCCCTCGTTAGGGATGGCAACGGTTGCGCCTTCAGGCAGTTGGTCGATGGACTTCCACTTTTTCGAGTAGCCGCCGAACGGTTCGACGTGTACGCCAACACCGGTAACCAGCGTCGCGCCCTTACCTTTGTTGAAGCCGTCCAGGTATGGCTTGGTCTGGAAGTAGTTGGCGTCCAGACGCTTCTCGTTCAGTTGCACGTTTGGCTGCACGTAGTCAGTGAAGACTTTGATCTGCAGGTCCACGCCTTCTTTGGCCAGCTCAGGCTTGATCAGCTCCAGGATTTCGGCGTGCGGAACGGCAGTTGCGCCGACAACCAGTTTCTCGGCCGCTTGCGCAGCACTGATGCCGAGAGAAAGAGCAGCCGCCAATGCGGTGAACAAAAACGTCTTTTTCATGCAATGTCCTTGGGTAATCCGATCGCTCTGATGGCGATGAAGGGAAAGTGGTCGCCGCCGAACTGTCGCAATCGCGCAGCACGGCGGCGTGGGGCGAACATTACCCGGATTTTTTATTCCATTAAAAGACTTTTTAATCGAATGCTTATACCAATTTGGAAGGTCATTCGAAGTCGGCGTACGGCCCGCGTTCTTGCAGCTAGCGCTGAGGCAGATTCAGATGCTCCGGCAAGACTTCTGCCCCGCTGCTCACCAGCAGCGCAAAGTGAATGACGTTCTCAAGTTCCCGCGTGTTTCCTGGCCAGTAATGCGCTTCGAGCACACGCTGAGCCGCATCGCTGATCAGCGGCATCGGAAAGTCCAGACGCTGGCTGTAGATGCCAAGGAAGTATTCAGCCAACGGCAGGATGTTGCCCGGTTGTTCCCTGAGCGCCGGCAGGTCCAGCCGACCTTCGCTGAGATACCGATACAGGCGCTCGTGAAATTTTCCCGCCGCGACGGCCAGTCTCAGGTCAATGCTGGTGGCCGCAACCAGTCTGACGTCCACCGGGCTTGGCTGCGACGCGCCCACGCGGGTGACCTCGCGATTTTCGAGCGCTGCCAGCAACTTGATCTGAATGGACAGCGGCAAATCGGCAATCTCATCCAGATACAGCGTGCCGCCGGTGGCCGAGCCGAACCAGCCAGCGCGGCTGCTGGCCGATCCGGAATAAGCGCCTGCGGCGTGGCCGAACAGCTCGGCATCGGCATACGTCGGGCTGATGGCTCCACAGTTCACGGACACGAACAAACCCGAACGGTCGCTGCCACGATGAATGTGCCTGGCGAGCAACTCCTTGCCGGTTCCCGGCTCTCCTCGGATCAACACGGGCAGTTCAAGCGGCGCGAGTTGCTCCATCTCTTCACGCAGCTGACGGGAGCGTGGATCGATGAAGACCAGCGCTTTGGCGCGAATACTGAGGGGGCTTTTTTCGGCTTCGGGGAAGGTCAGCAGCGGGTTGTTCAAAACATCAGGATGGCTCATGGCAGTCTCCCGCCCAAGCCTTCCGATGACCTGAGCGTTAAAAAAAAGGCCGCAGCGCCTGTGCGTTCGCTGCGGCCAAAAAAGTGATCATCAATGCAGGCTCAGACGTGGCGACAGCCGAGCGACATGCCTTCACGCGCGACGCCGGGTCAGCTGTTCGATGCGTCCTTGCAAGCGGTAAAGATACGCAAAGCCCTGTTCCCATCGTTGATGGCCGGATTTGACGTTAATGTGCCCGGCGCCACTGAGGATGCCGATCTCGGCGCCCCAGTTGCGCGCCATTTCCATGGCTCGCAGGGCGCTCACGGCCGAATCGTTGTCAGAGCTGACGACCTGAGCAGGGAACGGCATCAGGTGTTCGGGAATCGGCGCAAAATTGCGAATGGCAGGTGGGCAGTTCGCACGTTCGACATCAGCAGGTGCCACCAGCAACGCACCGCGCACCTGACGCAGGGTTTCCAGGGGCGCCAGTTGCGCCCAATGGGCAACCGTCACGCAACCCAGGCTGTGGGCGATGAGGATGACGGGCGAGCTGTCCGCTGCAATAACGCGCTGCAGCTCACCCACCCAGTCTTCGCGACGTGGCTTGAGCCAGTCGGCCTGCTCCACACGCACACTGTTTGGCAGACTGTTCTGCCAATGGGTTTGCCAATGGTCGTCGGCAGATCCTTGCCAGCCTGGCACGATCAGGTAACGGATCGATTCGTTATGCATGGCCTTCGCCTCCTGCATGTTGCGTTCATGGGGGCGAGTATAGGGACGAGACATATATTCGAAAAAGAATAAGAAGATATTTATTAATAGCTCAAATACATATGCCGCAGCCTCAGGCATCTGCGCGCAAAAAAAAGAGGGCCACCCCCTGCCTTAAGGAGTGGCCCTGATAAATCACGCTGTCTGCCCCCAGCTCGCCGGGGATGAGTGAAGAATACGGGCGAGTTGTTACAGAATTTTTTATCGACGAAAAATCCCGAACGCCACCTGAGCATCAGCTTTCGCGAGCGAGCCCGCGCCCAGAGGGTGCACCCGTTTTCACGCCCGTCGGGCTGAACCGGTTCGCGCGACCGAACGTCCCGAAATCATTGAACCGAACGCCCATTTGCGCCATGACCTTATGCGCGACTGACGCCGTCATCTGGCGGATGTAAAAAGGCTCCTTGACCACGAAATGGTGAATCGCGTGAGTGCTGCCGAAGTTGAAGCAGAACGCCTGCAGCGGCCACATCCACCAAGGATTGAGGACCTGAGTCTGTTGCATCACATTGCCGGGTTCGACATCGCCGTAGTAGTGCATGTTCGAGCTGACGAAATGCAGGCAGAAGGTGCGCAAGACGTTGGGCCCGACGATCACCACCACTGCAACGTCGATGGCGTGCATGAATGCCAGCGTACTCTGCGACCAGTCAATCGGGTTGCCTGCCAGGGCCGCGATGCCGTTGATCCCGTGAAAGCCCAGAAACACATACCAGGCGCTCCAGTTCAGCAAGGCCAGTGGGGCATAAACCCGGAGTGTCCGCTTGAGAATGCTGAACCGGTGCGCCCAGGTTTTCGCGCGCAACATCCGGATCAACGACGACATCACGTTATCGCCGACCATCAACAATCGGGCGAGCCCCCAGGGTTCGCCGTTGGTGATCGCGCGTTCTTCCAGGTCGGCCTCGGTGCCGGACACCTTGTGATGATTCAAGTGCAGATGCCGACGAATCCACGGGTTGATGGTGCTCGGCCGGGCCATCCACACCAACGCCAGCATCAGGTTGTGCGGCACTCGCTGCTTGCGAAAATACATGCTGTGAATCAGGTCGTGCTCCAGCTCATGGGTCAGCGACGCAAAGAACGCATTGAGCAACAGGCAGGCCCACCACGCGACGTGGCCCTCGATGTAGAGCACCGCGCTGAGCGTCATGCCGCCAAGCGCAAACATCAGGATGCTCACGCCAATGGCATCTTGATGTCGAAGGATCGGATAACGCGCACGCAGGATCTCGCCATGGGCCATGACCGCCGCGCGAATATGGGCTGATCGCTGCTGTGCATTCAGTCCGGCTGCACTTGCAGAAGTGTCGTGCATGCTTCCATCTCCGGTTTTATGATTCAGAAAAACACGACATCACTGTGCCGAGCGCGGCGCGCAACCGCCCTGCCGTGAACGCCAACCTGTTGACCGGAAGCGCCAATCTGTATGCCTGAGCCGAGCATTCTCGCCAGTTGGACCCGCGCCCTGCGCAAGCAACTCGACGCCCTGGGCCTGGACAGTCTCGCGCTGAGTGAAGCGGCGGGACTGGATTCACAGTTGATGGACGACCCTAACGCGCGCTATCCGGTGGCAGCCACGACCCGTTTCTGGCAACTGGCCGTGCAAGCGAGCGGCGATCCCGCGCTGGGTTTGCGCGTGTCGCGCTTCGTCAGCCCGACCACTTTTCACGCACTCGGCTATGCACTGGTTGCCAGCGGCTCGTTGCGCGAAGTGTTCGAGCGCATCGTGCGCTACCACCCGGTGGTCAGTGACGCGCTGGATCTGAGCTTCGTGCGTGAGGGGGATCACTACGCGTTCCGTTTTCGGGTGCCGGAGGGCGGACCGATGCCGGCCAACGAGGCCATGGACGCGTTTGCCGCCATCTACGTGCGGACCTGCCGTAACCGGCTCGGGCGGCATTACGCACCTTTGGCCGTTCACCTGATGCGCCCTCAACCCGAAGACCCGAAGCCCTGGCACGACGTGTTTCGGGCGCCGCTGCATTTCGCCGCGCGAGAAAATTTGCTGGAGTTTGCGTGCGCCGACTTCGACAGCCATCTGGACGATGCCAACCCGGAACTTGCCGAGCATAACGAAGCGGTCCTCAATCGCACGCTGGAGCAGCTCAGCCCGTTGACGTGGGAGCGCAAGGTGCGTGGAGCGATCGAAACCCAGCTGCCGGAAGGTGAGCCGTCAGCCGAGCGCATTGCCCAGAACCTGCACTTGAGCCTGCGCAGCTTGCAGCGCCATCTGGCAGACGAGGGCTGCAGTTACGATCTGCTGCTCAATCAGTGTCGACAGAACCTGGCGCTGCAGCACATGCGCGAGCCTGGTACGTCGCTCAGCGAGATCGCCTACCTGCTGGGATTCTCTGACACCAGCAGTTTCAGCCGCGCATTCAAGCGCTGGACCGGCATGACGCCCAGCCAGTACCGCGACGGCCTGTTGCGCTGACATCTAGTCCAGTCAGTTCTTCTCTTCCGTCAGCCGGTGCAACGCCGCACGGCGCAGCCGACCGGTGTCCAGCACGTGGATCAAGTCACCTTCGCGCCGCACAATGTTGCGCTCGGCCAATTCCCCCAGCACGCGCTCGACCACTTCACCGCTCAGTCCCAGGCAACGCGGCGAGGCCATGTTCGAGAGCGCTACGACCCGCACGGAGCGGTCCAGCTCGCCGTATCCCTCGGTCAGCATCAACAGACGAAACGCCACTCTCTCGACGGTCGGCAGCAGTGTCATCTGTTCAGGGAGCGGAACCAGCAGACCGAGTTTTTGACTCAGCAGCGCGCAGAAGTGACGCCACAGCGCCGGGCGCTCTTGCAGCAGTTGCCTGATCGGCGCGTGAGGCATGTGCAGGAGGATGATCGAGCCTTCGGCAAAGCCGTCCAGCGCGCTGGGCTGATCGTCAAACAGCGCCCGTTCGCCAAACCAGTAAGGCCGCTTGCCAACGGGACGGGGAAGGTCATGACATTGCTGAGCGGGATCGCCGAAGCGGATCGATCCATCCAGCAGCGCGTACAGTCCCGTGACCGGCTGACCGCGCTCGAACACGGTCCTGCCCGATGTGAAGCGTCGCTGCTGCATGCCGCTCAGCAGGCTATCCTGCAATGAGGCGGGCAACTCGGTGAACCATCGGTCGTTCATCAACCAAGAGCTCCATTGCGTTCCATTCGTCATGTGAATCTCCTTTTTATCAGCAGCGTTTTATTGCAGGCTGAACCGGCAGTCGCGGCTCATCCAAAAATCAGCGGCATGATCCACGCATCACCAGAGGAATAACAATGAAAAACCTCGTCGATCACTTAAGCCAATACGCGTCTTACCATCGCGACACCCGAAATATCGCCACCCACTTCGTCGGCGTTCCGCTGATCGTGCTGGCCGTGGCGATACTGCTGTCCCGGCCGGGCTGGAGCAGCTGGTCGCTGGCCGATCTGTGGATTTCACCGGCCTTGCTGGCGACGGTCGCGGCCACGCTGTTTTACCTGCGGCTGGACAGGCCTTTCGGCACCGCCATGGGCATCGTGCTTGCGCTGTTTCTGTGGATCGGAGCGCACCTGGCGCAGCAGAGCACGATGTTGTGGCTCGGCTCAGGCGTCGGGCTGTTCGTGGTCGGCTGGGCGATCCAGTTCGTGGGCCATTATTACGAAGGTCGCAAACCGGCGTTCGTCGATGACGTCACAGGCCTGATCATCGGCCCGCTGTTCGTGGTCGCCGAAGCGGCCTTTCTGATGGGAATGAGAAGGAAGTTGCAGAACAGCATCGAGGGTAGAGTGGGCCGCACACACAAGCGCAACCTGAAGAAGGCGGCTGTGTAGCAGACACAGCCTTTTTGCAGGAGCGTTCGGCCAGAACCGACTTAGATACTCTCGACCTTCTGCCAGACCTTCGGCTTGAAGAACAGCGTCTCGCCGCGGGCCAGGCCGATCAGGCTGTCGTGGTCCTTGACCACCTCGGCTTCGATCAGCTCCGGCTGACCTTCGACCTTCAAGGTCACGCGGGTGGTTGCGCCCAGCGGGCGGATGTCACGCACTTCAGCGGCGTGATGCCCTTCCACTTCATGACGCGACAACGACACTTCATGCGGCCGGAACAGCACGTGGTTGTCTTCGCCCAGGTGCAAGCGGTTCGAATCCCCGAGGAAGTGATACACGAAATCGCTGGCCGGGTTCTCGTACACCTCGCCCGGCGAGCCGATCTGCTCGATCACGCCCTTGTTCATCACCACAATGCGGTCGGCGACCTCCATGGCTTCTTCCTGGTCGTGGGTCACGAAAACCGAAGTCAGGTTGATGTCTTCGTGCAGGCGCGCCAGCCAGCGACGCAATTCCTTGCGCACCTTGGCGTCCAGCGCACCGAACGGCTCATCCAGCAGCAGCACTTTCGGCTCTACCGCCAGCGCCCGCGCCAGCGCGATACGCTGACGTTGACCGCCCGACAGTTGCTCGGGGTAGCGATCAGCGAGCCAGTCCAGTTGGACCATGTTGAGCAGCTCATGCACCTTCGCCGCGATCTGGCTTTCGTTCGGACGCTGGTTCTTGGGCTTCATGCGCAGGCCGAACGCGACGTTGTCGAACACCGTCATGTGGCGGAACAACGCGTAATGCTGGAACACGAAACCGACGTTGCGATCACGCACATCGTGACCGGAGACGTCTTCGCCGTGGAATACGATGCTGCCCTGATCGGGGGTTTCAAGCCCGGCGATGATGCGCAGCAGCGTGGTCTTGCCACAGCCTGAGGGCCCCAGCAAAGCCACCAGCTCGCCACTCTGGATGTCCAGACTGATGCTGTTGAGGGCCTTGAAGGCATTAAAGTTCTTGCTGACGTTACGGACTTCGATCGACATGAATTATTCCTCCGCCGCGCTTTGGCGCAGACGGCTAATGCGCGCTTCGCTCCACTGCTTGAGCAGCAGGATGAACAGCGCAAGGATCAATAACAGGCTCGCCACGGCAAAAGCAGCCACGTGGTTGTACTCGTTGTAGAGAATCTCGACATGCAGCGGCAGGGTGTTGGTCACGCCGCGAATGTGGCCGGAGACCACCGACACCGCGCCGAACTCACCCATCGCCCGGGCGGTGCACAGCACCACGCCGTAGATCAGGCCCCATTTGATGTTCGGGACGGTCACGTGCCAGAACATCTGCCAGCCATTGGCGCCCAGCAGCCGGGCGGCCTCTTCTTCCTGCGTGCCCTGCTCCTGCATCAGCGGGATCAGTTCACGCGCCACGAACGGTACGGTCACGAAGATGGTCGCCAGAACGATACCGGGCAGCGCAAACACGATCTGGATGTCGTGATCCTGCAGCCACGGCCCGAAAACGCCGCGCGCGCCAAACATGAGGATGTAGACCAGACCGGCAATGACCGGGGAGACCGAAAACGGCAGGTCGATGAGCGTGACCAGAATGGCTTTGCCGCGGAACGAATATTTGCTCACGCACCAGGCGGCAGCCACGCCGAACACCACGTTCAATGGCACAGAGATGAGCACGGCATACACGGTAAGTTTCAGCGCCGACAGCGCGTCGGGCTCAAGAATCGCCGTGAAGAAGCCGCCGATGCCGTTCTTCAGGCCCTGACTCACGACCACGAACAGCGGCAGCAACAGAAAGAGCGCGAACACAAGCCACGCGAGGCCGATAAGAATACGCCGCGACACTGCGCTGCCACGACGGGATGCATTGGCCGAAGAAGCGGCGATAAGCGATGGACCGGACATGATGCGCCTCCTCAGTTAGGGGTTTCGATACGTCGCTGCAGCAGGTTGATCAGCAGCAACAGAATGAATGAGACCACCAGCATCAGCACGCCAATGGACGTTGCCCCCGCATAGTCGTACTGATCGAGCTTGACCATGATCAGCAGCGGCAGGATTTCGGTCTTCATCGGCATGTTGCCGGCGATGAAGATCACCGAGCCGTATTCACCGACGCCCCGCGCGAACGCAAGCGCAAAGCCGGTCAGCCAGGCAGGCAGCAATGCCGGCGCGAGGATGTAACGGAACACCTGAATCGGCCGCGCGCCAAGGCACGCCGCCGCTTCTTCGACTTCACGCGGGATGTCGGCAAGCACCGGCTGCACGGTCCGGACTACGAAGGGCATGGTGACGAACGTCAGCGCCAGCGTAATACCGAAAGGCGTGTAGGCGATCTTGATGCCCAGGTCGGTGGCGAACTGACCGACGAGGCCTGCGGGCGTGTACAGCGCTGTCAACGCGATGCCCGCCACGGCTGTGGGCAGGGCGAAAGGCAGATCGATCATCGCGTCGATGATTTTGCGGCCCGGGAAGGTGTAACGCACCAGCACCCAGGCGAGCAGGGTACCGATGATGCCGTTGATGATGGCCGCATAGAACGCAGTGCCGAAGCTCAGTTTCAGCGCAGCCAGCACACGTGGCGCCGTGACGATGGTCCAGAACTGCTCAGCGCTCAGTTGGGAGGCGTGGATGAACATCACCGCAAGCGGTATCAGCACAATCAAGCTGAGGTACACCAAGGTGTAGCCCAGCGTCAGCCCGAAGCCGGGTATGACGGGGGATATGCGTCGAGACATAAGTGTCCTTGGTTGATACACGTAACCCGGAACGGGTCCGGGTCAGTTGGTTTTTCGCCGTGGAAAACGTCACGGAATTTATCAGATCCCGGGACGTTTCATGCAGGAGCGCGCATGCCGCGATGGCGATCTGTCCATGTCAATCGCATTCATTGACATACCGTCTCGCGGGCAAGCGCTCCTACAGGCTTATTTAGGAATGTAAATCTGGTCGAAGATACCGCCATCGTTGAAGAACTTGGGCTGAGCCGACTTCCACCCGCCGAAATCCTTGTCGATGGTCACCAGTTCCAGTTTCGGGAACTGCTTCTCGTACTTGGCGGCCACTTCTTTGTCGCGAGGACGGTAGAAGTTTTTCGCCGCGATTTCCTGGCCTTCCTTGCTGTACAGGTGCTTCAGGTATTCGGTGGCGATTTCGGTCGTACCGTGTTTCTCGGCGTTCTTCTCGACGACGGCCACCGGAGGTTCGGCCAGGATCGACAGCGAAGGTACGACGATGTCGAACTTGTCAGCGCCACCGTCTTCCTTGAGCGAGAGGAAGGCTTCGTTTTCCCACGCGAGCAAGACGTCGCCCAGGCCGTTGTTGGTGAAGCTGATGGTCGCGCCGCGCGCGCCGGTGTCCAGCACAGGAACGTGCTCGAACAGCGTTTTGATGTACTCCTTGGCTTTGGTCTCATCGCCGCCGTTGGCTTTCAGGCCGTAGGCGTACGCGGCAAGGAAGTTCCAGCGGGCGCCGCCAGAGGTTTTAGGGTTTGGCGTGATGACGGCAACGTCTTTCTTGATCAGATCCGCCCAGTCATGGATGCCCTTAGGGTTGCCCTTGCGAACCAGGAAGACGATCGTCGAGGTGTACGGCGTGCTCGCGTCCGGCAGCTTGGTCTGCCAGTTTTCAGGGATCGATTTCCCCAGCTTGGAGATTTCGTCGATGTCGCCAGCCAGCGCCAGCGTCACGACGTCCGCAGGCGAACCGTCAATGACGGACCGACCCTGCTTGCCCGAACCACCGTGGGACTGGTTGATCTTGACGGTGTCGTCCGGATGGGCTTTTTTCCAGTAGTTGATGAACTCGGCGTTGTAGTCCTGATAAAGCTCGCGAGTCGGGTCGTAGGACACGTTCAACAACGTGTAATCCTTTGCGACTGCAGAACCGGCAAACACGGCACTGGCGAGAGCGGCCAGCGCGTAACGACGAATGGACATGTATCAAGCTCCTGGAATTTATGTGTTGTTGGCTTTTTCTAGTTTTGATTTCGGTTCAAGCAAATCGGTAACCCATGGCCGCACGCGCTGAAGCGTCCCTCAGCCTTGCTGTTTGCCCGGATTCTGCAGACGGAATTTTTCTTTGCGTTCGATCTGTACCACTTGTGCGTTATGCACAGTGATTTCAACCGCGCCAAAGCGCAGGTCGCGCAAAGCGCTCTGAATTTCACGCAGAATGCTTGCTTCGTCCTGGCCATCGACGCTACGTAGAGATGCGCTCATGATCGTGCTCCTTGAAAGGTTTGCCCGCAGCGGCGTGGGAGAAGCGGCTGCTCGTGGCGTAAGCGCGATATTAGAGAGGGAGGGTTATTCTTAAAAATACTATTTAAGAATGCAGATATAACCAAAGTGAATTTGGTGTTCTGAGCGGCTCGAAACCTTGTGGAGTGAGCTTGCTCGCGATAGCGTTTTTTCCGTCAGTAAACGACAGACTGACCCAGCGCCATCGCGAGCAAGCTCACTCCTACAAGATCAGCACGATTTTCCCTGTAGGGGCTCGACGATCTGACGATCAGCTCAATCCAAAAACCGGCGCATGCTGCCAGTTGATCTGCTCGGCCGGCATTGGCCGGGCGAACCAGTAGCCCTGACCCAGCTCGCACTGATTATTCAGCAGAAAGTCAGCCTGCCCGGCCTGCTCGATTCCCTCGGCCAGCACGCGCATCCCCATGGCCCGTGCCAGCGCAATGATCGCGTGCACGATCGCCACGTCGTCCTCGTCGTCCGGCAGGCCCGCAACGAACCCCTGGTCAATCTTCAACTTTTGCACAGGCATGCGCTTGAGACGCAGAAGAGAGGAATACCCCGTGCCGAAATCATCAATGGACAGTTTCAGGCCGAGCTCGCGCAGACGATGCATCTGCTCGATGGCCTGATCGGGGTCATCCATGATTGCGCTCTCGGTGACCTCGAGCTCCAGATGTTCAGGCGCCAGCCCTGTTTCTGCGAGGACCCGAGCGACTCGACGATCAAGATCGCCCCGGGCGAACAGCCGACTGGAAACGTTCACTGCCACGAAGGATATCTGTATGCCGCTCTCGAGCCAGTGGCGCATTTGCAGGCACGCCTGGGTCAACACCCAGTTATCGATGTCGGCAATCAGGCCGCTCTGCTCGGCGATCGGGATGAACTCACCCGGCGAAACCATGCCTCGGTCCGGATGCTGCCAGCGAACCAGTGCCTCGACGCCTTCGATCCCGCGATTGTGCAGGTTATGGATTGGCTGATAAAACACTCGCAGTTGGTTCTGCGCGATCGCCTGACGCAGTTCGTTGGTCAACTCGACACGTCGCTGGGCGTGGGCCGTCAACTCGGCTGTGTACAGCGCGTAGCTCTCCCGCCCCTGATTTTTCGCCTGAAACAACGCAGCATCAGCGTTGCGTAGCAACTGCTCAGCGTTCTCGGCATCGTTGGGGAAAACGCTGACACCGATGCTGGCCGTCAGAAACAGCGATTGGTCGTTGACGAAAAAGGGCTCACGCAGACCATTGAGAATCCCCTGCGCCACTTCGGCGGCCTGTGCCGCTTGCTGCGCGTTTTCAAGCAAGACGGCAAATTCGTCACCGCCCAGCCTGGCCAGCGTCACGCCTTTCTCCAACAGGCTTTTCAGTCGTTCGCCGACGGCTTTGAGCACTTCATCGCCGATGTTGTGACCCAGACTGTCGTTGATGTGCTTGAAGTGATCCAGATCCACCAGCAGCAGCGCCAGACTCTGGCGATTTCGGCGCGCCTGGGTGTGCGCCTGTTCGGTCCGCTCAGTAAACAGAAGCCGGTTCGGCAGACCGGTGAGCGCGTCGTAATGAGCCAGGTGGGCCAATTCGCGCTCGGAATGCTTGACGGTGGAGATGTCAGAAAACACCGCCACGAAATGAGTGATTTCGCCGCGATCATTCTTGATCGAGCGAATGCTCTGCCACTGCGGATAGATCTCCCCACTCTTGCGCCGATTCCAGATTTCTCCGCTCCACTGCCCGGCGCTGAGGATGCTCTTGTACATGCGCTCGTAGAATTCAGGCCCATGACGCCCTGACTTGAACGTGTTCGGCTTCTCGCCCAGCACTTCGTCCTGCTGATAGCCCGTGATTTCCATGAACGCCCGATTGACGTGCACGATCACCCCATTGGCATCGGTCACCAGCACGCCTTCCAGCGTGGTGTCGAATACCGCGGCTGCCAGCCGCAGGCGCTGCATGTCCTGATCACTGCGAACCGGCGCCTTGACGCCCATGAAACTCAAAAGCCGTGATCTGGCGAGGTAGACGAGCAGCGCGCTGAGGGCCAGCCAGGCATAGCCGCTCATCAGTTGGGCGCGAGCCAGCTGGACCGGGTCTTCGATCAGCCGGGGCAGCAAGAAGTCGGTGATCCCCAGCCAGATGATCGACAGCAGCCCATACAACAGTGCGGTTCGGAGCGCATCTCGGGTAATGGTCGACATAAAAAGGAAAGACCCTACGAAAATCCGGGATTATAGAGTAAGAAACATCTTGCGACTCTTATCTAAAACACCGACTGGTTTTATCTGGTGGCTAAGTGATAATGCGCGCTGCCGCACCGGGGTCGCACTCTCGCCCCCACACACTCGCACGCGTTACAACCGAGGGCAACTCAGCCTATGTGGAACAACGGTCTGCTTGACCTTTCCGTCTGGCAATTGGTCGCAGTCACTCTGGCGATGACACACGTCACTATCGTCAGCGTCACGGTCTATCTCCATCGCTACTCCGCTCACCGCTCGCTGGAACTCAACGCCGGCCTCAAGCACTTTTTCCGTTTCTGGCTGTGGCTGACCACGGCGCAGAACACCCGCGAATGGACCGCCATCCACCGCAAACACCACGCTAAATGCGAAACAGCCGATGACCCGCACAGCCCTGTCATCAAGGGCCTCTCGACGGTGCTGCGCAAAGGCGCCGAGCTGTACCGCGCCGAAGCCGAGAATCCGGAAACCCTGCGCATCTACGGCAAGAACTGCCCTGAGGACTGGATCGAACGCAATCTCTATTCCCGTTACCCACGCCTGGGCGTGATGATCATGGGCGCGCTGGATCTGGCGTTCTTCGGCGTGATCGGCATCACCGTCTGGGCGATTCAGATGATGTGGATTCCAGTGTGGGCGGCCGGTGTGGTCAATGGCCTGGGGCACGCCGTCGGTTATCGCAATTTCGAGTGCCGGGACGCTGCGACCAACCTGGTGCCTTGGGGCATCCTGATCGGCGGCGAAGAACTGCATAATAACCATCACACCTATCCCAACTCGGCGAAGCTGTCGGTCAAGCGCTGGGAGTTCGACATGGGCTGGGCGTGGATCAAGCTGTTTTGCTGGCTGCGTCTGGCCAAGGTCCAGCGGGTCGCGCCGATCGCCCACCGGGTCGAAGGCAAGGGCCATCTGGACATGGACACCGCGATGGCGATCCTCAATAACCGCTTCCAGATCATGGCCCAATACCGCAAGCTGGTAATTGCACCGCTGGTCAAGCAGGAACTGGCCAAGGCCGACGAGTCCGTCCGCCACCAGTTCCGTCGCGCCAAGCGCCTGCTGTCCCGCGAAACCAGCCTGCTGGAAGACAAGCATCAGCTGCGCATCCAGACCATGCTCGAGCACAGTCAGGCGCTGAAAGTGATCTACGAGAAGCGTCTGGCACTTCAGCAGATCTGGGCGAAGACCAGCAGCAACGGTCACGACATGCTCGCGGCCATCAAAGACTGGGTCCACGAAGCCGAGGCCAGCGGTATCCAGTCCCTTCGCGATTTCGCCGACCAGCTCAAGACTTACTCGCTTCGCCCGCATCACGCCTGATGCCGTTGATCGGCTCCTTCCTCCAGATGGGGTAGAAAACGTCTTCCGCGAAGATGAGGCAAGGCAGATCAAGTGAAAAACGACCGGGGTCGCGACCCGACTCCGGCCGCTCTAAATGAGCCTTTTTCGCCTGTTTTCCAAGCAGCATCATCAAGCGGAGCCGTTTTCAGTCAGCCTGGTCGGGTGCGCGCCTGTCGGAACTTCCTGCCTCTGGATCAATCTCATTAGCACCTTCGCACTATGCTTTGTGTGACATGTTGTGGCTGTGCGCCGCACCTTATTTTGAGATGCAGTGCTCATGGACAACCAGAACGCTTCTATCGAGATTCCCGCAGCAGCAGAAACCCTGCTGGCGCTGATGCACGCCCAGGCTGAAGTGGCCCGGCTCAGCGAGCGGGAGCAGCTCTTCAGCTCTCTGCTGGTCAGCGTCAACGCGGTGTTGTGGGCGTTCGACTGGCAAACCCAGCGCATGATCTACGTCAGTCCCGCCTACGAGCGAATCTTCGGCCGCTCCGCCGGCCTGTTGCTCGCAGACTTCGGCGAATGGCGTGACAGCATCTACCCCGACGATCTGGATTACGCCGAGCGCAGCTTGAGCGAAGTGCTGGAAAAAGGCTCCATCGAAGACCGCGAATACCGCATCATTCGCGCCGATGGCCAGGTGCGCTGGTTGAGCGACAAATGCTTCGTCAGTCATCAGGCCGAACACGGCCAGCGGCTGATCGTGGTCGGGATCGCTGAAGACATCACTGAAAAGAAACAACTGGAAGACGAGCTGCAGCGGCTGGCCACCACGGATGTGCTGACCCAGAGCAGCAACCGTCGTCATTTCTTCGAGTGCGCTCAGCGCGAGTTCGAACAGGCACGTCTGCAAGGCACGCCCATGGCGTTTCTGCTGCTGGATGTGGATGACTTCAAGCTGGTGAACGACACCTACGGTCACCAGGAAGGCGACACGGTGCTGCAACGCATTGCCGAATGCGGGCGCAAGACCCTGCGTCGCGGCGACCTGTTCGGGCGCATCGGTGGCGAGGAATTCGCGGCGGTGTTTCCGGGCTGCGCGCCGGACATGGCCAAGCAGATCGCCGAGCGACTGCAGCGGGAGATTCAGCGTCTGAGCTTCCAGTGCAACGACAAGACATTCGGAATTACAGCCAGTCAGGGCCTGACCAACCTGGGCACTCAGGATCAAAGCCTGGAAGCCCTGTACGCCCGCGCAGACGCGGCGATGTATCAGGCCAAACGTCAGGGCAAGAATCAGATCGTGTTGGTGTGAAAGCCAGGCGGTGAGTTCAGCAAGACACCACCGCCAGCCTCTCAACGATCAGCGTATGTTCTGGATGCTGCCTTTGTTGCCCGTGACCTTGACCTTCACCTGCTTGAAGATGAAGTAATCATTGACCGTGACCTCGTAACGAGGGGCAACGATCAGGTCCGACCCCGAGGACTTCACCGCTTTGTAAGCAGCGGCGGCCTTTGCGTTGGAGACTGGGTCAGGAAGAGGCAGACCCATTGCGGAACCGCTGCCTGCACCATAAGTCACGCCGTCGGCAAACTTGTTGTCGCCGCCTAGCGCCAGCCATCCAAACAGAATATTGGTGGAGGATTCGCCGCTGATGGCCTCGCCCACTTTTACGTCCGCTTTCAAGTCAGTTCTGACTTCACCCGAGAGCGGCGCGGTAGGCTGGCTGACGTTGTAGCTCACGCAACCACTCGTGGTTGCGATCAATGTGCCGACTGCGGCCAATGTCCATAATTTCTTCATCTGTGTTTCCCTTGCTCATGATCAGATAGTTGCAGCGGCGCAACTATGGAGAGGGAATACGGAAAAAAAAGTCAGACACTTCCGAACAGAAAGTAGGCGCTGTCAGCCATCACCAGACGGAGATTTCATACACAAACCACTTCAAAGGCTGTCCTCGAAGGAGTGAAGCCTTTCTGATCGCCTTCGCGGCAAACTCAAGCCACCAGCTTGTTTCGCACCCGCTCAAGATCCGAGGCACCGATTTTCAGGAGCCGCGCCGACTTGCTCTTGGCCAACGCCTCCAGCGGATCCTCCACACCCAACCTCCCCATTTGTCCGGCCAGATTCATCGCCAGCACTTCGCGGGTGTACACGCCGGTGTTGTACTGATAGACCGCCGCGATCAATTCACGCAACTCCAGCGGCAGGCGCCAGCGGGTGCGAAGCGCCGAGCCGAACGCCGCCGAGTACTGCTCGAGCGCGCGGGCAATGGTCGCATCGTCCAGCGTACCGCCCGCGTGCAGCCAGTCCTGCAGGCAACGTATGACGGCCAGATCGCCAAGTCCTCTGAGCAATCCGGCGCAGTAGCAACGTTCGTGGTCCAGCTCGAGTGTGCGCGCCAGAATGCGCGCGTAGCCGGCGGTACGCCGTGAGACATCCCAGATCTCGCTCGCCTGAAGTATCAGCGAAGGGTCGGTCAGGATCGCGCCACGCTTGAGCGCCAGCCCCTGAACGAGGTTCGCGCTCTGGGTAGCGCCCAGCAGCGCCAGCGCCTGGCCCAGTGTCTGTTGCGGCTTGCCTTGATGTTGCGAAGCGCTGTTGGCGGCAGCAATCAAAACCGCCGTGACATGAGGATCGTTGATCAGCTCCTGCTCCAAGAGCTTCAGATCGACACCGGCGGCACCCTTGCTACGGGCAACGGCCTGCGCGACATCGACGAACAACGGGCCGCCGTCCGCCACTTCCCGACGCTTTTCCAGAAACCCGTCAAGCCCGACGCCCGGGGCCAGTGCCGGAATCTCGCACGCCACCTGCGCGCCGTCCTGCAATAGCAGCGTCTCAAGCCGATGCCGCAGGCCTTCCATATTCAGGGGTTTGGTGAGATAGGCAGTCGGAGCGAGCTGCACCGCCTCGCGCACGCTGGCGCTGTCATTGCGGTTGCTCAGCAGAATGAAACGGACCGGGGGCTGGCGTCTAAGCAGGCGCACGCCGCGTAACAGGCTGAGCCCGTCGACGCCCGGCAGCTCGCGGGACGCAATTACCAGATCGGGGATGTATCCGCGCATGAGTTCAACCGCCTGCTTCCCGTCCGAACACACGTCGAGTTGTGCGTCGCAGCGCACATCCAGAACGAGTTCATTGAGCATCTCGCGAGCCCAAGGGTCAGCTTCAGCAATCAATACACGAGGAACGGAAGGCGCCTCAACAACGGTCATCATGACTCTCCGGCATCAGTCTTCGTACATTAGTCAAAGAGAACGGCGGGAGACAGGCTTAAAGCGCTTTTTCTGACGTCAATAAACGAAAAAACCTGCCGAAGCAGGTCTTTTCTGATGAATTGGTCACTTTTTGATCAAACGCGACCCGCTTCCATCACGCGATTTCAGCGAAGCACTCTTCGATGATTTTCAGGCCTTTGTCCAGTTGCTCGTCTGGCGAGGTCAGCGGGACCAGAACGCGCAGCACATTACCGTAGGTACCGCACGACAGAAGGATCAGACCCTTGTCGCGTGCCTTGGCGACCACCTGAGCCACCGCTGCAGCGTTGGGCTTATGGGTGTCGCCGTTTTCGAAGCACTCGACAGCAATCATCGCGCCCAGGGCACGGACTTCGCCGATTACCGGATTCTTGGCCTGAATGGCACGCAGGCCCGTCACCAGACGCTCGCCGACAGCCTTGCAGCGGTCCAGCAGGTGCTCTTCTTCGAACACTTCCATGACGGCCAGTGCAGCCGCGCAGGCAATCGGGCTACCGGCATAGGTACCGCCCAAGCCACCTGGCGCGATCGCGTCCATGTATTCGGCCTTGCCACAGACGCCAGCGAGCGGGAAACCGCCTGCAATGGATTTGGCGAATGTGGTCAGGTCAGCGGTGACGCCCATCTGCTCCATGGCGAAGAAAGTGCCGGTACGGCCAGCGCCTGTCTGCACTTCATCAGCGATCAGCAGAATGCCGTGCTTGTCGCACAGTTCGCGCAGGCGAACCATGAACGCTTTAGGCGCGACGTAGAAACCACCTTCGCCCTGAACCGGCTCGATGATGATCGCTGCAATGTCTTTCGGCTCGGCGTCGTTCTTGAAGATACGCTCGATGCTGGCGATGGAGTCGTCAACGCTCACGCCATGCAGCTCGTTCGGGTACAGCGCGCGGAAGATGCCGCCTGGCATCAGGCCCATGCCGGCCGAGTAAGGCACGACCTTGCCGGTCAGACCCAGGGTCATCATGGTGCGGCCGTGGTACGCGCCGGTGAACGCGATGACGCCAGCACGGCCAGTGGCAGCGCGAGCAATCTTGACGGCGTTCTCTACTGCTTCGGAACCGGTGGTGACCAGCAGGGTTTTCTTGGCGAAGTCGCCCGGCACCTTGGCGTTGATTTTTTCGCACAGCTCAACGTATGGCTCGTAGGCCAGCACCTGGAAGCAGGTGTGCGTCAGCTTGCTAAGTTGCTCTTGTACCGCGGCAACGATTTTCGGATGCAGGTGACCCGTGTTGAGCACCGCGATGCCGCCTGCGAAATCGATGAACTCGCGGCCTTCAACGTCAGTGACGGTCGCGTTTTTCGCGGAATCGGCGAAGATCGGGTGAATTTGACCAACGCCACGCGGAACAGCGGCTTCGCGGCGTTTCATCAGGGATGCGTTTGTTTTGCTCATGTTTTCCTCATTCGCCGCTCATCGGGCGGCGTGGTTCAAGGATCAAGCGGCGGGTTCAACAGCGGCAGCATACGATGATCGACTGCCGCGGCCTCCCGGCCAGCAAATGGGTTTTGCTGCTAAAAACACCCGCGTAACGTCGCTCTCGCGCTGCGCGGGTTGAATCTTCTACCGCTATTTGAAGCGTCGCGAGCGACGGTCAGGCAAGGCGGCAAGGTTTGAAAAAAACGGAGTTGGCTCCAGCCAATGAGTATTTTTTCGA
>Ga0213834_100277_pt1 | contig 34276 bp, 26 predicted proteins | sample SWPTP12_FD_160580 | JGI IMG/M metagenome (GOLD analysis project Ga0213834, IMG submission 160580) | Coastal seawater microbial communities from Marineland, Florida, United States - SWP TP1 #2 | ecosystem: Environmental > Aquatic > Marine > Coastal | place: USA: Florida | collected 2016-08-06 | reverse complement strand
CTTCTCCAGTCCAACCCCGTGCTCTCCCGTCACGGTTCCTCCAACCTGAACGCATAATTCCAGAATCTCCGCGCCGAATTTTTCGGCGCGCTCGACCTGGTCAGGCACGTTGGCGTCGAACATGATCAACGGATGCAGATTGCCGTCGCCCGCGTGAAACACGTTGGCGCATCGCAGGCTGTAGTCGTCTTCCATTTGCTCGATCGCCGACAGCACGCGCGCCAGATGGCGCCGCGGAATCGTGCCGTCCATACAGTAATAATCCGGCGATACCCGGCCGGCGGCGGGAAATGCATTCTTGCGCCCCGCCCAGAATCGCAGCCGCTCAGCTTCCGATGTCGATACTTGCAAACGCGTGGCACCAGCCGCTTTGAAGATTGCCTCCATGCGGGCGATTTCATGCGCCACTTCGTGTTCGGTGCCGTCCGACTCGCACAGCAGGATGGCGGCGGCATCCATGTCGTAGCCGGCCTTCACGAAGGGTTCGACCATGTGCACCGCCCGCCGATCCATCATCTCGAGTCCGGCGGGAATGATGCCTTGTGCGATCACGGCGGTGACGGCATTGCCCGCCGTTTCCACGCTTGCAAAACTCGCCATGACCACCTGCGCGCAAGCCGGCCTGGGGATGAGTTTCACGGTGACTTCGGTGACGATGCCCAGCATGCCCTCGGAGCCGATGAACGCCGCAAGCAGATCCAGCCCATCCGTTTGCGGTGCCTCGCTGCCCAGCTCGACGATCTCGCCGTCGCACATCACGGCGCGCACGCGCAGCACGTTATGCACGGTGAGCCCATATTTCAAACAATGCACGCCGCCTGAATTCTCAGCGACGTTGCCGCCGATCGAACAGGCGATCTGGCTGGAGGGATCCGGCGCGTAGGCCAGCCCATAGGGCGCTGCAGCTTCGGAAATCGCCAGATTGCGCACGCCCGGTTCCAGCACGGCGATACCCGCCTGCGGATCGATGCGCTTGATGCGATTGAGTTTTGAAAGACCGAGCAACACGCCCGACGCGTGCGGCGTGGCGCCACCGGAAAGACCAGTGCCGGCGCCGCGCGGCACGACCGGCACTTTGAGGCTATGGCATGCCTTCATCACCGCCTGTACCTGTGCCTCCGTCTCGGGCAGCACCACCACTTTGGGTAACGTGCGAAAGAGCGACAAGCCATCGCATTCATACGGGCGGGTGTCTTCGGCCCGATACAGCACACAGTGCTTGGGCACAGCGCGCTGCAATGCAGCAATCAACACGTGCGCATCGACCGGATCCTCGGGAACGGTGGAGAGCGCAAAAGGCACGGCATGATTCATGTGCCTACGATACCGTTACAACGGGCGTCGCACAGGCCGGGATTTACCCGTAGCAAGGGGCGCATCAGCGCCCCTCGACATGCCTGCTTACGAAAATTCGGCTACCAGGGAAAAATCTTGCCCGGATTGAGGATGTTGTTGGGGTCGAACGCATGCTTCAGGCTGCGCATCAGCGCCAACGCATCTTCGCCATGTTCCTCTTCGAGAAATTGCATCTTGTGCAAGCCCACACCGTGTTCTCCGGAGCACGTGCCGTCATAGGCGATTGCCCGGCGGGCCAGCCGATGATTGACCACCTCCGACTCTTCCCAGTCGGTGGGGCTGTTGGGATCGAGCAGCATCAAGACGTGGAAGTTGCCATCGCCCACGTGACCGACGATGGTGTACGGGAAACTGGCCTTGGACAGATCCTCGACCGTTTCGCGCACGCAGTCGGCCAGACGCGAGATGGGCACGCATACATCAGTGGTACTGGATCGGCACCCTGGGCGCAATTGCAAGCCGGCAAAGTAAGCGTTGTGACGAGCCGTCCAAAGGCGGCTGCGATCTTCGGGCTGCGCAGCCCATTCGAAATCCATGCCGCCGTTGTCACGTGTGATGTCCTGCACCACGCGGGCCTGCTCTTCCACGCCCGCGGGGCTGCCATGAAACTCGAACAGCAGGATCGGGCTTTCACGCAACGTAAGGTGGCTGTAGCGATTGACCGCGCGCACGCCGGCCTCGTCCATGAATTCGACGCGGGCCACCGGCACGCCCATCTGAATGATCTCGATCACGCTTTGCACGGCGGCATCGAGCGATTCGAAATTGCAGATGGCGGCCGAAACGGCCTCGGGCTGCGGATACAGACGCACGGTGACTTCGGTGATGATGCCCAACGTGCCTTCGCTGCCGACGAAGATGCGCGTAAGGTCGTAGCCGGTGGACGACTTGCGGGCGCGGCTGGCGGTGCGGATCACGCGGCCGTCGGCGGTGACGACCGTAAGCGAGACGACGTTTTCGCGCATCGTGCCGTAGCGCACGGCATTGGTGCCCGATGCACGCGTGGCGGCCATGCCGCCCAGGCTCGCATCGGCGCCGGGATCGATCGGGAAGAACAGACCGGTGTCGCGCAATTCTTCATTGAGTTGCTTGCGCGTGACCCCGGCCTGGACAGTTGCCGTGAGATCCTCACTATGAATGGCGACGATCTGGTTCATCTGCGACACGTCGAGCGTGATGCCGCCCTGGATCGCCAGCGTATGACCTTCGAGCGAGGAACCCGTGCCGTAGGGAATCAGCGGCACGCCATGCGCGTTGCAAAGCTTCGCCACGGCCACAACTTCTTCGGTGCTGTGCGCGTATACGACGGCGTCGGGAGGCATGGCCGGATACGGTGACTCGTCGGTGCCGTGGTGTTCACGCACGGCGGCCGCGACGGAAAGCCGATCGCCGAAGAGCGCACGCAGCGCCTCCAGGCAGGCTTCGGGTAAGGGACGGCGCAGCGCTTGGCCGAGATCGGGAGCATTCATGGACGTGATCAAACCGAGGGTATGGAAGCCTTCGATTTTACGCCCATCGAGACGCCGTCGCCGCGGCGGTTATCGTGCGGCGCACCATTAACGGCACGCCGCGCGGAAATTACTTGGCGGTGATGGTATTGCGACGGCGCTCGCGCACGGCGCTCGCCAAACGTTCGAGCGTGGCGACCGACGCGTCCCAATCGATGCAGCCGTCCGTAATGCTTTGACCATAGGTCAGCGGTTGGCCGTCGATCAGATCCTGTCGCCCACCCAGCAAGTGGCTTTCGATCATGACGCCGACCAGGCGCGTATCGCCGCGCTCGATCTGACGCGACACGTCGTCGATGACCAACGGCTGGTTCTCGGGCTTCTTGCTGCTGTTGGCATGACTGGCATCGACCATCACGCGCGGTGCCAGACCATTCTTTGCCATGTCCTGGCACGCCGCTTCAACGCTGGCGGCATCGTAGTTGGGCGCTTTGCCGCCGCGCAAAATCACGTGGCAGTCTTCGTTGCCTGCCGTCGACACGATGGCGGAGTGACCGCCCTTGGTCACCGACAGGAAATGATGCGATTGGGAAGCGGCCTTGATGGCGTCCACGGCGATCTTCACGTTGCCGTCGGTACCGTTTTTGAAGCCCACCGGGCATGACAATCCCGATGCCAGCTCGCGATGCACCTGGCTCTCCGTGGTGCGCGCACCGATCGCCCCCCATGACACCAGATCCGCGATGTATTGCGGCGTGATCATGTCGAGAAATTCGCAGCCGGCGGGCACACCGCGGCTATTGATCTCCAGGAGCAACTCGCGAGCGATGCGAATGCCGCGGTTGATATCGAAACTGCCGTCCAACTCCGGATCGTTGATCAGCCCTTTCCAGCCCACCGTGGTGCGCGGCTTTTCGAAGTACACCCGCATGACGATCTCGAGCTCGCCGCGCAGACGATCGCGTACCGGCTTCAAGCGATCGGCATATTCGAGCGCGGCGCGCGTGTCGTGAATCGAGCACGGGCCAATCACGACCGCAACACGGTCTTCCATGCCGTGCAAAATGCGATGCAGCGCCTGACGCGTGATGAACACGGTGTTCGACGCCTCGGGAGTACATGCAAACTCGCGCATCACATGCGAGGGGGGATTGAGCTCTTTGATTTCGCGGATGCGAAGGTCGTCGGTATTGTGGGACACAGCTTTCACTCCGGGTTGGCCAGGCTCGCGGCATAAAAAAAGCCGCCAGGGCTGGCGGCTTTTTCAAGATATTCGGCAAGAACTTCAGTGTGCGCGAATCCCTTCCTCCGCCAGCGGCATAGGAAACCCATAAAAATAAAAATAAAACGGGCGGGATACGAAATTCATGTAAAGGACTCTAGCAGAAAAGAAATGGACTGTCACCCGTGCAAGCACTGGTGGTGTGGCAACGGCGCGACGCGAGGCGCCGTTGCCTGTACACGCGTCATGCCGTGCCACCGACCGTCAGACCATCCATGCGCAACGTGGGCATGCCTACGCCAACCGGCACGCTCTGGCCTTCCTTTCCGCACGTGCCCACACCTGAATCGAGCGCCAGATCGTTGCCGATCATGCTCACGCGGTTCATGGCGTCCGGCCCGTTGCCGATCAGCGTGGCACCCTTGACCGGATAGGTCACTTTGCCATTTTCGATCATGTAGGCCTCGGAAGCCGAGAAGACGAATTTGCCGCTCGTGATATCGACCTGGCCGCCACCGAAATTCACGGCATACAACCCCTTCTTCACCGACGCCACGATTTCCTCAGGGGCCTTGTCGCCGGCCATCATGTAGGTGTTCGTCATGCGCGGCATCGGCAAATGCGCGAAGGATTCGCGCCGGCCATTGCCGGTCGCCTGGGTTTTCATCAAGCGGGCATTCATCGTGTCCTGCATGTATCCACGCAGAATGCCGTCCTCGATCAACACATTGCGTTGCGTCGGATTGCCTTCATCGTCCACGTTGAGAGAGCCGCGACGGTCCGGCAACGTGCCGTCGTCGACCACGGTGACGCCCTTGGACGCCACGCGCTCCCCGATGCGGTCGGAAAATACACTCGAGCCTTTGCGATTGAAGTCGCCCTCCAACCCATGCCCCACGGCCTCGTGCAGCAGAATGCCCGGCCAGCCCGAGCCCAACACCACCGTCATTTCGCCGGCAGGCGCCGGCCGCGCTTCCAGATTGGTCAGCGCCTCGTGCACGGCGCGGTCCACGTAGCCCTTGATGATGTCATCGGTGAAATACGCCAGGCCCGTCCGTCCGCCCCCACCGCCGTGGCCCATTTCGCGTCGGCCCTGCTTCTCGGCGATCACGGTCAGCGACAAGCGCACCAGCGGCCGCACGTCGGCGGCCAGGCGGCCGTCGCTGCCGGCGACGAGAATGACGTCGTACTCGGCGCCCAAGCTGGCCATCACCTGGATGATGCGCGGATCGCGGGCGCGGGCGAGTTGCTCGACACGCTCCAGCAAGGCAACCTTGTCGGGCGCGCTCAGTGTGGTCAGCGGATCCACATTCGAATAAAGATTGCGCGACAGTTCAAGCCCTTGCGGACCGGGTACGTGAATCTTGCCGGCCCCTTGCTTCGCAATGCTGCGCACGGCGCGCGCTGACGACAGCAGCGCATCGGGCGATAGCGTGTCTGAATAGGCAAAGGCGGTTTTCTCGCCAGCCACTGCACGCACGCCCACGCCCTGCCCGATCGAGAAACTGCCGGTTTTGACGATGCCTTCTTCCAGGCTCCAGCCTTCACTGCGCGTGTATTGAAAGTACAGGTCGGCATAATCGACACGATGCGTGAAAATTTCGCCGATGGCGCGAGCCATGTCCGCCTCAGTCAGGCCCCAGGGGTCGAGGAGCAAAGACTTGGCGGTCGCAAGGGATTCGATGGCGGGATCAGTAATCTTCATGACATCCAGAAAATAATGTGGCTGCGCCGTAGGCGTGACGGCCGGGGAGCGTCGTTTGGACGGTCCACACCGGGGTGCACGTTGGGACGGCGCGAATGTTCATATGGTACTGCTAACTGGTAAGGCGAACGCCGTGCCGCACAACCTCAAGGGGCGCAGCCGGGCGACTTCAGTGCGCCGTCGGGCCAGGATCAGCGTGCCGTTGCGTCAGAATCAGCGCCCTGTTGCGCCAGGATCAGCGTGCCGTTGCGCCAGAATCAGATGCCGTGGCGCCAGGATCAGAGGCTGTAGCACCTAGAATGCACGAGCCTGCGCCATTCAAAATGGTAAACAGCGGCAACGGCACCCAATCACACCCCTGACCATTACGCCCCTACTATCAATGCCGTAGGACGCCAACCGATAATGGTTGCAGAGCGCGTGCAGTGCCGAAATCCGGCACTGAATTCCCATTTTCTTCACAATTGCGCGCCAATATCTCCACAATTGGGAAATAGAGGGACAAAAATAACATCCTCACAAATGTAGAAAATAGTTGGAATCGAAATAATAATTTCAATCTCTGCTGTCAAGTGCGTGCTTTAGGCCATTTGGATGAGAAGCCGGTGCAACGTTTTTTCCGAGAGAAACAATTGGAATTCTGGAATGCATTATTTTGTTTACTGAGGCAGTTTGAATCGGCGTAGAATCCGATCCTGTCGTTTAGACGAACATCACCCAGAATAAAGGGATTGCCAAAATGGCTCGAGAAAATTACGCGACGCAGCAAGCACGGATCGAAAAAGAAATCACCCGGTTGCAGAAAAAAGCGGAAGCGCTGCATACCAAGCGCCGCAAGCCGGTGATCACGTCCATCGTGAATTCGATGCGCCAATACGAGATTACGACGGAAGAACTGGCTGCAGCATTGGGCGCCAGCAAAGCGCCCGGCCGCACGCCGCGCAAGAAGGCGGCCGACGGCACGAAACGTCCGGTGGCACCCAAGTATCGTCATCCTGATACCGGGGAAACCTGGAGCGGCCGCGGCAAGGCACCGCGTTGGCTGGCTGCCGCCGAAGCCGACGGCGCAAAGCGCGACAGTTTCCTGATCAAGTAAACGAGACAGGAAAGGGAATAACACCCGTACATCGATTTCGCGTTGCGCGACGTCGCAGTCCGGATGCATTCCTGACGAAGATCGCAAGATCGATCGTGACGCCGAGCGCGTTATCGCGATCGTAAGCCCGAGGGGGCTCGGCCCTGCGACTGACACGCTACCCGTAAAAAAGCCCGGCATCGAGATGCCGGGCTTTTGTTTGACTTGTCGCCGGGTTTGACGCTTCGCGTCGTTTGCCCACGCCAGCCGCACTTGACCGGAACGGGCAGCATTTGCCGAAAAGTTTGCGGCGTGCCACCCAAGACTGAAGTCTGCGCCGGCCGACGCAAGCTCCTTGGTGCCGCCCGCGCATTAATCCATCTGGTAGCGGATAACCCGCTCCGAGCCATTGTTGCCGGGGAAATTGTCGAATATCGCACGCACCAGGATTGGCATGGTTCCCACCAGATCGGGTTGTCCGCTTAATGCCACGGCACTCGAACGATATACCTCCGCGTTGCCCGCTGCTGTGTCGAGAATTCTCAGATTGAGCTCATTCCTGAACGCCTGCACGGGTACATCCACATACGCCGGCCCCCAATAGCCGGGATAGCCCCAGCGACCGTACCCATATCCGCCCCGGCCATAATAGCCACCGCCAAACCCGCCCCCATAGAAGTAGGGATCAGCCGGTTGACGGGTAACCACCTGGGTGGCCCGGGCACCGTAATCGAACACCACGTTGAATCGCGGTTTCACGCCACCCGTGGCTTCGACCAGGCCGGTGGCGCCGATCGCTGCGCGCACCATATCCTGATAGGCGCGATATTCGAGATTATTGGATTGATCGGCGTTGCTCTGAACAAACTGATAGCGCTGGCCTTCAACGCCTGCCGGCCATTGTTGAAACGACGTGACGCGCGCAGCCATGGTGCTGCTGCATCCGCTTAACACCGCCACCGACAAGGCGAGCCAGAACCGGCCGCTGCGGCATACCGCCGAAAGATTGAGGGCACCCATTTGAACCTCCACACTTCATTTGCCGAGCGCCGTGTAACCACAGTCAAACTCGTTCGTTTCTGACGCCATTTCGCTGAAAAAGTTTTCGATTCCGCTTCAGTCCGGCAAGGTGGCGCGCACCCCACTACAATTATCCCTCCTTTAGACAGCCACGCGACGATCATCATGCGCACCGATACGCCGGTCACTATCCAGCGGCAGGACTACACGCCCTACCCGTACGCCATCCCAGACGTCACGTTAGCCTTCGACCTCGATCCGGCCGATACGCGCGTGCGTCTGACCATGCATATCGCACGCCAGGCCGATGCGACCGCTGAAGCCCCTCTGGTGCTCAACGGTGAAAGCCTCACCCTTGAAAGCATCAGCGTCGACGGCCATCGCCTCGCCGAAAGCGAATATCGGCTCACCGATTCCACACTTACGATTCTCAATCCGCCTGAAGTGGCCGAAATCGAGATCGTCAGCCACTGCAAGCCGGATGCCAACTCGACCCTCATGGGCCTGTATGTGTCCGGGGGCAGCTTCTTCACGCAATGCGAGGCGGAGGGATTTCGCCGCATCACCTGGTTTGCCGATCGGCCCGACGTCATGTCGCGTTACCGCGTCATCGTCCGCGCCCCCAAATCCTTTGCCCACCTGCTCTCCAACGGCAACCTGATCGCCAGCCGCGACATTGACGACGAACGGCACGAGGCCATCTGGGAAGATCCGTTCCCGAAACCGTGCTATTTGTTTGCCTTGGTCGCCGGCACATTCACCAAACGCGAATGCACCACGCAAACGCAGTCCGGCCGCTCGGTGCTGTTGCAGGTCTACAGCGATCCCGGCAGCGAAGACCGCACCCAGTGGGCCCTCGAATCGCTGGAACGCGCACTGAAATGGGATGAAGTGCGTTTCGGGCTCGAGCTGGACCTCGACCGCTTCATGATCGTCGCCGTACGCGACTTCAATATGGGCGCGATGGAAAACAAGGGGTTGAATGTATTCAATGCCGCCTATGTGCTGGCCGATCCGCAAACGGCGACCGACACCAATTACGAAGCCATCGAGTCGGTCATTGGCCACGAGTACTTCCACAACTGGACCGGCAATCGGGTGACGTGCCGCGATTGGTTTCAGTTGAGCCTGAAAGAAGGCTTGACTGTGTTCCGCGACCAGGAATTCAGCGCCGACATGATGGCGACCGGCATGGACGATACGGCGGCAGCAAGCGCGCGTGCCGTCAAGCGCATCGACGATGTGGTGACCTTGCGCGCGGCGCAGTTTCCCGAAGACAGCGGTCCGATGGCGCATCCGATTCGCCCCGAGAGCTTCCAGGAGATCGGCAACTTCTACACCGCCACGGTGTATGACAAGGGTGCCGAGGTCATTCGCATGCAGCACACGCTGCTGGGCGAAGCCGGCTTTCGCGCCGGCATGGACGAATACTTCCGCCGCCACGATGGCCAGGCGGTCACGTGCGACGATTTCGTCGATGCCATGGAGTCGGTCTATCGAAAGCAGCACCCGACACGCAACTTCGATATCTTCCGCCGCTGGTATCGCCAGGCCGGCACGCCGCGCGTGGCCGTTGCGCTCGACTACGATGCCGGCGCGCGACGCTGCACCGTCACGCTTACGCAGCACTGCGCACCGGTGGGCGTTGAAAAACGGATGCAACCGGCCGCCGAAAAATTGCCCTTCCATATTCCGGTGTCGATCGGCTTGCTGGATCGTAACGGTGCGCCGCTCAAGCTGTCGTTCGAAGGCGGTGAGCACGATACCGTCGTGCTCGAACTCACCGAAGCGCGCCAGCAGTGGACCTTCGAGCATATCGATGCTCAACCGGTGCCGTCGCTGCTGCGTGACTTCTCTGCGCCGGTCGTGATCGACTATGCGTGGGAGGAAGATGAGCTGGCGTTGCTGTCGGCGCACGACACCAACCCCTTCGCCCGCTGGGAAGCCGGCCAGGAACTGGCATCGCGTCAGATCCTTGCGGTCGCCGCCCGGCAGGCCACCGGCGCGCAAGCGGCGTTGTCGGAGGCGTTCATCGGCGCCTGGCGCGCGTTGCTCTCCGACACCACGCTGGACGCGGCCTATCAGGCACGCGCGCTGGCGTTGCCGTCGGAAAAGACGTTGGCCGAACGCATGTCGCCGATCGATCCGCCGGCGCTGGCCGCTGCCCGCGATGCGGTTCGCGAGATCCTGGGCCGCACACTGCGCACCGAGTGGCAAGCCGCCTGGGACCGCGCGCAAACGCCCGGCGCCTACAGCCCGGCCCCGATACCGGCCGGCAAGCGCGCCCTGAAAAACCTGGCACTTACCTATTTGCTGGCAGGCGGCGACAAGACCGCAGCCGATGCGGCTCGGGCGCAATATGCGGCCGCCGACAACATGACCGACAGCCTGGCTGCGTTGGGCGCATTGGTGAGCTATGCGGGCGACGATGCCCGCACGCAGACGGCGCTGGACGCGTTCTATACGCGCTGGGCTGAGGATCCGCTGGTCGTGGACAAATGGTTTGCGTTGCAGGCCACCGCCCGTACGACCACGGTGGACACGATGCGCGAGCTGATGCAGCATCCTGCCTTCACCCTGCGCAACCCCAACCGCGCGCGCGCGCTGATCTTTCAGTTTTGTCTGAACAACGCGCGCGGCCTGCATCGCGCCGACGGGGTAGGCTATGCGTTCTGGGCCGAGCAAGTGCTCGCCCTGAATGCCATCAACCCCGAAATTGCCGCTCGCCTGGCGCGCGCGCTGGATAGCTGGGCGCGCTTCACACCAGCGCTGCGCGACCCGATGCAACATGCACTGACGAGCATTCGCGCCCACCCCGGGTTGTCGCGCAATGTTCAAGAAATCGTATCCAAGGCCTTGGATTTGGCCGCCTGATTAACTTTCGCCTCCAGGAGAGCGTTTTGACACGCAAGACTCTGACTCAGTATCTCGTAGAACAACAGCGCGAAAGCGGCACCGTTGCACCCGAAGTTCGTTTGCTTATCGAAGTTGTGGCGCGCGCGTGCAAGGCCATCGGCCATGCCGTGGGCAAAGGTGCCCTGGGCGGCGTGCTCGGCGCCCTTGAAAGCGAAAACGTGCAAGGTGAAGTGCAGAAAAAGCTGGACGTCATGTCCAACGATATTCTGCTCGAAGCCAATGAATGGGGCGGACACCTCGCAGCCATGGCATCGGAAGAGATGGAAACCATCCATCCGATTCCGAACCGTTATCCCAAGGGTGAATACCTGCTGCTGTTCGATCCCCTCGACGGCTCGTCCAACATCGATGTGAACGTGTCGATCGGCACGATTTTCTCGGTGCTGAAAGCGCCCCAGAAGGAGGGTGGCCAGGCGGTGACCGAAGCCGATTTCCTGCAGCCCGGCAGCAGCCAGGTCGTGGCCGGCTACGCCGTGTATGGGCCGCAGACGATGCTGGTGCTGACGGTGGGCGCTGGCGTGGCGGTGTTCACGCTGGATCGCGAGCAAGGTGCGTGGGTGTTGACCAACGATAATCTCCAGATCCCCGCCGACACCAAGGAGTTCTCGATCAATATGTCGAACATGCGCCATTGGGATACCCCTGTGAAGCGCTACATCGACGATTGCCTGGCCGGTGAAGAAGGTCCGCTCGCCAAGAACTACAACATGCGCTGGATCGCTTCGATGGTCGCCGACGTGCATCGTCTGCTCACCCGCGGCGGCATTTTCATGTACCCCTGGGACAAGCGCGAACCGAACAAACCCGGCAAGCTGCGTCTGATGTACGAAGCAAATCCCATGTCATTCATCGTCGAACAGGCCGGCGGCCGTGCCATTACGGGCACCGAACGCATCATGGACATTCAGCCCGACCAACTGCACCAACGTGTGAGCGTCGTGCTGGGATCGCGTAACGAAGTGGATCGTGTGAAATCGTACTTCGACGCCAAATAATGCACGGTGCGGCGCCGAGCGAGGGCAGCATCGACGCCGCATCATGCCTTGTCCGGTGCCGGGCAAACGGCGGTCAGCACAGCGTGTTCGTGCTCCCGCGCCGCGACGTTCGGCGGTCAGTGCTACATATCTCGTTATTCAGCGCCGGATAAAAAAAGGGGCATCGCAAGATGCCCCTTCCCTTTGCTACCTCACCTCAATCCAGCGTGAAGATCGTCGCACCGGTGGTCTTTCGACCGGCCAAGGCGGTTTGCGCCTCGGCAACCTGATCCAGCGTGTAGCGCTGATCGATGCGCATCTTGATCTTCTTCTTGGCGACGAGGTCGAACAACTCGTCGGCGGCAGCCGTCAGCTTTTCATGCGTATCCACATGCAGGCCAAGTGACGGACGGGTCACGTACAGGCAACCCTTCTTGTTCAGGATGCCGATGTCCACGCCCGTCACCGAACCCGAGGCGTTACCGAAGCTCACCATCAGGCCACGCGGCGCGAGGCAGTCGAGCGACGTTTCCCAGGTGTCCTTGCCCACGCCGTCGTACACCACCGGCACCTTCTTCCCGCCCGTGAGTTCGAGCACACGCTCGGCCACATTCTCGTGCGAGTAATCGATGGTTTCCCATGCGCCGTGCTCGCGCGCGAGCGCCGCCTTCTCGGGGCTGGAGACCGTCCCGATCAGCTTGACGCCCAGCGCCCGCGCCCATTGGCAGGCGATCAGGCCGACACCGCCCGCCGCGGCGTGGAACAGAATCGTTTCGCCGCCTTGCAGGCGATAGGTCTGACGGAACAGATACTGCACCGTCAACCCCTTGAGCATCATTGCCGCGGCGTCGTCGAACGCGATGCCCTTGGGCAGCTTCACGACCAGACGCGCAGGCACGTTGTGGTACTCGGCATAGGCGCCGATCGGGCTCTGGCCGTAAGCCACGCGATCGCCCTTCTTGAAGCCCTTGACGTTGGCACCCACCGCATCCACGACACCGGCACCCTCGAAGCCCAGGCCATGCGGCAGCGGGCTCGGATACAGACCCGTGCGGTAATAGATGTCGATGAAGTTCAGCCCGATGGCGTGCTGACGCACCGTGACGTCGTCAGGGCCGGGCGTGGGCCGTTCGACCTCTTGCACCTGAAGCACTTCGGGGCCGCCGTGCTCGGTAATGCGGACTGCCTTCATAAGGGTATTCGTCATTTTTTCTGTCCTGTTGAAGTGTCGGTTACGTCGTTCGTTTCGATGTCAGTACGAAAATACCGATGAGCACGAGCGCCGTACCGGCGAGTTGCAAAAGCGTAATGGGTTCATCCAGCAACCATGCTGCCAGAAATAATACGGACACCGGTCCGACCATGCCCAGCTGCGCGGCCAGGGGGGCTCCCACGCGCTCGACGGCCCACATGATCATGAAAACGGGCAAGACGGTATTGAGGGTGCCGTGAATGAAAGACAAACCATAAACGCCCATCGGTTGCACCAGCACATTAACCGGATGGACGACAAGGAATTGGAGGATGCACGCGATGCTGGACACCGACATCGCGTAAGCGACCAGGCGTGTCGCGCCCACGCGTTTGATCAGTTCGCCCGAGGCGATGAGATACACCGCATAGGAAACTGCCGAGCAAAGCACGAAGAACGAGCCCAGCAGCACGGCGTCGCCCCCGAGCGAAAGATCGCGCCAGAACACCAGCACCACACCTGCATAGGACAACACCATCGCCCACCACTGCTGGCGCGAGATCGTGCGCTTGAGCACCACGGCCGACAGCAACAGCACGAAGGTCGGCGACAAAAACAGAATCAGGCGCTCGAGACTCGCGGTGATGTAGCGCAGCCCCAGGAAATCGAGAAAGCTCGAGAGGTAGTAGCCGATGAGACCCAGCACCACGACCTGGCACCCGTCGCGCCAGTTCAACACCTGCAATTGCCCGCGCACGGCCAGGCGCGATTGCCGCCAGGCGATCAGCGCGAAAAACGGCAGCGCAAACAGCATGCGAAAGGCGATCAGCGTGACGGCATCGATGCCATAACGGTAAGTGAGCTTGACGACGACGGCTTTGGCGGAAAACAGCACGGCACCCAACATGGCCAGGGCGAAGCCGGTTGCGCGCGGATAAGCGGAAACGTCCCAGCGGAACGGGCTTGGTGCATTCATGCTTCGCATTGTATGGGGTAAGGCTTTAACATGGCACCCCCGCGCTCGCCGCCTACCTTCGATACTCGCCGCTTACCGGCGATCCGCCGCACTGCATGACTGATTCCCGCGCCCTGTTGTCCCTGCATCTCACTGCCGTCTTGTTCGGCCTGACCGGCGTCCTGGGCCACGTCATCGATGCCGACGCCGCGCAGATCACCTTCTGGCGCGCCGCGTTTGCCGTGGCGGCGCTCGTGGCCGCACTGCACCTGGGCAAGCGCGCCGTGCGACTTCGCTTCACCCGCCGCCAGTTGGCGGCGATCGTGCTGTCGGGCGTCATGCTTGCCACGCATTGGGTAACCTTCTTCATCTCGGTCAAGGTCGCAGGGATAGCAATCGCCACGCTTGGTTTCGCGAGCTTTCCTGCCTTCATCACCGTCTTCGAAGCCGTGCTCTTTCGCGAACGTGTGCGTCTGCCTGAATGGGGCATGGTGGCCCTGGTCAGCCTTGGGTTGGTGCTGCTGACGCCCGCCTTCGATCTGGCCGACAGCGGCACGGTGGGATTGCTGTGGGGCCTGGCATCGGGCGCAAGCTTCGGCATGCTTGCCGTCATCAACCGGCACGCCGGCGACGGCCTGGGCGCGCTTGAGATGGCGTGCGGCCAGAACATCGTGGTGGCGCTGGTCACGGCCCCCTTCGCGCTCGGTGCGTCAAAGACGCTGGGCACGGCAGATTGGCTGGGCGTGGCGGCACTCGGCATTCTCTGCACGGGTCTGGCGCACACCCTGTTCGTATCGAGCCTGGAATACATCAGCGCTCGCCGCGCGGGGTTGATCATCGCGCTCGAACCGCTTTACGCCATCGCGTTCGCCTGGTGGCTCTTCGGCGACGTACCGGGATGGCGCGTCGCCATCGGCGCGGCATGCATCGTGGGCGCGATTGCCTGGTCGGCCAGCTACGAAAAACGGCCCGCCGGGCCGCCTGCCACGCCCATTTGAACGGCGCTTGCTTTTAACTGCCCAGGCAGTTAAATTAACGACATCATGACCTTGCCTATCCCTCCCGACACTGCCGCGGCAATGTCCTCCACCCTGGCCGACGCGGTGGTGCATTACCGGGCGTCCGGCCCCGGCCTGACCGACAACAACGTGGGCTACATGATCAAGCAGGTCTATCAGTCACTTAACCGGGTGCTGGATCAGGACATGGCACCCCTGGGCCTGACGGCCATGCAGTGGCGCCCGGTGGCATGCCTGGCGAAAGGCCACGCCAGCACGTCGGTCGAGCTGGCGCGCATTCTCGCGGTCGACTCCGGCGCGATGACGCGCACACTCGATCGCCTTGAGGCGAAAGGCTTGCTGGTGCGAACGCGCAGCAAGGAGGACCGCCGTGTGGTCGATATCGAACTCACTGAAGAAGGTCAGCGCACGGCCAAGGAAATTCCGGCGCGCATTGCTCGCGCGCTCAATCATTACCTGCGCGGATTCTCCGCCGCTGAAGTCGACATGCTCGCGCATTTTCTGCAGCGCATGCTCGCCAATGGTTCCATCTCGCCCCCGAGTGCCAGCGCCGGCAAGGCACCCGACACCTGAGTTTGCCTATACGGTGCGCTTCGGCGTGACCGTATTATTTTACCTATTAGCTGCCTAGGCAGATACAGTTCAGTCAATTACTTTAAGCTTCCTGTAAGCATGACAAAACTTCCTTTAGCGCTTTTGATGTGTGCCATTCTGGCGGGCTGCGCGCCGATGCACGATGGCCCCACGCCCACGCCGCGGCTCGATGGTGCACACGTGGATCTGGTCGACACCGCCGTCACCTGGCCGACCGATACCTGGTGGACCCGCTATGGCGATCCCCAGTTGAATGCCCTGGTCGAAGAGGCACTGCGCAACAGCCCGTCGCTATCGCGGGCGCAGGCGCGGCTGGCGCAAGCCAATGCCGCCGTGGGGTCTGCCCGCTCGGCGCTTTTGCCCAGCGTGGCCGCCGATTATCAACTCACGCGGCAGCGTCTTTCGGAAAACTATATCTACCCTGCCCCGCTGGCCGGTTCGATCACGACCGATCAACGGCTGGCACTCGACTTTTCGTATGAGATCGATTTCTGGGGCAAGAACCGCAGCGCCTTCGACGCCGCCATCGCCGGCCAGCAAGCCAGCGCTGCCGATGCCCAGGCCGCACGCGTGGTGCTCACGGGCGGCGTGGTACAGGCCTATCTGAACCTGCAGAACGCTTTCGCTCAACACGCGGTACTGACCGACATCATCAAACAGAACAGCGAAGTTCTGGATATCACGCGCAACCGGTTCACCAATGGCCTGGATACGCAGGTCGAGGTGCGTCAAGCGGAGTCGCAATTGGCGGCCACGCGTGTGGAGCAGACGCAGGCCGAAACGCGCATCGCGCAATTGCGCAATCAAGTCGCCGCCCTCACCGGTGCCGGCCCATCGCGCGGTGCCAGCTTGATGCCGGCGCAACTGACCCGGCCCGCAGGCGTCTTGCCCACTCAGTTGCCCCTCGAACTGCTGGGCCGCCGTCCCGAGATCGTGGCCGCACGCTGGCGCGCCGAAGCGGCCACCAAGAACATCGACGTCGCGAAAGCTTTGTTTTTCCCGAACGTCGATCTCACCGCCTTTGTCGGGTTTCAAGCCTTGGGTCTGCACAATCTGCTGCAGGGCAGCAGCCGTGCAGCAGGCGTCGGCCCCGCGATCACCTTGCCGATCTTTCAAGGGGGTGCCTTAAATGCCAACCTGGCCGGCCAACGCGCGGCGGCCGACGAAGCCACGGCCGACTACAACGAGGCGGTGGTCAATGCGGTCAACCAGGTGGCCGACGCGCTGGATGCCTTGCGCTTGCTCGATCGCGAGCGCGAGGCACAGACGCAAGCCCGCACGGCCATCGACGCGGCCTACGCCTTGGCGCGCGATCGCTATCGTGCCGGGCTTGGCAACTATCTGGTCGTACTGATCGCTCAAAACAGCGTGATGACACAAGCCCTGCGCGATACCGACCTGCGCATGCGCGCGTATCTGCTCGATGCCCAACTGGCACGTGCCCTGGGCGGCGGTTACACCACGCCTTCCAGCACGAGCGCCACCCGCCCCGCCCCTCTTTCGGCCGACGCGTCTTCCGCGTCGGCGCGCTGATTCATTCTGGACGTGATTCATGGCTGACTCCAAGACTCCCAATCCCCGCCGCAAGCGCCTGTTGCTGATCGCCGCCGGCGTTTTCCTTCTCATTGCCGTGCTGTGGGCCATCTGGTATTTCATCTACGGCGCCAATAAGGAAAGCACCGAAGATGCTTATGTGCACGGCAATCTGGTGCAGATCACATCGCAAGTGGCCGGCACTGTGGTCGCCATCGAGGCCGACGACACCGATATGGTCAAGGCCGGCCAACCGCTGGTGAAGCTCGACCCCGCCGACGCGCAGATCGCGTTGATGCAGGCCGAGGCGCAATTGGCGCAGACCGTGCGCCAGACTCGCACCCTGTATGTGCAAAACGATTCGCTTACTGCCGACACCAATGTGCGGTCGGCCGAAATTGTGCGTGCCGAAGCAGACGTGGCCCGTACGCAAAGCGACCTGCAACGCCGGCAAGCGCTGGCCAAGTCCGGCGGCGTGAGCGGCGAAGAACTGCTGCATGCGCAAACTGCCTACAAGACGTCGCAGTCGAATCTCGCCCAGGCTCGCGCGGCCCTGGCCGGCTCGCGCGCCAAGGCGCAGACCAACCGGGCACTGACGGAAGGCACCACGGTGGAGAACCACCCCGACGTGCTGCGCGCTGCCGCCAATCTGCGATCCGTATGGCTGGCCGGCTCGCGCAATACCTTGCCCGCACCCGTGGACGGCATGGTCGCACGCCGCAGCGCGCAGGTGGGCCAACGTATCGCACCGGGCACCCCCTTGATGACCGTGGTGCCGCTGGATCAAGTGTGGGTGGAAGCCAACTTCAAGGAAGGCCAACTGCGCGACATGCGCGTCGGTCAGCCCGTCATTCTCCATGCCGATCTGTACGGCGGCGATGTGGTGTATCACGGCAAAGTCGCCGGGCTGGATGCGGGCACAGGCAGCGCGTTCGCCTTGTTGCCCGCCCAGAACGCCACGGGCAACTGGATCAAGGTCGTGCAACGTGTGCCGGTGCGCATCGCGCTCGATCCGCAAGAGCTGGCCAAGCGCCCGTTGCGGGTGGGGCTGTCGATGAGCGTCGAAGTCGATCTGGGCACCACGCAAGGTGAACCGGTCACTACCACGCATGCGCAAACGGGTATGTCCACAAGCGCATTCGACCCGGCGCACGGCGAAGCCGATGCCCTCATCCAACGTATCGTCCGAGAAAATCTGGCGTCATGAGCACCGCCCCCGCCGACACGGCCGCCCCCACGCCGGCCGCACCGAAAGCCTACCCGCCGCTTGAAGGCGCCGTGCGCGTGCTGGGCTCGATTGCCTTGTCGTGCGCGGTGTTCATGAACGTGCTGGACACCTCCATTGCGAACGTGTCCATCCCGACCATCTCCGGCGACCTGGGCGTGAGCACGAGCCAGGGCACCTGGGTCATCACCTCGTTTGCCGTGGCCAATGCCATCACCGTGCCGCTGACCGGCTGGCTCACGCAGCGCTTTGGTCAGGTACGGCTGTTTCTCACGTCCACACTGCTGTTCGTGCTGGCGTCGTGGCTGTGCGGTTTCGCCCCCACCCTCGAAATGCTGATCGGCTTTCGCGTGTTGCAAGGCGCCGTGGCCGGTCCGATGATCCCGCTCTCGCAAACGCTCATGCTTGCGAGCTTCCCGAAGGAGAAGGCCGGCATGGCCCTGGCCATCTGGGCGATGACGACGCTGGTGGCGCCGGTGGCCGGGCCCTTGCTCGGCGGCTACATCTCCGACAACTACAGTTGGCCGTGGATCTTCTACATCAACATCCCGGTCGGTTTGATCGCGGCCTACGTCAGTTGGCGCATCTACCGGGAGCGCGAATCGGTCACGCGCAACCTGCCGATCGATAAGCTGGGCCTGGTCATGTTGGTGGTGTGGGTGGGCGCCCTGCAGATCATGCTGGACAAAGGCAAGGAGCTCGACTGGTTCGCCAGCCCCACCATCGTGGCCCTGGCGGCAATCGCATTCGTCACCTTCGTCTTCTTCATCATCTGGGAATTGACCGACGCCCATCCGGTCGTCGATCTGCGACTTTTCGCCGGGCGCAATTTCACGATCGGCGCGGTCACGCTGGCAGTGGCCTATGGCGTCTTCTTCGGCACGGTCGTGTTGTTGCCGTTATGGCTGCAAAGCACCATGGGCTACACCGCCACCGATGCCGGGCTGGTCACGGCGCCGATCGGTCTGCTGGCGATCGTGCTCACGCCGATCGTCGGCAAGTTGCTGGCCAAACATGATCCCCGCATTTTCGTGACGGGCGCATTCCTGATCTTTGCACTGGTGTGCTACATGCGCTCGGGCTTCAGCACGGACGTGGACATGCGCACGCTGATGATTCCGACGATCATCCAGGGCGCGGCCATGGCGGCGTTTTTCGTACCCCTCACCTCGATCACGCTGTCGGGTCTGGCGCCCAACGTGATCCCGGCCGCATCGGGGCTATCGAACTTTCTGCGTCTGACCGCGGGTGCCTTCGGCACCTCGATCGCCACCACGATGTGGGAAAACCGCGCCACGATGCATCATGCGCAATTGACCGAAATTGCCCATCCCGGCGCCGCGGCCTTCGACCACACGATGAGCGTGCTGCAGGCCGCCGGCATGTCGCAGGATCAGGCGCTGGCCTCGATCGACAGGCTGATCGATACCCAGGCCTTCACGATCTCGGCGATCGATATCTTCTGGGCCTCGGCGGGGATCTTCCTGCTGCTCACCGGCCTCGTATGGGTGGCCCGACCGGTAAAAGCCAAAGGCGAAGGCGCGGCGGAGGCAGCGGCAGGGGCACACTGAAAGACGGCGGTGGTTGGATGCCACCGCCGCTCGATTGCCCGACTGCCTGGATGTCCGCGCCGGTCGCGCTACTTTCGGCGACTGCCCATCAGCGAGCCCAAAATCCCGCGCGTGAGCTCCCGCGCGATCGAACGCATCGAGCTCTTGGCCACCGATTGCACCAAACCATCGCGACGCCCGCCACGCGGGCCGGTCGAGCCAAACAGCACATCGTTTACCGACGCCATCAACCCGCCTTCTTCAGCCGCAGGCTTGGGTACCGGCGCCGATTTGGGCGAAGCGCCTGCCTTCTCCTGGGCCCCGGCCGCCGGGGGTGCTTCGACGGCCCGCACCGCCAATTTTTCGTAAGCCGACTCGCGATCGATCGGGATGTCGTAACGGCCACCCAGCCCCGAGGCTTGGCGCAACGCCTCGCGCTCGGGCGCCGTGGCCGGGCCGATGCGGCTGGCCGGCGGCATGATCCAGGCGCGCTGCGTCATCCCCGGACGACCCTTCTCATCCAGCAGTGACACGAGGGCCTCGCCCACGCCAAGCTCCATGATGGCTGCCACGATGTCCAGGCCCGGATTGGGCCGCATGGTTTCGGCCGCTGTCTTCACGGCCTTCTGATCGCGGGGCGTGAATGCGCGCAAGGCATGCTGCACCCGGTTGCCCAACTGGCCGAGCACCGCATCGGGAATATCCAGCGGGTTCTGGGTGACGAAATAGACGCCTACGGCCTTGGAGCGGATCAGCCGCACCACCTGCTCGATCTTGGTGAGCAACGCTTGCGGTGCATCGTTGAACAGCAGGTGCGCTTCGTCAAAGAAAAATACGAGCTTGGGTTTATCAAGATCGCCCGCCTCCGGCAAGCGCTCATACAGTTCCGACAGCATCCACAGCAGGAACACCGCATACAGGCGCGGCGACTGCATCAGCTTGTCGGCCGCGAGGATATTGATCATGCCCCGGCCCTGCGCATCCGTGCGCATCAGGTCCGACACATCCAGCATGGGCTCGCCGAAGAAGCGCTCGGCACCTTGCGATTCCAACGCCAGCAGATTGCGCTGGATCGCGCCGATGGATGCCGACGACACATTGCCATAACGGGTTTTGAGGCTGGCGGCACGATCGGCCACGTCGGCCAGCATCGCCCGCAGATCCTTCATATCGAGCAGCAGTTGCCCTTCATCGTCGGCGACCTTGAAAACCAGCGCCAACACGCCTTCCTGCGTGGGATTGAGTTCCAGCACGCGCGCCAGCAAAAGTGGCCCCATGTCCGAGACCGTGGCGCGCACGGGATGGCCCTGCTGGCCGAACACGTCCCATAGCGTGACCGGACTCGCGCCCCACGTGGGGGTCGGCAAGCCCAGACTCGCCAGCCGCGCCGACATCTTGTCGCTGGGCACGCCGGCCTGCGACACGCCGGTCAGATCGCCCTTGACGTCCGCCATGAACACGGGGGTACCCAGACGCGAGAACGATTCGGCCAGCACCTGCAGCGTGACCGTTTTGCCCGTGCCCGTGGCGCCTGTGATGCACCCGTGGCGATTGGCCATCTGCGGCAGCAACAGGCAGGGGTTTCCCTCGTGGATGGCGATCGCGATCGGCTCGGACATGCGCACTCTCCCAGACAAAGTAGCGGAAGATCAAAGTGTAGAGCCTTGCTCCGCGTTAAAATAGCGTTCTTTGCTTACCCAGAACTCGAGAAGCCATGGCCGGACACAGTAAATGGGCCAATATTCAGCACCGCAAAGGGCGTCAAGACGCCAAGCGCGGCAAGCTGTGGACCAAGATCATTCGTGAAGTCACCGTAGCGGCACGCGCCGGCGGTCCCGATCCCGACAGCAACCCTGCGTTGCGTCTGGCCTGGGACAAAGCCATGGCGGCCAATATGCCCAAGGACAACGTCCAGCGCGCCATCACGCGCGGCGCAGGCGGGGCCGACGGCGCCGACTACGAAGAAGTGCGCTACGAGGGCTACGGCATCGGCGGCGCAGCCGTCGTGGTCGACTGCATGACGGACAACCGCACCCGCACAGTGGCGGACGTGCGGCATGCGTTTGCCAAGAACGGCGGCAACCTGGGCCAGGAAGGCTCGGTCGCGTTCATGTTCAAGCACTGCGGCCAATTCATTTTCGCGCCGGGCACCGCTGAAGACGCCGTCATGGAAGCCGCGCTCGATGCCGGTGCCGACGATGTCATCACCGACGACGAAGGCGTGATCGAGGTCACCTGCGCGGTGCCGGATTATGCGGCAGTGCGCGACGCGTTCGAGGCGGCCAAACTGAAGCCCGAAATCGAAGGCATCACCATGAAGCCCTTGAACGAAACCGACCTCGAAGGCGACGACGCCATCCGCATGCAAAAGCTGCTGGATGCGCTCGACGCCCTGGATGACGTGTCCGAGGTGTACACCACGGCCGTCATCGACGTCGCCTGATTCTGAACCCCTACATTGTCGAAAATGAAAATTCTGGTCATCGGTTCGGGCGGCCGCGAACATGCCCTCGCCTGGCGAATTGCGAAGTCGCCACGCGTTCATAAAGTGTTCGTGGCACCGGGCAACGGAGGCACACAGCGCGCCGCCAATCTCGAGAATGTCGCGCTGTCGTCGCCGCAGGAGCTCGCCGATTTCGCCGTACGTGAAGGGGTGGCGCTCACGGTCGTGGGCCCCGAGGCGCCTCTGGCCGCCGGCGTGGTGGATCACTTCCGTAGCCGCGGCCTGAAGATCTTCGGCCCCACCAAGGCCGCCGCGCAGCTGGAAAGCTCGAAGGATTACGCCAAGGCCTTCATGGTGCGGCACCATATTCCCACGGCCGCCTACGGCACGTTCACCGATCCGCAAGCCGCTCACGCCTATATCGATGCGCAAGGCGCGCCGATCGTGGTCAAGGCCGACGGGCTGGCCGCCGGCAAGGGTGTGGTCGTGGCCACGTCGCTCGAAGAGGCCCACGCGGCGGTCGACGCCATGCTGGGTGACGGTTCGCTGGGCGAAGCCGGTGCCCGCGTCGTCATCGAAGAGTGCCTGGTGGGCGAAGAAGCCAGTTTCATCGTCATGTGCGACGGCCGTCACGTGCTGGCGCTCGCCACCAGTCAGGATCACAAGCGCCTGAAGGACGGCGATCTGGGCCCCAACACGGGTGGCATGGGCGCCTACTCGCCCGCGCCGGTCGTCACGCCCGAGATTCACCATCGCATCATGCGCGAAGTGATTCTGCCCACCATGCAAGGCATGTCGCGCGACGGCGTCCCCTATACCGGCTTCCTCTATGCCGGCGTCATGATTGCGCCGGGCGACGATCCCGACCGCGCGATCAAGGTGCTGGAATTCAACTGCCGCATGGGCGACCCCGAAACGCAACCGATCATGATGCGCGTCAAGAGCGATCTGGTCGACGTGTTCGAACACGCCATCGACGGCACGCTCGACCGCGCCGATATCGTCTGGGATCGCCGCACGGCGCTGGGCGTGGTGCTGGCGTCGCACAACTACCCCAATACGCCGCGGACCGGCGACCGGATCGAAGGCCTGCCGGCCGATGCCGACGACTGCATGGTGTTCCATGCCGGCACGACCATGACCGACGGCACGATCGCTACCTCCGGCGGCCGGGTGCTGTGCGTCACGGCCCTGGGCGATTCGGTGCGGATGGCGCGCGAACGCGCATACGACACGGTCGAGCAAGTGCGCTACGACGGCCGGCAGTACCGCAGCGATATCGGCTGGCGCGCACTCAAGCGCCCGCCCGCCAAGAAGTAAGTTTTTTCAACGCCCAGGCGCGCAGCCCTATGCTGCGCGCGGAGACCCGCCGCGCATGACCGCATTGCCCATCGACACCGCCCACGCCTATTTCACCGGTCTGCAAGCGCGCATCGTCGCGGCGCTCGAGCGCGCCGATGGCGGCACGTTCCGCACCGACGCCTGGGAACGGCCGGAAGGCGGTGGCGGCATCTCGCGCCTGATCGAGGGCGGTGCCCTCTTCGAACGCGCCGGCGTACTGTTCAGCCATGTCACCGGCACCAAACTACCGCCGTCGGCCTCAGCGCATCGTCCCGAACTCGCCGGCCGCGGCTGGGAGGCCATGGGGGTCTCGTTGGTGCTGCATCCGCATAATCCGCACGTGCCCACCACGCACGCCAACGTGCGCATGTTCGTGGCGGCGGCACCCGAGGGTAGCGGCGAGCAGGATGTGTTCTGGTTTGGCGGCGGCATGGATCTCACGCCCTACTACCCGCACGAAGAAGACGCGGCGCATTTTCATCGCGTCTGCCACGACGCACTGGCGCCGCATGGCGACGACCTTTATCCGCGTTACAAGAAGTGGTGCGACGACTACTTCTATCTGAAGCATCGCAAGGAAACGCGCGGCATCGGCGGCGTCTTTTTCGACGACGTGAGCGAGCGCGGGTTCGATGCCTCGTTCGCCATGGTGCGCGACGTCGGCGACGCTTTTCTATCGGCCTACATGCCGATCGTCGAGCGCCGCCGCGGTACGCCCTACGGCGAACGCGAACGCGACTTTCAGGCCTATCGCCGCGGCCGATATGTTGAATTCAACCTGGTCTACGACCGGGGCACGTTGTTTGGCCTGCAATCGGGCGGCCGCACCGAGTCGATTTTGCTCTCCATGCCCCCGGTGGCGAACTGGCGCTACGATTGGCACGCCGAAGCCGGCACGCCCGAAGCCGAACTCAACGCTTACCTGACGCCGCGCGAATGGGTGTGAGCCGTATCGGACTGCTGGGCGGTAGCTTCGACCCCATCCATTGCGCCCACATCGCGCTAGCACATGCCGCGCACGAAGCCCTGGCCCTTGCGGAAGTGCAATTGCTGCCCGCGGGCGAACCCTGGCAACGCGCACCGTTGCATGCCTCGCCCGCGCACCGGCTCGCCATGGCGGCACTCGCCACTCAGGATCAGCCCGGGCTGAGCGTCAATGCCATTGAAGTCAACCGGCACGGGCCCACCTATACCGTAGACACCGTAATGGCCCTGCCGCGCGCGCAAGCCTACGTCTGGATCATGGGCGCAGATCAATTGGCCAACTTCTGCTCCTGGCGTGCCTGGGAAACGATCGTCGACCGCGTGGACCTGGCGGTGGCCGCGCGACCCGGCACCCCGCTGAACGTGCCGCAGCCGCTGTCCGACCTGATGCTCACGCTTGGCCGCACGATCACCCAGGTGCCGTTCACACCTACCCCGGTGTCAGGCACCGAAATCCGATCCCGTCTGGCGGTGGGCGACCCCGTCGACGACTGGCTCGACCCCAAAGTCGTGGCCTATATACGCCAACATGGCCTTTACGGCGCATCCGCGTCCGTCTAAACCCCACGCCGCGCTGCTTGCGGCGTTATATTACGTCCCATGGATATTACGAAACTGCAACGCGCTATCGTTGACGCTCTCGAAGACGTCAAGGCTCAAGACATCAAGGTCTTCAACACGACACATCTGACGAGCCTCTTCGATCGTGTCGTCATCGCCAGCGCCACCTCGAACCGGCACACCCGCGCGCTGGCGTCCAGCGTGGCCGATCGTGCCCGTAGCCTGGGCGTACGCGTGATCGCCACCGAAGGCGAAGACACCGGCGAGTGGGTCCTGGTCGACCTGGGCGATGTTGTCGTCCACCTGATGCAACCGGTGATTCGCTCCTACTACAACCTCGAAGAAGTCTGGGGCGGCAAACCGGTACGTCTGAAGTTGTTGCCCGAATCGACCCGGGTGGCCGCCACCGCACCGTCGTTCTCGCACGACGAGCAAGAGCAGTAAGCGCACAAGGCTCGTTCGCGCTGTGAAACTTATCGTTATCGCGGTCGGCAACAAGATGCCGGATTGGGTCACCCGCGCCTGGGACGATTATGCCAAGCGCATGCCGCCCGATTGCGCGATCGAATTGCGTGAAATCAAGCCGGAACCCCGCACCAGCGGTAAAACGCCTGCCCAGATGATGGCTGCGGAGGCCAAACGCATCGACGCGGCGTTGCCCGGCAACGTCGTGCGCATTGCGTTGGACGAACACGGCAAAGACCTCACCACGATGGGGCTTTCCGAACGTCTTGCGCAATGGCGCGCTGGCGGTGCCGATGTGGCGTTTCTGGTGGGTGGGCCCGATGGACTGGACAGCGCGCTCAAGCAAAGTTGCGCGGGCAGCATCCGGCTCTCGTCGCTCACCCTGCCTCATCCCATGGTGCGGGTGGTGCTGGCCGAGCAGCTTTATCGTGCGTGGGCCATTCTGGTCAACCATCCGTATCACCGCGCCTGACTGCCCGCGCGGTTGCGGCGCCTCTGCGCGAATCTTGCACGGCACGACGCCTTCCCCTCGCCTCTGCACGGCTTCCTTCTCTTTCTTTGCACGGCCTCCTCTTCATGCCCGCTGACACGCCCTCGCCCAAGCTTTATCTCGCCTCGACCAGCCCGCGCCGGCGCGAGTTGCTGCAGACCATGCAGATCGCATTCGCCGTGCTGGATGTGCCTGCACCGCCGGGTGAGGACGAGCCCCAGCATGCGGGCGAATCGGCACATGATTATGTGTGCCGCACCGCCCGCGAAAAAGCCGAGCGCGGCCGCAACTGGGTCATCGCTCAGGGCCTGCCGCGGTTGGCCGTGCTGGGATCGGACACCACCGTCATTCTCGATGGCGATGTGCTCGGCAAACCCGCCGACCACGCCGACGCGCAGCACATGCTTGGCCGCCTATCTGGTCGCACCCATGAGGTCAAAACGGCCGTGGCATTGTGGGTACCGCATCGCGATGCCGTGTGGGAAGTGGTGGCGACCACCGCCGTAACCTTTCGCAGCCTCAGTACGGATGACATCGCGCGTTATTGCGCCAGCGGCGAGCCTTTCGGCAAGGCCGGCGCCTATGGCATCCAGGGTCTTGCCGGTGCATTCGTCTCGCACCTCTCCGGCACATTCACCGGCGTGATGGGACTGCCGGTCTTCGAAACGGCGCAGTTGCTGGCACGGGCCGACATCTGCGCGTGAAGGTCGTTGATGTTCGAACGTTGATGGGGCTTGAACGTCGATCGCGTTTTCACCCAGGATCATGTTCACGCGTCGGTCCCGCTTAAAAAAGGGCGCCGCAGTTTGCACTGGGGCGCCCTTTCCTTTTCGGGCCGTCACACCCGAAACATTCCTACATTCAGTGCGCGCTACCCGAAGCCGGGGTCAACGACGCAGGCGGCGTGGCGACCGGATCGGTCATGACTTCGCCGGCCATCGCGCGATCGAGCTGCTCTTTGTCCAACTCGCCTTCCCAACGCGCCACGACGATCGAAGCGGTCGCGTTGCCGACCAGATTGGTCAGCGCGCGGCACTCGGACATGAATCGGTCCACACCCAGGATCAGCGCCATCCCGGCCACCGGCACCGTGGGCACCACCGACAGCGTTGCCGCCAAGGTAATGAAACCGGCGCCCGTCACGCCTGCGGCGCCCTTCGAACTCAGCATGGCCACCAGCAACAGCAGGATTTGATCGCCGAGCGACAAGGGAATATTGCACGCCTGGGCGATGAACAGGGCCGCCATCGTCATGTAGATGTTGGTCCCATCCAGGTTGAACGAGTAACCGGTCGGTACCACCAGGCCCACAACGGACTTCGAGCACCCGGCGCGTTCCATCTTTTGCATCAACGTGGGCAATGCCGCTTCCGACGAACTGGTGCCCAGCACAAGCAGCAGCTCTTCACGGATGTAGCGCACCAGACGGATGATCGAGAAGCCGTTGTAGCGCGCCACGCCGCCCAGCACGACCAATACGAACAGGATCGACGTGGCGTAGAACGTGCCCACCAGCATCGCCAGATTGACGACCGACTCGATCCCGTACTTGCCGATGGTGAACGCCATCGCGCCGAAAGCGCCGATGGGTGCAAACTTCATCAGCATGGCGACCAGGCGAAACACAGGGGTCGTGACCGCGTTGATCAGATCCAGCACCGGCTTGGCTTTCGGGCCCACCATTGCCAGCGCAATGCCGAAAAGCACCGCCACGAACAACACCTGCAGGATGTCACCGGTCACGAATGGGCTGACGAGTGTGGTCGGGATGATGTTCATCAGGAACCCGGTCACCGTGGAATCGTGCGCCTTGGTCACATACTGCGCCACGGCCCCGCCATCCAGCGACTTGGGATCGATATTCATGCCGGCGCCCGGCTGCACGATGTGCGAGACGATCATGCCGATGATCAATGCCAACGTCGAGAACGTCAGAAAGTAGATCATCGCCTTGCCGGTCACACGACCGACCTTCTTCAGGTCGCTCATCGCCGCGATACCCGACGTCACCGTCAGGAAAATCACGGGTGCGATGATCATTTTCACCAGCTTGATGAAACCATCGCCCAGCGGCTTCATCGCTTCGCCGATCTCAGGCTTGAAATGGCCCAGCAGAATGCCAATGATGATCGCGAAGATCACCTGCACATACAAAATTTTGTACCACTTTTGCGGACGCGCGGGCGCGGCCACGTCTTTATCGACTTCGATCACTGATGTCCCCTACCGGGTTTTACGCCATCGTCGCAACCACATGGTGCTGGCGACGTCACGACGCTGTTATGAATGAATGAACCGGCTCGAACGAGCCGGCGGGTATGGGGCTACAAAAGCAATACGCATGCCAAATTCATTTAAATGTTATTTTCCGACTAAGTCCTTGATTTACATACGGCTTGTGAATGGCAGGTAAATGCGAGCCGATGCGACCTGGGCGCAATGTCGCACACGGGGGCGTATCATGTGCGATATTCCGCACAACAGAGATTTAATGTGCCGCACCAATTCAAGGTCTTGCCGCTTGCCATGACACGCCGCCAACGGGGCTTGCTGGTGCTGGCGCTCGTGGTATGCATCGTGATCACCTGGGCGGTTGCCACGGCCAGCGGCCGCTGGGCCGAGCGCGAGAGCCTTAACGAACTAGGAAGCCGGGCCAGCGCGGCGGCCGGCCTGAACATTGCCCTCGTACGCAACAGCCTGGAGAAATACCGCAGCCTGCCGCTCGTACTCGCGCAGGACGACGACCTGACCGCAGTGCTCAAAAACGAGGATCCCATCCACGTCATCCGGCTGGACGAAAAACTCGAGTTGCTTGCGACGTCGATCGAAGCCTCGGCCGTTTATCTGCTCGATCGCAATGGCCGCGCGATCGCCGCCAGCAATTGGCGCGAGCCGGCGACATTCGTCGGCATCGACTATCGCTTCCGGCCGTACTTTCGCCAGGCGTTCGATCTGGGGACCGCCGAACACTTTGCCCTCGGCACCCGCAGCCATCGCGCAGGCCTCTACCTATCCCGGCGAGTGCACGACGAGGTCACTGGCGAAGCACTCGGCGTCGTCGTGGTCAAAGTGGACTTCTCCAGCCTGGAAGAAGACTGGCGGCGTGCGGGCGTGCCGGTATTCGTGACAGACGAGCGCGGCATCGTCTTGATCACGAGCGAGCGCGAATGGCGCTTCAATGTGCTGCGACCCTTGCCCGCAGACGTGGCCGCCGTGCTGCGAGAAAGCCTGCAGTACGGCAACGCCGCGTTCGATCCCCTGCCGATACGTCCCTCGCGCGAACTCAGCACCGATACGCTAAGCGTGGTCAACGTCACGCTTCCCGAGCGCAAACAGAGCGCCGACTACGTCTTGGCCACCCAGGCCATCGATAGCCAGCCCGGCTGGTCGCTGCATCTGCTCTCTCCCGCACGCGAGGTGATGAGCCGGGCAAGCAACGGCGCGGAATTGGTGGCCACTGCCGTCATGGTGCTGCTCCTGACGGCCGGGGGCATGGTGGCCTGGCGCCTGTGGCAAGGCCGCCAGCGGGCCCGCGAACAGGCTGTCATCCGCGAATCGTTGGCGGCGCAAGTGACGGCGCGCACGCGCGATCTGAGTCTCGCCAACGAGCGGCTCACCGCAGAAGTGGACGAACGCCGCCGCGCGGAAGACCGACTGCATCGCACCCAGGAGGAATTGGTGCAGGCCAGCCGGTTGGCCCTGCTGGGCCAGGTCACCGCGGGCGTGGCGCATGAAATCAATCAACCGATTGCGGCCATTCGCACGTTTGCCGACAATGCCGCCGTGCTGCTGTCCCGCGGACAGCCCGATATCGCCCGTGAAAACCTTGCCACGATCGCCAGCCTGACCGATCGCGTGGGGGCCATCACCGGCGAGCTTCGCGCCTTCTCGCGCAAGCAGGCTGTCGGCCGTCCGCTCGCCATGATTCCCCTGAAAGATGCCGTGGATGGCGCGATGCTGTTGGTGAGCACACACCGGCATCGTCATGCCATCGGGATCGATGTACAAGACATCGATCCGGCGATGCAGGTTTACGCCGAACGCATCCGACTCGAACAGGTCCTCATCAACTTGCTGCAAAACGCCGTCGAAGCACTAATCGACCGGACCGACCCGCGCATCTGGTTGCGGATTGCCTACGACGACCGCCAGGTTGTGGTGACCGTCAGCGATAACGGGCCCGGTTTGCATCCCGATGTGATCGACCTTTTGTTTACGCCCTTCACCACCAGCAAGCCCCAAGGGCTTGGCCTGGGCCTGGTGATTTCGCGCGACCTGGCGCGCGAGTTCGGGGGTGATCTGGTGGGGTGCAACGCGGCCCTTGATGGCGCTCAGGCGAACACACCGCTGGTGCCTCGAGATGCCACAGGCGCCGTCTTCACGTTGACGTTACGACGCATGCCAACCAGTGACGCATGACCTCGTCCTTTTCTGCGTTGCCCTCATGACTTTTATTCTGGCGCCTTGTTGAATCATGACCTTCCCTGCTTTTGCCGACTCCGCCGATAGTCGGAATGTGCCCACACCGCCCACCCGCGTCATCTTCGTCGACGACGACGCCACCCTGCGTGCGGCCAATATCCAGTCGCTCACGCTCGCCGGTCATATCGTCGACGCCTATGGCGACGCCCGCGAAGCTCTGGCAGCCGTCGACAGCGGCTTCGGCGGCGTCATCGTCAGCGACCTGCGTATGCCCGGCATGGATGGCGTGCAGTTCTTTCATGCGCTGCGCGCAGTCGACCCGGACATCCCCGTCATACTGATCACTGGCCACGGCGATATCGACATGGCCGTGGATGCTCTGCGTGCCGGCGCATACGACTTCATCGCCAAACCGTTTGGCGCGGATCGCCTGCTGGACGCCGTGCGCCGAGCAGCCGAAAAACGCCGGCTGGTGCTCGAGAATCGCGAGTTGCGTCGCGCATCCGAGGTGTTGCCAACAGGCGCGCACGATATGCCGCTGATTGGCGACACGCCCGCCATGCAACGCATCAAGCGCACCCTGCGGCATATCGCGGATGCCGACGTCGACGTATTGATCGAGGGAGAAACCGGTAGCGGAAAGGAAGTGGTCGCCAACACACTCCATCGCCTGAGCCAACGTCGCGATCGTCCCTTCGTGGCCATCAACTGCGGCGCGTTGCCTGAAACCGTGATCGAAAGCGAACTCTTCGGCCATGAACCGGGCGCCTTTACCGGTGCCAACAAGCGCCGCGTGGGCCGGATCGAATATGCCAGTGGCGGCACCCTCTTCCTCGATGAGATCGAAAGCATGCCGCTCGCTCTGCAGGTGAAACTGCTGCGCGTGCTCGAAACGCGCCAGATCAGCCCCCTGGGAAGCAACGACGTGCGTGACCTGGATCTACGCGTGGTTGCCGCGACCAAGGAGAATCTCGCGGCACCCGCGATGCGCACGCGTTTTCGCGAAGACCTCTATCACCGCTTGAACGTCGTCACGCTGCGCTTGCCGCCCCTGCGTGAACGGCGCGGCGATATTCCGTTGCTCTTCGCCCATTATGTGGGCGTGGCGTCCCGCCGCTTCAATCGTCCCGTACCCACGCTGAACGCCAGCATCCAGCAGCACCTGGCGCAGCATCCCTGGCCCGGTAATGTGCGCGAACTCAATCACTTCGCCGAGCGCTTCGTGCTGGACGTGATCGATTGGGAAGACCATGCCGATACGGCACCCGGCGCAAGCGGCGATCTGCTGCCGCTGCCCCAGCGCGTCGAAAACTACGAAGCCGATGTGATCCGGGAAGCCTTGCGCATCAGCCAGGGCGACGTGCGCACCACCATCGATCGCCTGGGCATCCCCCGTAAAACGTTTTACGACAAACTCCAGCGCCACAACATCGACCGCGCCGATTTCGTTCCCGAGAATTGAAGCAGGCCGTGGGGTTTCCCGACCCGCGACCGCGGATCTGAAACACACCGGGTGGATTGAGAGTAACGATTGGCCTAAGATCACGGGGCGGCTTTTTCCTTCAAGCCAACCCACAAGACCCATAATCGACGAGACAACGATCCCACGACCATGAAATTTCCACTCTGCGCACTCTCCATCGCCCTCTCACTTTCTCTTGGCGCCGGTGCCGCCACTGCACAGCAAGCACCGGCTCGCGATGAATTCTTCTGGCTCGGCGAAATCAATAAGGCCACCGCAGTCATCAACACCGATGAAGGCCTCCTCGATAAATCGATGGCGCCTCGCGTGGCAGCCGGCGTGGCTAAGGTGATCAAGGACGGCAACCAGGCGGGCGGTAAACGCCCCTCGACCGTTATCACCTTCGAGCCGCTCATGATCGACGCCGCAGGCGAAGATGTGACCCTCCTGCATGCCGGCCGCTCCAGCCAGGACATGCACGCCACCTATCGCTCCGCAATCTTGCGCGACGATTTGTTGAGCCTGGCGGAGCAGCTCAACGCCACCTCCACGACACTCGTGAATCTGGCCGAAAAGCACGCGGGCACCATCGTTCCCAACTACACCAACGGTGTTGCCGCACAACCCAACAGCTACGGCCATTACCTGCTCGGCTTCGCCGCCGCCCTCGATCGCGATGCGCAGCGCATTCGCGAAGCGTATGTGCGCGTGGACCGCTCGTCGATGGGAACCACGGTGCTCAACGGCACCAGTTGGCCCTTGAACCGCACGCGTATGGCCAACTACCTCGGCTTTGCCGCGATTGTGGACAACGCCTACGACGCCTCGCAGATATCCTCCGTGGACGAGCCTGTTGAAGCCAGCGCCATCGTCACCAGTGTGGCCCTGCACACCGGCAGTTTCGTTCAAGACGTGATGACCCAGTATGCCCAATCACGTCCCTGGATTCTGCTGCAGGAAGGCGGCAGCAATACGTACGTCTCGAGCGCCATGCCGCAGAAGCGCAATCCCGGCCTGCTCAATCGCACGCGTAGTGACGCTTCCACCGCGATCTCGCTTGCGCAAGGCGTCGTCTTCCAGGCGCACAACCTCACGCCCGGGATGAGCGACCCCAAAGAAGTGAAAGACAATACCGCCATGGTGAAGAGCGGCATCAAGGCCCTGAAAGGCTGGAATACCGTATTGACGCAGATGGTGATCAGTCCGGATCGCGCACTTGAAGAGCTGAACAGCGATTGGACGGCGTCCCAAGAACTCGCCGACGTCTTGATGCGCAAGTACAAACTGCCCTTCCGGGTCGGTCACCACTTCGCTTCCAAGGTAGTCGACTACGCCAAGCAAAACGACATCAAACCTCTGGACTTCCCGTACGCCGAGGCCAAACGCATCTATGCGGAAACGGTCAAGGACTCGCCCTACACCGGCGACCTGCCGATGAGCGAACAGGAATTTCGCGCCACCCTCGATCCGATCGCCATCATCAAGAACCGCGCCTCGGTGGGCGGCCCGCAACCTGCCGAAATGGATCGCATGCTGAAGATCGCCAAGCAGAACATTGCCGAGCAGGATGCCTGGATCAAGACCAAACGCACCAAGATCAACGACTCGCTCAAGCAGCTCGATAGCGACTTTGAAAAACTGGTCTCAACGGCGAAGTAATGAAGGCGGCGTCATCACAGGGCGCCGTCATCAGAGCCACGTCATCAGCGCGAAGTTCTGTTGGCGAAGTCATGAGAGCGACGTACAGATTTAAGAATCTGGCGATCTCAACTAAGGAACTGCCAATCTCGACGCACTATCGAAGGGCTCAGGCACACCAATCAATGTGTTAACGCGCTGATTGTGACGACGGTTCAACAGAAGGCCATCCCGTAGTCAGGGATGGCCTTTTCATTTGGCGATTCTCTCGAGACTCCAGCGTAACTGGACCAATGCGATGTTTGCGATCCACCGGCGACGGATCAGTGCCAGTACGCTGTTTGCGACTTTACCGGCGACCGATCGCGCCTACGCTGAGATTGTGCCCTCCAAGATTGACGCCAGCGTCAACGGCTCAGAGGGCCGCCTGTCTTCGTCACGCACTGATGATGGGTTCGCAGATCCAGCCTGAGCCAACCAGCGTGCGTGGGTGCGTGCGTGCGTGCGTTGCAATCCGTTGGCCCAATGGCAAAACCCCGCTGGATTGCTCCAGCGGGGCTTTGGTAATAAAAGCCTGACGATGACCTACTTTCACAGACGTCCGTCCACTATCATCGGCGCAAAGGCGTTTCACGTTCCTGTTCGGGATGGGAAGGAGTGGGACCACCTCGCTATGGTCGTCAGGC